>OMFP01000119.1_pt1 | contig 42319 bp, 48 predicted proteins | sample 1674221 | NCBI WGS metagenome assembly OMFP01 (sample SAMEA103958152, study PRJEB25191) | human gut metagenome | biome: human-associated habitat [ENVO:00009003]; feature: intestine environment [ENVO:2100002]; material: feces | place: Germany | collected 2013/2015
CTCTCCAGGGTCAGCGTGCCGCCGTGCAGCTCGACGAAATCCTTAGCGAGCATCAGCCCGATGCCCGTGCCCCGGATCGACTCGAACGACGGGTTGCTGCCCTGGTAGAACCGCTCGAAAATATGTTCCCGGTCGGCCTCCGTGACGCCTATCCCGGTGTCCGACACCTCGACTGCGGCGAACCGTCCTTCGTCGCTGCGGCGCAGCGAAACCGTGATGCCGATATGTCCGTTGTCGGGCGTGAACTTGAAGGCGTTGGAAAGCAGGTTGTACAGCACCTTCTCGACTTTGTCGCTGTCGAACTGGAAGGTGAGCTCGGGTTCGGAGGCTTCGAAATCGTAGTCTATTCCTCGGCGTTGCGCCTGATAGGCGAACGATGCGTAAATCCTGTGCACGAACGAGACGAACTCGCCCGTGCTGGGGTTGAGTTTCATCTTCCCGTTGTCGAACTTGCGCAGATCCATGATCTGGTCGATCAGCCGCAGCAGCCGTTCGCCGTTCTGCCGCATGAGCGAGAGCTGCTCCAGCTGGCGCTTGTCCCGGATCTGTTCCCCGAGGCTCTCTATGGGGCCCAGGATGAGCGAAAGCGGGGTTTTGAATTCGTGCGATACGTTGGTGAAGAAACGCATCTTGACCTGGTTCAGTTCTTCGGTCTTCATGCGTTCGAGTTTTTCGAGCCGGAGTTCCGAGAGGAGTTTCATTTTGGTGAGCGTCAGGTTGTAGGCTACGACGATCACCACGGCGACCAGCACCCCGTAGATCAGGTATGCCCACCAGCTCAGCCACCAGGGCGGCAGGATGCGCACCTCGATCCGCGCCGTGCGGTCGCTCCATATCCCGTCGGAGTTGCAGCCCCTGACCGTGAAGAGGTACCGACCCGGCGAGAGGTTCGAATAGGCGGCGTAGTTCTGCCTGCCGCCCGTCATCTGCCACTCCTTGTCGTACCCTTCCAGCCGGTAGGCATACTTGTTGTTCGACGATGCGAAGTTGAGCAGCGAAAAGTAGAAACGGAACGAATTTTCGTTGTGCCGCAGCCGCAGCCGGTCGCTGTGCAGGATCGAGCGCGGCAGTACGACGCGTTTGCCGATCCGGTGTCCGGGGCGCACCTCCTTGTTCCACAGGCTGAACGATGTGACGACCGTCGGCGCCTTGTCCTCGTTGAGCAGGATCGCGTCGGGGTGGTAGCGGATGTAGCCCCCGTCGCCGCCCATGTAGATATGGCCCTGCGGGTCGATGAAGAAACTGTTGTAAATCAGTTCGTCGATCCTCAGATCCCGGTTGAGGTCGCAGACGATCTTGTTTTTCCGCACCGGGTCGTACATGATGAGCTTGTTGGTTGTGGCGGCCCAGATGCGGCCGCGGTTGTCCGACGTGAGCGTGCGGATCGACTGCGAGAGGTCGAGGTCGTTGTCGAAACGCTCGAACAGCCCGCTCGCCGGGTCGAGTTTGCAGAGGCCCCGGTCGGTGCCCGTCCACACATTCCCCTTACGGTCAACGTGGATGGTGTAGATGCGGTTGCTTATCAGGCTGCGGGGGTCGTCCGTGCGCACCTTGTACTGTATGAAGCGGTCGTTGCGCTTTTCGTATTTGAACAACCCCTCCTGCGTGGCCGCGAACCAGATGTTGCCCTTGGCGTCCACGTCGAAATAGCCGATGTCGCAGTTGTCCGAGTTGATGATGCCGCTGATGAGCCGGGTCTTGTAGCTCAGGTGCGAGATACCGCCGTCGGGGCGGTAATGCGGGGTGATGAAGCAGAGTCCGCTGCTGATGTTGGTCACGATGTCGTGGTCGGCGTCCTCCTTGATGTCGTAGATGTATTTGAGCGAGAAGTTCTGGTTCGAGTGCTCGGCGCGTACGAAACGGTCGCGCGCGGCATCGTAGTAGTCGATCCCGTCGTTGGTTCCCAGCCACAGGGTGCCGTGGCTGTCGCGGATAAGCCGCTTGGCGATGCTGTGCGAAACCCCTTTGTCGGCCATGTAACGCGTGTATCCTGCGTCGCGTCGCGTGCTGTCGTACCGCAGGACGCCTTCGTTCGTGGTGAGCCACAGGCTGTGGTCGGGGGTTCCGAGCAGGTCGTTGACGATGACTTTGCGTTCGGCCCCTTTTCTGTCGTTGGTCAGGCGGACGCAGTCGATCTTCTTGCGTTTGAGGTCGAGTTTCGCCAGTCCGCTGTCCGTTCCGATCCAGACGATGTTCTGCCGGTCGCGGAAAAGCGTGCGCAGCGAGTTGTTGGGCAGCGACGTCGGGTCGGACAGCGAACTGTAATAGGCGCTGGCCTGATGGCTGCGGGTGTCGTAGAGCGTGAGCCCGTCGGCCGTTGCGAGCAACAGGTGCGTGTCGTCGTAGCTGAGGATGCTCTTTATGTCGTTGTCCGTAAGTCCGCCGTCTTCCGCGCGGAGGGTGCCGAGCGGCTGCTCGGGATGCCGGATGTCGAGGACGACCAGGCCGCTGGAACTTCCGACGTACAGCAGGTCGGGGGTGTTCTCCGGGATATACAGCGCGTTGACCAGGTTGTTGTAGGTGTCGTTGGGCAGTTTCCGGCTCCGGGTTTCATAGCGGACGAAACTGTTGTCCGTGGGGTTGAAGCGGTAGAGTCCGTCGAAGGTGCCGAGCCACAACATCCCGTGCCGGTCGGCGCAGATGCTGCGGATTTCGTTGGCCATCCGGTCGAATGCGTCGGGTACCAGTACGAAATAGTTGATATAGCGTTTCCGCAGGTCGAGGCGGATCAGCCCTTCGAGCGTCCCGACCCACATCACCCCTTGCGGATCGTCGTGGATGCAGCGGATGCGCAGGTTGTTGAGCAGCCGCAGCGAGTCGTTGTCCGCATGGTATTTCACGAAACTTTCCGTCACGGGGTCGTAGAGGTCGAGCCCTTTCTCGGTGCCGATCCACAATTCGCCCGTGCGTGTGAGGTGTATGCAGTTGATGAACGAGGCGCTGACCGACGTCGAATCCCCGGGGTTGTAGCGGAACGTTTCGAAATTGTAGCCGTCGTAGCGGTTGAGTCCTTCGGCCGTCCCGAACCACATCAGCCCCGTACTGTCCTGTGCCACGGCGAAAACCATTTTGTCCGACAGCCCCGCGTCGATCGAGAGGTTGGTGAAATGGAGGTTCGTGACCTGTCCCCACAGGGGCAGCCAGCAAAACAGCAACAGTCCGGCAGCAAGGTGTTTCATCGGTCGTAATTTAAAATGCTACGACAAATATACCTGTTTTTTGCATCATTCCGCCTGTTTGTCCCACAGGAAAACCGCACACTCTTCGGCTCCGAGCCTGACGGAGGTGCCCCTGGGCGACGCTTCGCCGCATAACCGGCGCGCCGAGGCTGGCAGCGGCCGCGAAAGCCCTATTTCGACGGCGTGCGGGCGTTTGTTGACCAGTACGGCCAGCCGTTGCGACGGAGACTCCATCAGGCGCATCAGCACCCCGTCCGCCGGGCGTGAGAAGTGCAGCGGGGCACGATCGATCTGCCCGCGGCAGTAGGTGCCGTAGAAATCCGCGACCCCTTTGTTGTCGCCGTGCCAGCCGCCCAGCTCGATGAGCGAGGGAAGCCACACGGCCTCGCCCTTGCCGTAGCGGTGGCGGGTGCCGACCACGTCGTCGCCGTGCATGGCGATCGCCTGCGCCCTGTCGGGTCGGAGTATTCCTTTCCACAGATGTGCGGGCAGGGTCGTGGCAGGGGTGTCGCATGCGATCGTAAAATAGGGTGCGACGGCCTTGTACTCGCTGATCTGTGCGCCGAAGCACCTGCGCAGCGGAAAGTCGTCCATCAGGATGCAGTGCATGTTCTGGTCGTAGAATCCGGTGAGCCCCGTGGCGATCATCCGGCCGCCTTTACGGACGAAATCGTCGAGCCGTTCCCATGCCCCCGAAGGCAGTGCCACGAGGTTCGTCAATACGATCGTTTTCCCCTGCGGGTCGCTCCAGTCGTAAGCGTCCATTTCGCAGACTTCGGGAACCACGCCCCAGGCGGCGATGGCTTCATAGGCTCCCGCGAGCGATTTCATGGTTGCGCTGGCCTTGCGCCCTTCGTAACGGCCGTCGTCCGACACCGCTGCATTCTTTTGCTGCGTGCGGAGCGATTCGGTGTTGTAAAGGAGCGTGATGCCACTCCGTACGGGCCGGGCCTCGCGGAAAAAGCTTTTGTGGGCTTTCGCCGTGCGGGCGACTTCCGAGGCCGCTGTCAGGCGGTCGCTCGGCCGCCCCTGGAAATCGAGCATACCCCATTCGCCGGCTTCGAGTGCCGACGCCCGCTGGTTCAGCGTCCAGAAGATCACCCCTTCGGCGCCTGCGGCGATACCCGTCCAGAGCCATTGCGTGATCTCCCGCGCCGTGGGGCAGAGTACCTCCCTTCCGCTGGCCGTGACATTGCCGCCCTGCATTTCGGTGATCCAGAACGGGTTTTTCCCGGCTCCGGAGCGGATGATGTCGGCCATGAGCGAGATTCCCAGCGGGTATTGCGCCCGGGTGAAATAACCGAAGTGCCAGCTCAGGTGCATCGACACGCCCAGCGAGGTCAGAAACCCTTCGTAGGCGGGGAAATCGTAGTCGGTGAGGTTGTCCAGAAGCTGGTGGGGATTGATGTGTTTGTGGTGCGCAGGGTCGTGCAGATCGACCTGCGATGCGATCCATCCCAGGTACCACGTCGTGAAGTCGGTGTGGAACCGCTCTTGCGTGAAGTCGGCTTTCAGGTAGCCGTTGTCGTAGGCCGGAGTCTGCTGTGCGGCTTTCCAGCGTGCGAAAACCTCGTCGGTCAGGTCGTTTCGCCCGGGCCCCGTTCCGCCCGTCCCCGGTTCGTTCTGCAACACCCAGGTGTCGAGGGCGGGATGCCCCCTGAAGTGGCTCACGACGGCTTCGATGTAATCGGCGATTTCCAGCAGGTGGGCTTTCGAGCGGGGGAATTTGAATCCGCCCACGTCGCCCAGCTCGTCGGTCGGCGGGAAGAGCGTGGCGAAGAGTTTTACGCCGTGTTTCCCGGCGGCATCGAATGCTTTGTCGTAAAGCGTGAAATCCCACGATCCGTCCGGGCGCAGCATGTGCGCCCCGAACATCCGGATGCGTGCCGTTTCGAATCCGTGCTGCGCGAGTATCCTGAAGAACCCGTCGATCTGCTTGTCGGTCTGCCCCGGTTCGATGAACACCTGCGCCCCGATCTGCGGGTATTCGGTGCGTTGCGGGTAAAGGGGTTGGCACAGGAATCCCAACGCCAGTAACAGGATTATCTTTTTCATGGTCTATCGTTTGTTGCAAAGCCTCCGGCCGTTGCGGATTGCTTCGGATTCGTTGTTGCAGGGAAGTAGCGTGAATTTATAGGCATAGCGTTTTGCCAGCAGGCGGTACTGCTCTGAGGGGCGCGCATTCAGGCTCCAGGTATCGGTTCCCCCGACCCCGGCCTGTACGCAGTCTATGTTGACCGTCAGGGCATCCGGAAGCCGCTCCACTTCGGTGACGTGGCGTGCCCTGTCGAGCGCCTCCTGCGTGCAGTCCCATACCGACATGCTCAGGGGGCTGTCTCCCGCGATCTGGATGCCGTGCCCGTTGCCCTCCGTCAGCGTGAGCCAACGCACTGCGCAGCGGTTGCCGTTCTCCTGCGGGGTGATGTAGTCGTGCATGAAGTCCCCGGGCGTACCCCGGTAGAGGCCGAGCAAAGCACCGCACGAGCGGTCGGAGTAATTTTCCTGGGGCCCTTTGCCGAAGTAGGCCATCCTCCCCAGTGTATTGGGAACCCGGGTTCGGAGCCCCGCGCGCAGCGGTTCGGGCAACTGCCCGGCGATCTGCAGGTCGTATGCCACGGCCAGCGCCCCCGTGCCGTCGAGCGTATAAACCAGCGTCAGCCGCACGCTGTCGGGAACCCCCTTTTCGACACGCACCGTCCCTGCGGCTTCGTCGATGCGGATGCCTTCCGTCCGGATCCTTCCGGGCATCTCTTTCCAGCATCCGGCGATCTGCCCGACGCGCCATCCGCGCCAGTCGTTGTCGGTCGACGCCCGCCAGAAGTTCGGCCGCAGGGTGTCGCATACCAATGCCTTCCCGCGTACCGTATAGGAGACCAGGTAACCGCTTCTGCGGTCGATTTCCGCCCGGACACCCGCGGCGCTCAGCACGATGCGCTCCCCGTCCTGCGAGACGGCCGCCCTGCCTGCGGCGGGTTTATGCGCGGGAGCCTTGTAGAAAGGCAGTCCGAACTGCTCTTGCGCAGCGATGTGCCCGGCCCCGGCGTAAGGGGTCGCCCGTTTTTCCCGGGCCTGTACGCGGAGCAGGTATTCGGCGCCGGGTTCGGGCTCGAAGGGGCGGAACCCGACGGTGGCCGGGGCGCTCTTGCCCGCGGGCGTCGTCGGCACGTCGAAACTGCCGCGTTGCAATACGCCCTTGTCGGTCGATATTTCCCAGGTGAAGTCGTAGCGGTCGGTTGGGGAGAAGAAATTACGGTTGTGTACGACAACCCTTCCGGCAGCAAGGTCGTCCGCCGTGAACCCGATGGGCTGGAATACGTATTTGCACTCCAGTGCCGCGGGCTTCAGCGTACGGTCGGGGTTGACGATGCCGTTGCAGCAGAACGCCGCGTCGTGATGCTCCCCTGCCGGTTCGAAATCCCCGCCGTAGGCCCAATAGGTGCGTTGGCAGGTGTCTTTTTTGACCAGCCCCTGCTCTGCCCAGTCCCAGATATGGCCGCCCAGCAGTCCCTCATGGCTGCGGATGACCGTCCAGTAGTCGTTCAGCCCGCCGGTCGAATTTCCCATCGAGTGGGCGTATTCGCACATCAGCACGGGGCGGTCGATCCGCGGGTTGAGGGCCATGCGCTCCAGCTCCCCGACCGTGGGATACATGCGGCTCACGATATCCACGTAGGCGGGGTCGGTCGGATTGCCGCCGTCCTGCGGCTGTTGCGGGGTGCCCGGCTTCCCGTCTGCGGGGGCGGCACTGGTGAATACGGCCGCCGAAGTGCGCCTGAGGGGTATGTAAAGCGGGCTCGCAGGTTGTCCCTGCGCCCCTTCGTAGTGGATCAGGCGCGTGGGGTCGTAATCCTTGGCCCAGCCGGCTGCCGCCGCGTGCGCCGGGCCGCATCCCGATTCGTTGCCCAGCGACCACATGACGATGGAGGGGTGGTTGCGGTCGCGGACGACCATCCGGCTCACACGCTCCAGAAACGGAACGGCCCACTCCGGGTCGTTCGAGAGCTTCCCGCCCGAACCGTGGCTCTCGATGTTGGCTTCGTCGATGACGTAAAGGCCGTAACGGTCGCACAGCTCGTAGAAATAGGGGTCGTTGGGGTAGTGGGACGTACGCACGGAGTTGAAATTCAGCAGTTTCATCAGCCTTACGTCCTGTTCCATCCCTTCGCGCGTGACGGTCTTTCCCGTATATTGGTCGTGGTCGTGGCGGTTTACGCCGTAGAGTTTCACGGGGACGCCGTTGACCAGCATCTCGCGTCCGCGGAGCCGGACGTCGCGGAACCCGACCTTGCAGCTGCGCGATTCGGCGACCTGCCCGTCATCGTTGCGCAGGGTCAGCACGAGGGTGTAGAGCGCAGGGTTCTCGGCGCTCCATTTTTCGGGTGCCGCGATGCGCTGCTCCATCAGTGCGAAGTAGACGTTGTCGCGTTGCGGGTAAGCCTCCGACAGGATTTCTTCGACCGGTAGTCCCATTTCACGGCCTTCGGGCGTCCCGTCGGGGGCATAGAGTTGCGCCCGCAGATGCCATCCTGCCGCCGGGGTGCCCTCGCGCAGGTCGATCGTGGGGCGTATCTGCAACAGCGCGTCGCGCATGTCGCCGTCGAGCCGCGTCCGCACCCCGAAGTCGCCGATGGCCACGTCGGGTTTTGCGGCAAGGTATACTTCGCGGTGTATGCCCGCCATGCGCCAGTGGTCGGCATCTTCGAGGTAACTGCCGTCCGTCCATTTGAAAACCTTCACGGCGAGCGTGTTCTCGCCCGGTCGCAGCAGGCCGGTGACGTCGAATTCCGAGGGCAGGCAGCTGTCCTCGGCATATCCTGCCAGGGTGCCGTTGACCCAGACGTAATAACCCGAGTATACACCCCCGAAGTGCAGCACTACCCGGTCGCCTTCCCAACTTCGGGGTACGGTGAACTTTCGGACGTAGCATCCCGTCGGGTTGTCGCGTGTGATCGACGGCGGCCTGAACTCGAACGGATAGGGGATGTTGGTGTATATCGGATACCCGTAGCCCTGCATCTCCCAGCACGAGGGAACCTCTATCTCGTCCCAGTTTCCGAGGTCGGCGCCCGGTTGCCAGAACCCTTCGGGGCTTTGGGCGGCGTCTTCCGCAAAACGGAATTTCCAGACGCCGTCGAGCGGCATCATCCGTGATTGGGCGCGGTCTCCCGCCAATGCATCCTGCGGGGTCTTGTAGGAGTAGGAGGTGGCCCGGGCGGGCAGGCGGCGCAGGGCGTTGACGTGCTGGTCGGCCGGGGCGTCCCATCCGTCGGCGGCTGTTGCGGCGCCGTATGCAAGCGTGCACAGGAGGATTGCCGTAAGTCGTTTCATAGTTCGGATAAGGTAGAGTTTTCGATGGAACAAATATAGGAATACTCCACCCGCCGGATTTGCACGGATTTATCAAAAATTAACAGAAAACCGGCCTTTCGCCCCTCCTGCGCTGTCCCGACGAAAATGTGTTAGCATCTGCTGAACCGGTTACATTCCGTGCGCGGGGAATTCCCTACTTTTATCCTGTCGCTCAAACCTAAGACTACGACCTATGAAACGACTCATCCTTTTGACCTGCCTCCTTGCCTTCGTGTCGGTAGCGGAGGCGTGGGCCAAGCGCCCCGGGCGCTCCTTCAGGCGCTCTTTCGTCCAGGTAAGCGCCCGGGATCCCCGTTATTTCTGCCTTTCGGACGGGCAGCCGTATATCCCCGTGGGATGCAACATCGCCGCGATGGGGTCGGTTGCCGACATGGAACATTACCTCGGGAAGATGCACCGCAACGGCGCCAATTTCGGCCGCGTATGGCTCAATACGAACCTCTTCGAGATCGAAACCCGTTACGGCGAGGTGGACACCGCCAAGCTCGTGCGCATCGACCGCCTGCTGGAGCTCGCCGACCGGTACGGCATCAAGATCAAGTTCTGCATCGAGAGTTTCCGCCATATCCGGCCGGGCGTGAACAAGTGGGACACCAAAGCCTCGTACCATACCTCGAACGGCGGCCCGTTTGCCGATGCCGACGATTATATCACTTCGCAGCGTGGTGAGGAGGAGTTCCTGCGCCGCGTGTGCATCTTCCGCGAGCGTTACGGCGACCATCCTGCCGTTTTCGGCTGGGAGCTGTGGAACGAAATGAACGCCGTGGAGACGCCCGAGGAACACCTGCGCGCGTGGAATGTCCGTATGCTGCCGCGCGTGAAGGAGATCTTCCCGAAAAACCTGGTGATGCAGAGCCTCGGCTCGCTCGACCGGGAGTCGAGCTTCCCGATTTATGAATTCATCAACCGCCTGCCTTCGAACGAGGTGGCGCAGGTGCACCGCTATATCGACGAGGGTGCCGAACTGGCCGTGTGCGGCGCTCCGGTCGACAGCATGGCCTCCGATGCCATCGCCGTGCTGCGGGGATACGGCCTCCGCAAACCGATGCTGCTGGCCGAGTCGGGCGCTGTGAAACCCGTGCATACCGGCCCCCATCCTATATATAAGGTAGATACGATGGGTTCCGTGCTCCACGACGTGCTCTTCGCCCCCTTTTTCAGCGGAGCCGCCGGGCCGGGGCACCTCTGGCATTGGGATCACCATATCGACAAGCAGCATACCTGGTTCCAGATGGGGCGCTTCGCGCGTGCCGTCGAAGGTGTCGACCCCCTTCGCGAAGGGTTCGAACCCGTGCGCCGCGATACGGCGGGGCTGCGGGTCTATGTGCTGCGGGGCGAACACACGCTGCTTGCCTGGTGCCGCGATACGGTGAGCACGTGGCGGCACGAGCTCTCCGAACGCATTCCGGCACAGCGACTGTCCGGCCTGCAGGTCGACTTCACACCGCTGCTCGGCGGGCGCAGGGTGAAGAAAGTGCGGATCTACGACCCCTGGCGGGACGAGTGGGTGCGCGCGTCCCGCCGTGCCGACGTATCGCTTCCGGACTTCACGCGCTCGGTGGTCGTCCGGATCGAATATTGAAGCGCAGGAGGGTGGATGATGAAAACGGACAAATAAATGATAAATCCGTTCTTTATATCCCTGTTCCGTCTTCCTAAATTTGTTGTAACGAAAATCCTGAAGCATAACCAAACCTATCAGCCTATGAAAGAAAAAGACGCTCCGACCTTTTCGATTTTGTGATCCGGCCCTCTCGGTGAACCTCAGTGCGGGCCTGTCCCGCGGCGGCGATTCTCCCCGCGGGACGCAATCAACCAACTACAACCTAAATACCTATGAAAATGAACCATTATTTGAATGTGCCGGGGCTCCTGCGCAGATTCGCGAAGATCGGGCTGGCTCTGCTGCTCGTCCTGTCGGTCGCTTTCGGCGCCGGTGCGCAGGACGTCTCCCCTGCCAGGGTCTCCGGGACGGTCGTCGACCAGCAGGGCATGCCGGTCGTCGGGGCCGGAGTGGTCGTCAGGGGAACCCAGACTGGCTCCGTGACCGACCTCGACGGGCGTTTCACGGTCATGGCGGCCAAGGATGCGACGTTGACAGTTTCATTTATCGGCTATACCACCCGGGAGGTGCCCGTAGGAACTCAGACCGATATCCGCATCGTGCTCGAGGAGAATGTCCAGAGCATCGACGATGTGGTGGTGGTCGGCTTCGGCACCCAGAAGAAGGAGACCGTCACCGGCGCCATCGGGCAGCTGTCGGGCAAGGAGCTGATGCGCTCCCCCGTGACCAATATTTCCAATGCCCTCGTTGGGCGTATCGCCGGTATGGCCGCCGTCCAGAAGACCGGCGAAGCCGGCTTCGAAGAGTCCACGATCCGCGTGCGCGGCGTGGGGACGTATGCCGGCGACCAGAACCCGCTGATCGTCATCGACGGCATCGTGCGCGACATGACGGCCTTCAACATGCTCGACCCGAACGATGTGGAGAACGTCAACGTGCTCAAGGATGCTTCTGCGACGGCCGTGTACGGCGTGCGCGGTGCCAACGGCGTCATCATCGTGACGACCAAACGCGGCCGCGAAGGCAACCTGAAAATTTCGTTCACGGCCAATGTCGGCTTCACCTCCCCGACGACCCTGCCCAGCCTGGTCAACTCCTACGATTATGCCGTGCTGCGCAACGAGGCGTTCGCCAACGACGGCAAGCCCGACGACATCAAGGTATTTTCGCAGGACGAACTGTGGAAATTCCGGCATAACCGCGACTATACGCCCTCCGAGGTCGAGGCGATGGGACACCTTTCGCCCGAACAGAAACAGGCGTTGCTCGACAGTCCCGCCATCTATTACGGCAGTACGGACTACATGAAGCGGATTTTCGACGCCGGGGTGTCGCCCCAGCAGCAGTACAGCGTCAATATCTCCGGTGGTACCGAAAAGGTGGCCTTCTTCACCTCGGTGGGGTATTCCAACCAGAAGAGCCTCACCAACGACTTCGGGTTCAGCGATGCGGCCTCCAACTCGGGCAGCCACAAGTATAACTTCCGCACCAACTTCGATTTCAACATCATCCCGCTCACCGAGATCAATGTTTCGCTCTCGGGGCAGGTGCGCGAGACGAAGATCATCACCGACCGCAACAGCAGCGTGGACATGTGGGGCCGTTACCGCGACCTGATGCTCAACATCTACGAAGCCCCGCCCTTCTCGGCGCCGGGCGTCTCCGACGGCCGCATCATCACCGATTATGCCGGCGGTACGATCATGGACAGCAACAAGGGCGCATGGGGCAAATCCCCGATCGCCTACATGCTCGAAAAGGCACAGGCGCGTATTAACCAGAGCAGCCTGAATACCTCGATCCGCATCCGCCACCGGATGGATTACCTCGTCGAAGGGCTTTCCGTACGCGGAGCGTTGTCGTATGACCATTATTTTACCAAGACGCTGCGCGTTGCGCCCAACCTGCCCGTCTATTCGATCACGCGCAACCCCGCCGATCCGGCCGAGCTGCTCTATTACGGCGGCGAACACAATGCCAAATCCTACGAGGAGACCGGCTGGGGCAAAAACCGCAAGGTCTATGTCGAGGCCGGCATCGACTTCAGCCGCGATTTCGGCAAGCACGCCGTCACGGCCATGGCGCTCGTCACCGGCGAACGCTACACCTCGCCCGGGCTGAAGTACAACGTCCCCCGCGGCTATTACGGTGTGGTGGGGCGTGTCACCTACGGTTACGACCAGCGTTACCTGGCCGAATTCAACATGGGTTACAACGGTTCCGAGAACTTCGCGCCCGGCAAGCGGTTCGGGTTTTTCCCGGCCGTTTCGGTAGGCTGGGTCGTGTCGAACGAACCCTACTTCCCGAAGAACGACATCCTCACGTGGCTCAAGTTCCGCGCCTCGTACGGGCAGACCGGCAACAGCGAGATCGGCGGCGACCGCTTCCTTTTCCTGCCCGGCACCTGGGGCAGCCACAGCTACGGCCCCTGGAACGGCACCCCGCTCGACGGGTATTTCTTCGGCTCGTCGAACGGTTCGGTCAATAACCCGGCCTTCCCCGGCAAATACGAACAGTCGACAGGCAACCCCGACGTCACGTGGGAGAAGAAGGAGTCGTACAACATCGCCGCCGAGGTGCGCATGTTCCGCGACCGGCTTTCGGTCACGGTCGACCTGTTCGAGGAGAAGCGCAACAACATCCTCACCAAACTGGGGGTCACGCCGGGCATCATCGGCCTGAGCGGCAGCGCCCTGCCGCCCGTGAACGTGGGGCGCATGAGCAACCGGGGTTACGAGATCCAGGTCTCGTGGCGCGACAACGTCGGAACGGATTTCTGGTATGAAGTGGGCGGACAGGTCTCCTATGCCGTCAACAAGATCGACTACAAGGCCGAACCCTCCTACATGTACGCCTGGATGAACGAAACGGGGTTCGCCTACGGACAGTACAAGGCCTATTACAACGAAGGCTTCTACAATACGCCCGAAGAGGTGGCCAACCACCCCTACAACGCCATCGACGGCAACCGTGTCCAGGGCGGCGACCTGCGTATCGTCGACGTCAACGGCGACGGCATCATCGACGACAAGGACATCACCCCGACGGGCTTCTCGAACGTCCCGCGCTTCGCGTTCAGCAGTAACCTGAGCTTCGGCTACAAGGGGTTCGAAATATCCGCGCTCCTTACCGGTTCGGCGCAGGGGACGTTCAACATGAACGGCTACCTCATCACGCCCTTCGCCCAGGGAAACGGTACGCCGCTGAGCTATATGAACGGCCGCTGGACGCCCGAACGCCATGCCGCCGGCAAGCATATCACCTTCCCGCGCATGTCCGTGAATATGGCCAACAGCCAGAACAACCAGAACAATGCCTTCTGGTTCCGTTCGACCGACCATATCAAGCTCAAGAACGTCGAGGTGGCCTATACGTTCCGGAACGCCCGCTGGATGCGCAAGGCGCATATCGGCTCGATCCGCGTATTCGTCAATGCCAACAACCTCTGTACCTGGGGCGGCAAAGACCTGGTCGACGGCATCGACCCCGAGCTGGTGCAGGACGGCAGTACGTCCGAAGGCATCATCTATCCGCTCACGCGCGTGTATAACTTCGGTTTCAACATCCAATTTTAAGTCGCAGCCTTATGAAAAAGACCATTTATACGCTTCTCGGCCTGTTGCTGGCGGCCGGCCTTACGTCCTGCCAGGACTGGTTCATCGAGAAGCCCGAAGTGACGGGCATGGATCAGGACGAGGTCTTCAGCACGGCCAAGAACGCCGAGGGGGCGATCGCCGAGGCCTACGCCACGATCCTCTCTTCGGGATTGCCCGTACTGGTGTGGAACAACTCCCCGATCATGCCCTACGAGACGACCGAAGCCATCATGGGCGGCGAAGACCTTTGCCGCCTGACATGGGGATACATGGATAAGCAGGTCGTGGCGGGCATGCTGGCCAACAACGAGAATAACGGCGCCGGTTATACCGACGACTATTTCCCCAACAACTACGCCTACATCCGCAAGGCGTGGCTCGTGTACGAGAACATCGACAAGGTCGCCGACATGTCCGACCGCGACAAAGCCATCGTCAAGGCCGAAATGCAGGTGCTGGTGGCTTTCCGCTACGTGGAGATGCTCAAACGCTACGGCGGTGTGCCGCTGGTCGAATCGACGCTCACCACGGTCGACGTGCGCCCCCGCTCCACCGTGCAGCAAACCCTTGACTTCATCGTCGGGCTGTGCGACGCGGCCGCCGCGACACTCGAAGGTGTGCGCTGGCCGGCCGACTGGCTGGGGCGCGTGAACAAGGGTGTGGCGCTGGCCGTCAAGGCCGAGGCGCTGATGTATGCCGCCCGTCCCCTCTTCAATGCCGACGCCCCTTACATGCAGATGGCCGACCCCGCGAACAATGAGATGATCTGGCTCGGGGGCTACGATGCCAAGCGCTGGGAAACGGCGCGCCTGGCCAATCAGGAGGTGATCGACTGGGGCAAGGCCAACGGCTTCGAGCTGATCGACACGGGCGACCCCATCAAGGATTACGGCACGGCCGTCGGCACGCCGTCGAACCGCGAGGTGCTGCTGGCCTACAAGCAGCAGCGCGAGGCTGACGACAACGGTATCTACAAGAACTACACCTTCATGCCGACCCACACCGGCCACGACCTGGGGCAGTACCGCGGCACCGGCTACGGTCAGCTCTGCCAGTACCGCAAGGCCGATGGTACGGATCAGACGTGGGCGGGCGTGGACGACTGGCGCCCGGCCGGCGAATACCGCGACAAGGCCGAAGAGTTGGAACCCCGTGCGCAGGCGTCGCTCTATTTCTACGGCGTCAACCCCAAGAACAATACCGGCAACAGCCGTTGGGATCTGTACCAGAACTGGCAGCTCGAATACAAGTGGCAGGACGGCTGTGCCAAGAACATCAAATTTTGGTACGAAGCCGGTTCGCGCGAATGGTTCGAATTCCCGATCTACCGCATGGCGGAGTTTTACCTCAATATCGCCGAGGCCTACAACGAGGAGGGCAACCCGACCATGGCGCTGCGCTACCTGAACGACATCCGCAGGCGCGGAGGCATCCCCGACGAAACGCAGACCGACCGGGTGGGGCTGCGGCGGAGCATCCACCGCGAATGGGCCGTGGAATTCTACGTGGAGAACCAGTGGTATCCCCACGCCCGCCACTGGAAGCAGGGGGCGTCGATGGTCGGCGGGGCCAAGTACAAGTTCGAGTTCTCGCAGGCCGCCGGCGTGTCGTGGAACCCCCGCAAACCCGAGGAGTTCGCCAATTACACGCGCAAGCCCTCCTATGTCCCCGAATACACGTGGCACGAGCGCATGTCCCTTTCGCCCTTTACGCTCAGCGAGGTGAATAAGGGCTATCTGGTGCAGAACCCCGGATATTGATCCGCCCATACACAATCGTTTACCGAAAAAATCAGAATTACATGAATCCCAACCATATGAAAAGTGTGTTTCTCGGAGGCGCGGCACTCGCGGTTCTGGCCGTCGGTGGTGCCGGCCCGGTTTCCGCCCGGGATACCGCGGCTGCGGAACAGCCCGACAGTGCGGCCCTGGAATATGTGATCCCCGGGACATCGGCCCGCACGAAGGCAATGCTGGTCACTTCGTCCGTCTCTTCCGTGACGGGAGACGAGGTATCCATCCCCTCGGCCAATATCAACAACATGCTTTACGGACGTATCCCGGGGCTCGTCGTGTCGCAGACCAACGGGGAACCCGGCTACGATGCCGCTACGCTCAGTATCCGCGGCGTGGCGACCTACAACAACTCGTCGCTGCCGGTCTATGTCGACGGCTTCCAGACCAATATGGCTTATTTCCAGTTTCTCTCGCCTGCCGAGATCGACCGGATCGAGGTGCTGAAGGATGCCGCGGCGCTGGCTCCCTTCGGCATGAGGGGCGCCAACGGCGTGATTTGGGTCACGACCAAGCGCGGTCGTATCGGCCGCCCGCGCGTCACGGTCAATGTCCGGGGCGGCGTGCAGCAGCCCATGAACCTCCAGAAACCGTTGCGTACGGGCGACTATACCCGGCTTTACAACGAGGCGCTGAGCAACGACAACGGCAACGTTTGGACACCCTATTACACGGCCGACCAGGTCGCCCGACTGCCCGACGTGGACTGGTACCGCGAGGTCACCAAGAAGGCCACGCCCTATACCGATGCCGACGTGTCGGTCTCGGGCGGCGACAAGACCGTACGCTATTTCGTGCTGTTCGGCTACATGGGGCAGCGGGGAATCTACGACACCCCGACCAACGATACGCTGGCCAACGCAGGCATCGACCGCTACAATATCCGCACGAACCTCGATATGAACCTCTTCGGTTTCCTGGAGGCCAAGGTCGATGTCGGGGGCCGGATCGAAGACCGCCGTTACCCCAACCGCGCCGCGGGCGACCTGTGGAACGACCTTGCCAAATACCCCGGCTCGGTTTATCCCGTGCGCAACCCCGACGGGACGTGGACGGGTACCCCGATCTACAATTTCAACCCCCTGGCCTCGATCAAGGCGCTGGGGCGCAACTCCACGCACGACCGTACCCTGCAGGCCAATTTCCAGCTCAAGGAGCGGCTCGACTTCCTCGTGGAGGGGCTCTACCTTTCGGAGGCGATGTCGCTGAGCAGCTGGACGCGCGACGGCGCGAGCAACACGCGCAACTATTCGCGCTGGCTCGACGGGGTGCAGCAGACCACCGATAACGACACCCCCTATACCCGTGGCGAGGACAGCGGCCAGAACCAGTGGACGTGGCAGCACTACAATGCCACGGTCGGCTACGACGGCACGTTCGGGCGGCATGTGGTCTCCGCCTCGGCCGGGATACTCTACAATATCTACAAGACAGACTTTTCGCAGAACGGCGCTGCCGGCAAGATGGTCGAATACCGTCACATGACCGTCAACGGGGCGGTCAACTATGCCTATGACGACCGCTATGTGGCGACCTTCTCCTTCGCCGCCGACGGTTCGGACAATTACAGGCCCGGCAACCGCTGGGGGTTCTATCCCTCGCTCGGCCTTGGCTGGATCGTCTCCCGCGAGCGTTTCCTGCGGGACAGCCGCATGGTCGATCTGCTCAAGCTTAGGGCTTCGGTCGGTAAGAACGGCTGGGATCCGATGGGCGAGATGCGTTACCTCTGGGAGGGCTACTATACCGGCCGCGGCGGCCTCAATACGGGAAACTCCGAGCACACGTGGCACGGGGGAACGGCGCTGTCCTACCTCCCGAACCCCGATGTTTTTGCCGAAAAGAGCCTGAAGTACGACGCCGGCATCGACCTGCGCCTGTGGAACAGGTTGTCCCTGAACGTTGACCTGTTCCTCGAAAAAAGATCGGGCATCGTGACTCAGGACTGGATGATCCCCGGTGCCTCGGGCGTGGACAATCCGCCTTACCGCAACATCGGCAGGATGACTAACAAGGGCTTCGAAGTCCAGCTTTCCTGGGCCGACCGCATAGGCGATTTCAATTACGCGCTCACGGGCATGGCCTCGTATAACAGCAACAAGGTTGACTATATGGCCGAGGTCGTGACCGTGCCGACCGCGGCACGCACGGGACGGCGGCTCGACGCCCTGTTCGGATATGTGGCCGACGGGTTCTACGACTGGGACGATTTCGACGTCGGCGGCGAACTCAGGGAGGGGCTTCCCAAGCCTACGTTCGGTGCCGTGCAGCCCGGCGACATCAAGTATAAGAACCTGAATGGCGATACGGTCATCGACGAGAACGACCAGACGGCCATCGGCGACTCGTACCTGCCCAAGTTGCAGTACTCGTTCTCGCTGGCGGCATCCTACAAGGGGTTCGACCTCTTCGCCCTCTTCCAGGGGGCGGCCGGCCGTGACGTGAACCTGCTCGATGCGCCCTTGCAGAACATTGCCTTCCGTGACAACGGCAACGTCTACGGGATTGCCGAAGGCCGCTGGGCCTACTATCCCGAACAGGGCATCGACACGCGGGCTACGGCCATCTATCCGCGCCTTTCGTTGCAGGACAACAGCAACAACTACCGCAATTCGACACTCTGGAAGCGCAGCGGCGACTTCCTCAAGCTGCGCAACGTGGAACTGGGATACACTTTCGCGCAGCCGTCGCTGAGCAAGGCCGGCATCTCGAAGATCCGCATCTACCTGAGCGGTGTCAACCTGCTGACCGTCAGCAGGCTGATGCGCGACTACGACATTGACCCCGAAATCCTTTCCGGCCACCCGGCGCTGAAATCCTACAACCTCGGACTGACCGTAACCTTCTAAACACGACTGCCATGATACGAAAAAATATGAGAATCCTTTTCGCGGGCGCCCTCCTCTGTTCGCTGTCCCTGGCGGGATGCGATGCGCTCGACACCAAGGAAGACCTGAACCTGACGGACGAGATGATGGCCACGCGCCGTTACCAGATGTTCGACTGGGGCTACCGCGTTTACGAACACATCCCCTACGGGTTCACGGCGATCGACGGCAACCTCTTCGCAGCCGTTTCCGACGAGGCGCAATACGTGACCACGTTCAGTTCCACGCAGCGGTTCAACGAAGGCAGCTGGAGCGCCTATTACAACCCCGACGATTGCTATACGAGCTATTACAACGGCATCTATGCGGCGCACGACTACCTCGATAAGTCGGTGGATTACAGGTATATCCTCGGTATGCACCGCGACACGCTCACTTCGAACGGCCTGGACAGCTACCGCCGCGACATCGTCGACGTGCAGCGGCTGCGCGCCGAGGCGCATGTGCTGAAAGCCTATTATTATTTTGAGCTTGCCAAGCGTTACGGCGGGGTGCCCCTCATCGACCGCGTGTATGCCGACCAGAAGGAGGCCAATCTTCCGCGCGGCACGTTCGACGAGGTGGTCGGCCTCATCCTGCGCGAGATCGAGGGGGTGCGCAACGAACTGGTCGTCGACTGGCGGGCCGAGAACCTCGAGGAGAAGTCGGGCCGGATCACCCGCGGCGCGGCGCTGGCCCTCAAGTCGAGGGTGTTGCTCTATGCCGCCAGCCCGCAGTTCAATCCCTCGGGCGAAAAGTCCAAGTGGGCTGCCGCTGCCGCTGCGGCCTTTGCAGGCGAGAGCGGCCGTATGATCGCCCTCAAGCGGGTCTCCAACTACCCGTACCAGTGCATCACCGAGTCTGTGGATGTGCAGCAGGTGGCAAATCTGGAAAAGAAGGTCCCGCTGGAATGGATCACCCCGGACGGGATGCAGGTGACCGAAGCCTTTGAGGAGTATGCCCGTCCGCTGATCTTGGACGAGGTGACCCCCGTTTATGTGAACGGTACCCCCCGCCACATCCGTCTGTGATCCGCCTTTTCCTTCCGCGTCTGTTTTCGTGCGACTGCACGTTTTTATAGCCGAAACAGAAAAAACAAAAAAGGAGAAATCATCATGGGAAAAAACGCAATCGTCGGTCAGTCCGGCGGCCCCACCTCTGTCATCAATGCCAGTCTGGCAGGTGTCTTTGAAAGCTGCAAGAACCGCGGCGCAGACGTTGTGTACGGTATGTGCAACGGTGTTGCCGGTCTGCTGGAGGAGCGGGTGGTGGATCTTTCCACCCTGCTGACCGATGACTTGGACATCGAGCTGCTCAAGCGCACCCCGTCCAGCTTTCTGGGCAGCTGCCGCTACAAGCTGCCCGACTGGCGGGACGACGAGGCAGTGTACAAAAAGCTGTTCGCCATTCTGGAAAAGCTGAACATCGGCTACTTCTTCTATATCGGCGGCAACGACTCCATGGACACCATCGGCAAGCTGGCTGACTACGGCCAGCGCGTTGGCAGTGACATCCGCTTTATGGGTGTGCCCAAGACCATCGACAACGACCTGATGGTCACCGACCACACCCCCGGTTACGGCTCTGCCGCCAAGTACATTGGCGTTGTGATGAAAGAGATCATCCGCGACGCCACCGTGTACGGCACCAAGTACGTTACCGTGGTGGAGATCATGGGCCGCAATGCCGGCTGGTTGACCGCCGCCGCCGCACTGGCCAAGAGCGATGATTGCGAGGGCGTGGACATGATCTGCCTGCCAGAGGTTCCCTTCAACGTGGAGCGCTTTGTGGAAAAGGTGCGTGTGATGCAGGAAAAGAAGCCCAGCATCGTCATTGCCGTTTCCGAGGGCGTAAAGCTGGAGGATGGCCGCTATGTCTGTGAGCTGGCGGACGATGTGCACGCCGTGGATGCTTTCGGCCACAAGGCATTGACCGGTACCGCACGGTATCTGGCCAACGTGGTGGCCCGCAATCTGGACACCAAGACCCGCTGCATCGAGCTTTCCACCCTGCAGCGCTGCGCCGGTCACCTGACCAGCCGCACCGATATCACCGAGGCCTATCAGGTGGGCGGTGCCGCTGCCAAGGCAGCCTTTGAGGGCGTTACCGGTCAGATGGTGGCTCTGAAGCGCATCTCCAACAACCCCTACCAGTGCACCACCGAGTTGCATCCCATCAGCGAGGTCGCCAACCTGGAAAAGAAGGTTCCCCTGAGCTGGATGAACAACAACCATACCCAGATGACCGAGGACTTCTTGGACTACGCCCGTCCGCTGATTCAGGCCGAGCTGACCCCGCTGTACATCGCCGGTCTGCCGCACCACATCTACATGAAGAACCAGAAGTGATTTTCTCCTGACCTGTTTTTGTCAGGCTGAAAAGCCCTCCCGCCCGGACGCTGTAAAGCGCACCCGAACGGGAGGGCTTTTGTGCTCTCTGCCTTTATTTCTTCTTTTTTTGCGCCCAGCCGCTGAATTTGTAAAATAAACGCAAGAGAAAACGCAAGAGAAATCTTAGCGGATTCTCTTGCGTTATTTTTTTGCGCATTTTTCAGGAAAGCGAGGGAACAGGAATGGCAAAACACATGACGCGGGATGACCGCAAGGTGCTGGAAGCCCGGTACAATGCCGGACAGAGTGTTGCCGGAATCGCCAGGGCGATGAGCTTCAACTATTCCACCATCTATAAGGAACTGAAGCGCGGTGACACTGGAAAGATGGATGCCAATGGTCGCGCAGGATATAGTGCAGAGCTTGGGCAGCAGCGATTATACAACGCAAAGCAGCGGTTCAGGTATCGGGCGGATTGCCCGGCGGAGTAAGGCATGGGAGAAGTGTTTAAGCTGAACCATTGCTATAACATGGACTGCCTGCCGGCAATGGAACTGTTCCCGGATAATTATTTTGATCTGGCGGTTGTGGATCCGCCGTATTTCTCTGGTCCGGAACGCAGAGGCTTTTACGGATCCAAAGTCAGCAAAATAGGCGTACACCGTGACTACCCCGTCTCTCCTGCTTGGAGTAAACCAGAGCCGGAGTATTTCAAGGAGCTGTTTCGAGTGTGCCGCCACTATATTGTATGGGGCTGCAACTATTTTGACTACCAGTTTCCTACCGGGCGGATCGTGTGGGACAAGTGCAATGGAAATTCTAGCTTTTCGGATTGCGAGATTGCGGCGACAAATTTGTTTTCCTCAGTGAGAATGTTCCGGTATATGTGGTCCGGCATGATGCAGGGAAAAAGCATCACAGAAGGCGACACCATGCAGGGAAACAAGAGCTTGAACGAAAAGCGAATCCACCCAACGCAGAAGCCGGTTGCTCTTTATGACTGGATTTTCAAAAACTATGCAGAGCCAGGGCAGAAGATCCTTGACACCCACCTCGGAAGCGGAAGCAGCCGCATAGCAGCATATGAGGCAGGGCTTGGCTTTATCGGATTTGAAATTGATCCGTTCTATTTCCAGTTGGAAGAAGAACGGTTTTCTGAGCACACAAGTCAAACAAGTCTGTTTCACATGGAGGGAAAGAAAAAATGATTCTTGAAAAACTTCACAGAGCAATCAACAACTTCAACAAGACATTCAACTGGCGGCACTTCCGCCGCGATGCGCTGCACCTGGGAGAAAGCCTGCTGGTGTTCGGCGTGCTGTATGGCATTTTTTCAACCCTGATCTGGGGTGTCTGCTGGCTGTTCAAAATCAATTACGACCCAGATCTCATTGCCGTTGCATGGGCAGTGCCGGTGTTGCTGGACACTTTGGTCAAAAAGGCTTATGACTGGAACAATGAAGTCCGGGACTGGGATTGAGAGGTGGGAACGACCTATGGATGAAGCAACAAGAATCTCGCTGAAAGACCAGTTCAACAGCCTTTTGGTACGGGCTATTGAGGGCAGGCGCGGCGGTATGGCACTGATGCGGGTGCTGGAAGAACTGGACTTTTACAATTCCCCGGCCAGCGCGAAGCATCACCTGAATGTCCCCGGCGGTCTGGTGATGCATTCTCTCAATGTGGCAAGAGCCGCCCTGGAATTATGCGACAAGATGCCGCAGTTTGCAAAATGCAATAAAGGCGCAGTCTTGACCGCCGCGTTACTCCATGACGTTTGCAAGGCTGGGCAGTACATCAAAAAGCCGGATGGCAGTTACCGTTATGAAGATAGTCACTTGATGGGACACGGTGAAGCATCCGTCAGCATTATCAAAGACTGGATTTTCTTGACCGACACGGAAGCCCTGGCAATCAGGTGGCACATGGGAGCATATAGCGGAGAGCAGGACTGGGGAACGCTCAGCAAAGTATACGACCGCTGCCCGGAAGCTCTGTGCCTGCACATGGCTGACATGATCGCAACGCACATCATGGAGGTAGAAGAGTGAGCAGAGGCACCGCCTACTATGATCTTCCGAATGGTGAGCGAATAGAACTGCCGACAACCATGCCGGATGTTGAGGAAGTGCCGGGACCCCTATGTGATGGAAAATTTGAATTGCCAGAAGCCGTAAAAGAAATGTTCAAGTGGATGGATGAAACATTCGGAACATGGGAAAGCGACTTCAGCAGTTTCAAAATCTGGATGAAATTGCGGAAAAACTTCAATCCACCGGTGCGCTGGGAAGCGATGCAGGACAAGCGTCGAAACCCAAAGCCTTTGGGCCGAAACACCTATTTATATAAAGCAAGGAAGATCAAGAGCTTGGCAAGAAGTACACATACCAGAGTATCCCTGCACAAGGGAAAACAAAAGGGTACTGAAGAACAGTGCAAGCACACATTCAAGATAACCGCAGCCCGGTGCGCGCCTTGCAGTGGTTACAACGTGGAGTGCGAGCACTACGAGAAAAACAGTGCCGCTGATACAAAGCATGGTTCTTCTCGAACGTGAAATAAGCAGCCCTGCACCGCAGAAGCGGGGCTGCTTTTATATGGCGCATGGCGCTTTTTCTAGGCATTGAGCGCTGCAAGCAGGGCCGGACCCTGTATGTGCCGAGTTGAGTTTTCCATGGAAGCCGGTACGGTCAGGAAATCAGCCGGCCGACATAGCGGAATGGTGCTGTACAGCAGCGTCCTCCTTTCCGTTCAAGCCCGGTGAAAGACCGGGCTGCCATTTCCGCGAAAGACGCACCCGCATGGATTTGACGGGAATGGGTGCGCCGCAGCATGAGCGTAGAAATGCCCTGTTCAATCCGCCCAGGAACAAAAGCGGTAGGCCATTGCCGTGGCCGCCCCGTCCGGCGCTCTCTTGCCGGGCGGGTCTAATATGCGGACGCATAGAGGATGCACCTGCTTCTGACTATCCCCCATGAACAGGTGAGCCAGTTCGATGCTGGCCGTCCGTGCAAGACGAGAAAAGAAAGGATGAAAGGGCTGTGAAAATTGATGTAGGAAAAATCGCTCTGGTGGTAGTACTGATCGCTGGTGTACAGACGACTACGCTTTACCACCGGATCAATGATCTGGAATGCCAGCGAGACATCTACAAGTCCCAGTATGAGGACTGGGAGGGCGTGTCGAAAGAAATTGCGGGGTATGCAGATACCCTGCGGGATTCGCTTAAAGCGCGGGATCGGCTGGACGGAAAGCTGCTGGTAGAGGATGCAGGAGACTTCCTCTGCACAGCATATTGCACCGAAAAGCGGGAGCACATCTGTGGTACTGGAACGGGAATTACCGCCAGCGGTGCGCCGGTTGAAGGAGACGTGACAGTGGCGGCAGACCCGGACGTTTTTCCGTTCGGGACCGTCCTCTACATTGAGGATGTGGGCGTGAGAATCGTTCAGGATACCGGAGCCGGCGTAAAAGGAAAGCATCTGGATGTTGCCGTTTCCGGCGGCCACAAAGATGCACTGAACTGGGATGGCTACGGACAGCACAGAGTTTGGATCATCCAGGAGGCGGAGTAAAAATGCAGAAAGCAATCGCCATTGATTTTGATGGATGCTTATGCACGAATGAGTACCCGAACATCGGAAAGCCGATTCTGCACATTATTGACGAAGCCAAGAAACAGCAAGCTAAGGGCGCCGGGCTGATCCTCTGGACTTGCAGACAAGGAAAAGAATTGGAAGAAGCCGTTGCCGCCTGCGAAAGGTGGGGACTGCATTTTGATGCAGTCAACGAGAACTTGCCTTCCTGGAAAGAGTTCTTCAGGAACGACACCAGAAAAGTGGGGGCAAACGAATACTGGGATGATCGGGCAGTGATTGCAGATCAGACTTGCATTTTGCGAAGCGATAAATGCTTCAAGGAGAATCAGAAATGAAACTGCCGGAAAAGAAGTACGCGGTGATCTACGCAGATCCGCCGTGGAGTTACCGCCAGCATGGAACTGGACCAAAAAGCCGCGGGAACGCAGCGCAGCACTACCACACAATGACCGTTGAGGACATTTGCGCATTGCCCGTTCGCCAGCTTGCGGGGGGGGGCAGGGATGCGCGCTGTTCATGTGGGCGACATTCCCAACCATCCCAGATGCGCTGAAGGTTATGGACGCATGGGGCTTTACATACAAAACGGCGGCATTCGTCTAGATCAAAAAATACAAGTCGGGCGGAAACTTTTATGGAATGGGTGCTTACACTCGTGCAAATGCAGAGGTTTGCTTGTTGGGAGTGACGCCGGGATTCAAGGCGAAAGCATTGGTCAAAAGCCATACAGTGCACCAGGTAATCGAATCCCCTATACAAGCGCACAGCGTAAAACCGGATGAAGCCAGACAGCGTATTGTGGAATTGCTGGGCGATGTGCCGAGAATCGAACTGTTTGCCCGCCAGCACGCAACCGGATGGGATGCGTGGGGAGATGAACTTGAGTAATTGGAGGAAAAGTATGGAAGGACTTGTAAAAACGCTGGGCATTCTGATGGCTTTGGCGGCTGTGGCACTGTGGGCAGCATTGATTTTCTTTGTGCCGGCCGCACTGATTAAATTCCTTTGGCTGTATCTGGTGGCATGATGGACAATGAAACACTGACACGGATCCTCTCAGCACGGTTTATAACGTGTAATGAACAGACCCGAAAAGGCAGTAAAGGCTGCACGAAAGAGTGCAAGCTCTATGAGCTACAAGAGCCGGGCATGACCTGCCGGGACAGTGTTCTTCTCCACGCAGAGGAAGCAAAGAAAATTTTGAAAATAAGATCGCACAACTCCTGACACAGGCCGCCCGCTGCGGCGGCCTTTTTCGTGAGCATGGGAACAGGCCCGGCCCGGTTCAACTCCGGGATTGCCCAAAACTGAAAGGAGAACACACCGATGCAGAGGTACTACATTTTGCTGAAAGCGACCGGTGCTGGTGGGTGGCCGGGTTGGCTGCCGTATCGGCTGGATGCGGACAGCGCCGAACAGGCTGTTGAAAAAGCCAAGGAGCAGGCCGAGAATCATTACCCGGAGTACGAAAAGTTTGAAGTTCAGGCTATCGAAATTGAAAGGAGAAGCAAATGAAGCTGGCAGCAATCGCAAAGCTCATTAAGGCAGATGGGTACTGTAAACTCTACAAAGTGTTCTATGACGATTGTAGAACCTATGATTTGTACATTGGAACCAAAACGGCAATCTTCCCGCTGACCGGATTTCCGAAGGCACAAAATGAAAGTGAGTTGGCAACCCTCCTGGGCATCAGCAAAAAGGAATGGGCAGACATCGAGTTTGATAATGACTGCCCGGATGATCTCCATCACATCGAAGGGATGGATTTGGACGACACGGCAGACGGAGAAATGGACTGCGTGACCGGAAGAATCGGTATCCGGTACTGCGGGTGTGAACTGGTTCCAATGATCGAGCCTGTTTCGGGAACGGTCGGTTTTGTGGATGCGAAGCAGATCATGCCAGTAGCAGATGAAATCCGCAAGAGCGGATATTTCAAATACTGCGCCAGGAAGATGGCGAGCGGCGGACGCTACTATGTCATCAAGGACGGAATGGTAGTGCGCGGCGCGGTGCTTCCTGTAAAGCTGGAACCTCTGGCAAAGTCTGGACTGCGTGAGCTTGCCGACATGGTGAAAAAGACTAGGGATGTTGCCGATGTGGAGGACTTGAGCGAACAGGAGGACAAAAACGATGCGTAAGACTTTGGAACTGCTGGCTTTGTCCACCTGCACTGCCGCGCTGTGCGTAACACTGACTGGGTGTGAAGCAGTCAAGGGCACAGCAAGCGGTGAAAAACCGGTCAAGACGGTATATGTTTACCTGCCGGACGGCACTTTACTGGACAAAGGACGGGCGGACAAGGTAAGTTCGTTTGCACACAATGATCGTATCGTGAAAGTCACGATTGACGGGAAAACATACGAGACCAGCTGGGCCAATGTGGTTTTAGTGGAGGAATAACGATGAGCAAGATTTTGAAAAGTGTAACCTTGGGTGATGTGAAAAATGGTGGCATCTTCAGAGCGCTGGGCAAGGAGTTTGTGAAGCTGGATGCGGACGAACACGGCTGCCTTGTACTGGCAAAGGAAATTTGGACGAGAATGCCGTTCCGTGAAGGTGACGACCCAGAATGCCCCAACGATCTGCGCCGGAGCGAGATTATGCCATATCTGGGTAACTGCCTGGCAGAGTTTACAAAGAACGGCACTCCGCTGAGTACATTCATTCCGCTCAGAATCGACCTTCAGGACACGACCGGCCAGAACGAATACGGAATCTTTGAAGTGAGGATTGGCCTGTTGACCCTGCGCGGGTACGGCAAATATTGGCGGCTGATCCCGAAGGTAGATGCGCCGTGGTGGTTGGCAACGCCTTACGGTACGCCGAATTGCTCTCCGTTCACCTACAATGGCAACTACGTCTGGGGCGTCTACACCGGGGGCTCCAGCGACTACAACTGGTACAACTACTCCTATGGTGTTCGCCCCGTTTTGTGCTTTTCCTCTGCACTCTTGGTCTCTGTCGAGGACGAAAGAGAGGCCGGGTTTTCGCTTTCCGATGTTCCGCTGGATGACCTGCTGGCCGAAATCAAGAGCCGGACGGAGGGCTAATCATGAATGCGGTAAAAAATGACGTGAAGCGGCTGGTCAAAATTGAGCTGGCCGCTGCCAATAAGAAGTTTCGGATGTTTGCTGGGCCACATGAGGGCGCGGGAATCATCCAAGAAGAAGTCGTGGAAGCTGCGAAGGAGATGAACGGTCTGCGCCGGGAACTTAACGCTATGTGGATAGGCGTTTACTCCAACAATCCGCAGATCTCCACGAAAGGCGTATACGACCGGGCTGTTGCCCTGGCCGTGGAAGCTATCCAGACGGCGGCGATGGCCCGGAAGTTTGAGCGCAGCCAGCGCCGTCACTGGCCGGGAGCGAAGGAGCCGCACTATGACGAAGAAGAAAAGTGATGCACCGGCAGAGGTCGAAACCATTACGCTGACCATGAGCCGCCCAGTGGCGGAGACTGTGCAGACTGCCTGCGAGTGGTATCTGCGGCTGCACATGGGACAGTTTTGGGATCTGGCAGAAGACTTGTGCTTTGCAAAATTCTACTCGGACGCGGAAAACAATGCGTTTCAGAGCGAGGAACAGCGTAAAAACGCTTTTAATGTTGCGATAGGCCGCAGAAATACCATGCTGCTAGAAATGGAACGGCTGTACAGCAGATGCGTTCTCCCGGCCCCGACCTCAGACGTAATGAAGGTGCCGTACCGGGCAGAACAGGTATGGCTTGCCATTCGCCACGCCCTGGCATGGCATGACAAGCCGGAGGGCGATCCATGGAATGTGTGCTTTGATAAGCCGCTGAACCGCAGCGACCAGCCGCAGCCGGTAGTAAAACTCAATGAAAAGCAGGAGGCAAAGAAATGAGAAAGATTTTTATGGTGGGAGCATCTGCGGCGGCAAGTGTTTTGCTGATGACGGGATGCAACAAGCAGGTAATTGATTTGACCTACGAATATTCGCAGGCACAGATTAAAATGCCGGATGGAACCGTAATTGAGGGCAAGGTGGATAGCTGGAACGATTATGAAGGCGACCAGTTACAGGTCAAAATTAACGGAACAACATATCTGGCCCATTCGTCAAACGTGGTCCTCTGGCACTGAGCAAGGGCAAAGTTCGGGATCGAGAGGAAGAAGTTGCACCCGAACCTTGAAGATTTTGAAGTTGGAAAGTTGGAGACAGTACCATGAGACAGAACGGAGCAATGTTTATCTGCAACCGGTGCAGAAAGCAGGTGTTCGCGGAACGGTTCGACGATGGTGTGTTTGACCAGAAAGCATTGGATGGTTGGGCGCTTGAAATGAGAAACATCCATGGAATCGGAGATCTGTGCCCGGAGTGCTACAAAGTGTACCGCGAAACGATGAATCGTTTTTATGAAGGTGGCCGACATGGAGGATAAGACAGATAACTCCCAGAAAAAGGAAGAACACGATTCTTTGAAACCTGCAAGGGATGCCATTGCAACTGCTATGCGGGCCGCCCAATTTGCGAAAGCGATCGGCACCCCACTGCCGAAACCACTTAAATGGCAGCGTGAATTCTATGACGCTACCGGTGTGTTTCCATACGGCTGGTATGAGTGCCCGGTATGCGGGTACAGGACAGATTGGGAACCGCACGCCTGTCCGATTTGCCACACACTGCTAGAACCGTGACGAAAGGAACACAGGATGATGGAACCTGAAAGAACCTGCTGCACCTGCCGCTGGCATGAGGGCTACACCTGGGTATGCTTCAACGGCAATTCTCCGAACCGTGCCGACTTCACTGACCCGGAGGACACCTGCGAGTGCTGGGAAGTCAGAACGGAAGAAAACAGCATCGGTGACTACGAAGTAAACTAATCAAGCTCTAATCAAGAATTAAGCAAGCCCGTCGTTAAATTGCCGCCCTGACGAGGCGGCAAGGGGCTTGTATGTGTAACTTAATCTAGCGACCACAGGAGAACACAAGCCGGGGAAAGCGGGGGTCAAGGGGGAGAAAACGAGGGCGGGTCTGTAGGGCTTGACGGAATAGGAAACTTAGAAAGACCTGCCCGGCGTTGTGTCCCCCTTGTCCTGCGAAGCCGTGTGTGTTTGGTCCACAGAAAAGAAAATCCCAGTAGAACTTTGCGGAAGGAGGAAGTGAACGGTGCGGGCATGGTACATTCGGGAGCAGAAACACATTCTCGGAACATCCGATTATGCAGAAGTGGATCTCTTTGAAACAACGGACAAGGAACACACCGCGAGCACCCGCCGCAAAAGAGAGCTGGCAACCTCCATTGCGCAGCAGAAGTATAACGACATGATAGCGAGACGGTATTTCTGCCAGCTGGCCTATACGAATTTCGGGGAAAGCGACTGGGCGGTCACGTTTACATACGACCACGGCCACCAGCCAGCACCCGGAGATTTTGACCAAGTAGACCGGGACTGGACGAATTTTACCCGCCGCTTGAAGCGCTTCTGCAAAAAGATGGGTCGAGAAGCATCCAAGTGGATGCAGGTTGCAGAGTACAGCGTGGTGGACGAGGACGGGAAAGTTACCGGCAGACACCACCATCATGCGATCCTGCAAGGCAATCTGACATGGCAGGAGATCAAGGACTTGTGGCGGGACAGCACCGGGCGGCCGATGGGGCTTGTGAAAGTTGAACCTATCGACCTGACCTGTTCCAGCTTTGAACGCCTGACAACCTACATGACGAAAGCCCGCGCCCGTATCCGGCGCTGGCGACAGAGCCAAGGGCTGCAAAAGCCGAAAACCCCGCGCCCGAACGACACCAGATGGAGCCGCAAGCGCTTTGACGAAGCGTTTGCTTTGCCGGATGATCGTGAATACTGGGAGAAAAAATACCCCGGCTATACCATGCGCGAGTGCGAACAGCACATCACAGGAAACAACACCAAGCACCTGATCGTGAAGCTGAAAAAGAAGCCAGACACACGGCGGAAGAACAGGAGGAACCAGCCATGAGCGCCAGACTGGAACTGGACGACCTGCCGCCGCGCTACCGTGCGCAGGCGGAGGCTCAAATAGCGGCCAGACAACGGGGAAAGTGTACCCATACGCAGCCAATGGCGGAGGCCGCAAGCGCTGCTGGGCGGTTGAACAAAACTTTTGATTCCTACGGAGAGTATGTGTATTACATCGGCACAATCTTGCCCGGCATTCAGTCCGGCAAGATCGTGTCAGCAGAACCGCACCCGAAGTGGACGCTGCTGCAAGAGGAAGAATACTGTGCAGTGAAACTCCCGGCGGCGCATTACACGGCAGACTATAAGCTCACCTATGCAGACGGACGGGTGGATGTGGTCGAGATCAAGTCGAAGTTTACCCGGAAAGCACAGCGGGATTATATCTATCGCCGTAGGCTTTTTATCGACCTCATAGCCAAACCGCAAGGATGGGGATTTGTTGAAATCATTACACCGGACACGAAAGCAGAAACGAAAGAGTGGAAGCGCCTGGCTGAACAGGCGGGAAAGGAACAATTATGGGCAAAAGCAGAGCAAGGATGCCGGCATTTTACCGGCAGAGCATCCAGAACGCGGTGAACCAGCAGATCAACATCAGCAAGTCGAAGCACCGCACCATGCTGAACCGTGAAGCAATCGGACAGGTCGTTTCGTACTGCGCTGTTGCTGCGGCGCATGATCTCTGGGACTGGGGCGAGAAAGAATCTACGCTTCTGACCCTGAAAATGAACAATGCTGCATCCCGGTACATTCTGGATCATGACAAGTATGGTGCACCGGAAGCAAAAAAGCGACTGGAAGCGCGCACTGCCCACCTGATGCCGGAAGAATTTTGGCTTCCGGTGGGTGGTCTGGTAGGCTCTGAAAAAAAGCTGCGTGTTCTGGCTGAACGCCGGGACGCCGCAAAGATGATCGTTCGTTTCTTTGTGGAATCGCTGGAAGAAATGGAGTACACTCCTGAACAGATCGAGGCCGTGAAGGAAGAAATCAAGAAAAATTACCAGCAGTTCCTCGACTGGGTGGACGATGGCGGAGAAGAAGTTGCCTATGATCGTCTGCGCCGGGTCATTGAGGACATTTACGGCGTGGGTGCCATGGTTGAGCGCGTCAAGGGTGAAGAACCCGTTTTCGGAGAACCCCTTTTCAAGAAAGATTTTTGATTTTTTGGGAGGACTGAGCAGTGAAAGTACACGAGGCGGAGGCAATCTTGAAATATTATGCGGACATCCCGCAGCGGATAGAGATCATCCGCCGTCAGTGTACCGCACTGAGCGATGAAGTGGACCCCATGCAGGGCATGGGCACCGATGGAATGCCCCGCGGCGGAACACCTGGGGACAGCACGGCGGCGATGGCCTGCCGGATGGATGAACTGGGCATTGGAGACCAACTACGTCAGCTGGAACGGCAGCGGGCTGTGTTGCTGGAAGATCAGAACATTATCCGAGGACAAATGAACCGGCTGGACAGTGGCCACAATCTGATTTTAACGGAGTTCTACATCAGCCACAAAAAATGGCACGAAGTACAGCAGAAAGTTCCATACAGTGTGCAGCACTTGAAGTACCTGCGAAACGTCGCTCTTGCACAGCTGGGAAGGAACCTGGAACGGCTCCCGGAGTGCACCGCTTTATTATCGCGTGCGTTAAACACGCGCGAGGGACAGCGCCGAGCGGATGCCTGGGCGGAGGGTGACATTCTCTTATAGGCAAGGCTGCCTGCGGAACTTCATGTGCAGGCGCTTCCGCAAAATCGTGTCCGATGGCCGTGGAAAAACAAACACGACTATCCCGAAAATCCGAAAAAAGGCATAGAAATAACCCGGCGGGCAGTTGGCCTACCGGGTTTCGTGCAAAGGAGGACAAAGTTATGGGAAAGAAGCATAAAAACAAGGTTCGGGTGCTGCCCGGAAGGATGTATAGGCTGGTGCGGAGTGACAGGAGCGTATACCGTGACGCAGAGAACGCGCTCAAAACCTGCTTTATCGAAGAAACCAAAGAGCAGCAGGCCGCACGGGAAGAGGGCGAACTGTGCCGGTTCGTGAGGATGGCGCCGGATGGTGACGTTGAACTGATTTCAAACGCAGGAAACGTAGTCCGTTTCAAAAACGCAGAAGATCTTACGAAAACGCTGCGTTTCGCAAAAGATGTGCTGAGAATTACGGAGGTCTTAAAAAATGGGAATCGGGATTGAATTGAAAAGCTACATTGAGAAAATCATCAAGGAAAGAGCAGCCAGAAAGTGGACAAGAAGAAAGGCCGTGAAAGTTCCAGATGGTTTGCCACACATGATTGCTTTGGATGATCGCACTGACGATGAACTGACGGATGAACTGCGCTACAAGTGGAGTTTTTGCCCGATAGTCACCAAGGAAAAAGAGGGCTACGTTTGTATGTTTGCCCCCGGCGGAAATGTAATTCGATTCAAGGACAAGGAAGCGACACAGCTGATCTTTGATGCTATCATGCGGTCATTCGATAGAGTGTGACAAGGGAACTTCGATGGTTTCTACGCCTTTTAACGGTATCTTCCCGTGATGCTTATAGGCGATATACTGACGAACAACATAGTCCAGCTGTTCAAACGAAAGCTGCTGCTGGACAATAACGTGCAATGTGTAACCGCCAATTTGAATAAGATGTTCAAGCTGCCCCTCTTTGTTCAAGACAAAACAGGCAGTTCCGTGACGTTTTTCCTGCATAACAGAATCCTTTCAACACTATAAGCCCGTCAGGTCATCGACCCGGCGGGCTTTTCGTTACTCTGTGGGGATGGTAATGGTTATGCCAACCATTTGCGTGGATGGCCTTTCGGTGACGGTGAAAGTACGAATACCATGTTCATCCTCAACACTGGAAACAGTGACTTCATCGGGGGAAAGGCTGTGCATCATGCAATATTGTTGCTTCACAGCTGCTTCTGCTCGTAGCACCTGCTGGTCTAACTGAAATTGTTCCATGACGGGTGCGCAGCTGTCCACAAAGCTACGCCTCAACTGGTCGATGGCCTGTTGGGCTTCCGGGGAAGTATTGTTCATTGCTGATCCTCTCTTTCTTTTGGCGCGTTGCGCTTGATGATGATCTGCGCCTCGTTGGGATCCCGGCCTTCCTCTGCGTTGGCCTGGGCGATCTGTTCAGCCAGACCTACCGGCAGACCGTTTTCGTCCAGCGGCCCAGTGTAGCCGTCGTAGTCCACGATGTTGATGCAGGGCGGCGGTGGGACGGTCTTGTAATACCTGCCGTCCTCATAGTTCTGATCCGTGACCAGGTTCCAGTAACCAATGTCGCCGTGCTCTTCCTGGGCGGCTTCCATTGCGTCTCTGGCCTGTTCTTCCGTCAGACCATCGAACAGCAGGCGGGAGCCGTCCGCAAAAGCAGCGACCAAACGCCACGGGGCAAAAAATTCAATTTCGTCCATGAATATGCTCCATTTCGTGCCGTTTTAGTGAATGAGTTGAAGTTTTGATAACGAAAAAGTTCAATTCAATCACAAAAAAGTGAATTTCGTGGTTAAAAAGCTGCTTTTCGTGGCTAAGACCGGATTTTTGCAGATAAATTGCAAATTTCGCGGTCAAAAAGTAAGATTTCGTGAAGTAAGATTCTTTACTCCGGGATGTAACCATTCAGGCAGCGATTAAAACCGCGTTTCGTGAGGGCATCGGTAACTCTGTCCTCTGGGAAGTAGTAAGTGGACCCGTCTGCCGCGGGCACAGCCCCGGCGGGATACTCTGCGCCGGTGTACCAGTCTGTTTCCGTGTCGTACTTGCGGTGCAGGTACTTGTAAACGTCACGCTGGGCTTTGTCGAACACCTCAACGAACGAGAAGGAAGCGACCGGCGGCAATTCCGTTGCCAGCATGGGCGCGTTCTGCGCCAGCCATGCAGCCATTACGGTTTTAGCTGCGTTTCGTTTTGGCTTGCCTTCCCGGTGCACCAGATCCAGCAGCTGCACAACAAAGGGCTTTGGCAGGTCGTTCAACACCTCTTCCAGCGGGTAAGGATTTTCGTGCAGCAGCGGAGAGGTGCGCAGTTCCGGCACAAGATCGAGTTCGTGGAAGGTGATGGGCTTCTGCCGGTCATCTACGCGCTCGCTGGTGTAGCGCAGCATTTCCTTGATCTCGTTCTGCGCTGCATCGGAAAGCTGCTCCACCAGGTCGAGGCAGTCTGCAAAACTAAGCTGCGCTTCGTTCCGTTCGCCGGTGCTGCGGCCGGTCTTATAGGCTGCGTCAATGATACCCAGTTCCATAGCCAGACGGAAAACGTGCTTGCAGGGCTTTTTCCGGCGCACAAAGTCGTTGCAGGTGCAGCTTGCAAGGCTGGTCTGGTACGGATCTTTGCCGGACCCATAGAAAACACCGGTTTCGTGTTCCTTGTCAATGCTGATGGGGCTGGTCTTGCTCTGCTGGGCGCTGGCAAGGCGCTTCTCTTCGTCAGCGTCTGCGGGGTGCTCTGGCCATGGGCCGAATGCGGGAATCATAGTCATAACGGGAAACCTCCTTTTCGTGTTTCGTTACTGTCATGATAGAACAAAACGCAAACAAAAGCAATAAAAGACAAGAAGATTTCGTGCAGAGATACCAGGTCGGCGAGGCGGGGCACGGTCAAGCGGTGACGTTCTGTCACCGGTTCCGGGCACTGGATCTGGGCGATGGTGCCCTGGTTCTTCATGGTTGTTGCTCCTTTTCGTGATACTGGATTTCGTGATACTCCCGGCGGGCTGCCGGGACACTGGCTGTCAGAACGGCAGGCCGGTATAGTTGCGCATGGGAATGGCATCGGCGGCGGGCACCAGCATATTGAGCAGTTGCCGGTATAAAGCCGGGTTTGCTGCACGCTGGGCGCGGAAGTCCTCTAGGAATTGCGCCTGTGCTGCCAGATCAGCCAAGTTTTCGTCATCCACGTTGTAGCATTGGCATTGATCCGGCCCGGCGGAGTATATCCAACATCGAACCATGAAAATACCTCCTTTCTGTTTCGCGATGTTCCCGACGTAAATGTCGGGAAGATGGGGCGGGGTTGCTTTGCCCGGTGCAGCCCTGCCAAAATATCCGGTTTCGTGTTAAGCGTTCAGCTGTAAAAACGTGCTCTGCGTGGGGATCAGGTGCCGGGTGAGGGTGTCGGTGTAGCTGGCCTCTCCCTCGTAGCTGTCAACCACCCGGCGGTCTGCGGCGGCCATATCGTGATAGCTCTTTTTGCCGTAGGTGGGCGGCAGCCAGCCTTTGCGCTGTCCAGCGTAGAGGTTGAAGGACTTCAAAACGTCCGTGTTCGTAAACTCGATGTGGCAGGTGCCTTTCTTGTAAAACGTGGCGGTGAAATAGTGCAGCTGGATCTTCTGGGTCTGGCCGCTCTTTTCGGCGGCATCCAGCGCGGCGCGGAGTTCGTCCCCATTGTAGGGCTTGCCGTTCGTGTCCAGGAAGTGCAGCACCCGCTCGATCTGGGCAACATGGCCTGTTGCGTTGTACCGGGGGCAGAAACGCCAATCGTATGTATCAAAGGCGTTGCAGCGGAAAATCACCTTGCGGTTGATCTTGTACGCGGAGTTCGTGCACCAGCCGTTGTAATAATGCACGTTCTTGCTGTACTCGTCGTTATAATGCAGGTTCGTCCAGTCGTCGAACAGCTTTATAATTTCGTGGTCGATGCTGGAAAGAAGATTTCGTGAAATTTCTTCCCGGACGGTCAGAATGTTGTACGCGCTGAAGTCGTAGCCTTCAAGCTCTTTGATTCGCTTCTGGTAATCCTGCTGCATTTCGTAGGTCATCGCATCGAACAGCTGCGGCATTTCAAACAGCTGCTTCCAGTACATCCCGCGCAGTTCCCGGATAGCGTCGTTATAAGATTTCGTGAAAGCCATCACAGGGTTTTCTTTCTTACCAGCGCCGGCAGAGGAAAACAACGACTTGATTCCGTTGTACTCTTCATAGATCCGGCGCACACCCTCTGCGGCGGCGTTGTACCGCTCAATGGCTGCCGTGATGGGGTCGGAAGATACCAGGGCGGCAAACTCCGGGTTTTCTTTCAAACGCTCTGCGGTTTCGTTTTTCAGATCCAGCCGGATCCGGCTCACCGGCTCCCGGTCGGGAATGTCCACCGACACAAGCGCCACCTCCACGCGGGCGGCGCGGCGGGCGTTCTTGAACGCATCCGGGATATATTTTACCGTGGCGTGCAGCTCTTCCAGCTTTGCGGCCAGCTCTTTCCGTTCGTTGGTGCAGGGGTTGCGCAGGGTTTCGGCGTTGAGCAGGCAGCGGATTTTGCCGCCGTCCTGCATGACGTCCAGCGCTTTGAGTAGGTGCGCGGCACCAGCGGAGAAAGGCGGATTCATGACGATTGCGGCGTATTTCGTGGTGGGGCGGAAGGTCAGAAAGTTATCATGCACCACCCGAAAACCGTCTTTCTTCAGCACGGCGCGGAAGTCGCTGGAAAGCTCGATGCAGTCAAGCTCTGCGCTTCGTGCCTTTCCCTTGTCGTATTGGTCAACCTCGCCGGTCTTATAGTCGTGGTGGACGTTGAACGCCAGGGCATGGACCTGACGCGCAAGCGCTCCATCACCGGCGGACGGTTCAAGAATGGGTTTCGGGTAGGTGGTGAACCCGGATTTTACTTCCCGCAGGGAGAAAACCATATCAAAGGCCAGGCTGTCCGGCGTGGGGTAGAAGTCCAGGGAATCGTTTGGGGTGGTCATCGTGTAAACCTCTTTTCGTATTTCGTGATATGCCCGGCGGAATGCTGAGCGGTGGGGCTGGGCCGCTTTATCCGGTGCGGACCCTGCCAGGGCATCCGGTGCAGGTCATGCAAACAGGCGGTTGCATACCTGCTGTATTTCGTCGTTCGCCTTCATCGGGGCAATGAGCACGGCCACGGCGGCGCGTTTTGGGTCTGCGGTGTCAGTTGCCAGGATGGGCGCAAGCGGGTTGTTGCTGCCGTGGTAAACAAATTCGTGATGATCCACAAAAGCGTCATACTCCGAATTTATCATGATGGGCCGGGATCCATCGCGGAACATTCGGAACGTGCCCCAGACCTTGCCCTTCATCTCGACTTCCTGCAAAAGAGAAGTGCGCTTGACCTCTTCTTTGCAGTTGCTGAGCTTCTGGAACATCTGCGCGGCGGTCAGCTGGTGCGGATCGTTGGCCACAAACCCGTCATCGCTGGAAACGATGGTCACACCATCGGCGGGGGCCGCCTGCATGGTCACGGGCTGGATCACTTCCGGGTAAAGGACGGCAGGCAGCTTGAACGCTGCATAGCCGGTGAAGATGTACACGCTGCCGCCCTGGCAGGTGATCCGCACGGCGTTGCGGTTCTTGGCCTGGCCTTTCAGATAGGCGGTGATCTTCTTCACGTTCAGGCCGGCGGGGGCGTTGCTGGATGCTCTTTTCATATTGCAAAAACTCCTTTTCGTGTTTCGTTCTGGTTTTCGTGCCCGGCGCTCTGCCGGGGTGGTGGGGCTGGGCTGCTTTGTACCGGTGCAGCCCTGCCAGAGCATCCGGGGCGGGTCAGGCGGTGAGCAGGTAGCCGCGGCGGGCGCAGATGAGGCGGAGGCGGGCGGAGGTGATCTGCTGCTGAACCTCTGCGGGGTGGTCGGTGCACTCTGCCTTGCGACGCAGGCTCTGCAGCGTCCACTGCTGGCGCAAAATCTCGTTGATCTGGTCGATGACGTTGCTAAACTTTTTCATGCTTCAAACTTCCTTTCGTGTTTCGTTTTGTGGTGATCCTCCCGGCGGGGTGCCGGTGGGAAGTGGGGCGGGGTTGCTTTGCCCGGTGCAGCCCTGCTAAAGTTTCCGGTTTCGTGGTGGTGGATCATGCCAGCAGCCCGGCGGCGATGCTCTCAAAGTCCAGCTGTTTCACCGGCGCTTCATCCAGCACAGCCACGGCGGCGGGGGCGCTCTTGGCGTCCTCTACGGCCTTCCGGGTCTTGCGCCAGGCGTCCAGCGCGGCGGCCTGACCCTTGCGGTCGGTGTCGGGGACAGCCAGGAAAGCGGCCTTTGCCTTGCGCTCTGCCTGCTGTGCGGTGCGGAGTGCATCCGGGGCGGGCTGCGCGCTCTTCTGCGGGGCGCTCTTCGTGGCGGCGGGTTTCTTTGCGCTCTTCGGCGCGGTGGGCTTGCTGGCCTTCTTTGCGGCCTTCTTGATGGGCAGCGGGTCAACGTGGACCAGCTCCGGCAATTCGTGGCGCTCTTCGGCGATGACCGGGGCCGGGGCGCTGGCGGCCTGCTCTGCGGCGGCCTTGGCGGCTTTGCGCTGATCCGCCAGCATCTTGTTATAGGCGCGGATCTCGTCCAGGCTCTTAAAGCGTCCGGCAGGTGCGGGGCGGCTTGCTTCCACCTGGCCGATGTGGAACAGGTGCGCAGGTGCCTTGTAATAGTTCCCGTTGTCGTCCTGCTCTTCGGCTGCCTTGGTCAGCGCGTCCGGCTCCTTGCCGCTGCTGCGGGTCTTGCGGGGGCGGGTGTCCAGCTTCCAAAGCCGGGTGTCAATCGCGGCCTTCTCGCCGGTCTTGACGCTCTTGCCGCGTTCCTTCCATTCGTGGAACGTGTGGAACAGGCCAGCAAGCAGCAGCTTTTCCAGCTCTTCGCCCTGCTGCTCTTCGGGCACGTCCTTGAAGTGGATTTCTTTGCCCTTGGCGGCGATCTGCTCCGGGGTGTAGGCCAGCGCCAGGATAGCGCGGCGCTGTTCCGGGGTGTGATACTTCGCGTTGACTTCGCTGTAAATGATCTCGTTGTTAGTCATGTGTAACGCTCCTTTACTTGTTGTGTTGATGTTCGGTTGATCTCCCGGCGGCTGCCGGGGTAGTGGGGCGGGGCTGCTTTGCGGTGCAGCCCTGCTAGAGTGTCCGGCGGTGGTTCATGCGGTGTACATCTGGCGGAACAGGTCCAGCGCTCCGATCTCTGCGGCCTTGTGCTGTGCTGCCAGCTTTGCGCCGGCGCTGTCGTGGCCGTTGAAGTGGTACGCTTCAGAGTAGGCGTTGGCAATGGCCCATTCCCGGCGGCTGCGCTCCTGCTGCGCTTCCCACTCTGCCAGATCGAAAACGTAGATGGTGCAGGTCCAGGCATACGGGCTGAACACCTGCTCAACCTTGACTTTCAGGCCCTTGCAGCGGTCAAGCGTGGCTTTGATCCGGTCACGCTCCTGCCGATCCATGGGAACGATGGAATAGCAAGGAATGAAACGATCGTGCACCGGGGTGACGTTCCAGCGGTGACGGGCTGCCAGCTGGTTTATTTTCTTGTCAAGTGCTGTCATGGGGTGTGCTCCTTTCAGCAATCCAGGCCGCAGGCTGCAAGCGTGCGGGTGATGATGTCAATATCTGTCTGGCTCCACTGGCAAGATTTGAGGTCGTAGGCCAGGCGGTGCAGGTCGACCCCCTGCACCGGTGCGGGGTTGATGGCTACAACGTCGCCGTTGCCCTGCACATAGTCGGCGGCCTCTTTCTTGCTGGCGGCGGGAACGGTCACGCGGAAAGCGCTTTTCCCGTCGTCCAGATACACGTTGTACACGGTCAGTTTCTTCATGGGGTGTGCTCCTTTGTTCGTTGTGGTTGATGTTCGGGATGATCTCTCGGCGGCTGCCGGGGTAGTGGGGCGGGGCCGCTTTGTCCGGTGCGGCTCTGCCAGGGCATCCGGTGGGCATTCAGCCCAGAAGCGCGGCCGCGGCATCCTGCCAGGTGGGAAAGCTGTAGAACGTGCGGCGTTCGTCGTTGGTGTTCTCGCCGGTGATCTGGGCGGCGATCCGCTGCCCGGTGCGGGGGTCCCATCCTTCCAGCCGATACCCGGCGGCCTGAAGGCGGCGGGCTGCGGCGTTCTCCTTGCGGTTCCGTTCGCGGATCTGTTCAAGTGTCATCATGGTGCAGGCTCCTTTCAATCTTCGGTGCAGCCGTGGCAGTAAAGCGCGTCGATCACTTTGTCATCGCTGAAATCTTCCGGGGTGCCGTTCGCGTCAACCACCAGGTCAACGCGGTCATAAATTCGCAGATCGGTTTCATTATCCACTACAAAATACCAGTCGTCACCGTCCAGCGCGTCGGTGCACCAGACTTCAACCGCGCCGTCATCGGTGGCGGTCATGCCCTGCACAATGGCCGGGGCGATGTAGCGGCCCAGGGGGCCGACGGTGTAGGGGCATTGTGCCGCGGCCTTCGGTGCGGTGCCTGCCAGCAGTGCGGCCGCCAGTGCGGCGGCGGTGGTGATCTTCTTTGCAAGTTTCATGTTCTTTGCTCCTTTGCTTTTCAGGTTTGCCCCGGCGGGCTGCCGGGGTTATGGGGCGGGGCCGCTTTGTTTGAGCGGTGCGACCCTGCCAGGGCATCCGCTTGACTTTACCGCCTTTCGGTGGTAAACTGGCTTACAAGATGCGTTGTGGAAAATTCATCTTGCGGCCTGTCGCCTGCTTTAGCGGGTGGCGGGCTTTTTTGCTGCCTGCTTCTTTTTCCACTCTGCCAGGTAGGCGGCCCAGATCGCTTTTTTCAAAGCGGCGGGGAGCTTGAAAAATTCAATGCTCATGCTGTTCACCTCACTTCCTGCCCCAGACCGGGGCGGCTATGTTACCAGCTTGACACGTTGCGGTGTCGTTCGCTGTGGCTGCATTGTAGCACCGCAACGTGTCGCCTGTCAAGCACGTTGCGGTGTTTTCGGCGGTCTGCACAAAAAACACGGTGCGGTGCTGTGAAAATTGCACGTTGCGGTGTCGGTGGAACTGTGCTATATTATATTTATAAAAATAAGCAAGGGGTAATAATATGCCAGTTTCGGAAACAAAAAGACGAAATAACGACAAATACAACGCAAAATGCGACCGCATAACCGTTTGGCCCATAAAAGCAAAAGGCGCAGCAATCCGCGCCGCGGCAAAAGAAAACGGGGAAAGCCTGCAAGGGTATATTTTGGCGGCGGTATATGCCAGAATGGAGCGGGAAGGGAAGCCGCTAGAGATCGACCCGGCGGAATCCGGGGAAGAAGGGGGACTATAGGGGGTTACTGGGGGAGAGTTCTAGCCTGCTAGGTTAAAGCCCTACACCTGCTTCTCACTCCCGTTAGGTGGAGAATCTGACCCCTCCGGCAAATGTCCAAAACCGGCCCGGATGGAGCACCGCCAGCGCCAGCCGTGACGCTGGAACGCCGACAGCGGGAACGGTGCCAGCGCTGACCATGCCCACCGGCACCGCCAGCAGATCAGCCCCACCACCGGCACCGGGACGCACCCCGCCGGAACCATTGCCGCCAGTGCAGACCAAAGGCCAGAGCAGCAGCGCACGCCGCGCCGTCTGCCCTGGCCTTTTTCTTTTGCCCATCTTCCCGCCTGCCCGGCCTGCCGGATCAGCAGCCCGGCGCGCGCTGGGTGTTGTCGGCAGCCGCCCCGGGGAAAAGCTGGAAAGTACCCGGGGAGCGCTGGACACAGTACCCGGATATTACGCCCACCACCTGCACCGCCAGCGCCGCACCGATGACCCCGCAGCCCACAAGCTGCACAGCCTGCACACCCTGCCAGACCTCACAGCAGCCAGCAGCCCACCGCCAGCACCTACCGACACCGCACCCCGCCAGCCCTGCCGCCCACCTGCCGCAGCAGATCACCATTCCTATGTCTGTGATGTTTCGCTTCTTTCCCACGGTTGCGGAAGAATGGAGCGCTATTGGGGACGCCATGCGGATGCGCGGCGTCCGCTTTGGCGGTGGAAAGGCCGGCTCTATTCTGGAATACCGCATGGTTCCCATGATGATCTGCTCCGTCAAAATCGGAGAGGAACTGTCCCAGGCAGCCCTTACGCGGGGATTGGGAGGCCCGGTAAAACGGACGAATATCTGTAAGCTGGGTTTTCATGTGCAGGATGTTATTTTTCTGCTGATCTGTCTGGGAGCATTTGCAGCGCAAATCTATGTGCTTGCCGCAAGGGGGTGAAGGAAATGATTGAATGTCAAGATGTGTCCTTTTCTTATCCTGCCAGTACCCTTCCCGACAGTGAGAGGCAGGCCGGTGGCGCTTTGAAACATATTTCCTGCACTATTGAGGACGGTTCTTTTGTCTTGCTCTGCGGGACTTCCGGCTGTGGGAAAACAACCATGACCCGGTT
>OMFP01000143.1_pt1 | contig 38127 bp, 33 predicted proteins | sample 1674221 | NCBI WGS metagenome assembly OMFP01 (sample SAMEA103958152, study PRJEB25191) | human gut metagenome | biome: human-associated habitat [ENVO:00009003]; feature: intestine environment [ENVO:2100002]; material: feces | place: Germany | collected 2013/2015
AGTATCAAGTTTGGTTCTGATCCAAGCATAGTTTAACAGAGTTATCACAGTGTCATTTGCGTTATTGCAAATGGCACTTTTTTTGTTTCCGGCCAATTCATTCGGGCATAAAGCCAGCAGTCCTTCGGGAGTGCTGGCTTTTGTCATATATCAAGGCGGCATTGCCGTCAAAATCAAAGAAAGGAGCATTTCATTATGCAAAAACCATGCCAGGACAGCTATTATACGCTGTTCAGTTCCTACCCGATGCTGCTGGATTATCATGAGGAACAGGCAAAGAACAGCCGTTGGATCCGCTGCAAGGTCGCTGACCTGCAGGTGGAACCGCTCGGCGAGTCCTCGCCTCTTATCGGTAATTTGTCGGCGTTTGCCACAGGAACATCACAGGAAGCCGTAAAGGATACGGCAGAAAATCTCGGGCTTGCCATGCGCGTAAACGGAGAACTCTATCCGGTCCGCATGACAGCCTACAAAAGCCTGCTCGACAGAGCGAAAATCGGAGGCACCGCGCTTCCCAAACTCAGCCGCGAGGTATTGGCCGAAGTGCTCAACGAATGTCTGAAGCTGTATTCGGCGGATGCGCTCTTGCTGATCCGGGACGAAAAAATCTCTGCCGTTCACTCCGGTGACGAGGTGGATTATTCCGTCCTTCCGATCGACGAACTGCTGAAAGTTCTGCAGGCAAAACTCGATGCACGGTTCTCCGGGAACGAGTTTGAGTCTGGGTACTGTGACCATTCCCTGGTCAGTGCCTCATGGCGAATGCCTGACCAGAAGGAAGACCTGCTCGGTACCTATGCAAAGGTGCTGGCTGCCCAGGGCAAAGCGACGATGGCATCCAAGCTGATGCCGGGTATCCGCTTTATGACATCGGATACCGGTGTCGCCTCGGCAAAGGTCTCTGCGCTTCTGATGAACGGCAGACACGCTATCCATATCGGCGGCTGTGTAGCCGTAGATCATCGGCATCAGTCCAAGGTCGCTGACTTTGATACGACGCTGGATCAACTGTTTGCCCAGTTTGGGGACAGCATCGCCAAGCTGCAGGCGCTGATGGAGATTCATCTGGATTTTCCGATCAACGCCATGACGCGGGTGTGTAAAAAGCTAAGCCTGCCTAAAAAGGCAGCGGTCGAAGCAATCGCCATGTTTGAGATGTCTTACGGCGGAGGTCCTGCCACGGCACATGATGTGTTTCTGGCCATGCAGGAGATTCCGTTTATTCTCAAAACGGATAAGTTTCCCGAAAGCAAGCTCCTTGTTGTCGAGGAAAACATGGCGCGTGCGCTCACACTCAAATGGAGTGATTTTGATTTGGCAAAGGCGGTGAGCTACTGATGGCGGCACCGAATATCCTATGCGATACTGCCGGAATGACCAACGCCCAGTGGCTGACGGCCCGTATGCACGGACCGTCCGGTAAAATCCCGTATACAGTCGGCGGCAGTGATGTGGCAGCCGTCTTCGGGGTCTCCCCTTGGACAACGCCGCTGGAACTGTGGATGATCAAAAAGGGACGGATGAAGCCGCCGGCAAAAAGCAACGCCAATCAGCTTGAGATGGGGCATTTGCTTGAACCTATCGCAGCACATTGGTATGCCAAGAAAACCGGCAACCGCGTGTATGAGGACACGAACCTGTACCAGCACGCAGACCATCCGTATGCACTTGCCAACTTCGATCGGCGTTTTGATCGTGCCTCTGACGGAGAACCCGGCATCCTGGAGTGCAAGAGCTGTACCTATCATAAAGCAAGCGAGTGGGACAACGGTGCCATTCCCTTGTACTATGAATTGCAGCTGCGTTTCTACCTGGCCGTTGCTGATGTCAACATTGGTTCGTTCTCCGCAATCTGGGGAAACAACCCGGACAACGACCTGGCGATTCCGGATATCACCCGGGATAAAGCCAAGGAAGATATGATATTCGAGCGTCTCGACGAATGGATATGGAGCCTTGAGCATGACAAGCCGCCTACAATGTCCGGTGTAGCGCCGCAACTGGCGCTTGAATCACTAGCCCGTATCTACGGAGAAAGCCAGTCCGGGCTGCCGACCATTGAGTTTTCTTCCAAACAGGAAAACGCACTGCGCCGAATTGCTCTGTTGCAGGGCAAGATCACGGAGTGCAACCGTGAAATCAAAACTTATGAAAAGGAGATCGAAGCACACAGCGTGCGAATTGCCGAAATCATGAAGGAGCATGAGCATGGCGTCCTTACGACGACATCGGATAAGCTTCTCATTGATTTCGTCACTAAATCCACTACACGACCTGATTCCAAGGTTCTGAAGGCAAAGTATCCGACGATTCTGCCGGATGTAATGAAAACGACACAGAGCCGTAAGGTCAAGGTCAGTGTACAACCACTTTAAGAAAGGAGTCCTATTATGGACAATATCTATCATCAATACTGGCAGCAGGAGCTGATGTATCAGTTGGCATCCTCTGATCGCTACCGCAAAAGAGCCTATGTATGCTCCCCTTTTCGGGCGGACACCCGCGAGCAGCGCGAAAAGAACCTGCGCACGGCAAGAGCGTATATGTTCTACGCAAACAAGAAAATGAACATGAACGCCGCTGCGCCTCATGCGTATATGCCGCTTTTGCTTTGCGATGAAATTCCTGCCGAAAGAGCCATTGCGCTTCGATTCGGTCTGGAGATCCTGGAGCAAAGCGATGTTATGCTCGTATGCGGAAATAGGCTCAGCAACGGTATGCGCGGCGAGATCGTCAAAGCGGCTTTGCTTCGTATGCCGATTACGGTGTTTGACGAAGGCCTGTATCTGGAGGTGCAGAAGCTTGTCACACAAAACAACGGGGATAAGAAGTCCGTAAAGCTGGATCGTGAAAACTTTCCGATGGCTTTTACGGAGCCCGAATCCTATCTGGAAAATGCGGCGCTGTTCAAATGAGTATGCCGTATCACAAAGAACTCCTGAGAAGCAGTGTTTCGCTGTGTTTTCGGGAGTTCTTTGTTTTCCGGAACAAAGTGAAAGGAGTAATGACATTGTTATGCCAATTTGAAAAAATGATCTATCCTTCCGGTACCGGCGCGGCGGATGCGGCAAGCTTTATGATCGCGCTTTACCGTCCGTGCGAGAAACTGAAGGATAGCAGCGGCAACACCATTACACAAATCAAGGCCGTTGGGTACTGCCTGCCTACTGCGGGTAATATGCGCTATGAAATGCGTGGGCACTGGCGCAAGGATCCCAAATACGGCATTCAGTATGATGTCGAGGGATACGAGGAGCAGATCATTCCGACCCGGGAAGGCATCATCGCCTATCTCTCGTCCGGGCAGATCAAAGGCATCGGTCCGAAAATGGCGGAGCGTATCTATGATGCATTTGGGAATATGGCACTGGAGGTGCTGGACAAAAAGCCGGAAAAACTTTTGACCATCTCCGGTATCAGTCAGAATAAACTCAAAAAAATCTGCGATTCCTACCTCGCCAACCGCGGTGCTCGTGATGTGGTAGCCTTTCTGTCGCCGCACGGGATCACGCCGAACCGTGCCGTAAAGCTTTACAAAGAATATGGAGAACAAACGATGGATATCGTAAAGAACCATCCGTATAAGCTCTGCGAAATGGCCGGCGTGGGCTTCAAGACGGCAGATAAGATCGCCATGAGTATGGGGATTGACAGACTGTCGCCCGAACGTGTGGATGAGGGTATCCTCTACACACTGACTGATGCGGAAGGCTACGGAAATCTGTGTATGGAACGGGACGGCTTCATTGCAGCCTGCCAAAAGACTTTGGAGACGCCGGAGCTTACGGATCAAATGATCGCAGCCCGTGCCAATCGCCTCATCCTTGATGGCAGAATGCGGACCTATGAAAGCTGTGTTTATCGGGAAAAGACGGCAAAAGCCGAAGAAAAGCTTGCCAACTTGATCCGGTATCAGATCCGCCATCAAAATCCCTGCACTTATGGTGATTTGGACCATGAGCTCGACCGTGAGGAAAGCCGTTTGAAGGTGCGTCTGGCACCCGAACAGCGTCAGGCAATCAAAACGGCGCTCACCAGCGGCCTTTGCATTATTACCGGTGGCCCCGGTACCGGCAAGACGATGCTGCAAAAAGCTTTGCTTGGCATTTACAGCCGCAATCATCCGTCAAAGGAGATCGTGTGTTGTGCGCCGACAGGGCGTGCCGCGAGGCGTATGGAGCAGTCAACCGGATTCCCGGCCTCTACGGTCCATAAGGCGTTGGGCCTGATTGCCGGCGAAGACGGAGAATACGGCGATCCGGAAACGCTCGACGCCGATCTGATTTTGGTCGATGAGGTGTCTATGCTAGATATCTACCTTGCCGGAGACCTGTTTGACTCTGTAAAGCCGGGCAGTCAGTTGATCCTTATCGGAGACGCTGATCAGTTGCCGTCTGTCGGACCAGGAGCGGTGCTGAGCGAGATGATCGCAAGCGGCACCATCCCTGTTGTGAAGCTGGATAAGATTTTCCGCCAAACGGCAGGCAGCCGAATAGCGACCAATGCAAAATTGATCCGTCACGGGAATATGAGCCTTGAGTATGGCAGCGACTTTCAGTTTTATGACTCGGCGAGTATTCCCAAGTCCGCCGAGAAAATCGTAGAGCTATACCTGCAGGAAACCGCCAAGTATGGCGTGGACAACGTGGCACTGCTTTCACCGTATCGGCAGAAGACCGAAACCGGTGTCAATGCGCTCAACGAGCTGCTGCGGGAGAAAATCAATCCTCCGGCACCGGACAAAGCTGAGGTTGTTCACGGAACCAGAAGGTTTCGCTGCGGCGACAAGGTGATGCAGATCAAAAACTGCGATGAAATCAGCAACGGGGACATCGGGTACATCACAAAAATCTGCAAAGCCGGTGATGAAACGACCGTCACGATTGATTTCGGAGACGGACGGATAGCAGAGTATGACACGAGTCAGTTCGATATGCTCGACCTGGGTTATGCTTCTACCATCCATAAGTCGCAAGGCTCGGAGTACAGGTCTGTGATCATCAACCTGCAATGCGCCCACTATGTCATGCTGACACGGCCTCTGGTGTATACCGCCATTACCCGTGGCAAGGAGAATGTCATCATTGTCGGTGAGCGCCGTGCTTTGTGTATGGCAATCAAAAAAACCGACACAGAAAAACGCGGCACCTGTTTGGCAAAACGCCTACAGGCCGCTATGCAATGAAAGGAGTACCGAAATGGCAACAATTTTGGAGCAGTACCGAAAAAGGCAGAATGATATCCGTGAGCAGATTGCGGCAAACAGCTTACCGCTTGACCAGGTGCTGATTATGCAGGAACTGAACTACCGCATTTGTGTGCTGGAGACTTTTGAGAGCCTGTGTAAATCTGCGCCGGTTACGATGGACACCAAATCTATGGGATTCCATTTCCAGCTTGTAGACGCCTATGTGCGTTTTACGCTGAACGAGCGCAAGTTCGGTCCCAAGACGGATGCCGAAGGACAGAAAAAGCGTGAAACTGCCCTGCAGTCCTTTACGCAGGTCGTACAGGACGGACGCAAGCGTTTCTCCAGCTTTAACGCATCTACGCAGGAACAGTACAAAACCTGCATCAACAATTACATTAAGACGATTCTGCCCGTCTGGATGCAGTATCGCAACACCTATATCAATTTCTAAGGAGGCTTTCTAATGAGTCAGAACAACTCGAATGATAAGGCGGCTATGCTCGCCAAAATCGAAGGAATCAACAAGGTGGACGGATTCGATCCGACACCGTTTGCGGTAGATTATACCGATCTGGAAACCGGTGAGGTGCGTAAGCGTCTCCCGGTTATGATCCAGATGGCGTGGTTTCGCATGAAGTATCCCGAAGGGCGTATTGCCGTTACGGTGTCACCCGGAAAGGATTACTTTGTGGCAACAGCCAAGGTATACCCGAGCTACAAGGACGGTGCGGAATGCTATCTTGCCGAGGCAACAGCCTCTCGCGGATACCTGGTAGATAAGCCTTCTGTTTCGCCCCGTGAATGGGCACAGACAGCAGCTGTCGGCATTGCACTGCGTAACGCCGGCTTCGGTTTGCAGTTTGCTATGGCTGGTGACGAATTTGAAGATACTGCCCCTGATGAACTGAAGGGCAACAGCGTTCAGGCAGCCAGCAGTACATCTCACGAAAGCTCTGCTATTACACCCGATCCGGAGGCGGAGGTAGAATACACCGTGGAGCCAACGGTGCCGCCGCAAAGAGAACTCACCTTTGAAGAAAAGGTAGAACAGGCCATGCGTGTTCCTTGTCCGATAACCAAGTACGGCGGAAAGACGCTGGGTGATGTATTGCAGATGGATCCGAAAGCGATCCAGTGGTGTGCAACAAAGTTTACCGGCGGTGAAGAGATTCGCAACGCTGCAAAGCTGATCTGCGAATACGCACAACAGAAAGCTTCGGCGTGAAGCAGAATAAATTCGGGGGCGGCAGAAAGCCTGCCGTCCCCGGAAAGGAGGTTGTATGGAAAAGATTCATATGTGGGATATTATCTCACTGCTTGGGATACCGTATCCCTCGTCCGGTCAAAGCTCGTACTATGTACAGTGTCCATGCTGTGACGAGGACCCGCGAAAAAGGCATTTGAATATCAACTTGAAAAAGGAAGTCTTTCGTTGCCCGCGCTGCGGTGCTTCCGGCGGAATATTCGATTTATATGCGTTATACACCGGCATTCCGCGCGACGAAGTCCGCAAAGCGATTTTGGCACGAATGGGAGTACCTGAGAATGCTTCGCGCCCACGGCAGAAGATTCTGCCGAAAGCGGATACGGAATGCCCATTAACGGATATCGACGCACGCCATGCAACCTATCGTGCATTGCTTTCCAAACTCACACTGGCCTCTGACCACAGGGACAATCTACTCGGACGCGGCCTGACAGATGCAGATATCGAAAGGCTCGGGTATAAAACAACGCCGGTCGTCGGTATGACGCAGATTGCAAAGCAATTGCAGTCTGATGGCCTATATCTCGCCGGTGTGCCCGGATTTTATCGGGATGACAGCGGTGCATGGACCTTTATCCATGAGAAACGCGGCATTCTGATTCCCGTGCGTGACCGCTACGGGAGAATTCAGGGGTTGCAGATCCGTCGGGACAATGTCGAAAAACGCAAATTCCGATGGGTCTCCAGCACCGAGAAAAAAGACGGCTGCAAAGCTGAGGGATGGACGCATTTGTCCGGCCCTGTACGCCCGATGCTCGTTCTGACAGAAGGACCAATGAAAGCGGATGTAATAAATGCTCTTACCGGTCTGACGGTTCTGGCCGTTCCGGGTGTGAATACCCTGACGCAGCTTGAACTGACTCTGACAGAATTGCGCAGCGAGGGATTGGTCGAAATCAAAACGGCTTTCGATATGGATTTTGCTACCAATCATCATGTGCAGAACGGGTATAATAATCTTCTGCAGCTGCTCGGTGATATGGGTTTTCGGTATGGTACCTATCTGTGGGATCCGGCCTACAAAGGGCTTGACGATTATATCTGGGAGTATCTTTTTCGGAAAAAGCAATCATAGTAAAACGGAAGGGCGAGGTTTCGGCTTCGCCCTTTTTCGTGCTTATTTTGCTTTGCAATGCGCATTCCCGTTGTAAATACGCATACTGAACCGTGTAATGATAATGAAAATCCAAAACTGAAATATAGGAGGAACCTTATATGTTGATTGCAATCGACCACGGCAACTATGCCATCAAAACGCCGCACCATTCCTTTGTTTCCGGTCTGTCTGAGCACACCGTCAAGCCGCCTATGGCGGACGAAATCCTGGAATATGACGGGCGGTACTGGACGCCCAGCGGAAAGCGCCTGAGCTACATGCGCGACAAAACACAGGACGAGCGCTATTTTATTCTGACGCTGTTTGCCATTGCAAAGGAGCTTGAGGATACCGGACGGTACAGCCCCGTTGAACAGATCCAACTGGCAGTGGGATTGCCGCCGGAGCATTACGGCGTACTCAAGGACAAATTCGCTCGGTATTTCAAACGGGACGGCATTATCAAATTTGTTTATAAGGATAAACCGTACAGCATTATGATCGATAAGGTGATGGTGTTCCCGCAGGCATATGCGGCCGTTGTTCCGAAAAGCAGTATGGTCGTTAACATGCTTCGGGTGTTTGTTGTTGACATCGGCGGCTACACGACGGATGTGCTGCTTCTGAAAAACGGCAAACCCGATTTGCAGTTCTGTCGTTCCCTTGAAACCGGTATTATCACTATGAACAATGAGATCATTCGCAAAGTGGGTGCACTCCACGATATGCGTATCGAGGACGAGCACATCAGCGCTGTTCTTTCCGGTCAGGACACAATTTTGCCGGATGATGTTAAGCAGACAATCTGCGGCGCAACCAAGCTTCATGCTCAGGATATTCTCAACCAGCTGCGCGAGCTACAGGTTGATCTCCGTTCCAATCCTGCTGTGTTCATCGGCGGCGGAAGTCTACTTCTCCGACCGTTTCTGGAGGCTTCTCCGCTGGTCGCGAAGGCGGATTTTGTGGAGTCTCCCAATGCCAATGCGCTTGGGTACGAAATGCTTGGCAGAGTGCAGCTGTCCCATCGTCCTGCATAAAGGACGGTGTGGGCGGTGAGAAAAGACGGAAAATATAGATTTACGCTGCAGTTCAGTGCCGACAACGAAGATCAGATTCGTGTCGGCGAGCTGTTGGAAAACCTGGGCAACAGAAAAAGTACGGTAATTATTTCGGCATTGAGTGATTATATCGACACTCATCCGGAGTTACAGTCCGGTTATAGTAAAATAGAGGTTAAGGTTGCTCCTGCCTTCGACCGCAGTCAAATGGAACGGTTGATACGGAGCATCGTGGAGGAGAAACTATCTGAACTGCATACAACCGAAACTATAGCGGATACTTCAATGAGTGGAACTTCCGAGGCTTTGGAAGAGGATATAACCAAAATGCTCGATAATTTGGACATGTTCAATTAAGCACAAATGAGTCTGCTGATACTATAGGCAGACTTATTTGCTTTTAAGGTGGGATAAAACAAAGAAAAATTCTGAATATCACACTTATGGTGCGTGTGTACAATTTATGCATTCTTCACTTTCGCCGCGGCGTCCACTAAAATATATTTAAGGAGATATGTGCAGTGGACTACAAGACTTTAGGACAGAATATTCGGCGGCTCCGAGTTACGCAGGGATTCCGGCAAGAGGACCTTGCGGAAAAGTGCGAATGCTCCGCCAGCCACATTGGTCAGATTGAAAACGGACGGGTAAAGCCAAGCCTCGAAATGACGGTTCGTATTGCAAACGCTTTGAATGCAACCACGGATCAACTGTTGGCCCATGAGTTTTCTCATCCCGAGGAAATTTACCTGAAGAAAATTTCCGAACGAATCGAGAAATACCCGGTATCAAAACGGATACTGGCGTGCGAAGGCTTCAATACCTATTTGGATTCACTTGAAAAGTTCAGCAAAACATAAGGCAAAAGCGAGGGGTACATATGATGAGGTGCAGACCCTAACAAAAGGAAAAAGTATTGTTGCCTTTTTATCAGCATACACATAGCCGAGCCGTTGGCATCGGTTTTATATTCACGCATGAAGCGACTGTATCACACGAGGGTGTGGTATGGTCGTTTTTTATTATGCTTTTCGGAAGGGGGTGAGTCCGATGTTCTGATCGCTGTGATAATCATCGTAACGACCAACCGCTATTTTATTCACAGCATGCCATCATGGCATGTTGCGTATATCGCTGTAAAACATGCCGTGAAGCGGTATGTTTTCTTCCTGCTGTGGTGGCATGCCAAAAGGAGGCATGGAAATGGACCACAGACAGGATTATCCCGAACGGGATGAGCTACGGGCAAAGTTTACTCGGTGGCTTGAAACAATTATTAAGCGAGCGAAAATTGATTACCTGCGGAAATATGAGAATCGTCCGGAAATCATATCCTACGAGGATATACCAGAGGCAGAACTTCTTGATCTGGCGCAGTGCGAGTCATGGCCAAAAATCACAAGGATGCAGTCCCCTTATGATTTTGAGGAGGAACGGCTGACAAAGGCTTTTATGGAGTTGCCATTAAAGCGCCGTCAAGTGATGGAGTTGCTATTTTTGGAAGATCTGAGTGAAGCAGAAACAGCCCAAAGACTCAACTGCTCGTTGCAATATGTCAGAAATCAAAGGTGCATTGCACTGAAAAGGCTGCGCTCCCATCTGATGGAAGGCGGTGATGATGAATGAACAAATCAGAGTTCAAAAAGGTTCTGCAAGGAGCCGTTATGGGAAGTCATCGGGATTTAGAGACCATACTGGAGTTATATATGCCTCTGATCGAGTATCATTCCTATTTGTATGGCCGCATGGATGAGGACCTGAAGCAATACATTCTCATACATATTGCGCTCAATATCTCAAAATTTAAGATTTGAGGTGAATGCCGGTTTCGGGATATCTGAAGCCGGCATTTTTGAAATTTTTTTGTCGGCGAGTGTATGAGACAAAAAAACTGTCCGTATTTACTTATGTAAGGCACCCTCGTGCTTACCTGCACCTTGAAAATTGAATAGTCCGGAACCGGCACATTCCAGCTTCGTCGAGCGCCTATCCGTCTGATCGGCAGTCAGAACCATGAGTAATAATATGCGGGTGGCTCCTGCATTTCGCCATGAAGCGCAGCTGGGACAATGATACGCCCGTAACTCGCGGCCCGGCCACAATGAAGGCGGGGAGATGAAATTTCTGTGGACCTGTTCGCTGCAGGCGCCGGTGGACATTAAAACTTCATTGTGAATAGACGCAAGTCATTCTGGCAATAATTTCAATATCGGCGAAAGGAGAATTTGATGAATAGCTACGATAGAACTGATTTTGAGATGTTAAAAAGTGTTGACATCAAAAATGTCGACAAAGGCAGTTTGATCGACTTGGACGAGGTTCAAATCGACGATACCCGACCGGTATCAGAGAGAATTCTGAGCTTTTTACAGCAGGTTCAGAATCCTTATTGCTTTCGTATTGGCGATGTTGCCGTAAAAGTGAATTACAAACCAGACGGGCCGTCATTTCAACAGAATTTCGAGGACCTTTTGCGCACAGCAGAACGGTAAGTAATGGAAATGTACGATAGCCATAGACTTATTCAAAAAAATATGCTATACTACATTCGGACTAAATTATCATACCTCGCTCTTCTGAATGCTTATCGGCATGTCTGATTTCCATCGGAAGGAGTGAGCATATGGAAAACACAAAGCAAACCCAATATCATGCTGCTGCGTATGTGAGGCTTTCAAAAGAAGATCTGAACAGCGTATCCGGCTTAAAGGCCGAAAGCAACAGCATTTCCAATCAAAAGCAGCTTATTCTGGACTACCTTAAAGACAAGACTGATATAAAGCTTGTTTCTATAAGAGAAGACGATGGATATACAGGGACAGATTATGACCGTCCTGACTTTCAGCGTATGATGGATGACATCCGCGCCGGAGTTGTGAACTGTGTCATTGTAAAAGATCTGTCCCGCTTCGGGCGTGAATATATCAACGCCGGAAAGTATATCGATCGTCTTTTTCCGTATTATGGGGTCCGATTGATCGCAATTAACGACGGAGTCGATACTATCACGAGAAGCAGTGCGGACGATTTTAACATCATGGTCAAAAACCTGATGAATGATAACTACTGCCGAGATATTTCCATTAAGATCCGCAGCCAGCTGCAGGTAAAGCGAAAGAACGGTGAGTTCATCGGAGCGTTTGCACCATACGGTTACGAAAAATCACCGGAAGATAAGAACAAACTTGCTGTAGATGTTTACGCTGCAGAAGTTGTGCGTGATATTTTCGGGTGGAAATTGAGCGGTATCAATCAGGATGCCATTGCACGCAGGCTTAACGAGCAGAGCATTCTCTCACCACTTGAATATAAAAGAAGCAAAGGGCTGCCATATAAAACATCATTCAAAACGAAAAGCAAAGCACAGTGGACACCGGTTGCAGTTCGTCGAATTCTTACCAACCCGGTTTATGTTGGAACGCTTGTACAAGGAATTCGGACTCGGCCCAATTATAAAATCAAAACAGTTATCGTCAATGAACAGGATAAGTGGGCAATTTACGAAAACGCACATGAAGCGATCATAAACCCTCGTCAGTTTGTACTAGTACAACGACTTCTTGAGCTTGATACCCGGACCTCCCCACGCGAAAACGGACTGTTCCCATTGGCAGGGCTTCTCTGTTGCGGTGATTGTGGCGGCGCTATGGTGCGTAAAACGCAGACCTCCGGCAATAAGCGTTTCTGCTACTATACCTGTAGTAACCACAAGAATACCGGAGAATGTACCTCGCACCGTATCTCCCAAAAGCAATTGGAGGATGCCGTCCTTCGGCTTTTACAAGAGCATATTCGCATGCTCGCAGAGTTGGATGGCTGCCTTCAGACAATCCGTAATGCGCCGGTACACCGTTTGAGCATTCGCAAGGCGGAAGATCGACTCGCTGCGGTTGAAGCTGATATTGACCGTTATCGCAAACTGAAAATATCCGCATATGAGGATATGTGCGACGGTATTCTTTCCAAAGAGGATTACCTCGATATAAAAGAGCAGTATGAAATGCGTATTTCAGAGGCACAGCTCGCCGAAGAACAGATCCGCCATGAGATCGATTTATATATTGAAAATGGAAACGCACCTCAGCGATGGATACAAGAGTTCCTTGATCACCGCAATATTCAAAGTTTAACACGCATCGTTGCGGTTGAATGCATCGACCACATTATGATTTATGAGGGCAAGCGAATTGAAGTGTCATTTGCCCATATGCAGGATTATGAGGCTCTGGTATCCCGCGTGAAGGATTACTATATCAACCAAAGGGAGGTGGGATAAAATGGCACGTAAAAGCCGGAAAAACGCTGCCGCAGAGCCAATTCAGATGCCGGTGGCGGATAGAATATATAAGGCCGGATTATATGCACGCATCTCTGTAGAAACAGAAAGAAAACGCGAGGCTGATACGATTGGCAACCAACTTCAGCTGCTGAGAGACTATGTGTCAGAGCATTCGGACCTGTCCGTCTTTGATATTTACAGCGACGATGATATATCCGGAACAGATTTTATTCGACCTGAGTTTTCGCGTATGATGAATGATCTGAGAGATGGCAAGATCGACTGTATTATTGTGAAAGATCTTTCACGGCTTGGGCGAAATTATTTGGAGTCCGGAGAGTATATCGAAATGGTATTCCCGTTCTTTCAATGCCGTTTCATTGCAGTTACAGACCGATTTGACACAAAATTTCAACAAGCAGATATATCGATTCAGATAAAAAACCTGGCAAATGAGATGTATGCCAAGGATATTTCAAGAAAGATCTGCTCATCCATGCGTACAATTCAAGAGCAAGGTAAATTTGCCGGAAGCCGTGCACCGTATGGATACCGCCTTGATCCCAAGGACAAGCATCATCTTGTGGTCGATGAAGAAACCGCACCGGTGGTAAAACGAATGTTCGAGATGGTTGCCGCCGGAAACACATTGCACTATGTGGCAACGACCTTGAATTCCGAAGGAATACCGTCCCCCGGGCGGCTGCTTTACGATCGTGGTATCGCATCTACCGACCACTTTAAGAATTCAAAATGGTATATGCAAACGATAAAGCGCATCCTCATCGAAGAAGTATACCTTGGCTGGATGATTTCTGGAAAATTCCGATCAACTTATCATTCCACAGGTCAAAAGGGTTCCCGTCCTGCTCCAAAAGAGGAATGGATTGTTACCAAGGGAACACATGAACCGATTATAACGAAGGAACTATTCGATCAGGTTCAGCTGTATTTCCAGCGCTTGAAGGAGGAACTTGGGCAGGCTGCCGTATATGATTCCAAGAGTAAACGGGCGAGTATTTTTAAGGGCCATCTCCGGTGTGGTGAATGCGGACAAGCTATGTTTTTGAGGAACAAGAAAAATCATGCCGGGGAGCGTGTTCCCTGGTACTACTGCTCGTTACACGAGAACTATAATTCATCCTACTGTGTAAAAAAGGCGGTAAAAAAGCAGGATGTTGAGGATATCGCGCTAAAACTGATCCGTACACAAATCAAGCTATTTACAGATGCGCGGGAGCTTCTTGCTGCATTGAACAAGAAGGAATCCAGCAAAACAAAGTTTCGCATTTACAGCGATCAGATTCGTGGAGTAAAAAAGCAAATTGATAGATATGTGTCATTAAAGGCGTCCTTGTATGAGGAATTTGCAAACGGGACACTCAGCCAAAATGATTATATCAGCATGGGTCAGGAATATGCTGCAAAGGCCGACGAACTGCGTATTTTCCTTGCTGAACTCGAAAAAGAATGCCAGAAGTACAACCCGTCGTTTGCAGCAAGCGGATCGTGGGCCGAGCTGATCGAACAGTACAAGGATGCTGATACATTAACAGCAGAAATGGTAGATGCCTTTATTAATGAAATGATTCTGTACAATAACGGACATGTTGAGGTTAAATTTAATTTCAGAAATGAATTAGATGAGGTCATTCATCTTGCCGCAATCCGCCAAAGGGAGGTTGAACGATATGCAATGTAACAAAACGCTCGCATTTTATATTCGCTTATCGGCAGAGGACGCAGACCTGAAATCCTCCGGGAAGGCGGAAAGTAATAGCGTAACAAACCAAAGAAAACTGCTTCGTGATTACTATGAGCAGCACACTGAGCTTTGTGAATATGAGGTTGTCGAGTTCTGTGACGATGGTTATACCGGCACAAATTTTGACAGACCACAATTCATGCTTATGATGGAGCAGATACGCCGGAGAGAAATACAAGCGATCATGGTCAAGGATCTTTCACGATTTGGACGAGATTACCTGGAGGTTGGCGCATATCTGGAGCTGATATTACCATTGTTCGGGACTCGTTTTATCTCTGCAAACGATAACTTTGACAGTGATAATTTTATCGGTACGACAGGCGGATTGGAGCTTGCGCTACGGAATCTGATCAACGGATTATACAGCAGAGATTTATCTGTGAAAGTAAGGAGTGCAAACAAAACCAGGAGCCGACGCGGCGAGTATTGGGGCGGCAGCGCTTTTTATGGATATCGGTTAGATCCTAAAGATAAGCACCATCTGCTTGTGGATCAGGAAACAGCACCGGTGGTAGTACGAATCTTTGAAGAATGTATTGCCGGAAGAACAGCTGCACAAATTGCCCGTGCATTAAATGATGATGGCATTCCATCCCCTGCAAGCTATAAGGAACAGAATGGTGAGTTTTACAATGGACGCATTCTTGAGGAGAAACCGATATGGGTAGCATGTACTGTGCTCCGTATCATTAAGGATGAGCGCTATACGGGAAAAATGATTTCCAACAAAAGAGAAACGGTGGGAATCAGCACTGGGAAGATGCGAGCGCTCCCGCGGAGCGAATGGATCATCGTGGAAGATACACATGAGGCAATCATCTCCCAGAGTATGTTTAGTGAGGCGGCTGCATCACGCAGAAGCCGAATTAAGACCGTTAATCAAAACACAGCTGGCGAAAGAGCAGATAATTTATTTGTGTGCGGGTATTGTGGACGAAAACTCCAAAAATCCAAGGGAAAAGTAACGCATCTGTTTTGCTTAAAAGCCGGCGTTTCTTCTAATGCGGATTGCACACGGCTCCATGAACCAATCGAGACACTGCAATCAAGTGTTCTTGAGGTTGTTAAGGTGCTGGCGAAAACACTGGCGGAAAAGGCTGTGCAGGTAAAAGTGAACGCAAATCGAGAAGAACCATTGCTTGAAAAGAAAGCCGCAATGCTCAAGCGTACACTTCAACGTGCGCGAAACAGCAAGCTCGACTTATATGAAGAATACCGAAATGGCAGGATGACGCGAGATAAATTTATCGCTGCCCAGGAAGAACGCCAGACCGCAATAGATTCCATGCGTGATGAATTGGCAGCAACGGAAGCAACGATTATAAAATTGAGGGTTGGGAAAGAAAAAGCTGCTGTGTTAGAAGCAGATGTCAAGGGTATTCAGCTTTTGAATGAGTACCGCCCAAAAGGCCTTCGGAAACTGATAGAGAAGGTCCGTGTCTATGAAAATGGACGAATAGAGATTGACTTCCGGTGTCATGATGATTTCACCGAGGAAATCATAAAAGCAGTTGCAAGGCAGGCCGGATGATGAGTCTTTGAGAAGAAATAACTGATTACCGTTGGACTGAATCCTATAATTCGAGAAAAGCAAAAAAATTATGTGTCCTATCTTGACACAAGCAGAGGGCAGGATTCTCGGCACGGGCGCGAATATGTTCAAGGTTGCCGGGCCTGTTATAGTCTATGGCAGTGCCGCGGCGGTCGTCTACGGCGTGATTTATTATATCGCGCTCAGGATAATGGGGTGAACCGATGGCAGAGAGAATTGGAAAATATACGCTGAAATTCGGCAGTCGTCCGGGGATAATCGCATCCGCCGCGATAGTCGGCAGCAAGGAGGGGGACGGACCTCTCGGCGGGAGCTTCGATGAAATTATAACCGACGGCACATTCGGCGAAAAGACATGGGAGAAGGCGGAGAGCGCGTTTCAGCACCGCGCCGTGGTGAAGGCTATTGAAAAATCCGGCATGACCGCCGCCGATATAGATATGCTAATGGCGGGCGATTTGCTCAGCCAGTGCAGCGGCTCGGCGTTCGGCGCACGCGATCTCGGCATACCGTTTGTCGGGCTTTACGGCGCGTGCTCAACAATGGCTTTGTCGCTGGCATTGGCGGCGCTGAGTGTCGATTCGGGTGCGGCGCGTATAGCCGCCGCGGCAACTTCGTCGCACTTCTGCTCGGCGGAGAAGCAGTTCCGCACACCGCTCGAATACGGCGGTCAGCGTCCTCCGACTGCCCAGTGGACGGCGACGGCGGCAGGGTGCGCCGTGATAGGAAAGTCCGCGTCGCCGCATATAGAAGCCGCCACATTCGGCAGGATAACCGACTACGGAGTCAAAGACGCAAATAACATGGGTGCGGCTATGGCGCCCGCCGCGTGCTCGACAATAACTGCCTTTTTGCAGGACACAAAAACACAGCCGGAGGATCTCGACCTTATCCTGACTGGCGACCTCGGCTATGTCGGTTCAACGCTCCTGCGCGAGCTGATGAGAAAGCAGGAGCATATCGATATCACGACCCGCCACAACGACTGCGGACTGATGCTCTATCGGCTCAACGAGCAGGATGTGAACTCCGGCGGCTCGGGCTGCGGGTGCAGCGCGGCGGTTGTCTGCTCGCATATAGTCAGTGAGATGCGCTCGGGCAGGCTCAACAAAGTGCTCTTCGTCGGAACGGGCGCGCTGCTCTCGGCGGTCTCGCCGCTCCAGGGCGAGACAGTGCCGTCGATAGCTCACGCGGTCCTGCTGACAAACTGAAAGGGGATAGCAATGGATACTGTGCAGAGTGTTTCAAAGAGCCTGAAGCTCGTCAGCTGCGCACTGACCTCGATGCGCTGGCTCGATATAATCAAAAAGCTTATCGCCGCCGCGGCGATAGCGACAGCCGCCTGCTCGGCGCTGAGCATAATAGCCGCGTGCAGGGAGAAAAAGTGAAAAAACCGCGAAAGCCGGCTGTAAAGTATAATCGCTTTACGGCTGGTTTTTGTGTTATTAATAGGCTTGTCCGGCTTTCGTGCAGGGAAACCTGATTGACGAAGCCGAGACTGAGAGCTTATTTCACGAAATTCGCACTAAATTTATTATCCTGTACCTTGTAGGGTGCGGCGACTCGACGCACCGCTGCCGCCGACGGCGGCACGAAGTTTTCGCAAGATTTGTTCTACTGACCGTAGCGGCGAACTTCGTTCGCCTGCTTTTGAAGTCTGTATAGGGGTGACGGAGCCGGTTTTTCTGCTTATCTGTGTTGCTTTTTACCCCGATAAACCACTGCCGCGATGCCATGTTACTATACATTATATATATAAGCCTTTTTATATAGCGGTTATGTAAAACAAATATAGCCTTAAAAGCCGTGTTTTTATTAATTATCAGCAAATAAAAGCCCTACTTATTTCCATAACAAATATTAATATGATAAATAGACGTTATTATTCTCAGAACTCATGATTTTTTGTGCAATTTTTACCCGCAAAAAAATAAAATTAATTCTCCAAAATCATAAAAGCGTTAATTTTAATGGAAATATAGAACAAAAATGACATTTTTCAACATATTTGTTAAATCTGTATTGTTAGCATACGATAAAAAATTGAACTTTCATTGTACAAAACGCACAAAAATGATTAAAAAAATTTAAACTTATTGACAAAGTGCCGAACGAGGGGTTATTCTTTACATGGGGGATAATCATACCCTCTTGCTTTGTATTGCCCGAACAGAGCAAAATGACTTTGTCGCCAATGTGTTCCGTCAATTTGCGGGAGACGGAATGCTCTGATATATGGTGAAATTTTTAAAATGGAGGTGTAAATTTGAAGAAAATGAAACGCTTGTTAGCAATCATCCTTGCTTCACTGCTCATACTCTCATCGGCTACCGCCGGCGCGAGTGCGTACCAGGCTTATAAGGATGACGCGCTGACAAAGTACGACTTTACTGACACTGCGGTTCTGACCACAGAGCAGTATGCGTCTGCGCTTCTTGACTACGCTGACAAGGCGCTTGCCAAAGAGAACATCACGATGGATCTTTCGATTCTCGGTAAGCTTGATGCGACGTCTATAGACAATGCTCTTTCGAGCGTCTATAAGCTGATCAACGGCAACAAGATCATCCTTTGGATGGCCGGCGATCTGAACAGCGTCAATGTCGATGCAATCAAGAACCCGCGCAGAAGCAATACCACTGATGTCGCAGTCATCAAGGCGCTCCTTCAGTTCCTTGCGGACAACAAGGGAATCGTCAAGAAGGTTGTCGTCGGCGGTGTCGGTAAGTACAAGCGAGACGGCGGTGTCTCTCTCGGCGTTGCCAACTCGTTCGTAAAGGTCGATCTGAATGTCGAAGTTATGCTCAGAGAGATGATTTGGGGTCTTGCATATCCGAATACGGAATACAACAGCTCCAATAACATCGACAGCATGCTTCAGGTCATCATTCAGAACGCTCTTGCAGGCGTTAAAGAGATTCCTGACAGCGTCAGAAATCTCGTTGACCTCAACTCGACAAAGTCTACATATGACTTCATCGAGGATCTTCTTCAGACAGCTTATAACGATATAGCTGTTCCGATGCTCAATGACCAGACAATGAAGTGGCTCGGTCAGGAGATCGACAAGGATACCACAGGTACTCTTGCGGGTCTGTTCAACAGGGACTTCAGGGTTTCGGCCTATACCGTCCCCGCGGGCAGCACTCTTGTTGCTGAGCTCAATAACATTGCCGGCGGCATTGTTAACGGACTTCTGAAGAACTACAACGGTTGGGTCTCGGGTGACAATTCAAAGCTCACCGATAATGTTGTCGCAGTTGCGAGATACATTCTCAAAGAGACCGGCGATTACTTCTTCCCGGATTGGCAGAAGCACATCGCAACAGCCGAAGAGATCGACGCAATGAGCAAGGAAGAGCTTATCGCTTATCTTGCGCGCTCGATCATCAACGCATCAGTCGGCTATATGTACATCCCCGAGGATGTCACGACTGTTATAGGCGTTGCATGGGAGGCTGTTAAGCAGCTCATGGCTCAGTTCCTTCCCGAAAGAGATTACAGCGGTTATCCCAAGACTGTTCAGGGTATCCTTGACATGCTTGCGGATTTCGTCGCCTACAACGTCAATCCCGGTATCGACCTCAACGCAGGTGATCTGAAGAAGGCGCTCAACTACGGCGACGGTATGGATAAGATGCTGACTACTGCCGTTCAGTGGCTTGCCGCTGACCCGCAGTATTACACGGGTCTTCTTCCCAGCACCACGATTGATACCTCTGACGGATGGAAAGCTCTTGATGATATCTTCTTCAAGCTGTTAGACAAATCTGTTCTTCCCGCAAAGTTTGCCAACAGCGGAAGCGAGACTATCCTCAAGGATATTGTTTATTCTATCCTCAACGGACTGCTCGTTGATCAGGATCTGACCTGCATCTCTGACCTGTTTGTTAAGAATGAGTCCGGCGCATTCGCCACTCAGACTCTCAAGCAGAGCATCGTGAGACTCGTCACCGATATCCTCAACGCAGTTCTTCCGGGAACGATAACCAAGACTTACGGCTCGCTCAATGAGATCGTTTCGAACTCTGAGCTCGGCTCGATAGTCGAGAACCTTCTCGGATCCCTGAACTCCAACAAGGACAAGCTTGTTCCGCCTATCGTCAACATCGTGGCTCAGGTCATGAAGCTGACTGATAAGGCAAAGTTCAAGGAAATGGAGATCGCCGGTTCAAAGAGAATCAAGAACAGCAGCGAACTTGATCTCACGGTTTATAACGGAAGCCAGGGCATTAACAGAGGTTATACTGATAAGAACAATAACTTCACTCAGGACAAGCTTCCCCGTTATACAATCGATAGTTGGAGCGCTGTTGCTTATAACTATGACGGCAGCAAACAAAAGGATCTTTCGGTATCCGGTCTTACTGCCAATGAGGAACTCAATGGCGGCGATAATAGGTCGGTGAAGATAAGCGGAATCGACAGTAATAATACGCTTGTTGTCTTTACTGTATATTATTTTGCCCTCGATGAGGCGGGAAATAAGCTGACAAACGATGCTTCGGTTTGCAGATTCTATTCTTATAGGCTTGATGGTGCTGATGTTGATAACAATACCAGCGGAATTAATACGGGCTCAAACAAGACAAGTGCGTCTGTTAATGATTGCCCGCCCAAACTTCTGCTGTTTAATCAGAACAACACCAACCCGCTGAAGACGATATGTGCGCAGAGTGTTACTTTCAAGGTGCCGAAGGGCAAGGGCGCACATACAGGATCTAATGCATCAGCTAATCTCGGTGGCCTTAGTTCCAACCTTAAGAGTGCGACCTCTTCGGCGTCAATGGATGGCGGAAATGCTATTTCAGGTTCAAATGCCTATGACAGCATTGATCTTTGGGAGGAGACAGCTTCTATTGCAAAGTTTGAAGTTGGCTTTGACACTACGATCAATTGGGCTGCTACGGCAAAGAAGGGTAACAAAACCGACCATTACAATGGTGCTACCCGCATTATCTGTTATAACGATTACGGACTTCCTGAGCTCTACAATATAGAAGCTGGCAAGAATCGCGCAAGAACAGATTATGACAGCAGCGCGGATGCAGCTTGGGACGCATATATAACCGCCCTTAACAATGCGGCTATATATACGCTTCTTCCCGGTACGATTGCGCTCTACACCAATAGCGAATTCCTTGCAGGATTTGAAGCTAGACAGAAGGCACTTGCCTCTGCAGTTGAAACTTTGGAGACGCATTTGGTTTCCGCTTCTGTTGACTCGCTCAAGACCGCCGTTGAGGCAGTCCAGGGCAAGGACAACGCAGAGGGCGCCGTTTATTGGGATGACGGTTATAACTATTTCGGTTATGACGATTTCAATTCAGTCACCTGGAACGGCTGGAAGGAAGCCAGAAACCGCGCTCTCAATCTCTACAACTCGACCATAGCTCCCAAGGAGCCCGTTGCTCCCGAGAAGCCCGGCGATGACGCCACTCTGATCGAGAAGCAGAAGTATGAGAAGGCATATGCACAGTGGGAGACCGACCACGCAGCGTGGGAGACTGCGATTGTCGCTTGGCAGACGCCCACAATATCCGCTATCGATGTTGCTTATGCTGAGCAGCAGGTCGAGCTTTGGGGTCCCAGACTTATAAAGCTTGCCGCTGTCAAGACGCACCTCGATGCGGCTATCAGGATGTGCACCATCGACTCCGCCGATGCTTCCAAGTATGACGCGGAGAGATGGGAAGCATATTCAAAGTCATTTGCTTATGCTCAGAAGGTTTCGACCTCGTTCAACGCCTCTACGACCATGCGCACGCAGGTCAGAGAAGCTATGAACAACCTTATCTACAACTGGAAGCGCCTTATTGCTAACCCCGTTGTCACCGTCACTTTCACCTTCACCGTGAATGGCGTGACTCACGCGGTTCTTACCGGCAACCAGGGCGATCCCGTTGATCTTAGCTCCATCGAAGCTCCTGCCGCACCTGTCGGCATGCACTTCGTCGGTTGGGGCAACGTACCCGCAACGTTTGACGCTGACGCTACATTCGAAGCTCAGTTCGCAAACAACACGGATACAAAGTACACCGTGAATGTTTATAATATGGACACCACCGGCAACTATCCGGCAACTCCCGACAGCACCTATCAGGGCGCAGGCGAGACCAATTCTACAGCCGATATCACTGCCGATGCAGTCGCCGCTGAAGGCTTCTCGCTCGATTCGGCAAAGAGCACCCTTACCGGCACCATCGCCGCTGACGGTTCTCTTGTCCTCAGCATTTACTATTCACGTAACCAGTACACCATAACTTATGCTAACACGGATCTCGAACCCGATACATATTATTATGGCGCTACTGTTTCCGCCCGTACTCCCGAGAAGGCTGGCTATGCTTTCCAGGGTTGGGAGGAAGAGGTTCCCTCCACCATGCCCGCACAGAACATCACTCTTACGGCTAAGTGGAACGAGAATCCCGCAGACTACACCGATTATGACATAGCTGTTGCAGCTGCCAACGCTAAGAAGGCAGAGGCCAACTACGACAAGACCTACACCGAGGCTTCCAGAAAAGCTCTTGACGCCGCTCTCGCAGTTGACGTCTCCGGCAAGAAGCTCAGCGAGCAGGGTGTTGTCGACGCTCAGACCGCAGCTATCAACGCTGCTGTTAAGGGTCTTGAGAAGATGACCTACAACGCAACATTCTATGTTGACGGCGAAGAGTACAGAGTCGTTCCCACCAAGGTCGGCGAGCAGATCGTCGCCCCCGAGGCTCCCTCCAAGCAGGGTTACACCTTCACCGGATGGACTCCCGAAGTCGGAACGATGGGCATTGAGGATGTTTCCTTCAACGCAGTATTCTCCGCAGGCACCGTTGCTTACACTGTCGAGACATACGTAATGGATGTCAACGGCGCTTACGGCGCAGCTGATGTCAAGGTCGTTCCTGCCACTACCGGCGCGGCCGTCTCCGTCGATCCCGAGGCTCGCGAGGGCTTCACGGTCGCCGCTGACAGCGTCATCTCCGGCACAGTCGCAGCTGACGGCAGCCTTGTTCTCAAGGTTTACTACAGCCGTAACCAGTATAAGCTTACGGTTGACGGTGCAGAGTCCATGGTTTACTACGGTGCTGAACTCAACATCGCAGAGCCCACCAAGGATCACTACACCTTCGCAGGTTGGAACGTCGAAGTTCCTGCCACCATGCCCGCATCCGACCTGACCCTCGTTTCCCAGTGGACCGAGGAAGGCGCTGACTACACTGCATATGATGCAGCAGTCAAGGCCGCTCAGGCGAAGAAGGCTGAGGCGGACTATGAAAAGACCTACACAGCAGAGTCCAGAGCGGCTCTCGATGCAGCTCTTGCCATAGACGTTGCCAATAAGAAGTATTCCGAGCAGGCTGATGTCGATGCAGCAACTGCTGCTATCAACGACGCAGTCAAAGCTCTCGAGCTCATGACCTACACCGCTAACTTCTATGTCAACGGCCAGCTCTATAAGGCTGTTACCGCGAAGGTCGGCGAGCAGATCATAGCTCCTAAGGATCCGTCTGTCGACGGTTACAACTTCAACGGTTGGGATCCCGCAGTCGGAACCATGGGCACCGAGGATGTCAGATTTGACGCTATCCTTGTTGCCAGCAACTCCTCCATCATCTCCGTCACTCCGGAGACCCCGAACTACGGCGGCATGCATCAGTATGCAGTCAAGGTCAAGGGCGAGCCTCTGAAGATCAAGATAGTTGACGCAAACGGCAATACCCGCACGTTTGACAGAAACACCTCCATGACAAGCGATGCCAATGCGCTCGGTATCTTGAAGATAGAGAAGACTGAGGACGGCGAAATTTGGCTCATCAATGCTAACCTCGCAGAAGGCAAGTTCACTGCTTATGCGAAGATGGCGAAGGAATACTGGGAGAACGATGGCTATGGCTTCACAGTCTCGTTCGATCAGAAGCCCGAGCCTAAGATCGGCGACGTTACCGAAGTTACCTACGACACCCCGAACTACGGCGGCAAGCAGGACTATCGCGTTAAGGTCACCGATAAGGCTGGTAAGATCCAGTTCGTCTATGCAAACGGCGGAACCACCACCCTTACAAGACTTGATCCGAGAGTCTCCATCAAGTCTTATGACGCACAGGGCAATGAGGTCTATGCAAACAGCACCAACCTCGCTTATGAGATCTGGACTGTTAACTTCAACCTTCCCGCAGGCAACTATGTTGTCAGAGCGAAGTATGGAAGAAATACATGGAGCGAAGGCCTTGCAGTCAACGTAGTTATCAGCGCTAAGCCGGCAACGGCTGTCAGCGTTACCGAGGTCAATACCTCTGATGATTCTGTCGCAGTCACCGTCAACGGCACTGCCAAGAAGGTCAAGATAACCTACGCTTCGGGTGCTACCAGAACCTTCAACAGAGATGACGCCAATGTCTCCATCGCTTCTAACGGCGACGGCGAGATCTGGACCATCAATGTTAAGCTCACCGAAGGCGATTACACCGCAACCGCGAAGTACATCGACAACGGCAAGCAGGTCTGGGATACCACCGACTTTGCTTTCACGGTCTAAGGCTGTGAACAAAAACTGAAATCCTGCTCAAAAGGCAGGTGAGAAGGGGAGTCGCCCTCGGGCGGCTCCCCCGATTTTTTTGCCCCGAAGTTTACTTGAACTATCTGAAAAAATATGATACAATAGTTGCAGTACAAGTATAATTTTCAGGTTGGTGAAATTTTTATGACTCCGAATATCTCGAAACACACTCTTCAGAGACTGCCGATGTACCTGAGCTATATCCAGGGGCTTCCGGAGGATGCACCGAAAAATATATCTGCCACAACCATTGCCGAAGCGCTTCAGCTCAATGATGTTCAGGTTCGCAAGGATCTCGCGAGCGTCAGCTCGTCCGGCAAACCGAAGGTCGGCTACAATGTCAAGGATCTTATCGCGGAGCTTGAAGCTTTCCTCGGCTATAATGATATAGACAATGCCGTGATAGTCGGCGCCGGCAGCCTCGGTAAGGCGCTGCTCAACTACAGCGGTTTCAAGGCTTACGGACTCAACATAATCGCCGCGTTCGACCTGTGCGAAGAGCCGACCGAATTCCAGGGCAAGACGGTCTTCCCGATAGCCCAGCTCGGCAGCTTCTGCCGCAAGGTGAATGTGCATATAGGCATCATCACTGTCCCTGCATCGAGCGCGCAGGAGATATGCGACCTGCTTGTTGAAAGCGGCATCCGCGCTATCTGGAACTTTGCTCCGGTTCATCTCGTCGTCCCGGACGGCATACTCGTCCAAAACGAGAATATGGCGTCGTCGCTCGCTCTGCTTTCAAACCACCTGCGCGAGCAGATGAAAAAGTAAATATAAACAATCAATCGGCTGTCGAATAAAAACGACAGCCGATTTTTTGTATCTAATATGCAAAATTTTGATGTGTTCATATTAAATTATAAATGCTGGTACGGTAAAAATGTACAAATTTGGATTTATCTATCACTTTAGCTATAGCAAAATAAAAGCAAGTGACCAGTTGACTTCTATAATAAAACCTTTAATAGCCGCGCCGCAGTGTTCGATAGCTAACTGGGACAGGTGGGCAACATCACCGAAGCGCCGCCTGTGGCGGATGAAGCGAGGCGATGTTGGCGAAAAACAAGGAGCATAGCGCCCGCTCCAAGGGCGATAGGCGACTATGTTTTGAGAGTCGCTTGTGCGTCTTGCTTCGCAAGCCGTTCCCTCGCCTATCTCAGTTAGACTTCAAACACTGCGGCGCGGCTGTTGAAAGCTTGATTATAAAAATTGGCTGAAACACTTGCTTTTACTTTGCTGTGGCTCGAGTGATTGACAAATCTCAATTTTGCAATACCAAAAAATCAAGCCGCCCGGTTGCCCGAGCGGCTCAAATTATTTATTCAGCTTTGGATTAATACATTCCGCCGCCGGCCTGTGCAGCCATCGCTGCGGCGTTTGCCGCGTCTGCTGCCGGGTCGGGCTTGTCGGTGACAAGGCTCTCGGTGGTCAGAACCATTGCCGCAACGGAAGCGGCGTTCTGCAGAGCGGAGCGGGTGACCTTTGTCGGGTCAACAACGCCTGCTTCGAACATGTCAACATATCCGTCAGAAGCGAAGTTGTAGCCGTAGCCGATCTTTCCGGACTCAACGATGTGGTTGATGATAACCGAACCCTCAAGTCCCGCGTTGGAAGCAATCTGGCGAACGGGCTCTTCAAGAGCCTTGAGAACGATCTTCACGCCGGTCTTCTCGTCGGAATCCTCGGTGCTGTCAAGCAGAGCCTTGACTGCGGGGATAGCGTTGAGCAGTGCGACGCCGCCGCCTGCAACGGAACCCTCTTCAACAGCTGCCTTGGTTGCTGCGAGAGCGTCCTCGATGCGGAGCTTCTTCTCCTTCATCTCGGTCTCGGTAGCTGCGCCGACCTTGATGACCGCTACGCCGCCTGCAAGTTTTGCAAGGCGCTCCTGAAGCTTCTCTCTGTCATAGTCGGAAGCGGTGTTCTCAATCTGGGTGCGGATCTGGTTGACTCTGGACTTGATAGCGTCCTTGTCGCCTGCGCCGTCAACAATGATGGTGTTCTCCTTGGAAACCTTGACCTGGCGTGCGCGGCCGAGATCGGAAATCTGGGTGTCCTTGAGCTCAAGACCGAGCTCGGAGGTGATGACCTTGCCGCCGGTGAGGATAGCGATATCCTGGAGCATCTCCTTGCGTCTGTCGCCGAAGCCGGGAGCCTTGATGCCCACGCAGGTGAACACGCCGCGAAGCTTGTTGACAAGGATGGTCGAAAGAGCCTCGCCCTCGATGTCCTCAGCGATGATGATAAGCTTTCCGCCTGCGTGCATGATCTGCTCGAGCAGGGGAAGAAGATCCTGAATGCTTGCAATCTTCTTGTCTGTGATAAGGATGAGAGCGTCGTCGATGACGGCTTCCATCTTGTCGGTGTCGGTTACCATGTAGGGGGAGATGTAGCCTCTGTCGAACTGCATGCCCTCGACAACCTCTGCCTCGGTCTGTGCAATCTTCGACTCCTCAACGGTGATAACGCCGTCGGAGGTGACCTTCTCCATAGCGTCGGCAATGATTCTGCCGATATCCTCGTCAGCGGAGGAAATGGTAGCTATTCTCGCGATGTCCTCGGTGCCCTTAACAGGCTGAGAGTGGGACTTGACAGCCTCGATAGCGGCGTCAACGGCCTTCTGGATGCCCTTCTTGATGACCATCGGGTTTGCGCCTGCAACAACGTTCTTCATGCCCTCGCGAACGAGTGCCTGAGCGAGCAGGGTAGCGGTGGTGGTGCCGTCGCCGGCGACATCGTTTGTCTTTGTGGCGACTTCTTTTATAAGCTGAGCGCCCATGTTCTCAAAGGGATCTTCGAGCTCAACATCCTTGGCGATGGTGACACCGTCGTTGGTGATGAGGGGAGCGCCGTACTTCTTGTCGAGCACAACGTTTCTGCCCTTGGGGCCGAGCGTGATTTTAACTGTGTTAGCGAGCTTATCGATACCGGCCTGGAGAGCCTTGCGGGCTTCCTCGCCGTAAATGATCTGTTTTGCCATGATGAATTACCTCCGATTATTCTACGATAGCGAGAATGTCGCTCTGACGGACTATGGTGTATTCCTCTTTGTTGAGCTTGACCTCAGTGCCGGAATATTTGCCGGTTATGACTCTGTCACCGACCTTGACGTACATCTCAACTTCCTTGCCGTCAACGAGTCCGCCGGGACCCACTGCAACGACCTCAGCGACCTGGGGCTTCTCCTGTGCGGAAGCGGCGAGGATAATGCCGCTGCTCGTAGTTTCTTCAACCTCGACAGGCTTGACAACAACTCTGTCTGCAAGCGGTTTAATGTTCATATCGATTCCTCCTGAATTATAAAAAATGCAAGCTTAAAAATCTTTTGGCACTCTACATCCCCGAGTGCTAATTCATATTCTAAACCCATTTGTACCAAAAATCAATACCTTTTTCCAAAGTTTACAATTATGTCATAAACTTTGTCAGCAGTTTGAAAAGACGGCATAATATATAATAGTATTACGCCCGCCCGAAAAGATGCCGGAGCGTGAATATAAAAAGGCAAAAAAATTACGGCACCGTTTAAAACAGTGCCGTGAATATCTGTTCGGTCATCAGACAGCGCGTGTAACTTTGCCGGAACGAAGGCAACGAGTACATGCATAAACTCTCTTGGGAGAGCCGTTCACTATAGCCTTGACCCTTTTAATGTTGGGCTTCCAGGTTCTGTTTGAACGTCTGTGAGAATGGGAAACCTTGATGCCGAAAGACACATCCTTACCGCAATATTCGCATTTTGCCATGTGTCGCACCTCCTTCTTTACTCGGTAACAGATGATATGATAACAGATAACTTGCAAAAAAGCAAGCTTTTTTTTATTTTTTGTAGCTCCGGACGCGAAAAACTTGAAAATAATTATTATCCCTGATATAATATAGCAGTCAAAAGCCGCGCAGACATTCAGCGGACGGCACATATGCGGATATGGCGGAATTGGCAGACGCGCCGGATTTAGGATCCGGTGGGCAACCATGCAGGTTCGATCCCTGTTATCCGCACCAAAAATCGGCAAGTATCGTCAGATATTTGCCGATTTTTACTTTTTCACTCTTCACTCTACACTCTTCACTTGCCACTCACCACTATCCACTTTTCACTCTCCGCTCGCCAGTTCTATTATCATTCTTTCAAGTTCTTTTGCAGCCACGCTCAGCGGCTGCTCTTTTCTTTTTATAAGGCAGATGCTGCGCTCGGGTATCTCTTCTTCGAGGTCGATTATCCGCACGTTGTCGGAAGGATTTACGAACTCCTCGGGCACGAAACCGACTCCGAGATCCGCCTGCGCCATCGGGAGAATCTGATCTGCCGTTGCCGCTTCGATGTCAGGGCTGTACGGCAGACCGTGCTCGGTGAAGAACGCCGAATAAAACTCGAATGATTTTGTGCTCGTGCCGAGAGATATCAGCGGATAGTTACCGAGATCGGCGAGGCTTATCTTTCTGCCGAGCAGCTCTTTGAATGCCGGCGAGCATATCGCCACCTCGCGCACGGAGCAAAGCGGGGTTTCGCTCAGCGAGGCGGAGCGGACGGTCGGAGTCGTGACGATTGCGATATCCGCCGTTCCGTCCTTGAGCGCGGCTATTGCCTGCGGGGTCGAGTGGTTGCTGATGCGTATACGCACCCCCGGATAGAGCATGCGAAATTTTTTGAGCACTGGCAGAAGCAGGCAGCGCAGGGCGACCTCGCTCGCCGCGACGAAAACCGTGCCCGTCTGTAAATTCTTGCTCTCGGTTATCTCTTCTTCGCCCGCCTCGATGTGCTCGATGGCGACCTTGATGTGCTCATACAGCTTCTGACCCTCCGGCGTCAGGCGCATGCCGCGGTTTGTGCGCGAAAACAGGGGGCAGCCGAGCTCGCTTTCGAGGTTCTTTATCGTCCTTGTCAGATTGGGCTGGTTGTTCAAAAGCAGCTTCGCGGCTTGAGAGATGTTGCCGTATTTTGCGACGAAGTAAAAGATTCGGTAGTAGTCGTAGTTTATGTTCATGATAAGCCTCCGCTGATATATGTTTTAGATATCGTTGATATATGTATTATAGATTTTACACATGTCTGCAACTGGATTATAATACACTCGTCAAAAAAAGTAAAGCCCGGAAAGAAGAATTACTTTGAATTATCTGAAAGCAAGCAGCGAAGAGCTGGCAGCAGAAAAAGAGAAAGCTACGAAAGAGCTCCAAAAACTTTTGAAAAACGGCGTGACGCTCGATCTGTCGCGCGGAAAGCCGTCGGCGGAGCAGCTGGATTTGTCGCTCGGTATGCTCGACGTTATCGACAGCCGCAGCATCCTCGACTCCGAGAGCGGGCAGGATTGCCGCAACTACGGCGGACTTGACGGAATCCCGGAGGCAAAGCGCCTGCTCGCGCATATGATGGGCACGCACTCGTCGCATACGCTTGTCGGCGGGAACAGCAGCCTTACTATGATGTATCAGATAGTCAGCCACGGCATGACCGACGGAATCTGCGGCGCGAAGCCTTGGCAGGAGGTTGAAGGGCGCAAGTTCCTCTGCCCCGTCCCCGGATATGACCGCCATTTTGCAATAACCGAGCATTTTGGCTTCGAGCTTGCCCCCGTGCCGATGCTGCCGACGGGTCCCGATATGGACGAGGTCGAAAAATTGATAAAGGACGAAAAGGTGAAAGGTATCTGGTGCGTGCCGAAATACCAGAACCCAACGGGAATTGTGTTCAGTGACGAGACAGTCAGACGTTTCGCCGCATTGAAGCCGGCGGCGGAGGATTTCCGTATCTTCTGGGACAATGCCTACTGCGTCCACGCCTTTGACGGCGACAATGCGCAGATACCGGATATAATCGAGGAATGCGAAAAAGCCGGCAGCGCCGATATGGTCTATGAGTTTTGCTCCACGAGCAAGATAACCTTCCCGGGCGCGGGCGTTGCGGCGGTCGCGGCGAGTCCGGCCAATCTGATAGATATAAAGAGCTTTTTGAAATTCGCGACAATCGGACCGGATAAGATGAACCAGCTGATGCACGCGAGATATTTCAAAAACAGCGCCGGACTTAAAGCACATATGAAAAAGCACGCCGCCATTTTGAAGCCGAAGTTCGATTCGGTATATAAAGTGCTGGACGAAGAACTGGGCGGCCTGGGCATCGCAGAGTGGACAACGCCAAAGGGCGGGTATTTCCTCTCATTTGACACCATGCCGGGCTGCGCCGGAAAGGTCGTGAAGATGTGCGGCGACTGCGGCGTTACGTTCACTCCCGCCGGGGCAACTTATCCGCACGGACTCGACCCGGAGGATAAAAATATAAGGCTCGCCCCGTCGTTTGCAACGGTCGAAGAGATAACTCTCGCGGTGCGCGTGCTCGCACTCTGCACGAAGCTTGTCAGCATAGACAGGCTGACTGCCGATAAATCCAAGGGTCGTGTGTCTGCATGAAGCTCAAAAACGGATTTCACGGACAGATGTCTGACAAATTCCGCGCGGCGGTGTTCATAATACTCTCCGGCGGATTTCAGGATGCCTATACTTATTGCTGCCGCGGCTCGGTCTTTGCAAACGCGCAGACGGGAAATATCGTACTCATGAGCACTGCCCTTGTCGACGCGGACAGAAGCAGGGTCATCAAATATCTCATCCCCGTTGTGTCGTTTATCATCGGCATCGCGATAGCGGAAGTGGTGCATATGCGGTTCAAAAACTGCGAGAAAATCCACTGGCGGCAGCTGATTCTTATCGATGAGATAGTTCTGCTGTTTGCGGTCGGATTCATGCCGCAGAAGCTCGATCCTCTCGCGAATGCGCTCGTCTCGTTCGTCTGCGCGCTTCAGGTGCAGACATTCCATAAGGTGCGCGGCCATGCCTATGCCAGTACGATGTGCATCGGCAATATGCGAAGCGGCACTGAGGCTCTCTGCGCCTATTTTCGCACAAAGGATAAGGCGATACTCAAAAAGGCGCTTACATATTTCGCGGTCATATTGGTCTTTGCCGTCGGCGCGGGTGTCGGCAGCTTTGTTACCGGGAGACTCGGCGAGAAGTCGATCTGGATATCCTGCGGACTGCTTTTGATAAGCTTCGGCATGATGTTCATCCGCGAAGAGGAAGAGCTTATTCTCAGCGCGGAAAACGGCGCAAAACACAGCGAAAACTGAAATCACGCCGCATGGCGGCAAGTCAAACGAAAGAAGGAGCAATCATTATGTTATCAGCGATAGTCGGTGTCAACTGGGGCGACGAGGGCAAGGGACGCATCGTCGATTATCTTTCGCAGGATTTTGATATAGTTTCGCGCTATCAGGGCGGAAACAATGCGGGTCACACCGTCGTCAACGAAAAGGGCACGTTTATTCTCAATCTGCTCCCGTCCGGCATTCTGCGCGACGGCACAGTGAACGTCATGGGCACGGGAATGGTTATTGACATCGAGCACCTCGTCGGCGAGATCGGCAGGCTGCGCGAAAAGGGGATAGAGATATCCCCGGAAAACTTGAAAATCAGCGACCGTGCAACTATCTGCATGCCCTATCACAGGATACAGGACTGCCTCGAAGAGGACAGACTCTCCGATAAAAAATTCGGCTCGACCCGCCGCGGAATCGCGCCCGTCTATGCGGACAAATATATGAAAAAGACCATTCGTATGGGTGATCTGCGCGACATAGACGGCGTCGCCGATCATCTCAGGGATATCGTCGAGTGGAAAAACCTGCTCATCGAGGGCGGATATCACCACGAGCCTATCGACGCCGAAAAAATGCTCACCTGGCTTCGCACATACGGCAAGCCGCTGCTCCCGTATATCTGCGACACGTCGGAATATCTGAGCAAAGCGGCTGACGAGGGCAAAAAGATACTCTTTGAAGCTCAGCTCGGCGCACTCAGGGATATTGATTACGGCATTTATCCGTATACCTCGTCGTCAAACAGCATCGCCGCATTTTCGACTATCGGCGCGGGCATTCCGCAGTTACATCTTGACGAGAGCATAGGAGTTATGAAAGCCTACTCGACCTGCGTTGGCGAGGGTCCGTTCGTGTGCGAACTGTTCGGTGAAGAGGGCGAAATACTTCGCCGGGCGGGCAACGAATATGGCGCGGCTACCGGCAGACCGAGAAGAGTCGGCGGCTTTGATGTCGTGGCCTCGCGCTACGGAGCGCGTGTCCAGGGCGCAACCGCAATCGCGCTGACAAAGCTTGACATTCTCTCTTATTTCGATAAAATCCCCGTCTGCGTCGCATATGAAATAGACGGAAAGCGCGTCGATACTTTCCCGACCGGCAGCGCGCTCAATAACGCAAAGCCCGTCTATGAGTATTTTGACGGCTGGAAAGAGGATATCTCCGACTGCCGCTCGTTCGATGAACTGCCCGAAGCGGCGAAGAAATATATCGACTTCATAGAAACGCGGATCGGCGTGCAGATAAAATATATTTCTGTTGGCGCTGAAAGGGATTCCATCATTATCCGCTGACGCTCCCGCCGCGTGCTTCGCGGGTCACGACCATATGAACAACTATTCCGCCGAATATCACGGGATAAGGCTCAGCTACGGTCTATCGTGCGACCATAATATCTATGTCGTGCCTTTCAGGGGCGGCCAGCTTATAAATATCAAAAACGACGGCACATTCACCGTCCAAAGGCTTATTCGTCACAGGGGACAGAGCATCGTGACGATTGGAAAAGAAAAATAAACAAAAAGCCGTTCCTTAATGGGGCGGCTCAATTTATATACTAAAAACACAAAAGCCATCCCTTTTTCAGAGATGGCTTTTGTGTTTACTCTTCTGCCGCTTCGCTGTATCTTCTCAGTGATATCCTGCCTGCCGTCAGCATGACGCCCTCAAGCATCAGCGCGGCGCAAAGCGGAGCACATATTCTCGGATAGCCGAAGATGAGCACCGCCGTCATGGCTGCGAATGTCAGGGTGACGCGGATTATCGACCGCTCGCGGTAGCGAATTTTCTCCGCGTCGTCGAGCGGCTTCTCTTTCGCCGCCGCAGGGGAGAGGATGCATATTATAATGTATGCCACTGCCGATGCGAGCGCACCGGATTTCAGAACCGCGGACTCGCGCAGGGCGAAGAAAACAAAGCATATCGACAAAAGTATTTCTATCGTCGACAGTATCATGCACTTGCCCTCGGTCGAGGCGTGAAACCCGCCGCCGTATTTCTTGACGAACAGGAACACGGCGTAGAAAATCATGCTCTCGAGCGGAACCGAAAAAATCAGCCCCAGTATCAGGCAGATGACCGCGTACATCAGCTTTGATAACAACGAAAAGAGACCGTAGGCCACGATCTCTTCCTCGCTGTCCGGCAGATACCCGCGCTTCTCAAGGCGAGAAGTCAGGCGAACTGACAGATCATAAATCATTTGTTCTTGTAGATCTCCGCGCTCTTGGGCATACGGGGCTGATAGGTCCAGGGCGAACCGGTCGAGTTGATGTCGTCCTTGACGTTCTTCTTGGCGAGAGTGATAACAGACTCTGCCGCTTTCTTTGCTATGTTCTTCATTTTGTCCACCTGCTGCCGGTTCCATTTAAGTCCGGCATTTCCTTTCTTTGGTATTTTTGGGACAACTACATGATAACATGTCAACAATAAAATTCAATATAACAAACAATACTGCATATTTTTGCGTCAAAACTGCACAAATCCTTAATATTATTTAACAGCGGCATAAAATAACGGCGTATTACAAATATAATTGTGTTAGTAAATGGCAGTTTGTTCCAATTAAAAGCGGCAAATGGTAACATTTTCCATGGGTGATGAAAGTGAATGATGAAAAGAAGAACGCCGTTATTGGGGCGCGGATAATGCAGCGCAGGAAGCTGCTCGGAATGAAACAGTCCGAGCTGGCGGAGCTTATAGGAGTCTCTGATAATCAGATATCCAATATAGAGAACGGCAGGAGCTATCCGAAGCTCAACAGCTTTATGCTCATCTGCAAGGCTCTCGACTGCAACGCGGACTATTTCTTCTCCGGCGTGATAAGCGATTCTCTTCCCGAGCAGATAGGGGAGATGCTCTCGTCGCTTTCCGTCGAGGAGCAGAGGATGGTCTGGCGCCTTGTTGACTGTTACATACATCAGAAAGATGACTCAACGATTTAACGATTTAAACTATTTGACTTGAGTTTTCTCATATGGTATAATTGTCAACGAGGAGTGGCATTTCGTGAAGATCGCAATTTGTGATGACGACAGTGCTTATGTAAAAAAGATCGAATCGGTGGTTCGCACGACCCTTGCGGAGAAGAATATCGATGCGCGGTTCGATCTCATATCTGACAGTGCGCAACTGCATGACAGCGCGGAAACATATGATATGGCTTTTCTCGATATCGGGATGACCCCGTATAACGGGCTTGAGATTGCCGCAAGGCTGAAGAAGAGAAACCGCAATATCATTATATTTTTTATCACATCGTATGATGACTATATCGACGATGCCATGGATCTGCACGTTTTCAGATACATATCCAAACCGCTCGACGCAAGGCGGCTCAGAGCGGGAGTCGAAAAAGCGCTGAAGCTCATCGACAGGGCGCGCACAAGCTTTCTTGTGAAAGAGAGCGGAAAAGCCGTGTGTGTCTTCTCAAAAGATATTGTTTTTGTTGAGATAGCCGGACGCTCCACGCGGGTCGTGACGACCCAGGGGGAGTACAATTCGGAAAACGGCATTGACTTCTGGGATTCAAAGCTCGCCGCGCCGTCATTCTTCCGCGTGCATAAGAGCTATATAGTCAATGTCCATTACGCGACGGATTACACCCGCGCGACCGTTGTGCTCTGCGGCAAGTACGAAATACCCATAGCCTACAGGAAGCAGGCGGAGTTCCGTCACTTTTTTCTCAACTATTTCGGGGGACGATGATCTGAAAAATGGAGTTATTATCTGCACTTTCACATGCTATAGAGCTTTTTATTGTCTTTCAGTTCTTCAACGATCTGTTTGCCAATAAGGGCAGGAAAACCGTTGCAGCGGCGGTCGGCATTGCTTTCTATGCCGTGGCATATGCGGCGTTTTTGCTGTTTAATTCAACGGCCGTCAACATTTTGCTCTGCTTTGTTATCGATTCCGTGTTTGCAAAGCTCTTCTTTGAATGCAATATCAAAGGCGCAACGCTCGGCGCGCTGTTCATAGCGGTGTCGAACACTGCGTCGGAATTTATAGTCATGAGCGTGCTCGGCATAGTCGGCGGAGATATAAAGACCTATCGGTCGAGCCTGTATATTTATCTGCTTATGGTGCTCCTGAGCAAGTCCGTCCTCTTCGTTCTGACGAAAGCGGCTGTTTATGCGGGACTGTATCTGCGCGGTCAGAAGGGCGTGCGCATCCCCGCGTTCCTGCTGATTTATCCTATAGCGTCGATAGTTATCCTCTATACTTTCTGGATGATTTCCGTGCGCTACGATTTGTCGAAGAATATAAGTGTTATAATTTCCGTCGCGTCAATCGCTATAATCGCATCGGCGTTTCTGACTTTCGTCTTTTACGGGCGCACTTCGCGCAAGATGGACGAGCTCTATAAGACCCAGCGCGAGGCGGAGCGACTGCGCACCGACCAGACTTATTACGCCCTGCTCGATCAGCAAAACGAGATGCTCAAGACTATAACGCACGACGAGAAAAATCATCTTATCGCCATAAAAGCACTCGCGGACGATCCCGCAGTCAGCGAATATATCGAGAATATCTACGGCGATATAAAATACCATTCGATGTTTGGCAACACAAAGAACAAGTTCCTCGATTTGCTGCTCAACAAATATAAATCGATCTGCGATTCGAGCGGGATAAGCTTCGAATACAATATAAGAACGGCGAACCTCTCGTTTATGGATGCGCCGGATCTGATAACGCTTCTGAGCAATATCCTCGACAATGCGGTCGAGGCGGCGAGCGTTTCCGAAAAGAAAACGATAGAGCTTTCGATAAACAGGGTCAATGAATTCGATATGCTTTCCTGCGTCAATTCCAGCGACCGCAAGCCGCAGTCCGTCGGCAAATCGCTCAGGACTTCAAAGAATTCCGGCGGTTTCCACGGTCTTGGAACAAAGAGCATCAAGGCGATGGCGGGAAAATATAACGGCGAGTTCGATTGGGCATACAGCGAGGCTGATAGGGAGTTCACGGTCAATATCGCGTTCTTCCATACAGATAAGGAGAAAGTAACAAAATAATATTTTTCGCGGAGCACAGTTTTTTTACTGCGCTCCGTTTGCTGTAATATTCATATATTGCCATGCTCCTTTGCTGTGCTCAAATATCACATCTGAAATTTATATGGCAAAATCAATCTCGGGCTAACGCGACAAAGCTGTAATTCGGTGCTCTGATACATTATTGAAGCAAAGCAAATAAATTTTGCAAAACGGCTTAATAGCGCGCTTTCGGGAATCTTTGCGCCGCGTGCGCGCAAAAAACTAATATCGCGGACACCGAGATATAAAGCCGCCGAAAATTTTGATGGCATTCCGGGGTATTTGACAATAAATTCAATCTGTATAAGCTTGCATTTTCGGCTGTATTATGTTAATATGTCCTATATTAAGCAGTCATAAATAGTTGTAATTCAACACTTTTAGTTGTTTGTGGTGCTTTTTCTACGGGGCGGAGCACAATTTTTGCCCCGATACTTTGACGACAGGGAGTTGGCATACTTGGCGAAGTATATCATCAAGCGTGTTGCAATGGGTCTGCTGTGCATATTCATTGTTGCAACACTGACTTTTCTTCTGATGAATCTGGTACCGGGCGGTCCGTTCACGGCTGAGAAGTCTATGAGTGAGGCGGCGCAGAGAGCGCTTGAAGCAAAATTCGGACTGGACAAGCCCCTAGGGCAGCGTTATTTGACATATATGTCCGATCTTCTCAAGGGAGATATGGGCCCGAGCCTTAAACAGCGCGGACGTTCGGTAAACGAAATAATTTCCTCGAAATTTCCGATTTCGGCGCGTCTTGCGGGCGTCGCCGTGCTCGTATCGTTGCTCGTCGGTATCCCGCTGGGCTGTGTCTCGGCCTATAACAGAGGAAAATTCGCCGATAATATTATTATCGTGCTTGCGACCTGCGGCATCGCCATACCGAGCTTCATAAGCAGTGTTATTCTATTGTATACATTCGGAAGCAAGCTGAACATATTACCGACAATAGGACTAAACTCATTGGCATCTTATATAATGCCCGTCACGGCTCTTTCGATTTATCCGACGGCTTATATAACCCGCCTTATGCGTTCGAGCCTGCTCGATGTTATGGGTCAGGACTATATCCGCACCGCGAGGGCAAAGGGTCTGTCGAACTTCAAGGTTCTCTTCAAGCACGCCCTGCGAAACGCCATCCTTCCCGTTGTTACTTATGTCGGCCCCATGCTGGC
>OMFP01000149.1_pt1 | contig 37264 bp, 25 predicted proteins | sample 1674221 | NCBI WGS metagenome assembly OMFP01 (sample SAMEA103958152, study PRJEB25191) | human gut metagenome | biome: human-associated habitat [ENVO:00009003]; feature: intestine environment [ENVO:2100002]; material: feces | place: Germany | collected 2013/2015
GTGAGATCGGCTACCTGTTCGGCCAGTACAAGCGTATCCGCGACGAATACTCCGGCGTGCTCACCGGCAAGGGCCTCGAATTCGGCGGCTCCCTGGCTCGCACCGAGGCTACCGGCTACGGCCTGTGCTACTACACCCAGGAAGCCCTGCGCGTCCTGAAGAACGATTCCTTCGAAGGCAAGACCGTCGTCATCTCCGGCTCCGGCAACGTGGCCATCTTCGCCACCGAGAAGGCCCAGGCCCTCGGCGCGAAGGTCGTCACCGCCTCCGATTCCAACGGCTACGTCTACGATCCGGACGGCATCAAGCTCGACATCGTCAAGGACATCAAGCTCGGCCACCGCGGCCGCATCAAGGAGTACGCGGAGCGTGTTCCGGGTGCCGAATACCACGAGGGCTGCAAGGGCGTGTGGACCGTGCCGTGCGACATCGCGCTGCCGTGCGCCACCCAGAACGAAATCGATGAGGAGTCCGCCAAGGCCCTCGTCGCCAACGGCTGCAAGGTCGTGTGCGAAGGCGCCAACATGCCGTCCACCCCGGAGGCAATCGCCGTCTATCAGGACAACGGCCTGCTGTACGGCCCGGCTAAGGCCGCCAACGCGGGTGGCGTGGCTGTGTCCGGCCTTGAGATGAGCCAGAACTCCTACCGCCTTTCCTGGACGTTCGAAGAGGTGGACAACAAGCTCAAGTCCATCATGGAGAACATCGTCGCCAATTCCCTGGCCGCCGCCAAGGAGTACGGCCATGAGGGCGATCTGATGCTCGGCGCCAACGCCGCCGGCTTCGTCAAGGTCGCCAACGCCATGGTCGCCCAGGGAGTGCTCTGATCGTCTTTCACAATCCGTTTCAACGGTCCGTGCGATTCGTTCGCACGGACCGTTTTCATATGCGTTACGGCATAACGCGCAACGCAGTATGACGATTGCATAAAAGCGACCGCATAATCGCGATTACATAAGAAAAGACGGCGCCTCCCGAAGTAGGGAAGCGCCGTCTTCTTATGTTGCACGAACGGCTTACGTTGCGCAAGCGCCGTACGAACGCCGTATGACGAATCGATCAGTCGTCGCCGAGCGTCACGTGGATGCCGCCGACCAGCGTGCTCACCACGTTGTACAGCAGCGTGAGAATCACCACCAGCACGGTGAACAGCACCACTTCGATGATGGAGAAGATGGTGACCGCGCTCAGCACGGTGCTCAGCGAAAGCACGTTGGCAAGGTCGAATCCGCCGGCGTCAAGACCGGTGGAGGACACGATCTGCGTCACCTGATCGAACACGCCGACCACGTTCAGCAGCAGCCACAGCAGCGTCACCGCGACGATCTGGATGATGCCTCCCGCGATGGAAAGCATGAACGCCACCTTGGCCGCGGACCATGCGTCGATGCGGGTCAGGGACAGGCTCATGCGGCGGGCGCGAGGCGCGCCACGACGCGCTTTTTCACGAACCTTCACACCGCCGGACGCGGCGGCCATGTTCTCATGCGCCTGAGACTGTTCCGTACCGCTCAACGGCTGGCTGGATGCGGAACGGGCCACGCGTGGGGCCTGCGCCCCTGCCTGCGCCTGATGGCTTTCATTGTTCTCGCTCATCGTTGCTCCTTGCAGAATCTTGCCTACTTCTAGCCGAGGCTACCAGTTTTCGCAGACGATTCCCCGCCTGTGTCTCAGGCCTCTACATTCTCGCCATCGCCGGCATCGGAAGTGGCTTCCGTACCGGTTTCAGCGGAGTTTTCAGTAGTGGTTTCGGCTTGCGATTGCGCGGCTGCGTCGTTCTGGACTGCTCCGTTTTCCGCGGCGGCCTGCTCGGCGTCATCCTCGTCGGTCTCCTCGTTACGTGCTATGGAGATGATTTCGTCGTTCTTGTCAGGCTTGGCGAGCGTCACACCCTGGGTGGTACGTCCGGTGCGCTTGACTTCGGCGACGTTGGAGCGGATGACCTTGCCGGACTTCATGATGGCCATGATCTGGTCGGATTCCTCCACGATCACGGCACCCACCAGGGAGCCACGGCCTTCGGCGAGCTGCACGGCCTTGACGCCGTAGCCGTTACGGCCCTGCAGACGGTATTCGCTGATGGCGGTGCGCTTGGCGAAGCCCTCGTTGGTGACCACGAGCAGATCCCTGTCGGAATCGCCCTGCACCACATCCATGGCCAAAAGCTCGTCGCCGTCGCGGAACTTCATGCCCTGCACACCGGCGGTCTGGCGGCCCATCGGGCGCAGCTGCTCGTCGTTGGCTTCGAACTTCAGGCTCATGCCCTGCTTGGAGACGAGGATGATGTCGTCGTCGGCGTTGCACAGCGCGGCACCGATCAGCTCGTCGGCGTTCTCGCCGTTCTCGTCGGTCATGAGTCGTACCGCGATCAGACCACCCTGACGCGGGGAGTCGTATTCGGCGAGCGCGGTCTTCTTGACCTTGCCGGAACGGGTGGCGAGCACCAAGTACTTGGCCACGTCGTAGTTCGGAATCGACAGCACGGTCTGGATCGTCTCGTCCGGGCCGAACTGCAGCAGGTTCGCCACGTGCTGTCCCTTGGAATCGCGGGAGCCTTCCGGCAGCTCGTATGCCTTCAGACGGTACACGCGGCCCTTGTTGGTGAAGAACAGCAGCCAGTTGTGCGTGCTGGTCAGGAAGAAGTGGTCCACCACGTCGTCCTCGCGCAGCTTGGCGCCCTTGATGCCCTTGCCGCCGCGGTGCTGCGCGCGGTATTCGTCGGCCTTGGTGCGCTTGATGAAACCGGAGTGGGTCACGGTGACGACCACGTTTTCTTCGGCGATCAGGTCTTCGACGTTCATCTCGCCGGAGTACGGCAGAATCTTGGTACGGCGTTCGTCGCCATACTTGGCGACGATTTCGTCCAGCTCGTCGCCGACGATCTTGCGCTGGCGTTCCGGCTTGGCGAGGATGTCGTTGTAGTCGGCGATCTTGCGCATGAGCTCGTTGTGCTCGTCGAGGATCTTCTGACGTTCCAGGGCGGCCAGTCGGCGCAGCTGCATGGCGAGGATGGCGTCGGCCTGCACCTCGTCCACGTCAAGCAGGTCCATAAGGCCCGTGCGGGCGGTCTCCGCGGACTCGGAGGCACGGATGAGGGCGATGACCTCATCGATCATGTCAAGGGCCTTCAGATAGCCCTGCAGGATGTGGTCGCGTTCCTCGGCCTCGCGCTTGAGGTAGGCGGTACGGCGTGCGATGACTTCGAGCTGGTGGTTTACCCAATGACGGATGAACGCATCCAGGGACAGCGTGCGCGGCACACCGTCGACCAGTGCCAGCATGTTCGCGCCGAAGGTCTGCTGCAGCTGGGAATGCTTGTACAGGTTGTTGAGCACGACCTTCGGCACGGCGTCGCGCTTGAGCACGAGCACGAGGCGCTGGCCAGTACGGCCGGAGGTTTCGTCGCGCATGTCGGCGATGCCTTGGATCTTGCCGTCGCGCACCGCTTCGCGGATGGACACGACCAGACGATCCGGGTTGACCTGGTACGGCAGTTCGGTGATCACGAGGCACATGCGGCCCTTGATCTCCTCGGTGTTCACCACGGCTCGCATGGTGATGAGGCCACGGCCGGTACGGTACGCCTGTTCGATGCCCTTATGGCCGAGAATCGTGGCGCCGGTAGGGAAGTCCGGTCCCTTGATGATGCGGATCAGGTTGTCGAGCAGTTCCTCACGGCTCGCGTCCGGATGGTCGAGCGCCCAATGCACGCCTTCTGCCACCTCGCGCATGTTGTGCGGAGGAATGTTGGTCGCCATGCCGACGGCGATGCCGGACGAGCCGTTGCACAGCAGGTTCGGGAAGCGGGCCGGCAGCACGGTCGGCTCCTGCGTCTTGCCATCGTAGTTCGGCAGGAAATCGACGGTGTCCTTGTCGATGTCACGCACCATTTCCATGGCGAGCGGCGCCATACGGCATTCCGTGTAACGCATTGCGGCTGCCGGGTCGTCGCCGGGGGAGCCGAAGTTGCCCTGGCCGTCGACGAGCGTGTATCGCATCGACCACGACTGCGCCATACGCACCAACGTGTCGTAGATGGCGGAATCGCCGTGCGGATGGTACTTGCCCATGACTTCGCCGACGACGCGTGCGCACTTGGAGTAGCCGCGGTCGGGGCGGTAGCCGCCGTCGTACATCGCGTAGATCACACGGCGGTGCACCGGCTTCATGCCGTCTCGCACGTCCGGAAGGGCACGATCGACGATGACGGACATGGCGTACGCCAGATAGGATTCGCGCATTTCCTGCTGCAGATCCTTCTTCTGGACGCGTTCGCCGACCATCAGGCCATAATCGGTGTTGTCGGCCTCCTGCGGGCTCAACGGTTCCATGGAGCCGTCAGGCACGAACTGGCCGTCTTCGTTGCTGTTGTTTTCGTCTGCCAATTTCTAATCCTTGCTTTGAAGTCCTGCGAAACCCTACGCGTTTACGCGTCGATCCAGCTGACGTTGCGTGCGTTGCGCTGGATGAACAGACGACGTGGTTCGACTTCGTCGCCCATGAGCATGGAGAAGGTCTCGTCGGCCGCGGCCGCGTCTTCGATCTGCACCTGCTTCAGAATGCGATGGTCAGGATCCATGGTGGTCTCCCACAGTTCCTGGTAGCTCATCTCGCCCAGACCCTTGTAGCGCTGGATGCCTTCGCCCTTCGGCAGCTGGCGGCCCGCGGCCTTGCCTTCGGCGAGCACGCGGTCGCGTTCGGCGTCGGTGTACACGAAGTCGTGCGGGCCCTTGGTCCACTTGAGGCGGTACAGCGGCGGCATGGCCACGTACACGTAGCCGGCGGTGATCATCGGGCGCATGTAGCGGAAGAACAGCGTCAGGTTCAGGGTTGCGATATGCGCGCCGTCCACATCTGCATCGGCCATGATGATGACCTTGTGGTAGCGCACCTTGTTGAGGTCGAAGTCCTCGCCGTAGCCGCCGCCGACGGCGGTGATCAGCGATTCGATGGTGTCCGACTTCATCATGCGGTCCAGGCTTGCGCGCTCGGTGTTGAGGATCTTGCCTCGAAGCGGCAGTATGGCCTGCGTGATCGGATTGCGTCCCTGGATGGCGGAGCCGCCTGCGGAATCACCCTCCACGATGAACAGCTCGCATTCTTCGGGGTTGTTGGACTGGCAGTCCTTGAGCTTGTCCGGCATGCCGGCCGATTCGAAGATCGACTTGCGGCGGGTGTTCTCACGTGCCTTCTTGGCGGCCAGACGCGCACGGGAGGCCTCGATGGCCTTCTGGATGATGTTCTTGGCCTCGTTCGGGTGGGCGTCGAACCAGTCGCCGAGCTTGTCGGTCATGACGCGCTGCACGAAGGTCTTCGCTTCGGAGTTGCCGAGCTTGGTCTTGGTCTGGCCTTCGAACTGCGGGTTGGTGAGCTTGACGGACACGACGGCGGAAATGCCCTCGCGCACGTCCTCGCCCGAAACCTTATCGTCGTTTTTCAAAACGCCGATGCGCTTACCCGCTTCGCGCACGTCGTCGCCGGACAGGTTCTCGTCCTTGTCCTTGAGGATGTTCTTCTCGCGGGCGTAACGGTTGACCAGCGAGGTCAGCGCGGCGCGGAAGCCTTCCTCATGGGTGCCGCCTTCGGTGGTGGAGATGGTGTTGGCGAAGGTGTGCACGGCTTCGGAATACGCGGTGGTCCACTGCATGGCGATTTCCGCGGAGATGCCGATCTTCAGGTCCTCGGCCTCGAAGTCGATGACGTCCGGTTCGACCGGGGTGGCCTTGCGGGACTTCACCAGGTAGTCGACGTAGTCCTTGATGCCGTCGTTGTACTGGTAGGTGACGGTCTGGAACTTGTCTTCGGTTTCGGATTCCTCGCCGGAAACCTCGTCGCCGGCCTGGTCGGGCTCGCGCAAATCGGTCAGGGAGATCTTCAGGCCCTTGTTCAGGAACGCCATCTGCTGGAAGCGGTTGCGCAGTATCTCGAAATCGTAGGTGGTGGTTTCGAAGATCTTGCCGTCGGCCCAGAAGGTCACGGAAGTGCCGGTGGATTCGCCTTCCTCCATCGGCTTGCCCTTGAGCAGACGCGCGGTCGGCTTCTGGTCGATGTAGGTCTGGGTCCAGTGGAAGCCCTGACGGCGCACTTCGATGTCCACGCGGGTGGACAGCGCGTTCACCACGGAGATGCCCACGCCGTGCAGGCCGCCGGAAACCGCGTAGCCGCCGCCACCGAACTTGCCGCCAGCGTGCAGCTTGGTCATCACGGTTTCGACACCGGAGATGCCTTCGCCCGGCACTTCGTCGACCGGGATGCCTCGGCCGTCGTCCACCACGCGCACGCCGCCGTCCGGCAGAATCGTCACTTCGATGTGCGACGCGTAGCCGGCAAGCGCCTCGTCGACGGAGTTGTCGACGATCTCATACACCAGATGGTGCAGGCCGCGAGGGCCGGTGGAGCCGATATACATGCCCGGGCGGATACGCACCGCCTCAAGGCCTTCCAGCACCCTCAGATCGGACGCGTCGTAGTGTTCCGGAGACAGCGAATCGTCAAGTTGCGCATCTTCGAGCTGGTCGTTCTGGATCTGATCCTGAATCTGATCTTCCTGCGTGTTTTCAGCTGATTCGTTCAGCGAATCCGCATCAAGGTCTGCCACAGAGATTCCTTCCTGCATTTTTCCCGCCATCAAGGGTCATTTCCGCAGGTGATACCACCTAGAACGCAAATAAAGGCCCCTTCTAGGCGTTTACATACACTGCTGGATATTCTACTCATGGAGGGGGACAGCGCGCTATAGACATTTGTCCTTGGAATTCAACGGTTTTCAACGGCTTCGGCATGGTTCCGAACGCGTCCGACGAGCCGGAAAACCTCCGTAAACCCCGTCGCAACGGCCTGTTTCACGCGCGCCACAATCGATCTCTCCTGTCAGAGAGGTCGATTGTAAGTCGACTTCGCAATAGCCCTCAGTAGCGAATCTTCCTTGAGATACGCCCACGGCTGAACCCTTGGCTCTGCGGGCCGGTGACCCTCACCTCATTGATGGTCAGACCTTCGAGTTTCCTGCGGATGGTGTCCGTCAGCAACGGCGTCATATACGACAGGGTGGTGGTCCAGGCCGGGCTGTCGCAACGTATCGTCAGCACGCCGTCTCGCAGGCTGGCGGGGTAGGAGTGCTTCGCGTTCTCCACGCCCACCACCTGGTCCCAATGGTCGCGCATCTGCGCCATTTTGAGGTGGGGTATCCATGCGCCGTTCGATGCCAGCAGATTGAACAGGCTGCCGACGGTTTCCGGATCGCGTCCGGGTTCGCCGAAGCTTTCCCACGCCTTGCGCGCGCGTTCCTCGCGTTCCTTGAGCCGCCCGGCACGGTCGCTGATGCGGTCGAACACTTCGGCCGGCAGTTTGCGTTGGTCGAGGTTCAGCAGTTCGCAGATTGGTGGTTTCGGCATTAGGATTCGGCCTCGATTCCTTGCGATTGCGCGCCACGTCCGGCGGCAAGCATGGCCGCCATCGCCGCGATATCGCCGTCCGTCTCCTGCGATTGCGCACGCAGCGCGGCAACGTCGATGACATGCGCCTCGCCTTGCGGAATATCGCTTGCCGCGGCGACGGTGATCAGCACCTGGTCCTGCCGTCGCGCGAAGTCGAGGATCTGCCCGCGACGGGACTCGTCGAGCTGGGCGAACACATCGTCGAGTATCACGATCGGCTTGACGTCGCGCTGCGCCGAAACCACTTCGTACAGCGCCATTTTCAAGGCCAACGCCATTGTCCACATCTCGCCGTTCGAAGCGAATTCGCGGGCTGGCATGTCGTTGAGCCGCAATGTCAGATCATCGCGCTGCGGTCCGATCAGATTCTGCCCACGGGCCACTTCGCCGGGGTAGATGCGTTGGAAATGACGGCTGATTTCCGCAGCCGGCTCGTCGAACAGAAGCACCTCGTCGAAGGACGGCTCATACACCAGGTCGGCCTGTTCCTCTTCGCCCGCCAACGAAGCATAGATGCGGGTGAACGGCTCGCGCAGCAGTCCGATCACATCGTTCCGGTCCTTGGTCAATTGCACGCCGAGGGCGATGAATTGGCCGGTCCACACTTCCAGACCGCTCAGCACGGCCTGACGCCCGTATTCGGGATCGATGCCGGAGCCGTCAGACAGCTGTTTGAGCAATGCGGCACGCTGTTTGGCAACGTGCGTGAACTGTTGCAACGACTGCGCATAACGGGGCAACAGCAGTGAAGCCGCCTGGTTGAGGAAGTTCCGTCGGGTGGCCGGATCGCCAGACACCAACCGCTGGTCTTCGGGGGTAAAGGACACGGAGGGGACCAAACCCACGATATCCCTCATATATTGCGATTTTCCGCCGTCCACGCGCGCCCTGTTGGCGCCTCGCGCGGCGATGGTGATCTCATATGTGCGCTGTTCGCCCGCATCTTCGACGTTGGCCCGGACAGTGGCGGAAGGGTGGCCTTTTTCGACCAGCGGCAGCGATGACGAGGTGCGGTGGCTGGAGCCGGTGGACAGCACTTCCACGGCTTCCACGATATTGGTTTTCCCTAGGCCGTTCAAGCCTTGGAGAATGTTGATTCCCGGTTCGAAATCAAGCACGCAATGGTCCCATGACCGGTAATGGTCGAGCGCGAGACGGGAGATATGCATGAAAACCGGGATTCCTTGAAGGTGATGGCATGGTGGCCCGGACGGGAACTTGCCGTCCGGGCCACAGGTGGAACGAAATCAGTTGTTGAAGCGCATCGGAACGAGCAGGTAACGGTAGTCCATGGATTCGTCGGAATCCGCTTCCTGCTGGCCGTTGAATTCCACGGGCTTGACCGCGGTGGTCATCTTCATGCGCACGAACGGCTCGCTGATGGCGCTCAGGCCGTCGACCAGATAGGAGGGGTTGAACGCCACGGTGATGTCCTCGCCGTCCATGTCGATGTCGAGAATCTCCTTCGCCTGTGCTTCGTCGGCGGTGCCGGCCGACAGCGTCAGCTCCTGGCCGGAGAAGACCATGCGGATCGGGGCGTTGCGTTCGGCGACCAGCGAAACGCGCTTGATGGCGTCGATGAGGGCCTGCTTGTTGATGACGGCATGAATCGGGTATTCATCGGCATACAGGCGGTCAACGGCCGGGAATTCGCCGTCGATGAGCTGGGAGGTGGACACGCGGCCGGCGTTCTCGAAGCCCAGCAGGGACGGGTTGTCCGCATCGAAATCGATGGTGACGTTCTGATGCTCGTCCAGCGAACGCGCCATGTCGCGCAGCAGCGAGCCACGGACCAAAGCGGTGGTGCTGATGGTCGCATCCTCCGGCGTCCAGGTGAAGCTGGAACGAGCCAGACGGAAACGGTCGGTGGAGCTCATGATGACCTTGTCGCCCTGGAACTGGACGCGGATGCCGGTGAGCACCGGACGGTTCTCCTCACGGGAGACCGCGACGGACGCCTGGTTGACGGCCTGAGCGAAGGTGGGGGAGTCCACCTGACCCAGTTTCGTCGGCACCACGGGCAGATCCGGATATTCGCTTTCCGGCATGAGCTGCATGGTGAAGGTCGACTTGCCCGACGTGATGGTCATCGTGGAACCATCAGTGGAAAGATAGGTTTTCGCAGCGGGCAGCGACTTGGTGATGTCGGCAAGCAGTTTGCCCAGCACCAGAACGCTACCGGCCTCGTCCACGCCGGCTTCGATATGGTGGCGTGCGGAAATGGCGTAGTTGAAGGCGGAAAGCTGGAGTGTGCCGTCAATGGCTTCCAGACGGATGCCCGCCAGAATCGGGGTTGCGGGACGTGCGTCGATGACACGTGTGGTCCATGCCACGGCATCGGCAAGAGCTTGGGAATTGACTTCGACTTTCATGGGGTATTCCTCGTTTCGTTCGATTCACATGCCATTCTAGCGATAAGAGCAACGACGACGAAAGCGTGGGGAATTCCCCGCATTACGAGAATGACGATGAAAGTAAGAAAAACGTACTTTCGTAATAATAAGCCCTGTGGATAGTGTGGATAAGCTCGCGTAGCCCAAGTGCAGCAACGCTTCAGTACGAGACGTCACCTGTGGATAACTTCTGAGTCGAATGTGGATAAGAGCATGGGTTATCCACAGGCTCATGGCCGCGCAAAACTTATCCACAATTCACTGTGAATAATCCACGAGCCATCCACTGCCGTTTTCCGTGTTTCCAACGGCTTTTCCACAGACCTTTCCCCGAAATGTGGATATGTATGTGGAAAACTCGATGTACAAGAAATTCTGTCCGGGCGTGTCACGCGGATAGTAAAAAAGCTGGTAAATAATTTACCAGCCTAAGGAAAACCGTTGGAAATACGCCGTTTGTTGTGGTTGCTTCCGTTACTTGTCGTTGGAACGCTGCTTGAGCTGCAGAGTCAACTCGGTCACGTAGTTGTAGATCTCCTGCTTCTCCTGCATCTCGTCGTTGATGCGCGTATACGCGTGCATCACGGTGGTGTGGTCCTTGCCACCGAAGACCAGGCCGATGTCGTTGAGGCTCATGCTGGTCAGCTCGCGTACCAGATACATGGCGATCTGGCGTGCCAGCGCGATCTTCTTGGTACGCGAACGGCCGACGATGTCGTCGAACGTCAAATAGAAGTACTTGGCCACCTGCGTGATGATGTCCGCGGGCTTGATTTCCACGTCGGTGGTGAAGAAGTCCTGCAAAGTCTGCTCCGCAAGGGCTTTGGTGACCGGCTGGTTGCTCAGCGACGCCATGGCGGTCACACGGTTCAGCGCGCCTTCCAGCTCGCGGATGTTCTCGGTGAACCGTTCCGCGATCAGGTTGAACACGTCGTTGGGAATATTGGAGCCGTTCATGGTGGCGATCATGCGCAGAATGGCGATTCGCGTCTCCAGATCCGGCGGTTTGACGTCCACGGTCAGGCCCGATTCGAAGCGGGAGATCAGACGTTCGTTGAAGCCCTGCAGGTCCTTCGGCGGCACATCGGAGGCGATCACGATGCGCTTGTTGGCCTGATGCAGGGTGTTGAACGTGTGGAAGAACTGCTCAAGGGTCGCGTCCTTGCCGCTCAGGAACTGGATATCGTCGATGAGCAGCACGTCGACCTCGCGGTAGCGGCGGTTGAATTCCTTGATCTGGCCGGAACTTTGGTTCGTATCGGCCAGAGCCTCGATGAATTCGTTGGTGAATTCCTCACTGGTGACGTAGCGGACCTTCAGATTGGGGTCCTTGACCAGCGCGTAGTTGCCGATGGCGTTCAGCAAGTGGGTTTTGCCCAGGCCCGATCCGCCATAGATACACAACGGGTTGAAATCCTGCCCGGAACCTTCGGCCACGGCCAGTGCGACCGTACGGGCAAAACGGTTGGAATCGCCGGGCACGAAGGTGTCGAAGGTGGCGTTCTTGTTCAAATGCGTTTCGGGGTCGAGCAGCGGCCTGTTCTGGCCGCTCTGGAAATGGTCCTGTTCCGGCGGCATCGTCGCGGGAATCGGCAACTGGCCCTGCATCGTCTCGTTCGCAGGGGACTTCGCCGGCGATTTCGCGGGGGAGAAGCGCGGATAGGTTTCCTCCGGCTGTTCCTCCGTTTTCGGCTTCATTTCAACGATTTTGAAGGCGGGGAAGATGTCCTGTTCGGCGGATTCGCGCAACGCCTCCATCAACGGCTTGTTCAATTCGGTCTGCAAAGCCTGCTGAGCCGCCTCACTGGGCACGCACAGCATGATGGTCGGACCCCACATGCCTTCGGGATAGACGTTCTCCAGCCAGCTTTTGTCACGTACGGACAGCGACGGATTCTGGTGCAGCAGGGCCAAAGCGTCGGACCACACCCCACGAGCCTGCTCGAGAGGATCTGTTGTCGTGTTATCAGCCACGGATAATCCTTTCTCGACAGACGTACCACTGATGTGCAACTGTATATTTGTACTCTCTTTTCCCCGAGTTATCCACCGGCGTGCGTGTTGAAAAGATTGAAATGTGAATAACATTGTTGTAGTTTGTGGATAACTTTTGTGGGGAATTCGGCGGAATCGCAACGATTATGTGGATTGTTTTATGCGGGGAATCCCCATGAAAATGTGAAGAGAAATGGACGACGCGACAATCTGTTCAGGGGTCAGAGTAATTTAGTAGAGCTTGACTCATGAGGAGCCGTGCCTTGGCATGGCTAAAAACACCGGGAGCATTAATTATGAAGAGGACATTCCAGCCGAACAACCGCCGTCGCCACATGAAGCACGGTTTCCGTCAGCGCATGCGCACCCGCGCAGGCCGCGCTCTGATCAACCGTCGCCGCGCCAAGGGCCGCAAGTCCCTCGCTGCCTGATTTTTTAGTGGCATAGAGCGGTGGAACGGCTGAAAAGCCATCGCGATTTTGTTGCGGTGCTCAAACGCCGTCGTAGGGTATCGCGAGAAGACATCGTCGTGCATTATCTGATGCACGACGATGTCGTAACGGGCGATACAGCGACGGTGCAAGGCCGCCGTGTCGGCTTGGCCGTTTCCAAAGCTGTTGGCAACGCGGTCACGCGCAACGCCGTGAAAAGGCGTTTCCGTGTGCTTGCACGAAAGTACGAATCACTATTACCTGAATCCTGCGATATCGTGTTGCGTGCCAAGCCAAGTGCCGCACGTGCCGATTTCCTGTCGCTTGAGCAGCAGATGGCATCGTGTTTCGAAGCGGTGAAACGTAAAACCGCTTCCCGGCAATGAGCAAGGGGCATCATCGCAATTGGATGGTGCGGCTCATCCGCTGGTATCAGAAACATATTTCCGCCCATACCGCACCTCGGTGCCGGTATTATCCCAGCTGCTCCAATTATGCGATTCAGGCGATTGAACGATTTGGCTGCCTTAAAGGTGGTCTTCTTGCGTTATTACGCCTTCTTTGTTGCAACCAGTGGAACCGTGGAGGAATCGACGACGTTCCGCAGCTCTATTCCTTGTTTTACAGATGTTCGTGGTCGAAGGCACACGAGGAGCCTCGTCTCACGCCTCTGGATGTAGATGAACCTATAGGCGATAAGGAGAATAGCCTGTAATGAATCAAGATCAATTCCTCCTCGATAGTGGTTTCTGGGGCTGGCTGTACAAGCTCCTGTACCCCGTCGAGTGGCTCATGACGCAGATTATGGCCGGATTCCACCGATTCATGGTGATGCTGGGCATGAACGAGATCGGTTTCTCGTGGGTCATGTCCATCGTGTTCCTGGTGATTGTGGTCCAGGCGTGCGTGTTCCCGCTGTTCTACAAGTCCATGAAGGGCATGCGCAAGATGCAGGCCCAGATGGCCGTTTTGCAGCCCAAGATGCAGCGCATCCAGAACAAGTACAAGGGCAAGAACGATCCCGCCAGCAAAGAGGCCATGCAGCGCGAAATCATGAAGCTGTACGAGGACAACGACGCGAACCCGATGGGCGGCTGCACATCCATGCTGCCTATGTTCGTGCAGGGCCCCGTGTTCATGTGCATGTTCTACACGCTGTCGGCCATTCCTTATATCGCACGCGGCAAATTCAGGAACGGACAAGGCCTTGGTGCCTTCGACATCGCCACCGCCAAGCAGTTCACCTCCACTAATGTGTTCGGCGTGAACGTGGCCGAGAACTTCACCACAGCCGGCATCCACGGCAAGATCGTCATCGGCATCTTCGTGGCGTTGATGTGCTTCTGCCTGTGGCTCATGCAGTACAACAGCATGAAGCGCAACATGGCGCAGACCGCTGCGAACAAGCAGACCGAAATGATGCAGAAGATGATGCTCTGGATGTTCCCGATCATGTACATCTTCTCGGGCGTCGCCATGCCGTTCGCCGTGCTGGTCTACTGGCTTACCAACAACGTCTGCAACCTGCTGCGTTCAATCTGGCAGATCCACGTCTTCCCGACCCCGGGTTCGCCCGCGGCCGAGGCGAAGGAGAGGCGCGACCACGCCCATGAGAACGCCCGCCGTGCCAAGGCCGGCCTGCCGTCCCTCGAGGAGGAGGAACTGCAGAAGGCCAAGGAAGCAGCTGAGAACAAGGAAAAGAACGGCTACCAGCGCGTGCAGCCGAGACGCAAGAAAAAGAAGAAGAAATAAGTATCGGGTGTGTCCTGTGTTCCACGTGAAACACAGGACACACCGTTTTATACGCGGCAATCACCAACGTGATACACAACAATCGCTAGACTTGAATAACAAGAACCCCGCTCAAAGGAGTACAGAACCATGGCGCAAGATGATGAGAAGACCATCGATCAGCTCAATGAGGAAGCTGATATCGCTGCCGATTACCTCGAAGGATTGCTCGACATCGCCGACTACGAAGGCGACATAGAAATGGGCGTGCGCAACAACCGTCCGACCGTGCAGATCGTTGCCGACGACGACACCGACATCAAACATCTGATCGGACGCAACGGCGAAGTCGTGGACGCCCTGCAGCAGCTCACCCGACTCGCCGTACAGCAGAAGACCGGCGAGCGGTCCCACCTCATCGTGGACGTGGACGGCTATCTGAAGCGCAAGCGCCAGCGCCTGCACGACCTTGCGCTGGATGCCATCGACGAGGCACGCGAGACTGGCGAGCCGGTGGACCTGAAGCCGATGAACTCCTTCGAACGCAAGATCATCCATGATGTGGTGCGCGAGGAAGGCATGAAGTCTCGGTCCCATGGCGAAGAACCGCATCGTTACGTCACGGTGTACGTCAAGGCTTCCGCAGCCGATGACGCCGACGAGATCGACGAAGCCTGAAATAGTTTCACGTGAAACATGAAGCGTCGCGAGTTTCTCGCGGCGCTTTTTGATGCCTGTAGATTAGGATGGTGTGCATGAGTGATGTGAATGACGAATTGGATGGGTCGCCGATTCTTGAGGAAGTGCTTGGCGATGCATTGGGCAAGTTGAAGGTGTTTCACGTGAAACTTGCTGCGGAAGGAGAGCCGCGCGGGCTGATAGGGCCACGCGATGTCGGTATTATTTGGGAACGGCATATTCTGAACTCCGCGGCCATCGTACCGTTCATCCGTGAAGCAACGGCCAAGAGGCAATTCAAGACGGTGGCGGATATCGGCAGTGGTGGAGGATTCCCCGGTATCGTGGCGGCCGCCTGCCTGCCGGACCACCAGTTCACTTTGGTGGAACCGATGGAACGCCGTATCGAATGGCTTCATGAGTGCGTTGACGAAATGGGATTGGACAATGTCTCGATAGTGCGCTCCCGAGCCAACGCCGTAATCGAAGCCGTCCGCGGTTCGAACGGTGGCCGGAAGGGCAGGGGAGAGGATGCCGTCGATCTTGACGGGAATCCCATCCCGGTCAGGCATCCGTTTGCCGTGGTGACCTGTCGTGCGGTCGCGCCGATGACCAAACTATCCGGATGGACGCTGCCGTTGCTGGACAAAGGCGGACGGCTGGTCGCCTTGAAAGGACGATCCGCGCAGGAGGAAATCGTCAAGGCCACCAAAGAGATCTCCAAAAACGGCGGTATCCATCCCCGCGTGGTGGAGGCCGAGGTCGGTCCGGGTCTGGAACCGACGCATGTGCTGATGGTGGACAAGCGATAAGTTATCCACAAAATCGCGTGAGTTATCCACAGTATCCACAATCGCGGAAATGTGTTACGAAGCATCTTGAAGAAGCTTGGAATTGCAACGATTGTTCTGTGGATAACTTTTGGGTGGTCGGATGAGTTATCCACCAACTATCCACCGTTGTTCACAATGGTGCACATGGCCGTGAACAGGTGAAAATCTGTCCACCCAAATGATGAAACTTGATTGTTGAATATGTATAGGAAGGCTAGTTCATGACTGGACCTGAAGAACCAGACAATTTGACGTCGATGGAATCCGCCACGGAAACCATCAAGCGAATCTTCGAAGGCTCGACATCCTCCGTAGGCGCGCAAATCGCTGATGAATCGACGCGATACAAGGCATTGGAGCATGCGGTCTGCCCGAAGCCGGCCCAAACGCGCCTGATCGCAGTCGCCAACCAGAAAGGTGGCGTCGGCAAAACCACATCCGCGGTGAACCTGTCCGCGGCCTTGGCCCGTTTCGGATGCAAGGTCCTGCTTATTGATATGGATCCGCAGGGCAACGCCTCCACGGCATTGGGTGCCCCGCACGCCTCCGGTCAGCCTTCGGTGTATGACGTCATCGAAGGACGCAAGCGCATCGCGGAAGTCAAGTGCACGTGCCCTGATTTCGACAACCTCGACGTGGTCCCCGCATCCATCGATTTGAGTGGCGCCGAATTGGAAGTCGCCGACATGGCGGACCGCAACTCGCTGCTGAAGAACGCGGTGGACGAGTTCCTCGCCACCAGCGAAGAGCATTACGATTACGTGATCATCGACTGCCCGCCGAGCCTGGGTCTGCTGGTGATCAACGCCATGTGCGCCGTGCACGAAATGCTGATTCCGATTCAGGCCGAGTATTACGCCTTGGAAGGTTTGGGCCAGCTCATCAACACCATCGGACTGGTGCAGGAACATTACAATCCGTCGCTGCTGGTCTCCACGATGCTCATCACCATGTACGACAAGCGCACGCTGCTGAGCCGCGAAGTGCATGGGGAAGTGAAGAAGCACTATCCGACAATCGTGCTCGACACCACCATTCCGCGCACGGTGAAGATTTCCGAAGCGCCAAGCTTCAACCAAAGCGTGATCGCATACGACCCCAAGGGCATGGGTGCGATCGCGTACTGCGAAGCCGCGCTGGAACTTTCGCGTCGTTCCGATACGGTGCTGCAGGCAATCGATGCAAGAAGGAATGAGAACTGATCATGGCAACTAAGTCGCGTTTGGGTAAAGGTCTTGGCGCACTGTTTCCTTCTCTTCCGGGGGAGCCGCAGCATCAGGAGCATGCGGCGCCTGCCGCTGCCGCCAAAGAAGTCAAGGCTTCCAAGACTGATGAGCATGTGGAATCCAAGAGCGCGTCCGCTACCGCACAGGCATCGGTGAACGCCGTGCAGGGGATGAAGCATGCTGTTTCACGTGAAACAACCAAGAAAAACCAGCATCGTCGTGCCAGCATGCCGGCGATTTCGTTGAACGAAAGCGCGCATCCCGCGGACATGTTCTTCGGCTCCACCGCTCAGCCAGCTTCCGAACAGGGCGAGCAGCAGGGGAGTGTTTCACGTGAAACCACGCCGACCGAACATAAGAAGGACGAACCGGAACTGCTTCCCGTGCAGGGTGGATATCTGGTTGAACTGCGTTTGAGCGACGTCGGTCCCAATCTGCATCAGCCACGTACCATTTTCGATGAAGACGACCTGCGCGAGCTAGCCGAATCCATCAAGGAAGTCGGCGTACTGCAGCCAATCGTCGTACGCAAGCGTCCGCAATCGCAAATCGAAGCCGCCCGCAGGGAAGCCGCAGCCAAACCGGCCGAACCGCACAACATGTTCGACGGGCGCATGGATAGCATGTACGAGCTCATCATGGGCGAACGTCGTTGGCGCGCATCGCAGATCGCCGGCCTGAAAACGATTCCGGCCATCGTCAAAACCACCGCCGATGACGACATGCTACGTGACGCACTGCTGGAAAACCTGCATCGCGTCGCGCTGAATCCACTGGAAGAGGCGGCTGCCTACCAGCAGATGATCGACGATTTCGGCCTGACGCAGGCCCAACTGTCCAAGTCGGTGTCGAAATCCCGTCCGCAAATCGCCAACACCTTGCGATTGCTCAACCTGCCGGCCGCCGTGCAGAAGAAGGTCGCATCCGGACTGCTGTCCGCGGGCCACGCGCGTGCGCTGCTGGGACTGCCGACGGAAGCGGATATGGAACAGCTGGCCACGCGCATCATCGCCGAGGGACTGTCCGTACGCAGCACCGAGGAAATCGTGTCGATGAAGGCCTCCGAAAGCGACCAGCCCAAGAAGCCGAAGGCCAGCAAGCTCAATCCGTGGGCTGGTACCCCCGTTCAGGTTGGTCTGGAGCAGCGTTTCGGCACCAAGGTCTCCATCAAGGGATCGAAGAAGCACGGGCGAATCGAAATCGTGTTCAAATCGGAAGACGATATGAAACGCATCGTCGACCTGCTTATGCAGCAGCAGAGCTGAACGAACCGAGCCAATCGAGCTCGGCGAGCGATAATGATTTGAACGATTTGAGCCTTACTTGAGCGAATCGAGATAAGCCTGCGCATCCAGCGCGGCGCGGCACCCCATGCCCGCCGCGCTGATGGCCTGCCGATAGACGCTATCCACGCAGTCTCCCGCGGCGAAAACGCCGGGTTCGCTGGTACGCGTGCTGGCGCCATCGACCGTGATATAACCGGCTGAATCGACGTCTACAAGCCCGTTAAGAAAAGCAGTGGCAGGAGTGTGCCCAATCGCCATGAAAACGCCGTTAGCGGGGATTACAGAGGTCTTTTCGGTGGCGGTGTTGCGCACCTCCACCTCCTGCACGCCGTTCTCGTCGCCGCGAATCTTCTGCACCACAGCGTCAAGCATGAAATCGATTTTCGGATTGCGTTGCGCACGCTCCACCATGATGCGGGAAGCACGGAACGTGGAACGCCTATGAATAAGGGTGACGGACGAGCCGAAACGGGACAGGAAATCAGCTTCTTCGAACGCGCTGTCGCCGCCGCCGACCACCACAATCGGCTTGTTGCGGAAGAAGAAACCATCGCAGGTGGCGCAGTAGGATACACCTTTGCCTGCGTATTCCGTCTCGCCTGGCACGCCCAGCTTACGATAGTTTGAGCCTGTTGCGATGACCAGCGCGCGTGCGTCGTACACGTCGCCGCCGTCAAGGGTGACGGTTTTGATGCCGGAATCGGCATTCGAAGCAACCGAAACAACATCGTCCCAAACGATATGCGCGCCGAACCGTTCCGCCTGCTTGCGCATATTGTCCATCAGATCCGGACCCATGATGCCATCGGGAAAGCCTGGGAAATTCTCCACTTCGGTGGTGTTGACCAACTGGCCGCCGGGCGTCAGCGCGCCGGCGACGACCAGCGGCTCGAAGCCGGCGCGGCCAAGATAGATCGCGGCAGTATAGCCAGCCGGGCCGGAACCGATAATCACCACATCACGCATATCACTCATGGTTGCTACTGTAATGCAGTTTCCACGACGGTTGCGGGCGGTTTTGCAGATGGCGTTCAAAAAAGCGTTCAAAAAAGTCAGCTATCCGTCACGTTGTTTCACGTGAAACAAAAAGAGGGTGTGCGGAACAATCCGCACACCCTCCTTGTCTGCCGATGCGTCAGAAAATCTGCACCGAATCGATGTACAGCTGGTTGCCGGGAAGGCTGTCGAACGGCACCCACAAGAGGATGTCCTGGGTCTCCACGGCCTTGTTGAACTTGATTTCGGTGGTGCCGCTGGCGTCGAACTCGAACTGGGCGACCTGTTCACCCTGGTTCGGGCTGGACTTGGCGTTCACGCGAATGTAGCCCTGGCCGCCGGAAGAACGGATCTTGATGACCATGCGATACGCTTTCTGGGGCTGGCTGAGGTGGAGGTAATAACCGTAACCCTGTTGTCCGTCCGGATTGGACAGGAACTGGCGGTTGTCGATCTCATACGGAGTCGTGTTCTCCGGCATCTTCGGTTCCGGAACCTTCCGCACCTTCTTATCCGAAGTCACCACCTTGTCGACGTCCTTCTTGGCGGAATGGCTCTTCTTCGTGGTTTTCTTCGGCTTGCTGGAATCGGAGCTGCCGTTGTCGGAACTGTTGGCATCGTTGGAATCGCTGTTTGCATCGCTGGCGGAGCTGCTGCCATTGCCGGAATCGCCATTATCGCCGAAAGGCACGTCGTCAAGGTTCATTTCCGGCCACGGATTGTTGGAATTCGTATTGGTGATGCCGTCATCCGGCTTCTTGGTCAAACCATGAATGGCGAATCCCAATGCGACGGCCACCACAATGAACGCGACCACAATGGCCACGACCTTGGTGGTGAGCTTGCCGAACAATTTGGCATTGGCGACCTCGGCCGGACTGGAGGAAGAGGCTTTAGGGGCAAAGCTCGGCGGCACCGCAACGGGGGCTCCGTTTTCGTTCTGATATGCCGCGTCGATCGCTTCCTGCTCCGCCTTCAACGCGCGTGCGGATTCCTCGCCCGGCTCGATGACCCGTCCGTCAGGTCCGATCACCGGAATGCGACCGGTCTTCTCCAATTGCGAATCGTCCGTATGATAATCGCCCTGCGGCGACGGCGTGGAAACACGGATGGGGAAGGAGAACGGCGAATCCACATCTTCGGAGGATCCGTCGAGGTCCTCTTCGCTGAGTAGTTCGCGGCTGTTGTTCCACAGCGATTTCACGGCACCGCCGGTCGCGGCCATACCCTTGGCCAAGGCTTCCTTGTTGTCGGAGAAATCAGTGTGTGGTTCAGGCGCTTCGAACGTCATTTCCGGAATGCTTCCGGTTTCAGCCAGCGTATCGGGCAAGGCGATGGCATCCTGCTCGAGAATCTGCAGCAGGGGCACGTTCACAATCGAGCATTCCGAATCCGCGGACGGTAACGCAATATCGGGGCCGTTAAGCTTCGCCAGCGGCTCGTAGTCGCCCAGCAACGCCTCCAATTCGGCGATGGTGGCCATCGGAACGGTCGGGAAACCGTCCTTCTCCTTGAGATCCAGACCACGCTTGCAAATCACGCGGAACTCCATCGGCACGTTCGGTGAAATCGCGTCAAGATGGTAGTTCGTGGACAGCGTCGACGGCGTGCGCGTCAGCAGGGAATACAGCAGGGAAGCGACCTGGCGAATCGCAAGCTGCTCCTGGTTTTCCACGGATTGCACGCGCGAAGTATCGGCCAGCATGATGCTTACCGGCGCGTCGGCGATTTCAATGCCGTTGCGGGTCAATCGCACGGTGTCCGTGCTGATCGAGAAATGCGTGAGATTGTCTTTCTGCAACACGTGCAGGGCTTCGACGACCTCACCAAGAATGGAACGGATCGCGGTGAAGCTCAGCGGCTTGCTGGACTGCGTGAGATACTCGCTCAACGACATGCCGGCATCGAGCTGCGTGATCACCAACGCCACCTCGCCCACGTGCTGAAGCTGCAGCACCTGCGTGAAATGGGCGTCGTGGGAAATCGCCAGCATGGAGGCCGTCGCATTGACGTCCTGCAAAGCCTTGCGGTTGTTGACGATAAAAAGCTGGCAATCCCGGGCAAGCACGTGATCGCTTGCCTTCCAAACCTGCAAGCCGGTTTCCTCGCGCAATGGCGAAACCAGCACATAGCGGTTGCTGATGGTATCTCCCAGTTGAGGTTTCATGGTTTCCTTCAACTCTGTAACGATTGTTCTACCTACGCTGTTATTCTTGGTCGCCGTTTTCGGCGGTACTTTGCTCAAGTTTACCGTTGGGGCTGGCCGTTCCGCCAGACTTAGGCTTGTTGCCAAGCCCTGGTATGCGGGTGGCGAGCATGCCCACGACCGAAGTGAGCTCCTCGGCACGCAGCGCCCACAGGCACGCCAGATAGACGATGGCGATGACGATGGTGAGCAGTATCGCGGACAGAACCGCCTGACCCCAGTTCATAGTGCCGTCGTCGGGGCCGATATGCGCTCCGACCAGCCGGTAGACGCCGTTGCGGCACAGCAGGCCAATCACGCAGGCGGCTATCGTGGCCACCAGCGCCTTCGCATAGGCGGTGATGATGCGCTTGTCGTCCGCATCGCCGTCGAAACGGGAACGGAGCATGTGCGTAAGCAGCGGATACGGCAGGATGAAGCTCACCGAAATCGCCAATCCGATGACGGTGATCCACTGCGTGGGCGGCAGAATGAACGTCGACGCGATGATGACGCCACCCTGGATGGCCATGGTGATCGCCATGAAAATAAACGGATGCTTGCCGTCTTCGAACGCGTAGAACGTGCGTTGGATGACCAAATACGAGCTGGAAAGTGGCAGGCCGATGCCCAAAGCGGCGAGCGGCGCGCTGATGAGCAGCGCCTCACGCACGCTGATGGACGGCAGCAGTGCGAGGATGATCGGCAACGGAAGCACGATGAACGCCGCTGCGAAGAAGCACATGATGAGATTGAGATTACGCAGGGCCGAGCTCAGATCCTTGCGCGCCTCGTCGATATTGCGGTCCGCGATGGCTTTCGATATTTTCGGGAAGATCGCAGTGGCGATGGACACGGCGATCAGCGAATACGGCAGCATGTAGATGGTGTACGCATTCTGATACGAGGCGTTGCCGGCCACGTCCAACTGGCTCATATGCAGCTGTTCCGAAGCCTTGAACGGCGCGCTGGTGGCCACGCGGGTGACGATGATGTTGACGATCTGATCGACGCCGACGATGCCGAGGCTCCACGCGGCGACCGGTCCCATCGAACGCAGTCCGATGCCGTGAACGCCGAATTTCGGACGGTATTTCAGGCCGATTCTCGTCAAAGGAATGAACAGCACCAGCGCCTGGAACGCCACGCCAAGCGTCCAAGTGCCGGCGGTCAGCGCGATTTTCGTCGGCGTCCAGAAGCCCAGCGGACGTTCCGTGGCCCTGCCGAACATCGCGATGAACGCGCCGAAACCGATGCAGCTGATGATGTTCGCGCCGACCGAGCTCCACGCATACGTGACGAAATGGTCCTTCGCCGCGAGAATCTGCCCGATCACCGTATACAGGCCGTAGAAGAAGATCTGGGGCATGCACCACAAGGTGAAGGAGGTGGCGAGGGCCATGGTTTCGGCGCTGCCGTTGACATACAGTTTGGTCAACAACGGCGTGGCAACGGCCATGAGCAGCGTCACACCCAACAACAAGGTGATGGCAAGGGTGATGAGCTTGTTGAGCTTGGTTTCGGCGTCCTTCGATTTCAGCGTGCGCACGATCTGCGGCACAAGCACCGCGTTGAAGATGCCGCCGGAAACCAGTGTGTAGATGACCTGCGGAATCATCGAACCGGCTTGGTAGGCGTTGGCGGCATAGCCGGTGGTGCCCAAGGCCCAGGCAAGCAGGATGGTGCGGATTTGGCCGGTGACGCGCGAAGCGGCGGTACCGGAGGCCATGATCAGTGAGTTACGGCCAACGGAAGAACTCATTCGTCGGGATCCTTCTTACGGTTGAATTGACGCCACAGTCCCACAGCGCCCAAGAGCACGGCGAAGCCGATGATGACGAAACCGCTCTTGTCGCTGATCTGCAGCGCGCTGGTGATGTGGGTGACCTGCGTGGCTCCAAACGCTGCACCATTCCTGTCGAACAGGCTGATGGTGGCGTTGGCGGTGCCGGACGTGGACACACGGATGGTGAACGCCACCTGTGCCTCGCCGTGGGGCGGCACCTGCACGGTGTCGAATCGGGACGTGACGATCTGCATGGAATCGGTCAGCGACGAGACCTTCACCTTCACCGGGTACGGGTGGCTGTTGCTGATGGTCACCGGCATTTTCGCGGTTTCGCTGACCACGTTCACGCTTTCCGTCGGCGTGATCGCCACACCGTTGATCAGCAGGGCCGCGAGCTGGTTCGCGCCTTCCGCCATCGTGCTTCTGGAAGGGCTTTCGCCGCCCAACGCGTGCAGGGCCATGATGGTGTGGGCGTTCGTCAGCTGCCTGCTCCAGGTGTTGACGTCGGATTCGTCTTTTCCGTTCGGCTTGACGAGGATCGACGTATTGAAACGTTTGATGTTGCTCGATGAGTTCGCCAGCGCGCTCAGAGTCTGCTGGACGTCGCTGTGCATGCTATCGGTAAGGCCGTCCGTTTGGGGAAGATCGGTTGACATGCTGGCCGCATCTTCGGAGATGTCGGCATCCTTCAACGTGGCAAGGTCAGTGAGGTTCAGCCACGGCGACTGCTCGATGTCGCTCATCAGCGCGTCTACAACACTGGGGTCGGAATCCTCGTTCAGACAGACCAGCAGGTTGCGTTCCGCATAAGGCTGTTCCATCTGGTAGAACGCGCTTTGCGCGACGAATCGCGCCAATCTGCCGGCCGTGGTTCCCTCGCTGTCGGCGTTGGCATCGTCACTGGTCGCCTTGCCTTGGGCCAGGCCGGAAAGCACATTCTGCGCGGAAAGCACGGTGACGTCCCCGGCGTCGGTGGAGACCACCGTCTTGCCGGTACGTACGGTATCCGCATCGTCCTCTTCGAAGTCATGCGTGGCGATGACGGTGCCGTACCCCTGCTGGCGGGCCTTCGTCAACGCTTGTAGGGTCCAATTGCCGTTGCCCTGCCACGCGTATGCGGTGATGTCCGCGTTGCTGTCACCCAATGCCGATTGATAGGTTTTCCGGGCTTTGGCTGCGGACCATTGACGGTCGTTGATACCGGCTGCGCTGTAGGCCGGAGCGTTGTTCATGGCGCTGTAGGCGGTTATGTCGAACAATGCGGGCTGGGTGATGCCGTCGACCCGCGTTGGCATCGCCATCGCCTGCAGGTAGGTCGGATCTCCTACGACCTGCAGCATGTCGTGCTTGGCGAAGGTCTGCTGCAACGATTTGAGCCGTGCGTCGTCATCCTTGCTGGGCATGGCGATTTTCGCCAGTTTCGAGGAGGAAATACCCCCTTCATCGACCAGCTGTCCAAGCAGCTTGCTGTCGGTGGTCCACCCGTTGGCGGCCAGCGGCTGGGCGGCGGTGATGTGCAGCGCCGGCGTGCTGGGCGTGTGGAGTCCCGCGCCGGTGCGCGTCACGAACGTATGCGATTGAGCAAGGGGGGTTCCGTTGGCGGAATAGCTCAGCAGCACCGGCTTCGGCCCCCAAGAGTTGATGGCCGCGAGCGATTCCTGATGGGCGTCCGCGTCGATGCTCACGTTGGCGCTGGCTCCCGGCTGCAATGCGGGCACATCGGCCTGTCCCACGGATTGCGGGGTGGGGATTCGCCCGTTGCCTTCAGACCAATCCTGGATGTCGTTGCGCGAAACGAACGTGTAGAAGGCGTTCATGGCCAGCGTCAGCGTTCCCGCGGGAATCTCCTGTCCGGTCGTGTTGGTCACCGTGGCGTTCAGATGGTATCCGGAGGTGTCCGTCAATACGGCCGTGGAAGAGTTGATGGACAACATACCGTCCGTCGACTCCGCCGATGTGGTCGATTCCATGGCCCTTGCCGATGGCGTGGGTGCGTATAACAACATCAACGCCATGGTCAATACCATGGCGAGGATGGATGATAACGCGCGAAGGCCACGCGAAACGTGCCGTTGTGCGGATTGATTCACTATTACGCCTGTCTGTTGAGTTTCCTTGCGTACAACCATGCTATCTTCCGTTCGTTCGGATAGCTCAGCACATCGTCCAAATCAGCAAAATCCACCCAAATGGCGTCTTCGGCCTCATGGTCGGGATCGCCTTCGACGGTCAGCTCGCCGCCGATCTGCCGCAACGCGAAGTGGTGCACCAGCTTGTGCACGCGTTGGCTGGTACCGGTGAACCAATAGTCGATGGTGGCGATGGAATCGACTACCTCGCCCAGAATGCCGGTTTCCTCATGCACTTCGCGCACGGCCGTCTGCTGCGGCGTTTCGCCTTTTTCGATATGTCCCTTCGGCAGGCACCATTCCAAATGCCCGCTGCGTGAATGACGTGCGATGATCGCCACGCGACCCTTGTCGTCGAACACCAGCCCGCCCGCCGAATACTCGCGCACCACCGGCAGCTCCTGCGCGTCAAGCGATGCGAACGTGGTCGGACCATCCGCGGTGCGCCGGCGCGGCATCATCGCCGGCGTAGGCGCGCTCGACGTGATGATCGTGCGCTGCTGCAATTGCTGTAGTTGTTGCAGCTGCTGCAGCGAAACCGACTGCGATGTGTACAGCAGTTCGTCCGGTTCCAGCGGATTTTGGGCATGGTCGTCCGCAGCATGGGCAAGCATGCGTGCAAGGTCTGCGGGCGTAATCATGATTCCAACCATACTCAATTCTGTGTGCAGGTGGGGTAACGGTATGCTGGTAAACGGAAAACTTGTGGTGTTGAAAGGTATGGCGTGAACTTCGAAGTGTGGCCAGAGGCCATTGAATTAGGACGTATGTTTGCTGCGGAAGGCTACGAACTGGCACTGGTCGGGGGTCCTGTCCGCGACCTGCTGCTGCATCGCAAATCGCATGATTTGGATTTCTGCACATCGGCGCGTCCCGAGCAGTTTGAGCATATTCTGCGCCGTTTTGGGCATGATGGCTTCTGGGATATGGGCCGCAAATTCGGCACGCTCGGCGCGATGCGCAGGCGTGAGGACGGCACCGAGGTGAAAGTGGAGGTGACCACCTACCGTTCCGACACGTACGACCCCGACTCGCGCAAGCCGGAAGTCAATTACGGCGACACGCTGGAAGGCGATCTTTCCCGCCGCGATTTCACCGTCAACGCGATGGCGTTGCGTGTTCCGGAACTCGAATTCGTCGATCCGTTCGGCGGTGCGAACGATTTGGCCAAAGGCGTGCTGCGTACCCCCGTCGATCCGCGGCAGTCGTTCGACGACGATCCGTTGCGCATGATGCGCGCCGTGCGTTTCGTGGCGCAGCTCGGCTTCCGCATCGAGCCGGAAACCGCCGAAGCGCTGTCCGACATGGTCGATCGCATCGAAATCGTCTCCGCCGAACGTGTGCGCGACGAACTGGTCAAGCTGCTGCTGTCCGATCGCCCGCGCGCCGGCATCGAAGCGTTGGTCGATTCCGGTCTTGCCGACATCGTGCTGCCGGAAATTCCCGCGCTGCAGCTGGAAATCGACGAGCACCATCGCCATAAGGACGTGTTCGAACACACCATGATCGTCATCGAACGCGCCGTCGCCCTCGAAACCGGTTCCGACGGTCCGGTGCCGGCCCCGGACCTGACGCTGCGTCTGGCGGCTCTGCTGCACGACATCGGCAAGCCGAAGACCCGTCGTTTCGAAGCGGGCGGCAAGGTGAGCTTCCACCGTCATGACGCCGTCGGCGCGAAGATGACGCGCAAGCGTTTGAAGGCACTGCATTTCGACCACCACATGGTCGAGGACGTCAGCGAGCTGGTCAACCTGCATCTGCGCTTCCACGGCTACGTGGAGGAGCCGTGGACGGATTCCGCGGTCCGCCGCTACGTCAAGGACGCTGGCCCGCTGTACGAGCGTCTGAACCGCCTTACGCGCGCCGATACGACCACACAGAACAAGCGCAAGGCCATGATGTTCTCGGCGGCCATGGACGAGATGGAACAGCGTGTACGCGACCTGAAAGAAAAGGAAGACTTCGACGCGATCCGTCCTGACCTCAACGGCGACGAGATCATGCAGCTGCTAAGCATCGAACCAGGCCCGATGGTCGGCAAGGCGTACAAGCACATGCTGGAATACCGCCTCGATAACGGTCCGGTGGAGCGTGACGTGGCCGTTGCCGAGCTGGAACGCTGGTACAAGGAGCAGGGCGAATAGCGATTGACATGCGGTGGTTTCGCCGCATGCATGGAACAGTGTGCTTGGAACAGCTCGAATACGAAAACCCGCGTTCCCGATTGGGGGAGCGCGGGTTTTTCATATTGCCTATATCGATTTCGATTGGCGGTCAGCTTTGCGGATTCACCGCATCATGCTCGGGCGCCTTGGGCAGGTCGGTCATCTTGTCCACCGCGACGCAGCCCTGGATGCCGGTGATCGCCTTGCCTGCGGCGGGAACCTTCTTCGTATCCTGCAGATTGTCGAATGTGGCGCCCACGATGACGTCGATCAGCTGGTCCTGACGGTCGTCCATAACCAGCATGGCGTCGGTGAAATTGCTTGCCACGGTGTACGCCTGATTCACGCCGTTCTTGCCGAAGACGATCATCGTGCGATCCACCTTCTTGGTGTAGTTGCCCGGCGTCTGGGGGTTGAACTCGCGGTTCTGCAACGCGTCGCTCACCGCCTTGGCGAAGCCGGAGAACTTCGTGCCGTTGAGCACACGCAGCGTGATGTTGCGATTCTCCACATACTTGGCCTTGTTGCCGTCGGCTTCCTTGATGGGGCACGGTGCCTGCTGGCCGTAGTTCGGCTGTACGGCGGCCGACTTGACGTTGCCCAGGCCTCCGACATGGAAAAAGAACAGCAGGGACACCACCATGGCGACCACCATGACGGCTCCGACGATGCTGAACACCGTCTTCTGACGGCGGCGAATGTACTCTTTGCGCGCGGCGCGCTCGTCGTTAGCCTGGGTCATTTACGAATTCCTTTTGAACAAACCAATTGCCATCAACTTTACTGTCATGCGGTGATATGTGTCATGCGGTGATATGCACAATCGGTCGGGCTGGGGCGTTCGTGGCGATGATGCGATCGACGCAACGGCTGTCCTGCCATGCCCGCTGCACGGCGTCCGCCGCATCCTCCGTCGGCACGAACGCGATGACGGACGGGCCGGAACCGGAGACGAACGCCTGGCTGGCTCCCGCACGCAAGGCTTCCTCGATCGCCTGTCCGCTACGCGGATGCAGGGAGACCGCCGCCTTCTGCAGGTGGTTCTCATCGCCATCGCCGGCACCGATCTGATCGAATGTGGCATACACTTCCGGCGTGCGCAGTTCCGCACGGTATGCGCCGACCAGCAGATGGCCGGTAAACCCACGTTCCGTAAGATCGCGTACGATATCGCCATCGTCATCAAGCTGTTCGATGCGTTCGCCGAAACCGGTGCCGCGCGCGTAACCGCCGGTCAGACAGAACGGCATGTCCGCGCCCAGCGTGGCCGCGACTTCCTGCAGGCGTTCGATCGGCCAATCGAGATCCCACAACGTGTTCAATGCCAGAATCGTCGCCGCCGCATCGGCGGAACCGCCGGCCATGCCCGCGCCGACGGGGATACGCTTGTCGATGTTCAACGCCACGTCCGGCTCATGGCCGCTCGCTTCGGCCATGGCGAACAATGCCAGCACGGCGTGGTTGCGGCGCATATCGCTGCCGGAAGAGGCCAGGTCGCCCAGATACGCGCCCTCGAGATTCAGCGAGAAGCCGCTTCCCGGCGCTTTGCGCGTGGCGGTGACGGTGTCGTATACGCCGACCGCGCAATAGATGGTGTCGAGTTCATGACGGCCGCCCCATTCGGCATGCGACGGGCCCACATGCAGGGTCAGATTCGTTTTCGCCGGGCAGTCCACGCTCACGGCGTTGATGGTGGCCGTTCCGATGGCGGGCGAATCAATGGTGCTCATGACGCGAACACCTCATCCAACGCGCGTGCCAACGCCACGAATTCGTCGATGGTGAGCGTCTCGCCACGACGGGTCGGGTCGATGCCGGCCTTCTCGAACGCTTCGGACGGCACGATTTTCTTCAATGCGGCGTGCAGGGTCTTGCGGCGCTGCCCGAAAGCCGCGTCGATCAAACGGAACACGGTTTCGCGATCCACCACGGAACCGTCCGCATTGTCCGCGGCGGGGGTGTGACCGCCCGGGTAGCGCTTGAACAGCACCAGCGCGGAATCGACGTTCGGGGCCGGCCAGAACACGTTGCGGCCGATGACGCCCACGCGTTCCGCGGTGCCGTACCATGCGAGCTTCACGCTCGGCGTGCCGTAGATCTTCGAACCGGGCTTCTCGCTCAAACGGTCCGCCACTTCCTTTTGCACCATCACCAGGAAGGTGCCCAGATTGTCGAAACGTTCCAACAGGGTGAGCAGAATCGGCGTGGCCACGTTGTACGGCAGATTGGCCACCAGCGTGAAGGAATCGTCATCCTTGAAATCGGGCAGATTCTCCGGATTGACGGTAAGTGCGTCGCGGTTGACCACACGGAAGCGGTCCACGGCGTCCGGCATGAATTCGGCGATGGTTTTCGGCAGGCGTTCGGCGACCGGCGGGTCGATTTCCACAGCCGTCATCGTGGCGCCGGTTTCCAGAATCGCCAGCGTCAGCGAACCCAGTCCGGGACCGACTTCCAGCACATGGTCGTCGGCGGTCACGCCGGCCTCGCGCACGATGCGACGCACGGTTCCCGGATCAATCACGAAATTCTGCCCGAATTTCTTCGTCGGGCTGATACCCGCGTCGGCGGCGATGCGTCGGATGTCGGCCGCCCCCAGCAAATGGCCCTGCGTATGCTCGTTCACGTTTTCCGTCATTCCCTCTTCTGTCATTCCCTCATTATCCGTTCATGCCGGTACGAAAATCGTTGGCGATTAGCCGGATCAGTACCATCCGGTCTGTTCGGAGTGCTGCCACGCCGCGGACGGGCTGCCGTACCGCTGTGCGATGTAGCTCAGACCCCAGTCGATCTGCACGGCGGCATCGTCCTTCCAATTCGCGCCGAACGTGGCCATTTGGCTGCCCGGCAACGCTTGTGGAATACCGTATGCGCCCGAATACACGTTTTCCGCGCTCCAGCTCCATCCGGATTCGCGATTCCAGAGTTTGACCAGATCCGTCCAGTTCTGGCCGGTCCAGCCGCGCTGCGCCGCCGCGCCGGAAGCGTAGGCCTGTGCCTGTGCCGCGGAAGGATGGTACAAGCGGCAGCCTGCGGAAGGATTGCTCGGCTGCGGCGTGGGCTGCGGTTTGGGCTGGGGTACGGGAGTCGGCTGCGGTGCAGGGGTTGGTGTGGGGGTCGGTGCCGGATCGTCCTTCTTGGTGTTGTTGGAATTGTTATTCGAGTTGTTGTTCGAATTGTTCTTATCCGAGGAATCCGACTTGTTCGAATCGGTTTTGTCGGAATCGGACTTGTTCGAATCGGACTTATTGTCGTTTTTATTCGAGTCGTTCTTACCCGAATCGTTCTTGCCGTCGTCCGTCTTGCCGGAATCGCCGTTGCTGTTGCCGTTGCCGCTGTTGTCGGATTTGCCGGACTTGTCGGTATCGTCCGTAGTTTTTTCCGGTCCGACCGCAATGACTTTGTCGATGGCGATTTTCGTGGTCTTCTCTCCGGTCAGCGTCTCGCTTTCCTTCACGCCATCCACGTAGGTGACGGCGTACGTCTGCTGGATTTCGCCGTTTTCGCCTTCCTGCCGTACCGTGACTTCGCCCGGCTGCAGGTTCGGGTCGATGATGGTCTGCGTGCCGAACGGCACTTCCTTCGTGCGGGTCTCCTCACCATGCGTCACGCGGCGGACGCGCAGAATGGTCGTCTTGCCGTCCTTTTCGACACTGACGCGATCCTCCTTGCCCAACGTGATGCCTTTGGCGTCAAGAATGGAGGCAGCGGGCAGCTTGCCGTTCGGCGCCACTGAGCTTTTCCCGTCCGCGATGACGGTGACGGGCCCCTTCTGGTTGATGATGAGACCGCCGGTGAGCTTGTTGTAGACGTTGCTGATATTGACGGTGATTTTCGCCGCTTCGGTTTCGTTTTGGTTGAAGAAGTCCAGCAACTGCTCGGCGCTGGACGCGACCGTCCAGAACGGCACTTCCTGGCCGTCGATGGTGATGGTGGTCTGGTATGCGCTCTGCACGTTCACCACATCATGGTTCTTCAGTATGCTGGTCGGGCTGGTCGATTCCACCAGGTCGTGCGTTTTGACTTTCACGCCCTGCTCCTGCAGCAGACGGTCCACGCTCATCGCATATGTGGTCACCGTGGTGGTCTCCCCATTGACGGTCAACGCCACGGATTTGCGCGCGCCCACACCAAACGCCAACGCCGAAGTCAAAGTCAATGAGGCCACGCATGCCATGACGCGGACACGACGAAGCGTCACGAATCTCCGAGGGGTCCACCTTCTCGTCATTTATCCTCTTTTCAGCGCTGCCTACAACGCCGTTATTGTAACGGCTCAGCTGGAACGGTCGCCGTGCTTTCCGATGGTTTTATCCATACCGCCACATTTTTGAAAGCAGGTGCGAAAAGCGAAAAATAAAAGGGGGGCAGGAGAGAAAGGGATGTCCTGCCCCCGGTCGGACGAGACAGGTTGGGGGACGTCTCGTCCGCTTTGCCAGAAGTCTCAAGTTGGGGGAAGACTTCTGGAGCACTTACCCATGGTAAGAGGTCCAAGCCCGTCATACGGGTTCGAGCCTCCTGTCGGGATCGAACCGACGACCTGCCGCTTACAAGGCGGCCGCTCTGGCCATCTGAGCTAAGGAGGCATGTCCTCTTTTGCTATGAAAACAACAGAGGAACGATGAATAGCATAACCAGTGCTTCCACCGCAGTCAACTTAGTATTGCGGGTTGAGACGCGCCGGCGCCCGTAAGGGGTTATTCGCCCGTGGTGACGGAAATCGGCCCCTTCTTGGCTCCGATGGACGGCATCTTGCCGGCAACGCCGACTTCGCTGTCCTTCAGGCCGATCGATTCCAACAGACCGTCCTTAACCGTCGTCTGGGCGGTGGTCAGCTGGTCCATATCCCAATACTTGCCGTTGATGATCACGGTCGGCGTGGTCATGCTGCCCTTGTAGCTGCCGGACTGATGCCACAGTTCGGAACGCTTCGGCGTGTAAGTGTCGATCGCATCAAGCCATTCCTGATAATCGCGGCCAAACGCCTTGTCCGCAACATCCTTGGAAACACCCGCGGCGATCATCTGCTCCTTGATCTTGGCGTCGCTCACCGACTTGTATGCGGAGCCTTCCTCCGGCTGGAAATCCTCGGCGTAGACCTTCTCCAGGAAGGAGATCAGATGGTTCGGGTCGCTGTCATGCTCGGCCAGGTAGATGGCCGCGTTCGCCGCGCGACTGGAATACTCGTCGGTGGACCAACGGTCCATGAACGCCATGAAATGCAGGTCCAGATTGATCTGGCCGGCATCGACCATCTTCTGCAGGTCGGCGTCCAACTGGCGGTGCAGGTTGCCGCAGCCCGGGCACAGGAAATCCATGTAGAGCTCGACGGTCGGCGCGCCCTCCACAGCCTTGCCGTAGCCGTTCTTGGAAATCAGCAGGCCGCCCTTCTTATCGACGAGCTTCGGAGTGTTCTTCACTTTCTGCAACGCCGTGTACGCTTCCTGCACGGTTTCGGTGGAAGCCTTCGTTTCGGCCTTCTTATGCATGTTGTGGTACACGGTGAACGCGCCGATCGCCACCAGAATCACCAGCACCGCCACCACGATGCCGCCGATGATCGTCTGCTGCTTGCGTTCCTTTTCCATCTGCTCGGCGCGCGCCTTCATCGCCGCGGCCTCGGCGGCCCTACGCTCGGCGCGGCTGGTACGCTTCTGCGCATCCTTGCTGTTCTGGGCCATCGATATTCCTTTCGACCTCACGTTGTTATGCTGGGCACCATACTAGCGATGCCTTGCTATCGATTCGCCGGGAATTCCGTATTGCCTTGCGATTGCGTCGGCAGCTCGCTCAAGTGGCGCAGATACGGCTGTTTACGCAGTGCGCCGCCGCCCAATCGCAGTACGATCGCGCCCGGAGCGGCCACGGCCACAAGCCAGCCGATCGCGCAGAACGCAGCCTGCGCCAGCCCGCTTTCGGAAAGCGGACCGCCAAGCAGCGTCGGCATCGGAATCGTCAATCCAAATATCCACGTATCCATCACGGCGTACGGAAGCTGCAGCACGACCGTGGTGAGCGACAAACCCAGCGCGGCCACGGCCAACATGATCAGCGTCCGCACGATGGCGACGCCGAAGCCCTTCACGATGTGCCAGGGCAGTCCCGCCAATCGCAGCAGCCAGTCGGAACTTTTCTTCTCGCCGCCACGTTTGCCTTCGCGCTCGAGCTGCGCCTCCGTGTTGAATCCGATGGTGGCCAGCGCACAGGCGAACAGCAACGCGGCTGCCATCGCCGTCCACAGTGAGAACAGTCCGCAGACGGCCACGGGAATCGCCATCAGCGCGCAGGGGAGCATGCCCCGGCCCAACATCGCGCCACGCTTCACATCGGCGGGATTGGGTGCTTCCGCAACGTTCGGCCCATCCATACCGGGTACCGGCGGGAATGACATTGCGGGCGATTGCTGCGCCGCGGCCACCGTGGCCTGCGGTATGACGGACGGTGGCTGCCGCATGGCGATGCGTTGCAACGCGGGTTTGATGGTCGGGTCGACTTGCGTCGGCGCTTCCGCTGGATTCCATGCGTTCTGGGCCGGCAGCATTTGTGTTGACGGCATGGATTGCGGCATTACCTGCGTGCCTGTCGGCATCGCCCGCGTGCCTTGCGATTGCGGCATCGTGCGCGTGCTGTCCACGTTGGGAAGTGCGTCGGAAAGCACGCTGGTCTCGGCATCGTCAACAGGTGCGATCACCTGCGTTGCGCTCGCGTCGGATTGGCTGGTCACTTGTTTCCCGATTACTTGAGTTGCGCTCACATCGGGCTGCCCGATCGCCTGCGTTGCTTCGCTGAGCCTTGGCATCGTGCGTGTGCCGATGGCGTTTTCGCCGGTTATATCGTCCTGCAATCGCCACAACGTGCGCGGATTGTCGGGCGATTCAACAAAAGGGGGCATCGCCTCCGTATCGCCATCCGCTGCGCCACCATTGTCGGCCGCAACCCACGCCTGCGGATTCAACGCATCCACGGCGATCGCCTGCAGCAAATCGTCCGGCGTGCACCGCTTCGTCCGATCCGGATTAAGCGCCGAACGGAACGCGGCCATCGTGCCCGCGGGAAGTCCCGCAAGATTGGCGCTGCCGGCCGCGGCGCGTTCCAACACGGTCATCATCGGCTTCGTGCCGAACACCGGCTCACCCGTAGCGGCGAACGCCAATACGCTCGCCACCGACCACCAATCGGTCATTTCATCCGATTCCGCGCCATCAATGATTTCCGGCGCGATGAACCCCGGCGTGCCCATCACCAGACCGGTACGCGTCACATGGCTTTCGCCTTCGCCCATAGCGATGCCGAAATCCACCAATACCGGGCCGGTGCTCGACACCATCACATTCGTCGGCTTGATATCGCGGTGCACGATGCCGGACGCATGCACGGCACGCACCGCCTCAATCAGCTTGCGTGCCAGCCGTTCCAAATCGTCGCCCACATATCGGCCATTGACGCGCACATCCTCACGCAGATTCTTGCCTTCGATCAACTCGGTCACAATAAAAGCCAACGCGTCGTCAAGTTCCATATCCACAATGCCGCACACGCCCGGATGCCGCACCTTCTGCAACGCCATCGCCTCCCTGCGCAGACGCTCGCGTGCGGTCAACTCGTCGCGCTGCTGCTGCGGGGAATCGTCGTCGGAGAGGGAATCGCGCAAAATCTTCATCGCATATTGATGGCCGCCATCGTCCCGCACACGCCATACCGAGCCCATGGCACCCGAACCAAGTCGGGACATCAATGTGTAGCCGCCAACCAGGCTGCCTGATTCCAGATTCGCTGCGCTTAAGTCGCTCATGCCACCCATGGTACTTGGCGTGCAGATTATGCGCGCGAATCGACAGGCTGGGTGAATCGCCGTGCATCGTTCGCCGGAGTCTGATGAAATCGAATCATCGACATGAAGAAGTGTCTTCACTTGCCGCACGCATCTGCAGCCACTTCACCGAAACCATGAGATGCGGGGCAGTGTTGAATGGTTTCGCGGTTCCGATAAAGGCATTGGAGCCAATGTGTCGTTTGGTTATGAGAATCAAGGAGGAGGCAGACCATGCTGCAAATCAACATGGCTGATGTCATGAACGTCATCGGTTCATTGACACCATATCTGATTGCGATCGGCGTGCTATTCGTGCTCGCGCTGATCATCACCTTCGCCGTCAACAAGAAGACGGTCAAGGACGTGGCGAGACCCGTAAGATCGTCCATTCCGAATCTTGGCTGGTGGCGCTCGTCGGCATCGTCGTGGCCGTGTCCATGATGCTGACCGGCCCGCTTTCCACGCTGCTCAACAACGCGACCACCACCAAGTACATGCTGTCCGACACCACCGTTTCCAAAGCCAACGAGCTGGCCAAGGAAGTGCAGTCGGAAGCCATCACCATGCTGAAGAACGACGATTCCAACCTGCCGCTGTCCAACAAGAAGGTCAACGTGTTCGGTTGGGGCTCCACCAACCCGGTTTACGGCGGCACCGGCTCCGGCTCCATGTCCGACCAGTACGAGACCGTTTCCATGCTTGACGGCATGAAGCAGGCCGGCATCGAAACCAATTCCGAGCTGACCAAGCTGTACACCGACTACCGCAAGGACCGCCCGATGGTGGCTATGTGGTCGCAGGATTGGACCCTGCCTGAGGTTCCGGCCAAGCAGTATTCCGACAAGCTGATCTCCGACGCCAAGGACTACGAAGATTTCAAGGATGGCGAGCACTTCCTGCAGCTGTCCCAGACCGAGCGCGACATGATCGACCTGGTCACCAAGAACTTCAAGAAGGTCACGCTTGTCTATAACGGTGCAAATGCTTTCCAGTTCGACTTCCTGAGCAACTACCCGCAGATCAAGTCCGTGTTGTGGTGCCCGCCTGCAGGCCAGACCGGCTTCTCCGCACTGGGTGAGGTGCTCGCCGGCGATGTGAATCCGTCCGGCAAGACCTCCGACACGTTCGCGAAGGACCTGACCAAGACCGCTGTGTTCAACAACACCGATGGCACCGCCGCCGGCAACGCTTCGTCCGTCGGCACGAACGGCAAGTTCACTTACGACAATGCGGATGATCTCACTGCTTCCTACATGGGCTTCAGTGGCGACAAGGTCACGGTGACCCCGACGTTCGTCAACTACGTCGAAGGCATCTACGTTGGCTACAAGTTCTATGAGACCGCCGCCGACGAAGGTCTGATCAACTACGACGACACCGTCATGTTCCCGTTCGGCTACGGCCTGTCCTACACGACGTTCAAGCAGGAGATGGGCAAGGTCTCCTACAAGAACGGCAAGATCTCGTTCGATGTGACCGTCACCAACACCGGCGACAAGGCCGGCAAGGACGTGGTCGAGGTCTACTACAACCCGCCGTACACCGATGGCGGCATCGAGAAGGCATCCAAGAACCTGGTTGCGTTCGAAAAGACTAAGAAGCTCGAGCCGGGCGCTTCCCAGACCGTGAAGATCGAGTTCGACGATGACGACATGGCCTCCTACGACCAGAAGGACGCTAAGGCGTACGTGCTGGAGCAGGGCGATTACGACATCTCCATCCAGTCCGATTCGCACTACGTGATCGACCATCAGAAGGTCACCGTGAAGGACACTGTCACCTACAATTCCGACTCGAACACCCATAACGGCGATGCCGTGGCCGCCACCAACGAGTTCGATTACGCCGCCGGCGACGTGACGTACCTGTCTCGCGCGGGCCACTTCGCGAACTATGCCAAGGCCACCGCCGCTCCGACCAACTTCTCGATGAGCGACGAAGCCAAGGCCGAGTTCACCAACAACAGCAACTACGATCCGAAGAAGTATGACAACGATTCGGACGAGATGCCGACCACCGGTGCCAAGAATGGCCTGAAGCTGTACCAGATGTATGGCAAGGATTATGACGACGCCGATTGGGACAAGCTGCTCGACCAGCTCACCTTCGACGATATGGACAACCTCATCGCCAATGGTGGCTATGGCACCCAGGCTGTGAAGTCCGTTGGCAAGATCC
>OMFP01000161.1_pt1 | contig 35525 bp, 48 predicted proteins | sample 1674221 | NCBI WGS metagenome assembly OMFP01 (sample SAMEA103958152, study PRJEB25191) | human gut metagenome | biome: human-associated habitat [ENVO:00009003]; feature: intestine environment [ENVO:2100002]; material: feces | place: Germany | collected 2013/2015
CTTTGTGCTGGTGGGAGCCTATTTTGACGGCCGGCACCTGTACCGGATGGAGGAGTATCCGTTGTGGTACGACTATGAGGAACGCAGGCTGAATATTGAGGTGGAAACCGATCAGGAGCAGTACCGGCCGGGAGATACGGTGCAGGTTCAATTGGCTGTCACCGACCAGGAGGGCAATCCTACGGCCAACGCGCGGCTGTGCGTCGGCGTGGTGGATGAGGCAGTCTTTGCAATACAGGATCAGCAGGTCGACCTGATCGGCCAGCTTTACCGCAATGTCTACAGTCCGTACATCACCGCCAAGGCCTCCTATGTCGAATATGACCTTTCGGAGATTGATGGCGGCGGAAAAGGCGGCGGAGCGGGGGACGAGATGGGCCCGATGCGCTCCGAGTTTTTGGACACGGCCGTCTTTCAGCAGCTAGTGTGCGACCAGCAGGGTAAAGCGTCGGTTAGCTTCCAGCTGCCGGACAATGTCACCGACTGGCGCATTACGGCGGCAGCACTGTGCGGAAAAAAAGCCGGCGACAACATCGGCCACAGTGTCGCAACCCTCCCGCTTTATCTGCGGCCGCTGGTGACTGACCGCTATATCGAGGGGGACCAGATCACCGTCTCGATGGATGTTGGCGGCAGTCAGGTAGAGGAGGCTCAGCAGGTCAAGGCAAAGGTATCACTGCTGGATCTGGAAGGCAACCAGCTGGCACAGCAGGAGCTTCAGTCTCCAGCAAATGAGCGAATGGTGGCCAATTTTGGAAAGCAGCCGGCGGGACAGTACCAGGTCCTGTTTGAGATGGAGAGCGGGGAATACCAGGATCGCGTTCTGCTGCCGCTGGAGGTGCAGAAAAATGGCCTGCAGGCGAAGGTGAGCCAGCAGCTCAGCCTGGAAGAACTCTCCAACCTGCGAAGCCTGCGCTATCCGGTTGATGTACTCTTTTTCGATGCAGAGCGCAAACCTTATATCGACGCCCTGCAGTGGCTGTCCAGTCAGGACGGCAAGCGAACCGAGATCATCGCGGCAAGCTATAAGGCGCAGGTGGCCTATTCGCAGCTGTTCAGTCCGGGGCAGCGATGGGAGGTTCCATACGATCAGCGGCTAGAGTTGGTGGAAGGAACCCGCATACTGCCAAACGCACAGCCAGACGCGCAGATTGCAGCCAAGGTAATGGTGGCCTGCCCGGACATCATCGAATATGGAACTGAGCAACTGTTCCGCGAGTCTCTGGCGCAGAGCAACCACACGGTTGACCAGGTTGTGATGAGCTACGTCGGACTGGCAGCGATGGATGAGCCGGTGCTGGTGGAGATGCAGAACTTTTTGGCTGCTAATGAGGAAACTTTGACCGACCGGCAAAAGCTCTGGATGGCGGTGGGTCTGGCGGAGCTTGGCGATTTTGAAGGGGCCTGGCAGATTTATCGTGCGATGGAGGAGGCATTTTCAGAATCGGACGGACGCTTGTCCTATCAGGGCAGCAATCTGGACGATACAGCCGATACCACTGCGGCGGCGCTGGTGCTTCATTCCATCCTGGGATCGGATGAGGCAGATCAGCTGCTCTCTTACCTGCTTTGGGCGGATCAGATGGATCAGATGGGGCGCAGCACGGTGCCGCATCTGGAGATTTTAGCCTACACCGTCCACTGTGGACAGCGGTTGCAGGAAAGTGAAGCCAGCTTTTCTTACACCTGCAATGGAGAGAAACAGGAGGTCTCGTTGGGAAGTTTGGGCCAGAAATCGCTCCGCTTTAGCTATGACGATTTCCAAGATATCTCCTTTGAACCGGAAAAGGGAACCGTTTACGCCTGTGTCAACTACACCACCGACCAGCTTTTGGAACAGAGCGGGGAGAACCAGGTCAGCATCCGCAAGGTGGTGACACCGGTGGAGGGAAACAATGGCGTCGGCAAGGCGACAAGAGTTGAACTGATCATCAACTTTGAGGAAGACGCTCCGCTGGGATACTATACGGTCAGCGACAGCATTCCGTCCGGTATGCGCCTGATGACCTACCAGAAGAAGGAGGAAGACTACAGGAGCGTCTGGATTGAAAATGAAAATCAGCAGATCACGGCCCAGCTTTATAGGGATACTCCGAGAGATGAGACGGAAGAGGAACAGCAGAAATGGAAGGAGAGGAGAATCGTCTATTATATCAGCGGCGTGCTTCCAGGAGAGTATATTGTGGAGAGCGCCTGCCTGAGCACCCCGGCGGAAGAGATTTTTGTATCGACAGAGCGCCAGACAATCATGGTAGAACCGTAACGTAAAAAAGGCGGGGCAATGTGGGTCTTCACGTTGCCCCGCCTTTTCCGCAGGAGAGAAAATATTTTGGAAAAAAATGCTAAAAGTCAAGAGTAAAAGCAGAAAAAACTAAAAAAATTTTTTGTGTACTTTTCAAGCGGCGGCAAGGTGGGCGGCGAACAGGTCGTTTGAACTCGCGAAGCCTAAAATTTCGCGCGGATAGTTATTGATCCACGTTTCGACGCGAAGAATATATGCGGCGGTTACTTTCCGGAAGTCTGTTCCTTTCGGCAAGAACCGCCGTATCATTCTGTTTATATTTTCATTCGTTCCCCGCTCGAATGCGCTATAAGGGTGGCAATAATAAACCTTCGTCCGCTTCCGGTTCTTCCTGTAGATTGACTTTTCAATTCCGGCGCAATCCGCGAATTCTGAACCGTTGTCAAACGTAATGCTTTTGAATATCTTTGAAAAGCGCTTTCCGTATCGGCGTTCCAGCTTATTCAGCGCCGCCACGACGCTGGCGGCTGTCTGATCCGGTATCTTCATAATGATTTCTTGCCGCGTCAGACGTTCCGAAAGGACGAACAAGGCTTCCTTCGTCTTTTTCTTTCCACATACGCAATCGCCTTCCCAATGCCCGAAGGTTTTTCGTTCGTCAATCTCCGGATCGCGTCTTTCTATGCTTTCGCCCTGCGGCGCGCGGGCGGATTTCTTGCGCTTTACTTTTTCATATTTCCGCTTCCGCTTTCCTTTCTCCGGCAAGCTCTCGCGGCTGATCCTGAAAAAAATTCCCTTGTCGATGTAGTTATAAATCGTCTTTTCGCTGATCTCCGTTTTGAATGTCAGCCCCAGCCGTTTGATTTCCCCTACAACGGCGGCGGGGGAATATCCCTCTTCACCGATTTTCTTTTCGATGAAAGCGGCTAATTCGTGATCGCTCCCGATCTTTAATTCTCCGCCTTTCGCCGCAAGGTTTTCACGATAACGGGCTTCGGCAATTTCCGGCGAATAGCGTTCTTCCGTCGTCAAGTCGGAATTCAAATGCGTATATGTTCCGCGTTTTAATTCCCTGTAAATCGTCGAATTATGTACGTGTAGCCTGTCGGCGATCTTGCAGGGCTTCAATCCCTCTTTCAACGCCTTTTCTATTTTAAGGCGATCCGTCCACGTCAAATGCTTGTGCATTCTCGTTCCTCCTTCCCCGAAAGAAAAAGGGCGGCATATCCTGCCGCCCTCCGTTGTTCCGCTTATTCTGCTAAAAACTGTTCAATCGCTTTCTTGATAACTTGCGCTTGCGGCGTTCCCGTCGCCGCGCATTTTTCTTTGAATGCTTCCGCCATCTCTTTTGGAACTCGAACGATAATCGAACCGTACACGCGGCTATTATAGCGGTTTTTTACCGCCGAAGAAGTTTTCGTTTTCCGCTTTTCTACCATTGCTCCCACCTCTAAAACAACTCTTCCGCTTCAACGTAGGCGCGCAATTCCTCTTCATCGGCGCAAATATCTTTCGGAACTTTGTATTCCACGGATAAGCCGCCGATCTTACAGGACAGCACCCAGCATTCGCGACGCTCTGTGATCGTATATTCCTTATTTCCTTTGCGAATAATCATATTCAGCCCCTTTCCGCCCGCTCCGTTGACAACCACGGGCAATTTATATTATAATAGGGCTTACGGGAAGGGCGGTTTCCCGCCCGTTCCCTGCCTATGAAAGCTATTTGCTTTCTTTGGGATTTGAAGCCTTGCCGGATTTTTGCTTCTTCAAAGTGATTTTAATAACAACGCTTTCCACCGCTTCGTTATTTTCAATCGCTTTTGAAAGCTCCTGCAAGGCTTTTCCTATATCCTGCGCCATTTCTTCACCTCCTTTCTATGCTTCTATTGTAACATACTTATTGCAGTATGTCAATAGCTTTCCCGAAATTAAACAAGAAAAAACAAGGCGACGGGATACCCGCCGCCTTTATTCGTTTCCTAAAAGCCAATCAACCGAAACGCCCAGCGCTTTTGCAAATACCTTCAATTCAAAGTCGGATACAAACCGTGTTCCGATCTCTATTCTGCTTATGCTGTCCCGCTCCATATTAACGCCCATTGTCTGTATTTTCGCGGCTAAATCCTCTTGCCGCAACCGCTGAACAACCCTCGCTTCCCGCAATCGGTCGCCGCATATATTTTTCCTTCCGTTGTAATCGTATATCTTCATTCCTCGATCCCTCTTTATTCTGATTATTTGCGAACAGTGTGTAAATATTCCGCTTTATTCTTGATTTTAGCGCGCGGAAGCCGTATAATTGTGTTAAAGGTCAGAATAGGGCGTACAGCCTAAAAAATTAACAAATAGCAGGGGAGGCGTTCACAATGAAGAAGCCTGTTATTTTATGGATCGTCGCCGCGCTGTTCCTGTTTTGCTCGTTCCCGTTTTTCGGCGAAGGGAATATCGGCGCGGGCGTTACCGGAATAGTAATTGCCGCCGCGCTGGGCGTTTTCGGATATGTAACAATGAAAAAGGCGCAAGCCGCCGCCGAAGCCGAACAGAAGAAGGCGGAAGCCGAAGCAAGGCGCAAATCCGAAGAAGAAGCGCGCCGGAAGGAATATGCGGAAACGCACGAATTTTTAACTTGCCCCGTCGCGGGCGTTACGTTTGACAGCCGCCAGCGCGTTCTTGCGTCGCTTTACAGGGATAGCGAAGGCGTAGGGATTGACGGATCTTTGGAAGAATGCGAACACGAAGGCGCGCCCGCCGTTCGCGTGATTGCCGAAGGGGATATGATAGGATATATCCGGAAAAGTGATCTTCGGAAGGTTCTTTCGATCCTCGGACGTGTCGAAGATGTTACAATCACGATCGACAACTTCGACGACGGCGGAAGCAAGATTTACAACGCGGAAGCCCGCATCGTTTACCATATTTGAAGCCAACAAAAAAAGCCCCGCGAAGGCGTGAAGCCCTCGCGGGGAATTTTTATATCGGCGGGAAGCTCCCGCCGCCGAAAGCCGCGACGCGGAAAGGGGAACGCGGGCGGCGCTGTCGGTGTTAGTCTTTATCCGGTTCGCCGTCTGCTTCAATCATTCCGATATATTCCGGAAGATTGAAAACGGCGGCTTCGATCAGTTTATCCAAGCTGTCGGGATCAAGGGTAAAGCCCTTTTCCTGTAAGAACTGCACGACATAGGCTTTCTTTTCTGCGCCACGCCCGCTCCCCACGTAAAGCTGTTCGGCGGCTTTGACGGCAACCGTTACCCACAATTCGATTTCCTCCAGCTTGTCCGCGTCGATCTTGCCTTTCAGCCACGGGATCACAAACGCGGTAATGATAGCCGCGACAAGGGCGACAATCGCTTCAACAATAGGCGTAAGATCAATCATTTATAAAACCTCGCTTTCGTCTGTTTCCGTTTCCGGTTCGATTTTTTCTTTCTTCTTTACCCTTGCGACGATGATTTCGGATAGCCGTTTCAGCATCAGCGCGCCGCACTCGATCACAACAGCGGTAAAGTAGTACGTAATCAGCGTTGTTTGCTCAATCCCCGTAATGAGGAAAGAAACATACTGCGCCGCAATGAAGATCACCGTTGTAATCCCGATCGCGACAATAACTTTCGTCGCGAAGCGTTCATCGGCAAGGAATTTCTTTTGACGCTTCCCGCGCCTTGAACGTAGTTTCATATTGCCCCCCTTTCATTGCACGGTTTCGCACGGCGTGCAATTCAATAACGCGCACGTGCGATCCCGTGTGTTAAACAAGCGTCAGATCGGACAGCTTCACCGCCGCGACAACTACGCCGCCGTAGGTAATCACGACGCGATCGCCGCTGATCTCCTTTACGATGTGATCGCGGTTATACACGAAGGAAGCAAGGCTTTTCCCGTCGTAGGTTTTCGCGCCCTGCTTCAAGCGAACCTTGCTTCCCACCTTCACGGAAGCCGCCGCCGTCCCGCCGCTTCCGGTCGTGATAAATGCGTCGGAATATCCCGCCGCTTTCAGCTTTGCAAGCATTGCTTCGGCGTTCGCCTTCTTGCTGAATGCTCCCACCTGTACTTTGTAATAGCCGCCCGTATTCACAACGTAGGTATCGAAGCCCGCCGCCTTCAATTTCTTTTCCAGCGCCTGTGCGTTCGATTTCTGCTTGAACGCGCCCGTCTGCACCTTGTAAAGCGTATCCGTTCCGGAAGAAGGCGTTTCCGGCTCCGCCGCCGAAGCGCCCAGCCTCTTGTTTACCTCCGCCGCGATCGCGCCGTGCCTTTCGTACAGGTAATCCCCTGGGCAAGATTTGTTCTCGTAATCCCTGTGAACCGTCATATTACAACCGTTCAAGTGATTAACGCGCTCGTTCTTGTTCGTAGACCACACAAGTTTCTTGATCCCGTTACGGCGGCAAATATCCGTTACAAGGTCAAGAAGCGCGGCGTATGCTTTCGCGTTCACCGCGTAAGGGTGTGTCGTGTCGCTTGCAACCTCGATCGTGATTGCGCGGTTATCGTTCGCCGCGTTTGAACTGCACCACGAACGATCCTTTTCTTCGACATACATTCCGATACGCCCGTCAACGCCTACGCCGTAGTTTGAACTTGCCTGTCGCGAAGTAGGCGCGAAGATGTTACCCAGCGTTTCAACGGAACATTGCCCGACGACGCAATGAATTGTAATTGTGTCGATCTTGTGATTGCGCGGGCTTGTCCTGTTCGGTGAAATCCGCGTGTAGTCCACCAGCGTGCTGTTGCTCATTTTGAAAACCTCCTTATAATCAAAGAACGGGAACGGCTCATTTCCGAACCGCTCCCGCTCTTTTTCATTTGTTATCAATCTGCTGTTCGATATGGTCAATTCGCTTGTGCGCCTGTTTCGCCGACGCTTCAACCGAAACAAGCCTTCCGACGAAATCCGTATTTGTCTTTCGCTGTTCTCGCTGTTCCGCTTTCACGTCGTCGATACCACCTTTGATGTATCCCAACTCCGTTAAGATCGTCGCGTCGCTCTTCGCTTCCTTCGTCTTGTCGCTGTCCCTGTTACGGACAAAGGCGATATATCCGAACACGATTGCACAAACGCCGCTGATAACGGAAATTGCGGATAAGATCGCTTCGCTCATTCTCAACCCTCCCCGCTGTTCACTTCTTCCCATTGCCACAAAGAAGGCGTGTCGGGCGGATATACGCAATTCGGCATATCAGCTTTTGCAAGGTACGTTTTGCCCTTGTAGCTGTAATATTTCCCGTTCTCGACATTGACGACAATTCCAGCCGTTTCCGGATAGGGGATCGGATCGTCAATCGTCCCCGTGTGCGTAAGCTCCACAAGGCGGTAATAAGCGAAGGTCGTTTCTACGGGATAGGAAACGGCGTTCGACGTATGCGGCGCGATAATTTCGTAATACCGCCCGTTATACTTGATGATTTCGCCCACGGTGTTGTAGGCGTGCGCGTCCTCGTATTCCGGATAGTCGATCACTTCCGCCGATTGCAGGATCATTTCGTCGGTAATCGCTTCCGTTCCCGCCGCGCGATCCTGCACGATCTGCGCCTTGAAGCACATTGCAAGAAGGGCGGCGGTACTTTCGCCCGCCGCCTTTACTTCTTGCGTTTCCTTCTTCACTTCTTGTAATTCTTTCTTCACTTCCGCGTTTCCGCCGCCAGCTTTGTTATGTTTTACGCTCATTCAAAATTACCTCCGATCCCCGATACCCAGCACGCTGTCAGCGCGTCGCCGCGCTCAACGGTAACGCGGATATTTAATCCGAACTGCGTTGCCGTGTTTACGGTGTTTTCAAATACGTGTGCCAGCCCCGAAATTACCGCGTTCGTGCAATCCTCCCAAACGGGCTGAACGTCGTAAGGATTGTTGCACGCTTCAACCTTGAACGTGCCGCCAGCCGGAATATCTCTGTTCACATTGATATTGCACCGCGTCGGCTGGCTCTCCGCCTCCAGCGGCTCCGCAAGGGTAATAACAAAGCTGTTGATCGCCTTCGTGAACGTAAGCGTCCGCGTTGCGCTGTTTCCGGCGTTGTCGGTCGCGACAATCTCGATCGTGTGCTGGGCGTTTGTCAGCCCCGTAAAGGTGTTCCCGCCTACGGAAAGGGTAAGCGTTTCGCCCAGCGTTACATTGTTGCGCGTGTTGATCGTGCTTCCGTCGATTTTTTCTACGACGTTTACAACGTCGTTATCCGGATCGGTAACGCTGTATTCGTAGGTGAAATCTTCGCGCTTCACGCCAAGATCGGCATTCTGCCCGCTGATAACGGGCGGCTGATTGTGAATTACCGCGATTGCGCCGCTGGTCGTGTACGTGGAAGAATTACCCGCCGTGTCAACCGCCTTCACGCGGTATTGAAGTGTGTTCCACGAAGTCGATACCATTTCCGAAAACGTGCGGGCGGCGGAACTCTGAACCTGTGTCCACGCGCCGCTGTTTGCGCTCCGCTCGAAAACGTAGGTCAGCGCGTCGCCGTCCGGATCGGTGGCTTCCGCGCAAGAAATATTGATATTCTGCCCGCTGTATGCCGTATCCGGCGCGGTAATGCTGGGCGGCGCGGAAGGCGCGGCATTGTATATGATTTCATAGTTTCCGCTTGCGTTCGGGCTGTCAGATACCAAGATTGAAGATTGCAGATTGCAAAGCGGGCGAACGCCGCCGTCCCCCTTGAACGCGCTGTAGCCGTCCAGCGCACCGCCGGAAAGGACGCCGCGGACGAGGTAGGCGAACGACGAAAGAGGCGTGCGAAGCCACCAATACCAGCCCTTTGAAGTCGTGAAGTTACTGTTTGAATACTCCGAATTACTCACGCATTCCGCCGTAGGATAGGCAATACGCGAAGCGTTGTTGCTGAACAGGGCAAGAAGCGCGCCTTCGGCGATCCCGTTTTCGTTTGCAAGCCCCACTTCGGTGGTAGACGCAAGAAACATTTTCGCCGTGAGGGTTTCGTAACTGCCGCCGTCCGTCGAAGATTTTACGACGGTAAGCGTTGTGTCGAGAAGCTCCGCAACGAACTTCGGATCAAGCATAGCAAGGAAGCCCGCCCAAGCGTCGTATTCGTTGTAATTGTCCCATACGTTCGCGTTCGTCGGCGGTGCGTCCGCGCTGTGCTTCGCGCTGTACCAGTTTCCCGCCGTCGCGTTGCTGTTCAGCCATTGCAGAATGTTTGAATGAATATGCCTGTTGTTACCGTAGTTTCTGCGATCGCTGTTGCCGTTGCTCGGCTCCTTCGCGTCCGAACACATAAGTTGGATAATCTTTTCGGTTATCAGCGTTACGCTATTCGACGGATAGCCGCTGTGGTTCTTGTCGGCAACCTTGAAAATGATCTTTGCGCCGAAGCGCGATTGATACGCCGAAAGAACAGGAACTTCGATCTTGTCGCCCACGGCAAGTGAACTTATTGCTTTTGACATTTTTCCGCCTCCTTTGAATTGAAAAGCCTGTTGTAATAGTGATCCGTTCGCCGGATCAAGTGATAACAATTTCCCTTTTCGGCGTGTCCTCTCCAGCTTTTATAGGATTGTTCAACGGTCGCCGTCGTGATCTTGCCCCGCTCCACAAGTCCGCGCATCTTCTTCAATTTGCGCTTCATATTGTTCTTGCTACGGCGGCGCACCTTCCGGATTACTGCGCCCGTTTCGGTCAAATACGTATGAAAGCCCAAGAAATCAACACCGTTTCGCAAAGGGTAAATGTTCGTTTTGTTGTTCAAAGATAAGCCGATCGCGGCGACGTGTTTTTCGATCTCCGCGCGGCAATACTGCAAATAGGCTTTATCTTCGTGTATCAAGAAGAAATCGTCCATATATCTGCCGTAGTATTTAATGCCCAGCTTCTCTTTGACGAAGTGATCTAAATTATTGAGGTAGAGAAGGGCGAAAAGCTGTGAAGATTGATTTCCGATCGGTATTCCGATGTTTCCTTCCGTGCTGTCGATTATCATATCGACAAGCCACAAAACGTCCGGATCGCGGATCTTCTTGCGGATTAAGGATTTTAACACGTCGTGCCTGATGGAATAGAAGTATTTTGAAATATCCGCCTTCAATATCCACCCGTCAATTCCGTTTTTCCGGTAAAACCTCCGCAAGAACTCCCGAAGCCTGTCTAACCCGTAATGCGTACCTTTGCCCACCTGCGAAGCGTAGTTATCCGTAATGAACGATCTTGTAAGGATCGGTTCAAGCACGTTATCGCAAAGCGAATGTTGAACAACTTTGTCTTTGTAGCTGTTCGACATAACCACGCGCCGCTTCGGTTCAAATACTTCAAACGTGTTGTACGGCGATAGCGTGTACTTCTTCGTTTTAAGCTGATAGCTTAACAGGTTCAGCGCTTCAAGAAGGTTTACTTCAAACTTTGCCGCCGCTCCTTTCCACCTCTTGCCTTGCCGCGCCTTTCGGTAGGCTTTGTATAGGTTCTCGAAGCTATATATCTTCTCGTAATCTGTCATAAAAATTCCTCGCTGTGTGTAGCCTTTGCCTTCCGCCGCGCGGAATGCTCCGGCATCGGCGATCCTGTATTTGCCCCCGCTGTGGATCGCGGCGGCGGGATACGCCTTCCTTTGATGGTGGTATTCTGCTTTCGGCTTATTCCTACTCGATCTCATTTTCCACCGAAGCGGGCGAACGCCGTTGTTCCCGTTGTACGCGTTGTTGTTGTTCAGCGTACCGTCGGAATTGACGTTGCGGACGTTGTAGGCGTTCGACGAATTAGGCGTATCAAGATATACCCCAAACGGTTCACCCTCTCGCACGATCCCGCTTTTTCCACGCGGCTAACATATACTTCACGTCAAGCGCAAGTTTAGACCAGTATTCGCAACTGTTCGCCGATATGAATCCCTGTTCGTGCGAAAGCTCTATGAAAAATAGAAGCTCCTTGCAATAGGTCATTGCCTTTGCTTGAAGCCTCTGCCGTTCCTTGAATTCCTGCGCGTCGAGAAGGTTTAATTCGTTCGCCTCCAGCGCGCATTCGTAAATATCCACCGCTTTGTCCTGTATCCTGTTCACAAGGGTAAAACGGTATTTCTTTGGGAAGCGCTCCGTGCTGTTCGTGATCGTGAACGTGTGCTTGATTAAATCCTTGCACTTCACAATAACGTTAAATTCCGAAGGTTCCTTTCTTCCTCGTTCCTGCCTCTGCATTTATGCACCGTCCCTTTCGTATGCGGTCAATAGTAACGGCATCTTCGGCGCACCCCTCGAAATCAAAGCCAGCCGCCGTAACGAAAAGCGTTCCTTTGTTTCCGGTTACGGTCGTTCCCGTGATCGTCAAAGCATCTTCGCCGCAACGTTTGCACGGCGGCGAAAGCTCGATAAACAGGTTCCCTATAACGCACGACAATTCCGCCCGTGTGCAAGCGTACCTGTTTAACATTCGATACGCTGTAAGCTCTCGTTCCATACGCCCGTTGTAGTAACGCCGGAAAGGTCGTCAAACAGGATAAGGAACGGATTTTCGGTAATATCGTTGAAGATCACGGCTTCGATCAGATCGACGCGGGCGGTCAGCGCCGTAATCATATTCAGAAGGTTTCCGGCTGTATTTTCGTCCAGCACGTCCTGCAAGCCTTCAAACCAAGTATCGAAGTCCGTTTGCGCCTCCGCTTTGAAGTCGGCGAAATACTCTTCCAGCGCGTCGTACTGCGTGTTTCCCTGCAACTTCAAGGAATTCATATACGATACAAGGGAATTGTACTCCGCCGCGCTTTCGCTCTGATACTCCGCGAACCACGCTTCAAGCTGTGCGTTAAAAGCCGTCGTGTCGATGGTATCGACAAGCCCCGCTACAACGCCGCAAACGGTACTGTCAAGCCGTTTGTCGGTAATGCTCGAACCCGTGATCGCGGTAACGCCCGCGCCCACGTAAACGTCGGCGATTGCCAATTCGTAAATATCCGCGTCCCGCTCGACGGCTGGCGCGGTAGGTGAAGCCGAATACGAAGAAGATTTCGCCTTCACCGAAATAACGCGGTTCGTCAAGTCCCATCGAACCACAATGCGGTCAATTCGGTTCAGCACGCCGTCAGCCGTCGCAAGCGTCAAGGAAAGGTCGCTTGTGTTGTTGTAGAAATAGCCGTTGATCCACGCCTTGCCCGCTTTCACGGTTACTTGCATTCCGCTTCCGGCTACAACTTGAAGCCCCGTCGAAGGAACGGGGAAAACGCCGTTTCCGATGAATGATCCGAAATAGGAAGCCCAATCTTCGGCTTTATATTTTCGGTCGCCGGATACGCTGTTAAAAAAGCTCGATTTTTCCATATTTACACCCCTTTATTTTGTGATCTGCCGTATCTGCGTCAAAAGCGCGGGCAAGCTCTCGCCGAAGGTAATATCGATCTCTTCGACGTTGTTTTGATAGGTTTCCGCGATCTCCGTTATGCGAACGTCAATGCGAATTCCCCAGCGCTTGTTCACGCAAGTAACGCGGTCGCCTAAATCGTAATCGGTTCGGTAGATAAGATTTGCAAAGGTATTGATCTTCGATCCGAACGAAAGTGTTTCCGCGTACTGTTCTAATTCCTCCGCGCCTCGGGCGGATAGAAGCGCTAAATACTCCGCATCGGTCAGCGTTACTTGTTCGCCGTCGTCGTCCTCGTATTCCTGCACTATATCGGTGGCGTTTATGAATACCTCTTCACGCGCCAGCCCTGCTGCCGATCCGCCTACTTCGGCAACTTTGCGGGCAACGCCTTCTTTCTCTTCGCCGCCGACGAACGCCGTTGTTTTAAGGTTTTCCACGCTGTTTGTGTATTCCTGTTCAGCGATGTTATCGAATTCCTGCGAAAAGATACAAGGCGCATTTCCTGCGGTATTGCCCGCCGTAAGGTCGCGCCCTTCGTAGACGGAAAAGACGTGCGCGCCTGTTCGCGCGTCCGTCCGCATTCGTATTCCCAGCTTCGCCGCCTTTGCCGCCGTTTCTGCCGCAAGCTGTGCGTTTGTGTACTGCTCCGAAGTGTAGTCGATCACGCCGCTTTCGGTGTCCTCGTCGTCGGTAGCGATTGAAACGTCCGGTATTTTCCGCGCGGTATCAGCCGGATTTGTTACGTTCTCCCGTACAATGCGGTATAAAATGTTCTGCGTTGTGTCGTTCGTGATAATCTGCTTCTTGATTATCCGCTTCCCGATCCACGCGATAAGGAACTTTCCTTGAACCTCGATTTCCTCCAGCCCCTGCGAATTCTTCGTAATTGAAACGTACCGGATTTGTGCCGCTTCGTCGTCGCCGCGCTTCATAATGATATTGTTCTTCACCAGCATTCGGGAATGCTCTTCGGTGAAGGGAACAAGAAGTTTGAATTCGCCGCAACTCCAATAGCGGCGCGTCCAGATCAGCGAAGCGATTTTTTCGACGATCCCTTGAAGCTCCATTTCGGAAGAATAGACGTATAATTCCATACCGCTACACCCCCAAATACAAGTTATTGTGATAGATAGATACTTCAAGATTTTCTGCGTTCGTATCCGCCGAATAGCGGAAAAGGTTATCGCCCACGGCAAGCTGTAAATATGAACTGTCAACGTCAAGATAACGGAAAGCGTCGCTTTCTGCGCCGTTTCGCGTCAGCTTCACGGATTTTTCGCCGTACCCCGTCGAAACGGTCAGCACGTCGCCCGCTTCAAGCGAAATATTCGCCTTGATGAACTCTTGCGTATTGACGTTCAAAAGCTGGGGATTTGTCAGCGCGCCCAGCGCGCGGAACTCGATACGGATACCGCTTTTCACGTCGCCGGAATTGAATACGTTGACGATCAGCGAAGGCTGGCGGTATCCGATTTCCCAATCCGGCGTTATTTCCAGCCCGCCGGGTACGGGGAATTCAAAGCCGCCGATCCACGTTGCTATATCCTCGCGCGTTTCCGCCTCTTCGCGCCAAAACGGATTAAGGCACGAAAGCTGGATCGTGAATTGCTCGAAAATCGTTCCGCGCTTAAAAATAGGCGCGTTGTTGATCGTGCAACCGATAACCCGCTTGAAGTCGCCTAATTCGTAAGTAAGCGTCGCGGAATACTGCGGATTTAATATCCGGTTCAGATTGCGGCGCAATTCCTGTATAGCGATCTTGTCCCGCTCCTTGATATGTCCCACGATGTCAATATCGCGGCTTTCAATGCGGTATCCTAAATACGTATCTCCGTCCTGCCCCATACTGTTTGTTGAATAAATAGCGTTCTGCACGTCGGACAAGCCGGAAACGTCCTTGAAGTTTACGTGATACGAAGAAGCAGGGGAAAAGACAATGCTTTCCCCCCGCTCGTTCGTGTAGGTCAATTTCTCTTGTACTTTCATTAGGTCATTACCTCCCGCGCAATCATTCTGAACTGCCGCGCCGCCTCTCGCTGTTGCTGGGCGTAGGAAGTATCGTTCGCGTAGATGTTTTGAACAACCTTGAACGTCGCTTCCTGCCCGCCACCCGTGCGCGGGCGCGGTTCGGGATCGTCCGGAACGGCGCTGTCGGTCGCCTTGCGGATCGTCTTTTCAACGTTCCGCATTTCACGCCCGAAGCCTTCGCCAAGCCCCTGCGCCATATATTCGCCGATACCCGCAAACACTTTCGACGGGGAAGCAATATCCATTTCATCTTCAACCGCCGCGACAATCTCGCGCATCATCGAACGCACGCGGCTTTCCAGCCAGCTCGACATATTTTGAAAGCCCTGCCAAATGCCGCGCACCATCTCTTCGCCCGCCGCTGTGAAGTCGGATACGAAGGAACGAAGCTCCGTCAAGATAGGCTGTACGATCTGCGCCACCTTGCTTGTAATCTGCGGGATACCCTGCACCATACCGGAAGCGATATTGCGGTCAATCGTAACGCCCGCGTCGATGAACTTCTGATTTTGCGCGTTGAAGGCGGTAATAATGCTTTGCGTGATCTGCGGGATCTTCGCGGTAATCTGCGGGATACCGTTAATCAGTCCGGAAGCAATGTTGTTCCCGAAGTCCTGTCCGGCTTGAATAAGCCGTTGCGCCTGTGCGTTCAGTCCGGTAATAACCTTCTCGACGATCGCGTTTATCGCTCCGGAAAGCCCTTCGATATTCGCCATAATGCCGTCATTCACGGCGCGCACCGCTTCGGCGGCGGTAAGCTGTCCCGCTCCGCCCATTGCGGCGGTCATATCAGCCGAAACGCCGTCCATACTTTCGCCGAAGCCTACGCCCACGCCTTCGCCCATATTCGTACCGATTTCGGCGAACACGGTTGAAGGGGAGTGAATGCCGAAGAAACTTTTAATCCCGCTCACAAGGGAAGAAGCCCAGCCGGTTACTTTGTCCCATAACCACGAAGCCGCGCTTGAAATACCTTCCCACAATCCGTGAAGAAGGTTTGCGCCCGCACTCACCATTTCGCCGCCCAAACTTGCGAACGCCTGTACGATACCGGAAACGATCTGCGGAACCGCTTTGACAATTTCAACAATGATCGTCGGCAAATTCTGAATGAGGGAAACGAACAACTGAACGCCCGCTTGAATGATCTGCGGGATATTCTGCACAAGCGCGTTTACAATCCCGCTGATAATCTGCGGGATCGCCTGTACGATCGTCGTTATGATCTGCGGAAGCGCCTGTATCAGCGCCACAAGAAGGTCAATGCCCGCTTGAACAATCTGCGGGATATTTTCAAGAAGCGCTGTAATGATCCCATTTATGATTTCCGGAATAGCCGAAACAATCGTCGTAATGATTTCCGGAAGGGCGGAAATAAGGGAAGTCAGAAGGTCGATACCCGCTTGAATAATTTGCGGGATCGCCGCCAGCAGTCCATTAACAAGGCTCGTTATCACTTGCGGAAGCGCCGCTACAAGAACGGGGATCGCGTTAATGATACCCTGCGCCAGCCCTGTAATAAGCTGTAATGCCGCGTCAATCAGCATAGGGATATTGTCGATCAGCGTTTGCACCAACTGCGTAATAATCGAAACGATCGTCGGAACAAGCGTCGGCAAGGCTTGCGCGATACCTGTTGCAAGCGTCCCGATCATCTGCAAGGCGAATTCAAGGAAGGTCGGAAGCATCGTCCCAAGCTGTTCAACGATGAACGTTACAAGCCCCAGCAAGCCTTCGGAAAACTGTTGCGCCGCGCCTTCTGCGCCCTCCATCGCTCCTGTCAGCCCTGTTCCGATAAGCTCGACGAACGGCGTTATCTGTTGCAGAAGATCCGCCGCAAGCTGTTTCAGCTTCGTAACGATAGGTTCGGCAATCGCCCCCAGCGCCGCCATAGCGCTGTTAAGGTTCGCCGTTGCCTTCTGCGCTTCGATAATATCGCCGTTTACCTCTCTGTAAGCCTCCGCCGCGTCGGAATAAAGCCCGTTCAGCGTTTCCGTAATCAGCGCTTGCCGCTCCTGCTCCGTTGTGCAAGCGTCCAGCTTCGATTGAAATTCATCTTCCGAAACGCCCGCCCAATTCAAAGCGTCGGCAAGCCCGCCCGTAATCTGTCCGGTTTTCGCCGTTTCGTTCGCGGCTTCCGTCAAGTTTTCGATCGGCAAGCTGTCGCCGAATGTCGCATAAACGCCCGTCGCAATATCCGTCCACGTCGCAAGCTCCTGCTCGTTGTTCGTAAGCTGTGCAAGGTGTGCGGCGGCTTCGGTCGCCTGTCCGTCGTCGCCAAGAATGCCGTACAATTCGGTATAAGTGTTCTTTGCATCTTCCGCCGAATGCCCCGCCGTTGTAAAGCCCGCTTCCAGCTTGCCCATATTTTCGCGTGCTTCGCGCGTACTCTCTGCAAGCCCTAAAAAGGCGGTAGCCGCCGCGCCGATCGCCGCGCCCATTGCGGCAGCGCCCGCCCCGATTGCCTTTCCTACTTTTCCCACGGTGTCGCCGACGCTTTCCCAATCGATCTTTGAGCTTTTCAGTTTCTTTGAAGTGTCGTCAAGCTCCCGTTGAACCTTCACCATTTCGGCGCGTGTGTTGTTAAGGTTCGTTTGCATTTTCTGATAGGCGGGATCGGTAGGATCGATCCCACCTTCACGCATTTTCTTCAATGCCGCTTCTGCGGCTTTCGCTTTCTTTGCCTGTTCGTCAAGCTGTTTTTGTAGAATATCCTGCTTCCGTGTAAGCGCTTCAATACTTTCCGCATTGTCGCCGAATTCCGCCGTCGCCAGCTTCATTTCCGATCCGATTTCGCGAAGGGAAGTATTGATACCTTTACAGGCGGCGCGGTATTCTTTTTCGCCTTCAAGAATAATTTGCGATTTGATTTGCTCTTCCTTCGCCATTTACAACCCTCCTAACACGTCGTCAATATCGGCTTCCGGCTCTTCCGGCTTGAAGCGATCCGGATTGAATTGTTTGTGTATCCTAAAAAGCGTCAAGATTTTATACGGTGTCATTCGCCATACTTCGGCTTCGCTCCACCGAAGAAGCGTAACGCCGATATAAAGAAGGCGGGCAAGGTCGATTATTCCTTGCCCGCCGCCGCGTTTTTTCTGATTTCGTCGTCCTCTCCGTCGTCCTCTTCATCGTCGCGGGCGGGCGGCTCTTCCGTGCCGTTGTTGCCCAGCGAAAACGCCTTGAAGATCGAAGATTTCACTTCGTTAAAATTGCCCGTATGAATGAGTTTGCCCACCTGCTTTTCGGTAAGCTCTTCGTCGCCGTCCTCTGCACCTTCGTTCAGAAGCAGGGTAAGAAGCCAACGAAGGTTCTTCACGCTGTCTTTTCCGGAAAGCGCCTTGTCCAGCTTGTCAAAGCCTCCGAATTTGTCCTGCATTTCGTCAATAACGTTCAGACTGAAAAGAAGGTGTCTTTCCTTGTCAAGTGTGATCGGGAAACGCCCGTCTTTAATTGCGCTCATAAAACAATAAGCGGGAAGCCGTTTCCGGCTCCCCGCTGTACCCCCTTTCTAAATTAGCCCGCCGAATCAGTATTGTTCGGCTCTCTCACCGTAGTAAACCAAGCCGCCGCGACGCTCTCGGTCGGCAATGCGACGTGTTCAGCCTTCCACAAGCCGTCAGAACGCTTGATGAACTGCCCGACGATCTCCGGCGTAGTAAATTCGATACTGTCGCCTTTCGTCTGGTAGTTTTCGGAAGGGATCGCGAACTTCACCTTGTAAAGCCAAATGTACTTATAGCTTCCGCCCGCTTTCTTCGCGCGGAAGCCGATTGCGAAATAAGGCGGTTCGTCCGTATCCGAACCGTAGACCACCATATCGTCGTCCTGCTGTTGCCCAAGCAGGGCGGCAAGGTCAGCCGGAAGAAGGTCATTGACGTTCAGCGTCAATTCTCCCGAAACAAATTCCTTTACAACCTCGTCGGCTCCGTCGTCCGCGTAAAGGATCGCTTCGGCAACCTCCACGGAAAGCTCCGCCGAAATTGCCTTCGCCATTTTTACGGGCGTGCCGTATTCCTCCACGCCGCCGTCGCCGATCGTGATAGGCGCGCGGTAAAGGTCGCGCAATCCGATTGTAGCCATATTCGTTATACCTCCATATACTTGAATTCCACGGGAACGTGATAATAGCCCGTGTTTTCCTCGAACACTTCCGGATCAAACGTGATCCCGTAGAAACCCGCTTCCTTCAATGCCCGTTTTGCGCTCCGCATAAGGGCGATATAATCCACACGGGAATAAATATCCGCCCTGTACGTGAATTCCTCCGCGCCGCTTTCATCGTCCGAAAAATGGGTATCCAGCCCCACGACAATCTGATACGTGATAAAGGTTTCTGCCTTTCCGGTGTAAATCAGCCGTTCGACGGGATAGCCCAGCTTTTCAAGCGTCGTTTTTACAAGTGTATCAACGTCCGTCATTTTGCTTCGCCTCCCATACGCGGCGCATTTCATCGTTTACAGCGTCCGCCGCCTTCGTATTCGCCGCCGTGAACCACGGGCGCGCTGGCATATTCTTTCGTCCGTATTGCAGGACGAAGCCTTTTGTCGCGTTCCGTACCCCGTGCCTGTCTTTCCCGTCCGGATATACTTCAACCATCTTCCCGTTGTCCCGCTCCTTGATTTTGGAAACAACGATCGACGCGGCAAGATCGCCTGTGCTTCGGCGGCTCCGGAACATTGTTCGGATTTCCGCCCGCTGTGCTTCCTGCATTACCGCGCCGCCAGCTTTCAGCATTTCCGGTACTGCCTCTTCCGCGATTTTCGCGCGTTGAAGCATTTGTTCTTGTAGGTCGTCAAGCCCCACAACGTTAAACCGTGCCATTTCCGCCGCCTCCTTCCGTCGTGCCTCCCGCCGCGTTTGCGGCGCTCTGCGCTTCGGGGAAGCTGGAAAGCGTCAATTCCACAAGCTCTCCGTCGTCGTGAATGTACGTCCGAAGAATGCGATAGCGTTTCCCGCTCGAAACGGGATATTCCGCGATCGTTTCCCCGCTATATTCCATTGCGTAAACGTCGAACTTGATTTCGGCGGCGTGTCCCGCCATTTCCGCTTTGTAGAACTCCGAATACCCTACGGATTTTTTATCAGCGAAAACCGTTGTCGCCGTTTCCGGCTTCCTTGTAGGGAAGCCGTGTTCGTTTGTCCGCTCCGAAGGTTCGGAAAGCGCGATCAGCGTTATTTGATCTCTCCAGCCCATTATCCGCCACCGCCTTCCGTGTATTCGTCAGACAGCGACAAGGCGCATTTCAAGTAATCGTATGCTTTCCTGTGCCTTTCGCCTTCGCCGCCGAAGTTATCTTCGGATTTCGCGTACAGAATGATTGCGCGGTCTAAAAGGGGATCGCCCAGCGTTTCGCTGGACGATCCCGCATTTTCCGGAACGTTGATACCGACAAGCCGAAGATCAGCGATACCGGAAGTAATGTAATCTTCGATTTCGTCGTCAAATACGGCGGCTGTTTTTCGCAAAGCCAGCTTTACCTTGTCAAGCATCATCGTTCAACCCTCCATTACGCGCCCGCCTTTACCAGCTTCACGAAGGCTTCGCCGATTGCGGGCTGGCAATCAAAGATCGCAATACCGCTGTATTTGTAGCTGTTCGTGTCGATGTCATAGGCGTTCTTGACGTTGATACTTTCCGCAAGGTTCGCGCAAACCTTCTTGAAGTCGCCCAAGAAGGCTTCGTGTTCCTTCACGTAATCGGACAGAAGAACCGGATAGCCGTAAACAAAGTAGCTGTTGCCCTGCACGGTTACAATATGGTTCTTGCTGGTATCCTGCAACGGCATAAAATCGGTGAACAAGGTTCGCTTGCTCATAACGAATTTTGCGTTGCGGTCGTATCCGGCGTTCAGAAGCCCGATCAGCGTCTGGACATTCGCGGCGGTAAGGGAAGCAGAAGCGCCCACGGAAACGCTGTTCGTTGCGTCCCAAGTGTTCGCCTTGTCAATGCCCTTCGGCTGGGAAGTGCCGGTTCCGTTGATGAAGAAATCTTCAACCTTGCGGGCGATCGCCTCTGCAAGCATATCAACGATCCAGCTTTCAAACGCCGCAATGCTCATTGTCATAACGGTATCGGAAATCTGAACCAGCTTCACGATCTCGTACCCGCTCAAGGTTACGGTGGTAAGGGTATCGGCGGCGGGAGTGATTGCGGCGTTCTCGGTGTGAATAGCCGCATCGTTGTTCGTGCCTTCCACAACGAACTTCACCGCGCCTTTAACGTGAAGAAGGGTAACTTCATTCAGCATCGGCGCAAGTTTCTTTACCTTGCTGATAATCTCGTTCGCGGTCTGCGTCGGCACAACCTCCGCGGCCGTGCCGCTGGCGTTCGCATAGGCGCGCTTCTCCGCGTCGGTAAGGGGAAGGCGGCGAAGGTTTTTCAGCCACGCGGAACGATATTCGGGCGTGCCGTAAGGATCTTCCGGATCGGCGTTACCCTCTTCCTTCTTCCCGAAAGAACGGATAGAAACGCCACCGCCCTTCGCGATATTATCCAGAATGCCGTTGCGCTTCTCGGCGGCGGCAATCAGTCCGGCGCGCTCTTCGGTAAGCTCCTTCGTTTCATTCTCCAGCGCGTCGATTTCCTCGGCTTTCATAGCGTCGCCGCGCTCTTCGATCTCCTGCTTGATAGCCGCAAGGCGGGCTTCAATCTCTTTAATTCTCATTGTGTTAAACCTCCATCATAAGTTTGATTTTAAGAATTTGCTTCCGGCGCTCCAGCCGCTCCTGCTGTTCTCTTTCGATCACTCCGTCGAAATAGGAACGCGCCGAAATATCGGTATCGGCGTTCGCCGGATAAGATACCGCCGAAACGTCGTAAACCTTCTTGATCTTCAAGATCGTTCTTGTGTGCGTGTCTTTGTTGTATGCGTCCTCCGATACGGTGAACGTCCACGACATTTTGCAAATAAGCCCCGCGTCGATACTCGCGTAAAGGCGTTTTGCCTCTTCGGTAAGGCTCAAATTTGCGGCAATAAATAAGCCGCCGTCCTGCGGTTCCAGAAGCAGGGAAGGCGGCTTGTTCTTTGCCATCTTGTTTCGGGCGAATACCATTCCGGAATGATCGAACTGCATAATCACGTCGGACAGGTCAGCGCCTACAAGCGCGTTCCGGTCGATCATTTCGCAATACTTGATCCCGCCGTATTCGTACATAACATACGGCTTATTGAACGTTGTTGCGAAGCCTTCGACGTAATAATCGGTGTCAAACCTCTTCTCCGTTGTCCCCTGCGGGATCATCAGCGGCTGGAACATTTGACGGTATTCCCGTTCCTTCACTACTGGCATTCGGTGTAACCTCCTTTCCTAACTCTGATACTTCCGCGTATTCCTTGCGAATATAATACTTGTCCCCGCCTTCGACGTGCGACATATTCCAAATATCCATAACGCCGTTACGGTTTAACAAGCCACGGTCAAATAATTGTGTGCTGATATTCAGCTTCGTATTATTGCTTGCGTATTGAAGCCTGTTCGCGGTAAACGTGATCGCGTTCCCGAAGGATAATTCCCGCTGTGTATAGGTCATATTCGACATAACCAGCGAAAGCTGGATCGCGAAAGGCTCGATCTTGCCTTCGTAGTAAGCGTTCCATTCATCTTCGGTATAGCTGTTCTGAATGATTTTCGCGTTCGTCCCGAAGTAGTTAAAGACATTTTCGTTGATCTGCGCCATCTGCGCGGCGTTTACGGTGAACGGCTTGCTTTCGATCGGCTTTACGTCCGCGAATTTGCTATCGTAGATCACCATTCCGGATTGATTATCCGCCGAAAGGTTATCCGCCGTGAAGCGCTTGCGCTCTTTCGTAATATCTTCCGGCTTTAACATATTCGCAACCTTCGCCAAGAACCGGACGGAAGCCGAATTTTTTACGCCGTTGATAATGCCTTGATTTTGCGTATGGATCAACTGCATTGTAGGACGAAGCGCGGCGTTACTCTCTCCGAAGAAATCGTCGCTATACTGAAATTGCGTCATAACGCCGACGCGCTCGAACTCGATTGCCGCCCGCTGTCCGTTTGCGAAGGTGTATCGCAAGAAGGGCGCGCCCCTGTATTCGACAACTTCGCAACGCTGGGGAAGCAGGGGATAATACCCCGCGATCCCGCCGTATTCATCTTCGATCGGAACAATGAACGCCGTGTTATTCACCGAAAGGATCGTCGCGATCCGGTAAATGAACTTCGACGTATCCATAAACGGATTAGGGCGGAACTGCAATACCCTTTCAAGGTTCTTGTACGCCGTCCCGCTGATTTCCGGTTTCAACTTTGAACAGAAATTCGCGAACGAATGAATAGCCGCCCGCGTAAGCTCCATTTCGTAAAGGCTTTCCGGCGCGTTCGTGAAAACGGTCGAATACCCGTTAAGCATTTTGAAGTATCCTTCCGCTTGAATATCCGAACGCGGTTTTCGGAAAATCGTTTCAAAAATTCCCATAGTTTTATCACCCCGCATTTTTCAGCATTTCGCCGATCTCGTTATAATACTTCTGCCGTACCGTCATAGCGTCGATCACGGAAACGAAGCCGTCGATACGCGCCCGCTGTTCGATTTTTACCGGACGGAACTTCCGCGTTTCCATATTGTGCTTTAACGCGACGTTGAGGAAATGCGCTTTCAGAAGGTTATTATCCGCGATCTTGAAATTGCCGTCTTTGATTATGCCTTCAAACTCCCGAATAACGGGCGCAAGGTTTTCACCCTGCCATACGTCGTCCGTCTGGAAGCCCGCCGCCTTCAAGTCGTCGATCAGATATTGCGCGCTGTAACGGTCGTAGCCGATTTTTAGAATATAAATGCCGTACTGATCCCGAAGGGCGGAAAACCATTCGTAAACGTCCCTGTAATCGACGTGATTTTCGCCGGACAGCTTCACGATCCCTTGCTTGACGAATATATCATACGGCACGCCGTCCACCGCCTGTGCGGTTTCCAGCCTGTTCGCGGGCATAAAGAATTGTGCGAAGGCATAAAGAACGCCGCCGCGCTCAATAATCACGCTTGCGGCTGTAAGGTCTGTTGTCTGCGATAGGTCGATACCGCCCACCGCGTAACTGTCTTTGAAATCCTCCAGCTTGATTTTTTCACCCGCTCGATCGACAACGACATAATCAAGCCAAGCGACGGAAGAATTCTGCTTGATATTGCAGTATTTGCAAAGGAATTCTGCCCGCTTTGAAAGGCTCATTTCCGCGACGGCGATTTCCTCTTTGAAGAATTCCGGCGAAACGGAAACGCCCATATTCGGATTTGCCTTTTTTAGCTCTTCAAGGTCGTTCCATTTCTCCACGTCGTCGATCATATAAAGCAGGGGAAGAAGGCGGCGTTCTTTGCTTCCGCCTTTCAGAAACGCCGTAGATCGCGCCATCAATTCGTCGAAAATACCGTCGTTTTCGTATCCCGCCGTACTGATAGACAGGATCAGCGGCTGGCGGCGTGCGCCAAGCGCGGATTTCATTACTTCGTATTGCTTCAATCCGCCGTCGCCGCGCCAAGACGCGACTTCATCGTTCACGACTAAATGCGGATTGAAGCCGTCCGATTTCTTCGCATTGAACGCCAGCGGCTTTATTGCCGTGTTGCTTTCCTCGATGTAAATATCCGAACGGCGCTTCTTCGCAAGCTCCGAAAGCTCCGGTTCTTTTTTAATCATCTGGAAGAAGTTATCGTAAACGATGTTCGCTTGCTCCAGCTTCGGCGCAAGGCAATAAATCTTTGCCCCGTATTCACCGTCAAGATATGCCATATACGCGATCACGGCGGAAGCGAAAAGCGTTTTACCGTTTTTCCGCCCGATCACAATAAACACTTCGCGGAATATCCGCACGTTATCTTCGTCAACTATCCCGAAGATCAGCGATACCGCTGCTTTCTGCCATAGCTCCAATTTCAGAAGGTCGGTTCGTCCCTCGCAATGATGGCAGAAGTTTTCGATAAAGCGAATTGCCTTGTTCGCCTTCTTTGCGTTGAAAAGAAAAAGCCCGTTTTGAAGCCCGCTAACGATGTATTCATAGATCAGCCGCACCCATTTTCCGACGACAATTTTTCCCGTCGTTATGCCGTCGTAATACTCGTAAATGTAATTTGAAAACGGCATTTTTATTCGTCCCGCAAGGCTTGCAGACGGCTTTCTTTTTTCTTTTCGGGCGGCACAAGCTCGCAAAGCTGTTTGATTATGGCGGCGTGATTTTTCGTCATAGCGATATGCGTTTTTACTGCGTCGCTCTGTTTTGTCCCGCTCTGATTTGCGCCGTTTTGGTATTCGACGGTGTAACCCTCTTCGTTAATGATTTCCTGCAACTCTTCAAGGGATACCGCCATAAATGCGGCGTTGCGGATAAGGCTTTCGACGGTCTGCAACTTGTTTTTATCCAAGTCGCGGAAAACCCGCTTTAATCGGTTTATCTCTCTCTTAATCTTTTGATCTTTCGTTAAGTCCTTCTTTGTCGCCATAATTATCACCCCTTTTCGGCGGATACCTACACCCCTTTTTCGCGTACACCCGTTATGCGCGCGCCTGCGGAGTAAAATTAACCTCCCGTCCTCGGTGTTTCACCCTCCCTAAATCCTCGGCGAATAGGGGGGGAGTATCACGTTTCCGTTTTCGTCAAACGAATATCGCTTTTTCCGCTTCGATCGATGGTGTTCTTTGTTATGGCAATCTTGACAAAGCGCTTCGAGATTATCCCACGAAAGCGCAATGTATGGATCGTTTACGTTTTGCTCTGTCAAGTATGTTTTGTGATGTGCAATCTTTGCGGCGACGGGATCGTCCGGTGTAGAACAACGTTCGCACAAGTAGCCCTTTGATTGCAAGAAGGCATCACGGCAAGAACGCCAAGCGTCGCTGTTGTAGAACTGTTCTGCCCACGGCTTCATACTCGCACCTTCCTTTCCCGCGCATAATAAAAGCGCCCTTCCGGATTGCTCCGAAAAGGCGCTATTCGTGCGCTTGCGTCTTGCGTAAGAATTCATCGTAAACAGTATAGCATAGATATATTCCCCTTGCCACCCCTCGATATTGTCGCGATATTGTCATTTATTCGCCCGCCTTGCGCCTGTACGTTGCCGCACTCACCGCCGCCGCGATCCCGAATACGCATACCGCCATATCGTTTACGATCTTGTTCCGCCATCTGCACGCGGTCTTTACGCCCTTCAAAACGCCCGCTTCTTCAAGGTCGAAGGCTAATTCCTCCCACGTGTAGGGCTTGCCGCTCTCGCGCGGCTTGCCTTCGTAATCCTCGCCGAAGTAGTACATACGAACCACCGTGAATTCCTTGCGGTCGCGGTAAAGGTTTATAGCCCTCTCCAGCCGCTCGAAGCCGTACTTCGTTTCCCGATACTGCCGCCTTTTTTCTTCCCGCGTTTCCTCGACAATATCGGCTTCGGTTCTCTGCTCATAAAATCCCGTGCTTTTGCTCCCCGCCGCGAAGGTCTTTCGCCCTGCGTGATATTCCACTTCGCAATAGGCTTCTTCATTAGCGACAAGCGCCGCCAGCTTCTTGTAGTTATACAAAAGCGTTTCCATAGCCTTGAAGTAATTGACATACGCGCCCGCCGTGTCTTTGTATGCTTCATACGCACCCGCGCGGGCGGCTTCGTTGATCGCTTCGCGCAACTCTTCGGAAATGCCCGTTTTTTTCTTCGCCATTTTTCAGCCCTCCGTTTTCCGCTGTAAGTAGTCGATAATCACGCTTGCGGCTTCCTGCCAGCCCTTGCAGATTGCCGCCGCGTAACCCTGTTCTAAAAGCCCGTCGATCCAGCGCACCTGTTCTTCGCTGATCCTCCCGCCGCGTTGCCGTTTAAGCTCGATATAAAGCCCGTGATTTCCGCCGCGTGCAACGGGAAGGCAAAGATCCGGAACGCCGGATTTCACGCCCTGCGCCCGAAGGCGTGCCGCCTCGATCTTGTTTCTGCTCCCGCCGTTCGGAACGTGATACAAAAGCGCCAATTCCGGAAAGCGCCCCGATTGAAGCGCCGCCCACTCGAAAAGCGCGATTTGTTCGTCCGCTTCCGTAGGAACAGGAAGGGAAGGCGTGTTATTTTTCCGCATTTTGCTTCGCCTCCCAATCGTTGAAGAAGAAAAACGGCTTCTTCTGCGCCACCGCTTCGCCGAACTCATATTTTGCGCCCCTGCTTTCCGTCCAATCCGGAAGGAAGCATACTTCGGCGCATTCGTTCAGCATTGCGCCCGCCATTCGCATATACGCTTCCCACGTGAAGCCCTCCGAAGGCAGTAACGCCGGATTGACGACAATAAAGCCGCCTTCCTCCAGCTTCTTCTGCGCTTCATAGAATTTTGAGCGGTAGAACGGATCGCCCGTAATCTTCCCCGCAAGGTAAACTGTCTTTTTCTGCATTGTTTTTCCTCCCTTCGTCAAAACAGCGTTGTTTGCGTTGCCTTTTCCTGTTCCTCCAGCAGATCAAACAGGCGGATTTGCGCTTTCTCTTCTTCAAGCCGCCTGTTCGCCGCCTCGAAATATTTTGTATTGATTTCAAAGCCCACGTAATCAAGCCCGCCGATCCGCTGGCAAGCGACAAGGGAACTTGCGCTTCCGGCGTGCGTGTCTAAAATCTTCATACCCTTTCGGGCAAACAGGGATAAAACCCATTCATACAGCTTCACGGGCTTTTGCGTAGGGTGGATCGTCCCTTCGATCTGCAATTCCACGCGGTTAAGCGTGAAAATCCGTGTCGGCGTGTCAAAGCTGGTATATGCAAGCTCACAATCAGACATTGAAAGCCCGCGTTGCCCCTTGTCCCATACAAGCCAGCCTTTATGCGCCTGTTTCAGCATCGGAACAAAGTAATTCCCGCCCCAAATGATTTGTTCACGGGATACCCGTTCAAGCTCTCGGAAATATTCTTCGGTCGGCGGCTTGTTGTCCCAGCCTTCCCGCGAATGCTCCTTCCGGTTATGCTTCGGATTTCTGCAAACGCGCTTCCGCTGTCCGTCAATCCCGATCCCGTAAGGCGGATCGACGATTGCAAGGTCGAAGAACCCGTCCGGAAATTCCTTCATTCCCTGCATACAGTCCAGATTATAAAGCCTGTTCAATTCAAGCACCGTCGATCGCCTCCTTCCTCTCTTTTTTCTCCCACCCCTCCGCCCCTCCCGCTGGGAGGGGAACAGGCTCAAAGGAATAAACCCCGCGCCCGATCCTTTATGCACATTTCCCCAGCCTTCATTGTGGAAAAGTGCAAGCCGCCTTGATAGATTTTCTTTCCCCGTCGCCGCGCTGTTCCTATCACTCACGCTTCACCTCGTAAAGGTCAAGCGGCTTCGCCGTGCTTCGCAACCTTGACGGGCTGAACCGTTCGTGATCTCTGATAAACAGGCGACGGGGAATAAACGAAAATCTATCTTCAAGGCTTCTTCTGTGATCGAAGCTGTGCTTCGTCGCCAAACGTTACACATTTACAAGGCTTTAGAAATGCTGATCCGAAATCAGCCTTTACCGTCCTTCGCCGCTCGTTTCCGTTTGCGCTTCGGCGGCTCTAACACATACTTAAAATAAAGGTATCCATACTTCGTACTTTTCGTTTCTACTAATATATAGCCCTTCGGCGGGCGCGGCGGCTTGCTCTCCGTGTAAACCCTCTTTGCAACGGTCGGCGTTTCCCGATCCGGCTTCCGCGCGTTGCGCGTCTGCTTCCAGCGGTGTCCGCCTTGTTCCTTCGTCCAATGGTCGAAAAGGTAATTTGCAAGCCCTGTGTAATCCTGCCCGTGATCCACGCCGTCGTAATAGTTATGTTCGCGAAGGTGGTTGATCCGGACGATATTTCCGTAAATCCATTGTTTCTTGATTGCTTCTTCCGGCACGCCGTCCGAAAGCATATGCGCGTGAATTCTGTTCGTGTTCTTGCCGCGTCCTAAATAAATGAAGATCACGGCATCGGGGAAGGCGTATTTCAGCCGCCGCACGAATAGATCGCGTATCCGCTTCGCTTCCTTGAAGGTATGTACTTCGTTTTCGTCGTCCAGCGTCAGCGTGCTATATAATGAACGCGGGGAAAAGTTTTCATTTACCAGCCGCGCGTGTTTCCGTCTTGATATTCCGATCTTGTGTTGTTCTCGCTCTTCCTCTGTCTTAAAGCGCGGGCGCGGTTCAGCCTTCTTTATATCGGTAAGCCTGTCCGATACGTTGAAAACCTCCTGTTCGCACACAACGCCCGAAAAAATCCTTCTTTTTACTCTCTGCATACGTCAAGCCGCCTTCCTTTGACAAAAAGCCGCTTTCGTGCTATACTATCTAATGTATTGAATAGCCTTATACGGCAACCCCGAACGGGGAAGAACCGTCCTGTACGCCCATGCAGGACGGTTCTTTTTTTATTTATCCATTGTTCAGCCCGTCGCCCTGCACGAACTCTTCGCATTGCGGTTCCTCGCAAGGCTTGAAGCGCATTCCGTTTTCGCAACCTACGCACGGGGAAGGGCGCACCCCGTCCGGCGTGAAGCCCTCGCGGATCTTCTCGCATTCCTCCAGCCGCGCGCATTGATCGCACCAGCACTTCCGGCAATCGCCGATTTCCGTTTTAACGGAACGTTCCCGTTCCTCTTCGGTTTTCCGGATTTCGCGGATCGCGGTTTCCTCCAGCATAACGTCGTAAGCGTCCATACCCGCTTGAAAGCCTCGGATCAGCGCCGCAACCGCGAAGCCCAGCGCCGCGCCCGCTTCTTCAAGCGCTTCTGCGTTCAGCTTAATTTCGCTCATTCCCGCTTCTCCTTTGCATATCTGCGTTGTAGCTGTATCCGGTATTTTTCTTCGTGCCGCGCTTCCCGCAAGTGCGGAAGATCGCGACGATCACGCAATAGATAACCAAAACCGCCGCCGCAATGCAGATAATCCCGCAAAGCAGGAAAAAGGCGTTTTGCATAAATTCAAACATTGTCATTAAGTACAACCTTCTTTCCCTCCATTACGCCAGCTTCTTTTAAGCGCTTGCGTAAATGCTTTTGCTGTGCAAGGATCGAAAGGGCGCGGCGCTCGTTCTGTCTGTACTGCTTCGCTATATCCTTTATATCCTCGCTTTGATAGTATCCAGCGCCGTCCTGCGCGTTAATAATGATCGCGCCCCTGCGCCGTGCCTGTTCGATTTCTTCACGTATCTTCCGATCCGGCAAGCCCGTTGCCGCGCGAAGGTGTGCGCGTGTTACCGCGTTTTCCTTGCCGAACGGAATATAATCTGTAATGCTTGCCGCCCGCATTTCCGTTATTCTCCTTTCTCGAATACCTCTTCCGGTTTGATGTTCCACGCCGCCGCAATATGCTTCATCATATCGACGGCTTCGGCGCGCTTCTTCATATCCCCGTCAAGGTAAGATTTCAAGATTTCCGATTTCAGAACGCAAAGCGGGCGAACGCCGCGGTTCCCGCGGCACGCGTAGTTGCTGTTCAGCGTACCGTCGGAATCGACGATGCGGACGAATGAATTTTTCGGGCTGTCCGGTGTAGCTGTCCACCACCAAGTGTCCGGAAGCTCCGGAATGTTGCCGCGAAGAAGCCTGTATTCGTCGCACGTGATAAGCCCGACGCGGACGCAATCGCCGCCGTAGTCCTTCAAGCCGTCGTCGGCGGTCAAGTCAACGTTGAAATACTCGAACATTGCTTCCGGCGCTCCCGCTCCGATCAGCTTTTGCAGGAATTCGCCGTTCAAGAACTCGCGAATATCGGACGCGGCGAAATCGTTTCGGTTCTTCGTGTCAAAAGCGCCGTTTCCGATACACTCCGAAGCAATGCACTTCACCCAGCTTTCGGCGGTCTGAATGATTGTAAAGGCGATCCCGCCGATCGTGATTTCCTGTTTCGGCATAAAGCCGTGTTTGTTCTCTGTCATATTGAAAAGCCCCTTTCTTTCCTCGGGCGGTTCTCCCGCTCGATCAATGATCCTGTTAATGTACCAAATAGCCTTTTGTAAATCCTCTTCACCGTTCTTGCGCTTCCAACGCCACAAGTATTTGATCGCGTTTGCCGTGCAGAAGGCTTCGATCCCTTCAAGCCCGATTGTCGCCGCCTCCAGCGCGTCGATACACTCGATCCCGCCCGCGTTGTAATGCGCTGGGTGGTTTACCCGCTCCGCCATTGTCAACACTTCTTCCCGCCGTGCCTGTACGGGCGCGTTCTGTTATATTCGTGCTTCTGCGAAATTGCCGCGTCAATGTCAATTCCGGCATATCCGCAATAATCAAGAACGCGGATAATCACGTCGGCAAGCTCGATCGGTATTCCTTCCGGCTTCCCGTTGTTTCCGGCGTAAACCTCCGTAGGCAAGCGCCCGTTGCGGTATTCCTCCAGCGCTTCGGATACCTCCGAATGAATGAGCGCCAGCACTTCGGGGAAGCCGCGTTCTTCGTCCCACCAGCCGTGATCGACGGCGTTTTCGTGAATTTGCTTTGCAACCTCGTTAATTCCCGTCATTATCGTTTTTCCTCTCTTTCTGTTTGTCTTTCGGCTCTCCGCCGTCGTTGTTCGTGTTCCTACAATCGCACGTTTCCCCGTTGTCAAGGTGGGCGGCGAACAGGTCGCATACTTTGTACTTCATTTCTTCGTTACCTCCGTTCTTTGGAATAATCAGACGGCGCAACCCGTCCGCGCATAGCGTCAAACCGTGTTCGCGAAGATAGGCGCGGCGGCGTTCCGCCTCTGCCGCTTCCCAGCCGCAAGTAGGGCATTCGGAAGCGTTGCATTTCTGAACCTTTTTCGGATCAATCCCTAAAAGGCAGATATATTCGTGTTTCTCACTCATTTTTCACCCGCTCCCCGTTATAGATAACTACCATAGAAGGGAAGGGCGCGGGATCGCTGGCGTTCCCTTCGTCGTCTGTAAAGCGAAGCCGCCCGCGAACGAAGCGGATTTCTGCTTTCTCGTATATGTAATCGTGAAAATAGGCTGTATCCGTTCGAGCGGGAATAAGCAGTACAATAGCGTACCCCCCCGCGTGCTTCTTCGTATGCCTTCTTTACCCACTTTCCGATCTCGCGTCCGTAAGGCGGATTGCAGAAAACCGCGCCGCCGCGATCCCAGCTTTGCGAAAGCCCGTCCGTTTCCGGCGTATAGTAAAGCGGGCATTTTGCCGTTTTGTCTGTCGCCGCCGCGTCAAGCACGAAGCCGAATTCTTCGTTCAGATGGTCGAAGAAGTCTTGCGGCGTACACCAATCCATTTTCTTTGAAGATAGAAGCGCACTATTCACCGCCGCCAGCCTCCTTTTCATCGGAATATACACGGACAACCGCCGCAACCTGTTCAAAGTCCAGATAGACGGGCTTGTTTTCCGTGATCCCTTCAATGTTGTATCCGGTCGCCTGTCCGAATGCGTTTTGCTGGATCGTGAACTTGTCGCACTTGATAGCGAATTCCGAACCGCTCTTCAAGATAACGCGGATCGTCATTTTAGGCATTGTCCGCCACCTCGCTTTCGTCCTCGACGATCTCACCCGTAGCAGGATCGACGTTCAAGGAATATTGTTCCGGTTCGGCGGCGCGTGCCAGCTCTTTCTCCCGCTCCCGAAGGTCAAGGGAAAGAACGCATTGTTCCGTAAGCCTCTTCAAGTTATCGACAAACTGCTGGCTAATCACGTCATACGGCATAATTACCGCTTGAAGCAGGAAGCCCGCTTTCGCTACGATGTAGGGCGTTCCGCCGGGCGTGATCCGCTCGTATAGCTCCAGCACGTCTAAAATATCGGATACGGGCGAAAGATAGCGGCTTTCGATGAACACAAGCCCGCGCCGCGTCTGCAACGGCTTCAAGGTCTTTCCGGAATATGCGATCGAAATTGCTTCCCGCTCGACGGGCTTTTCGTTTGCGTCCATATCCTCGAAGCTGATTTCCGAAGGAATGCCCGCTACTTGAACGAACCAATCTTCCCGCTGTTTTTCCGGAACGTCGAAGATCGTTAAAAGGCTTTCTTTATCCAGCGCCGGAAGCCCTGTTACCGGATAAGCCGCCGCGCCGTCGCCTATGTACTGAATAACGCCGCCGCTTTCGCCGTATCGCTCATAGATAACGGCATATTTGTTTTTCTTGCAGATCGCCGCGATATTTTTAATCTTCACCTTCCGCCACCTCGCTTTCGTCTGCGTCGTCCCGCTCCGTAATTTTCGGAAGGTCAACGCGGGGAAAACGTACCGCAAGCGCGATTTGACAACCGCAACGCGGGCAATCCATAGCGCTAAACCGCATCGGCGGTTTTGTCAGCGCGTCCATAAATCCGCGCGGTTCCTCTGCAACGTAGATTTCTTCCTTTGTCGGTGTTACGCGGTATCCGCAAACGCCGCACGTCTTTTTCTTTGTAAACATATTGAATAGCCCCTTTCCGGTTAATATCTGCCGTAAACCCGAACGACGGTGAAGGGCTTGTCCGCCTTCGTCGCCGTTACGATTGCCGAAGTCATAAAGGATACGCGCAAGAAGTCCCGCGCCGCCCGCTTTGCAAGCCTCCACGTAATCATTCGGGCGTTAGGTTCCTGTATTGCGTCGCCGTCCAGCGGATACTCGCAAATAAGAACCGTATTTCCGAAAGGTCGCCGCGCTGGGCGTTCCTTCATAAATTCTTTGTTGCCCTCTTTGCACTTCACAATTTCAAGCGCCTTCGGGAACTGCCAGCCGCTGTCCTGCTTCTTGTCTTTTGCCATAATTGCCGCCCCTTTCTTCAAAGCTGAACTAAATTCAAAACCGAAATAAGCCGATCCGTAATCTGCTTCCGGTGTAACTCCTTCAAGATCGCTTCTTCGTTCGCGTCGTAGTTTGCGGCAAGCGTTACGAAATACTTTAATTCCGGATTTACCCGTTGCCGAAGTGAAAGACAGAAAAGAAGGCGATCCGTTACTTCCGCTTTGAGCGGATACACGGCAATTTCTCCCGTGCTTTTGTTGATCTCTCTGCAAAGGCATACCATTTCACTCATAGCCGCGCCCCTTTCTAATCGTCGTAAGGATTTTGTAAGCTCCAATCCCACGTTTCAGCGTCTTTCCAGCCGATCGTGAAATGATTGTTCCGTCCGTCCCCTGTGAAGTACAGGTATTCAGCCGGAAGGACGCGCCCGACGTTCGTTTCTCCGTCCCGCTCTGCGTGATAGCGGATCAGAACGTCAGCCGCCAGCGTCGCAAGCTCCGGAAGAACGGGATAATCCGGCGAATATCCGGCGAACTGATACGGCGCTTCTAAAACCTCCAGCACGGTATCCGGAAAGCGGGGATCGTCAACGCGGTTCAGCACGCACCAAACGCACGCGGCTTTTTCCATATCCGAAGCGATCCCGCGCGCTTCCCCGTAAAGCATCTTCGCAAGCGCTTCAACCTCCGCCGCGTCCGGTATGTATTCCGGTTCCGGTGTTTCCGGCGCAAGCGTCAGGATCGGGGAAGGGGATAAAGGCGGCGTTTCCTCCGCCGCCGAAGGCGGTATTCCTTCCTGTTCGCCCGTCCCGCTCCACGGCATAAAGGCAACAAGCGGGATCGCGACAATCGCCATTGAAAGAACCGCCGCGAATTGTCGTTGTATCCTCTTCACATTTCCACCCCGCCGCCCGCGTCAAGGGATAGCCACCATTCCGGATTGTTCCGGAAGCGCTCATTCGGGCAAATGTCGCAATTCTCCGCCGCGCACCCGCTACAATACCGCTTTTGAAATTCCGTATCCCACGGCGCTTCTAATATCGGGAGGGAACGCAAGAACCGCCCCATCTCTTGCGCGTTCTTCGTGATTGCTTCAAAGTTTGTCGGCTTCGGATCGTTCTTTTCTTTGATTGTGGTATCTTCAATCACGCACCCACTCGCGATCCGCTCCTTCACTAACTGAATATACGGAAGCGCTGTTGTTACGTCGGTAGAAGCGAACTTCCTTTCCGCCTCTTCGTAATTCTCGAAGATTTCCACTTCGGTAGAAAAACTCTCGCCGTCCCAATTCCAAAGCCGCACTTTATATCTTGTGTATGACATATTGAATAGCCGTCCTTTCCTTTACTGATTTGCGGCGCGTCTGTTGCCCCTGCGCCGGATATTTTCTTGTGCGATCGTCTGTGCAAGGTCGGCGCTATAAGCAGGACGCTTGTTCCCGTCAAGCTCTCCCGTGTATCCGCGTTTAAGCTCTTCGTAAATAGTGGCGACGCTTCTTCCGATCTTCGCGGCAATATCCACCGCCCGCTCTCCGTCGCTGTAAAGCGCTTCGATCTCGCGGCGCTGGTCGAACGTCAAGTACGAATATCCGTCCATTTTGCAAGCCTCCTTTCGCCGTCCGGATAAAAAAAATAAAGCAGGAAAACCGTTTCGGTTTTCTCTGCTTTTAATGTTACTCCGCGCAATTTTGGAAAAAAATACAGTTAGCTCTTGACCTCTTGGTGCAGATGCGGTATAATAATTTAGGCTTTTTAAAGTTGCTAGAGTGGCTCAGTCGGTAGAGCAGCTGATTCGTAATCAGCAGGTCGTGGGTTCGATTCCCATCTCTAGCCCCAGATAGGAACCCTCGAAAAATGGCTTTGTTATGCAATTTTTCGAGGGTTTTGCTTTGCCTAAAAAACTATTGGATATGGTTTTGACATTGGTTTTTATCATCGCTGAGCAAATCACGAAATCTATTTCACGTGTTTTGAGAAGAAGCCGGACGGCAGTATTTGTTTACTGCCGCCCGGCTTCTTTATGTGGATGATTATATAAATTTGCCGGTCAGGCTTTCTGGCGCGTTTTTCACCTGCTCCGGTGTTCCCGCAGCGACAATCCGCCCGCCTTCGTGGATAAGGTACAATAAATTTCGCAAAATGAAAAGTAGATAAAAAGAGACATGGATTGCAGAACTCTGGTAGAATGAAGTTGCGACACAAACCATTCGAAAGGAGACAGCAAACCATGTCTGAGAAAATTATACAACTAAACGAGGCAGTAATCAAGAGCGAAATCAAAGAACTTGTGCGTAGCAGCGTAGAGGAAACTCTCAACGAACTGCTGGAGGC
>OMFP01000167.1_pt1 | contig 34189 bp, 35 predicted proteins | sample 1674221 | NCBI WGS metagenome assembly OMFP01 (sample SAMEA103958152, study PRJEB25191) | human gut metagenome | biome: human-associated habitat [ENVO:00009003]; feature: intestine environment [ENVO:2100002]; material: feces | place: Germany | collected 2013/2015
TTTGCGCCGAAAATGCACCCCCTTGAAATTCTATTAAAGTTAGGGTTATTTGCCAAAAAGAAGAGGTACACAAATGTGTGCCTCTTCTTTTTGTGCGCGGCACTCTTGCTGTACCAACATGACCGCCCCGCGGCGGAACATTTTATTCGACTTGGGTGGTTTCGCTCTTTCTTTTTCGGCGGCGGTGTGCTATAATAAGTCGATTTGAGGTAAAGGAGGCCGCGCCGATGGAATATTTGTCCCACAGTCCGGAGGAGACAGAGCATATCGGCGAAATGCTGGGCAGGCGGCTGCGCCCCGGTACAGTGGTGGCCTACCGCGGTGGACTGGGCATGGGCAAGACCGCCTTTACCCGTGGGCTGGCCCGAGGTCTGGGCTGCGCCGGACGGGTCACCAGCCCCACGTTTACCATTGTCAACGAATACGACGGCGCAACACCGCTGTTTCACTTTGATATGTACCGGCTGGGCAGCTCTGACGAGCTGTTCGACATCGGCTGGGAGGACTATCTGACACGGGGCGGCGTGTGCGCCGTGGAGTGGTCCGAGCGCGTGGACGACGCTATGCCGGCTGACACCCTGTGGGTGGACATCGCCCGGGGCACAGACGAGAGCGACCGCATCATCACCATCTCGGGAGGCGAGGCACAATGAAAACACTGGCATTGGAGACCTCCGCCAAGAGCGTGTCCGTGGCCGTGACGGAAAACGGCACACTGCTGGCCCAGGCGTATCAGGACCGGGGGCTGACCCACAGCGTGACGCTGATGCCGCTGCTGGACGGAATGCTGAAGACCGCGGGACTGACATTGGACGATATAGACATCATCGCCGTGGCCCAGGGGCCGGGGAGCTTTACCGGGATACGCATCGGCGTGTCGGCGGCCAAGGGGCTGGCGTGGGCCAAGGCGCTGCCCTGCTGCGGCGTATCCACGCTGGAGGCCATGGCCTATGGCGTCACGGACTTCGAGGGCATCGTTGTGGGCGCTATGGACGCACGGCGGCAGCAGGTGTACAACGCGCTGTTCCGGACAGAAAACGGCCGCGTTACGAGACTATGCGCGGACAGGGCCGTGGCTATGGAGCTGGTGGCGGAGGAATTGGCCGCCATACCGGAGCCGAAGCTAATCGTGGGCGACGGCGCGGTGCTGCTGTACGACTTTTTGCAGAAGGCGGGGATCGGGTGCCGGCTGGCCTCTCCCCTGCACCGGCAGCAGAGCGCCGCGGGCGTGGCGCTGGCGGCGGAGCATCTTGCCGCGCAGGGGCTGACGTGTTCCGCCCAGGAATTGCAGCCGGTGTATCTGCGGCTGAGCCAGGCGGAGCGCGAACGGCTGGCCAGGGGGCTGTCCCTGACAGCGGAGTAAAACGTATACCCTTAAAATTTCATATACACGGAGGATAACATCATGTACAGCGAGAAGGTCCACATCATGAACCATCCCCTGGTGGCGCACAAGCTGACCATCATGCGGGACAAGAACACCAGCGTCAAGGATTTCCGGGAGCTGGTATCCGAGATCGGTATGCTCATCACCTATGAGGCCACCCGTGACCTGCCCCTGACCACCAAGCACATCGAGACCCCCATCTGCGGGATGGACGCGCCCACGCTGGCGGGCCGTAAGTTCGTGGTGGTGCCTATCCTCCGTGCGGGCCTGGGTCTGGTGGACGGCGTGCTGCGGATGGTGCCCTCCGCCCGTGTGGGGCACATCGGTATGTACCGCGACGAGGAGACGCTGGAGCCGCACCCCTACTTCTGCAAAATGCCCAAGGATGTGGCCGAGCGCGATGTGCTGATCGTGGACCCCATGCTGGCCACCGGCGGCTCCGCCGCGGAGGCCATCGGCGAGATGAAGAAGCGCGGCTGCAAGCACATCAAGCTGATGGTGCTGGTGGCGGCCCCGGAGGGCATCGAACACATCCAGAAGCTGTACCCGGATGTGGACATCTATGCCGGTGCGCTGGACGATCACCTGAACGAGCACGGCTACATCGTGCCCGGTCTGGGCGATGCCGGCGACCGCATTTTCGGCACAAAGTAACAAACGCATACAGCAGCGCCCCGCCATCTGGCGGGGCGCTGTTTCTATCCTACTGGGCGCGCGAGACGCTTGACGAAGGTCGGCTCGGTCCTGCCGCGCTGTCATTTTTATTGTATTTCTTCGTATTTTGTGGTATAATACCGGAAAATGGAAATGACACGCAGAAAGGGATACACTATGGAACGTAAGAAAAAGGCCCCGCGGCACCTGGGCCCGCAGCTGAAGGCCGTCATCAGGCGGCAGCCCACCGTGTTCGCCGTATACACCGTACTGCGGCTGATCGTACTGGCTACGCTGGTGTCTTCCATCATCCGCGGCGAATATGAGAGCGCGTTTATCTGCCTGCTGGTACTGGGACTGTTTGTCCTGCCGTTTTTTATCCAGCAGAACTTCGGCATTGAGCTGCCGTCCACGCTGGAGATCATCATACTGCTGTTTATTTTCGCATCGGAGATACTGGGCGAGCTGAAGTGCTACTTCATCACCTATCCGCACTGGGACTCCATGCTGCACACCACCACGGGATTTCTGTGTGCCGCCACGGGGTTCGCGCTCATCGACATTCTCAACCGCAACAGCAAGATCAAGTTTCAGCTGTCCCCTATCTATGTGGCTGTGGCGGCGTTCTGCTTCTCCATGACCGTGGGCGTACTGTGGGAGTTCTTCGAGTTCGGCATGGACAGGCTGTTCATGATGGATATGCAGAAGGACACGCTGGTGAACGCCATCACCTCGGTGATGCTGGATCCCACCAACAGCAACATCCCCGTGACCATCGACGGCATCACCTCGGTGACGATAAACGGGCAGGAGCTGGGGCTCGGCGGATACCTGGACATCGGGCTGTACGACACCATGGGGGATCTGTTCGTGAACTTCATCGGCGCGGTGGTGTTCAGTACCATAGGGTACTTCTATATCAAGCAGCGCGGCAAGGGCAAGCTGGCGAAGGCGTTTATCCCCACCATCACCGAGGAGGAGCGCGCAGCGGAGCTGCCGGAGGGTACAGAGGCTCTCCCGGAGGGAACAGAGGAAAGTGAATAAGCTGCCGAAACCCGTCTCAAATTGAGACGGGTTTCCGGATAGAGGCAAAAAGAAAACCACGACGGATGTCGTGGTTTCCTTTTTGTGGTGGAGATAAGCGGGATCGAACCGCTGACCTCTTGAATGCCATTCTTGTTTCATTCATATTCTGCCGTACAACAGAACATCACTACGTATAACGAGAACACCTGTATTTTCAATGGCTGCGGGGCAGTCGCCGCGAAAAGCAGGCGCGGCGGCTGACAGCAGCTAAAATCCAATTTCCCTAAAAACCGTTAGAAAAGTGTTAGAAAACGCCTGCTGTCATGGGTGTCAAGAGCGCCATTTTCCATGCGGAGATGGCGCTTTTTTCGTGCCAAGGTGTTACTCTAAAGTACTCCTTGACATATAGTGTCGCATGGCGTACAATTTGCGTTAGAAGAATGTTAGAAAGAGGTGCTCTCTATGCCATCGGACAAAAAGCGTATCAATCTCACCATTCCGGACGAGCTGTATGTCCGCCTGCAAGCCTACAAGAACGAGCAGGGCATTTCCAGCGATGCCAGCGCCTGCTTGCAGCTTATCGTGCAGCAGCTCAACGGGTTAGAGCAATCCAAGGCCATGCTGCGCTTGATCAACAACTGCTCCGTGGAGCAGCTTAACAAGCTGTCAATGGAGGGTCTCACGCTGACGAAGTCGGTGTTGGAAAAGGAGCAGAAAAAGGAGCAGTAGCTCCCCGCGAGGAGACGCGGGAGCAACTTGCGGCGCAGCCGCAAAGCGGCTCGCGTGAACAGCCGGGCAAGCGCTACGGAGGTGCTGCGACACTCACTCGTTGCAAACGCCGCTTCCAGCCGCGAGACACCGTGCGTTGTTTGCCTGTAAGCGCCGATGCAGCCCTTGAGAGGCTGACGCTCCCCCTGCGCGCACCGCGGCATAGGCGCTCAAGGTGCGCTTGCCAAAGGTATAGTATTACCCTTTGGCAACTGCGTGATTTGTGTAATCATTGAAAGGATGTGACCCCAAACTAATAAGGCAAGAAAGTACCAGCTGACCTTTAATAATCCGGCTGCACACGGATATTCGCACGATGTCATCAAGACCACGCTGGCCAGCTTCCCCGGTATTCAATACTGGTGTATGTGCGACGAGGTGGGCGCAGAGGGTACACCCCATACCCACCTGTATATCTACTCCCCTAATGCTATTCTCTTTTCCACGCTCCAGCAGCGCTTTTTCGGCGCACACATTGAAATCGCCCGTGGACGTCATCAGGAAAACCGCGACTATATCCGCAAGGAGGGCAAATGGCTGGACGATGCCAAGCACGAAACGAACCTCCCCGATACCTTTGAAGAAAGCGGAGCCGTTCCGCCCGAACGTGATCGCCGTGAAACTATCAGCGAGGAGATTTTGGAAATGATACTGGCGGGCGCAAGCAACGCTGAGATCCTCATGCAGCACCCCGGCGCCATGAACCGACTGCATCACATCGAAGCGGCGCGGCAGACATTATTCGCCGACAAGTATGCTGACGCATGGCGCGATTTGGATGTGACCTATCTTTGGGGCAAGACCGGTGTAGGCAAGACCCGCACCATCATGGAGCGGTATGGCTACAAAAACGTGTATCGTGTGACGGACTACGACCATCCCTTTGACGACTATAAGGGCGAAAAGGTCGTCCTGTTTGAAGAATTCCGCAGCAGCCTGAAAATTGCGGATATGCTCAAGTATTTGGACGGCTATCCTCTCATGCTGCCCTGTCGCTACGGCAATAAGGCAGCCGGTTTCGATAAGGTCTATATCGTCAGCAATATTCCCCTGTCGCAGCAGTACCCTAACACCCAGCTGTCAGAGCAGGAGACATACAAGGCTTTTCTTCGCCGTATCGACCGCGAGTATGAAATGCTTGAATCCTCCGATGATGACCCGCTGTAAAGGAGGCCGTGTATGTTCAAGGAATATCCTGACATTTTGACCCCTAAAGAAGCGGCCTGTGCGCTGGGTATCAGTCAGGCCAGTGTCTATAAGCTGGTACGGCAGCAAGCCCTCGGCTGTCGCCGTATTGGGCGGAAAATTATTATCCCCAAGTTGTGTCTGATTGATTTTGTCCAGTCAGCACGTTATACTGTTGCCAACCCATGACAGCAGACAAATCTAACTGTCTCGAAAGGAGCTATCATGACAGGAAGTCTGCAAATCAAAAATGACAAATACTACATCGTTATCAATGACTGCGCAAATGGTAAGCGCAGGCAAAAGTGGCTCAAGACCGGCCTGCCCGCCAAGGGCAACAAGCGCAGAGCGGAGCAAATGCTGCGGGACGTAGTGCAAGACTATGAACGGCAGCGCGGTATCATCCGCAGCGATGTGACCCTTGCCGACTATGTGCGGCAGTGGATGGTGCAGGCAAAGCGCCGCGTGGACGAGGTGACGTATCAGGGTTATGAAGCGCTGGCAAACGGCCACATTCTCCCGTACTTCGATGCCAATGGCGTGAAGCTGCAAGATGTGACCCACCGGCAGCTGCAAGCCTACATCGATGAAAAGGCGGCTCACGGGCGCAAGGACGGCAAGGGCGGTCTGTCCGCCCGCAGTCTGCGGCTGCATAAAAACATCCTCTACCAAGCGCTGACGGAGGCGGTGAAAGCGGGGCTGCTGCCCTCCAACCCCTGTCAGCATGTAGAGCTGCCCAGCGCAACGCGGCATGAAGCACACTTCTACACCGCGCAGCAGCTGCGAAAGCTGTTTGACGCTATTCGCGATGACCCGCTTTATCCGCTGGTGAAAATCACCGCCTTATACGGCTTGCGGCGCAGCGAACTGCTGGGGCTTCAATGGGACAGCATCGACTTTGAACGCGGTACGCTGACCATCCGCCATACCGTGACCAAGGTGACAACGGCTGTCGCCAAGGACAAGACCAAGAACGCCAGCAGCTACCGTTCGTTCCCTCTGCTGCCCGAAGCGCAGCGGATATTTCTTGCAGCTCTGAACGCAGAAAAGGAAAACCGCCGTCTTTGTGGTAAGGATTACCAACAAAACCCCTATGTGTTCAAATGGCCGGATGGCCGTCCCTTTTCCCCAGACTACGTGAGCCACCATTTCGCCGCTCTGCTGCACAAGCACAGCCTGCCGCATATCCGCTTTCACGAACTGCGGCACAGCTGCGCCAGTCTGCTGCTCAGTCAGGGGATGACCCTGAAAGACGTGCAGGAATGGCTGGGACATTCCGACATCAAAATGACCGCCAACGTTTACGGCCATCTGGATGTTGCCCGCAAGCAGTCCATCGCGGACACAATGGGCAGTTTGCTTTCTTCTAACAGCGACGTTCGAGAGCGTTAGAAGATTGTTAGAAAAACGGGGGTAATGTTTTCTGTCCACAGCAAAAAGAAAAACCTCGAAACCTTTGTGGTTTCAAGGTTTTTCTGTGGTGGAGATAAGCGGGATCGAACCGCTGACCTCTTGAATGCCATTCAAGCGCTCTCCCAGCTGAGCTATACCCCCACATCGGGTGGTCGGCGCTACCGACTTGTATAATATAGCAGGGATTTTCGAAAATGTCAACCCCTAATTTTTGTTTTTTTCGCGGTTTGCAAAAGGGAGAATTACGGGGAGAGGCTTACGCCTCTCCCCTGCTTACTCAGACCTTCAGCTGCTTGCCCTTGTTGACCTCGTTGAGGCTGGTCACGACCATGCCGGTGAGGGCGAAGAGAGCAATAACGTTGGGCAGGACGATGAAGTTGTTGAACATATCGGTGACTTCCCAGACGAAGTCACTGCCGGAGACGGTGCCCAGGAAGATGAATACCAAGGCGATAACGGTGTAGATCACGCTGCAGAGCTTGCTGTTCTTGCGGCCGAAAAGGTAGTTGGCGTTGATCTTACCGAACAGGTTCCAGCTGAGGATGGTAGAGAAGGCAAAGAACAGCAGGCAGATGGCCACGAACTTGGCGCCCAGGCTGGCGCCGAATACGGAGCCGAAAGCCGTCTGGGCCAGGTTGGTCTTGCCCAGGGTGGCGGTGATGTCGCCGAAGTAGCCGTTGGCCAGAGGGCCGTCAGCGGTGTACAGGGTGCAGATAATGACCAGGGCATTCAGGGTCAGGACGATGAAGGTGTCGATGAACACACCGATCATGGCCACGACACCCTGATCGTGGGCGTGGGCCACATTGGCTTGGGCGTGGGCGTGGGGCGTAGAGCCCATACCGGCCTCATTGGAGAAGAGGCCGCGCTTGGCACCCTGGGAGATCGCGGTCTTGAGGGCGTAGCCGATACCGCCGCCGATGATGGCCTGGGGCTGGAAGGCATACTTGAAGATCATGCCGAAGGTGGCGGGGACGTATTTGATGCGGGCGCAGAGGATCACCAGACCGCCCAACAGGAAGATAGCCGCCATAATAGGCACCAGCTTCTCGGTGACGGCGGCAAGACGCTGCACACCGCCCAGGAAGATGATGGCGCAAATGATGACCAGGACGATACCCACGATCCAGGAGGGGATGCCGAAAGCCGTCTGCATGGTGGAGCCGATGGAGTTGGATTGGACCATGCAGCCCATGAATCCAAGGGCCAGGATGATAGAGACGGCGAAGAAGCCCGCCAGGAACTTTCCGAAGCCTCCCTTGAACGCCGTGGTGATGTAGTAGACCGGGCCGCCCTTGATATTGCCGTCAGGCTCAACGATACGGGTCTTCTGGGCCAGGGTAGCCTCGGCATAGATGGTGGCCATGCCGAAGAAGGCGATGATCCACATCCAGAAGATAGCGCCGGGGCCGCCAGTGAGGATAGCGCCGGAGGCACCCACGATGTTGCCGGTGCCCACCTGGGCGGCGATGGCGGTAGCCAGCGCCTGGAAGGAGGTCATGCCGCTTTTCTGGGCGCCGCCGCGGAGGTTCATCTCACCGAAAAACTTTTTCATGCCCTCGCCGAAGCAACGGACCTGGACAAAGCTGGTCTTGATAGAGTACCACAGGCCCACACCCACCAGCAGGAAGATGAGGATATAGTTGCTGAGGTACTCGTTGATCTTGGATACGATGGGGAACAATACACTTTCTAACATACGCTTTCTCTCCTTGCATAAAAATAGAGCTGCCGGAAAACGGCAACTCTGGAGAAGTCTGGTCAAGCGAAAAACTCGTCTGCTCCGTCCTTTTGCCTGAGAGATTCGGCGCTCGCGCGCCTTGCACCTTCGGCACCCAACTGAATGGGATTCTCCAGAGTTCCCTCCCCATCCGGTCTTTCCATTCCGGGCGGTTCATCGGGCTGTATCTAATTGATGGACGTATGTTACCACATAACGGACATCTTTGCAACCCCCTTTTCGAAATTTTTATGAATAGGCGCGCACCTTCCTGGTTTACGGTGAAAAAAGCACCCCGTGACGGGGTGCTTTTGCTTACCTTTGCAGGGTAAACGTCATCTGTACCGGGTTGTGATCGGAGTAGGCAAAGCCTGTATCCAAAACAGCGGCACTGTCCACGGCAACATTGGGGGTGACCAGGAAGCCATCCACGGTGAGGACATACTGGCCGTCGTGGTATGGACCGTCGGCGTTGCGGCAGGATGGCACCGGATCGTTCTCGTCCAGTGGCGCCACCAGCTGCACGTCATAGCTGTCGAACACGCCTTCCGGTATGGGCTGCGCCCAGGAATATTCCTGCTCCGCCGCGCCGAAATAGGCGGAGGAGTCCCCCAGCAGGTCCTTGTTGAAGTCGCCGCCGGCCACGCACCAGCTGCCCTTTTCGTACTCCGCCTGCATATCCGCCAGCAACAGCGCCAGCTGCTCCGTGGCGATGGTACCGTCACTGGTGTAGGCAGAGAGGTGCAGGTCGTAGAGCACCAGCTCACCGCCGCCGGAGACGGGGACACGGCTGACAGAGTAGCAGCGGTCCAGGTCCAGAAGCTTCATAAAGCCGGACTCCACCGGCAGCTCCACGCGGTCAGCTGCGGTGATATTCGCCGGAGAGAAGGTCAGCAGGCCGGACCGGGAGGCCCCGTGGGGAGCGGTCAGGGGATACAGAAGATAGGGCGAGTCGTAATTCTGGCAGAAAACGCTGCTCTTGTTGAAGAGGGCGGCATACAGCGGCTCGCGCTCGTCCACATGGTAGGTACGGGTGGAGCCGATATCCACCTCCTGCAGCAGGCAGAAGTCTGCATTCTGCTGCTTCAGGTACCCGGCGATGGCGTCCATGTTGGCCGTCAGGCGCTCTTTTGACCAGGCGCGGGACTCCGTGCCGCCGTCCATGAAAAAGCCGTAGTCGTCCTCGTAAGCGCCGAAACCGATGTTCCAGGAAACGACCGTATAGGCCGTATTCGTATCGACGGACCGGGCGGCATCGGTGGACTGCACCGGCGTCAGCATCTGGTCGCCGATACGGTGATAGTCGATAAACACATAGGCCACATAACCGCCCGCCAGCAGCAACAACGCCAGCAGAACGCAGAGAATGATCTTCACCCATTTTTTCACGGCACAGGCCCTCCTTGGTTTACTTTTTTCTGAATGTATAGTATACTCTTTTCAAACGTATTTGAAAAGAGGTATCCTGCTTGAAAAAGATCATTATTCGCTTCAACGCGCCAGTGATATTATCCTTCGCCCTGCTGAGCCTGATCGCCCTGCTGCTGGGCAACTGGACCAACGGTGCCGCCACGACGCAGTATTTCTCCGTGTACCGGTCCTCTCTGGCCGACCCTCTGACATACGTACGCTTTTTCGGCCATGTGCTGGGGCACTCCGGCTATGACCACTACATGGGCAATATGCTGCTCCTGCTGCTGGTGGGCCCCGGTCTGGAGGAGAAATACGGCAGCGGCACCATGGTGTGGATGATCGCGCTGACGGCGCTGGTCACCGGCCTGGTGAATTTTATCTTCTTTCCCCACACGGCGCTGCTGGGCGCCAGCGGCGTAGTGTTCATGATGATCGTGCTGTCCTCCTTTACGGCGGCGCGGAAGGGCGAGATCCCCGTGACGCTGATCCTGGTGGTCATCTTCTACCTGGGCGGCGAGATCATGGACGGACTGTTCAAGCAGGACAACGTCTCCCAGATCGCCCACATCGTAGGCGGCCTGTGCGGCCTGGTGTTCGGCTTTACCGTGCGGCGGGGACGGAGGTAACGGATGTACATAGCCATCGGCATTGCGGCGGCGCTGTTTGCTGCCGACCGGATATTGAAATATCTGTCCCGGACGGGGAAGCTGAAATGGGAGCGTCGGTATGTGCGCCTGACCCATCTGGAGAACCGGGGGTTCTTTCTGGGGCTGGGACAGAAGCACGAGAAACTGCTGCGCTGGCTGCCGCTGGGCGTATGGCTGGCGGCGGCAGCGTGTCTGCTGCCGGAGCTGGGCAAGCGGGCCTTCGCGGCACAGCTGGGCATTCTGTCGGTGCTGCTGGGCGGCATCAGCAACCAATGGGACCGGCTGCGGCGGGGCAGCGTGACGGACTATCTGCAATTCCCCCACCGAAAGGCCAAAAAACGGGCGCTGGTGTGGAACCTGGCGGACTTCATGCTTATCGGCGGCGTGGTGCTGACCGTGGCCGGACTGGTGAAGGAGCTTATCAAGAAATAAAAAACCGGGCCATCGGCCCGGTTTTTTATTTCTCCTTGTAGTACAAACGGCAGTGGCAGTAGCCCTCGAAGTTCGGGTCGGCGATCTGGTCCTTGAACTCCTTGCACATACACCTGTTCTCCTCGGTGCGGGCCAGACGGCAGGGACAGTAGCCGCCGGTGCGTTTCAGGCCCTCGCGGATGGTTTTCACGATCTCGGGATCGTCATTGAGACGGACTTTCACAGAACAGCCTCCTTCCTCTCTGCGGTAAAAGGCCCGCGGCGCGGGCCTTTTATGTATTAACCGTGGGAATTGAACCAGTCCTCGCAGAACTTGGCGATGGACGGAACGATATCCTTGACAAAGCGCTTGGTGGTGTTGATACACAGGTCGTAGGAGCCCTTGTCGCCCCACTTGCTGTCGCTGTACATCTGGTGGTGCTGGGCACGGTTGCGGTCGATCTGCTTCATATGGGACTCGATCTCCCGGGGCGTCAGATGCTCACCCTGCGGGGCACGGCGCTGGCAACGCTCGATCTTGGAGTCCTTATCCGCATAGACAAAGATGTTCAGCGGGTCGTAGTCCTTGAGGATAACATCGGCGGCCCGGCCCACGATGACGCAGTCGCCTTGCTTGGCGAAGTTCTCGATGATCTGGCGCTGGGCCACTGCCACGCGGATGGGCTGCTCCATGATCTGGAAGGGCTGCATGCCAAAGCGGTGCCCGATGGTCAGCGGATAGGCGGCTTCGATGCTCTTTTCGCCCACGTTGGCCACATAGTCCTCGTTGAAGCCGTTTTCCTTGGCGATCATCTCGATGATCTCGTGGTCGTAGCACGGAATGCCCAGGGCCTTGGCCAGACGCTTGCCCAGCTCACGGCCGCCGGAGCCAAACTCACGGCTGATGGTAATGATCCTGCTCATAGTTAGGATACCTCCCTTATTGCTCAATATTCATAGCTGCTGCCGCCCACGAACTCGCGGACGATGGAATTCAGCGGCACATAAGGTGTGTGCAAAGGCGGGACGCTCTCCACCACCTCTACCAGGTCGGTGAGGTCGTGCTCCTGCATATACTCCGGCGTCAGTTCCTGCCGGAAATTGGGGATGTTGGCCAGGCACTTGGCCAGGATACAGGGCTCATAGTCGTGGAAGGAGTCAATGTGAATGGCGGCGTTGCTCTTAAAGGGCCGGATATAGTTGACCTCGCCGGCGTTGACGCTCTCGGCACGCTCGACCGTCTCCCGCAGGGAGTGGCCCCGGGTGTTGTAGTCCCGGATGAGCCGGCGGGCCACGCGCAGCTGCTCGGGACGAACCACGCGGTCCTTATTGGTGAGGATACGGGTGCGGGGCGCCACATAGATGCCGGTGGCCGCGCCGCGGATCTTATCGAAGATCAGGGGGTTGAGCATATGGATCCCCTCGGCAATGACGATGCAGTCCTTATCGCCCTGCATGGGCTTATAGCCGCCGGTAGTGCCAGTCTTGAAATCGTACCAGGGAATATCCACCTGCTCGCCGTCCAGCAGGCGGCCGATGCAGCTGACCAGCAGGTCCACGTTGACGCAATAGGGGGACTCCCAGTCGGTGGCCTCCGGCGGACGCTGGTCCAGGGGTAGGAAAAAGTTGTCCATGCTCAGCAGGCAGACCTTGACGCCCAGATTTTCCAGGTAGTCGCGCAGGCGCATGGCGGTGGTGGTCTTGCCGCTGCCGGAGGGGCCGGTCAGCGCCACGATGCGGCGCTCGCGCCCGGCGGACAGGACAGCCGCCGCGGCGGAGGACACCTTGTCGTGGAATACTTCCTCGCAGCGCAGGACGAACTGCGTCTCGTTGTTCATGGCCTGGTTAATGGTCTCCAGATCGATGATACGCATAAAGCCTCTCCTTTCAAGAGGGGGATAATACTTTATCCCGTATTATAGCACGGTATGGCCGCCGCGTCAAAGGGGCAAAGGCGTAAAAACGCCGCAAAATATACACGCCTCTTTCCCCCGGCCAGTGGCGCAATACTACCAAAAAATGCAACAAAATGCCGAAACTTTCATTGCAATTTGCTGGTATTTATGGTAGTATGATGTTAGGAATTTAACAATACTGCACAAACCCGCGTACTTCTGTGGCATAGCCGCCATTTCGGTCAGAAATGACGGCGGCGGGTAACACGAAAGGACGTGAGACTTGTTGGAGCACTCCCCCAAGATCATCGCCGTCGCCGGTAAGGGCGGCGTGGGCAAGACCTCCATCTCCGCCGCCTTTGTGCGGCTGCTGACTGAAGCGTACCCCGACAAGCGTATTCTGGCCATCGACGCCGACCCGGCGGTGGGACTATCCACCGCGCTGGGCGTTGAGGTGAAAGAGACGCTGGACGACATCCGCAAGAGCATCGTGGCCTCGGTGGAGGACGGTGCGCCCCGGGAGGCCATCGAGCTGCTGAGTGAGGCACGATACCGCATTTTCGACACCATGGTGGAGCAGCAGCGGTTCTCGTTTCTCGCCATCGGCCGGCCGGAGACGGCGGGCTGCTACTGCAAGGTGAACGCCTATCTGAAGGAGGTCATCAACCTGCTGGCCAACGACTTTGACTACGTGGTCATCGACGGTGAGGCCGGCATCGAGCAGATCAACCGCCGGGTGATGGAGAAGGTGACGCATCTGGTGCTCATCACCGATCCCAGCCGCAAGGGTACACAGGTCATCGACACCATCAAGCGGGTGGCCGACGAGCTGGTGATGTACGATCGCTGCGGCGCTATCGTCAATCGGGTCACGGACCCGGCGCTGATTCCCTACATCCATATCAACGGCACGGAGATACTGGCCACCATCGGCAGCGACCCACAGCACGCCGCCAATGATATCCAGGGTCTTAGTGTTTTTGATCTGCCGGAGGATGCCCCTGTCATCCGCGGCGCACGCGAAGCCCTGACCAAGCTGGAGATCTTATAATTGAAATACATTAGGAGAGAGGTGTAATTCTTGAGAGACCTGAAGCATCTGATCTACTTCGAGAGCCTGCTGGAGAATGCCGACAATGATCTGGTAAAACAGGCACAGGCGGAGGGGAAGCTGGCCATCGGCTATACCTGCTACCATATGCCTGAGCCGCTGCTGAACCTGCCCGGCTGCTTCTCCGTCCGGCTCCGCGCCCCCCGCACCGGTTCACTGGACATCGCTACCTACTATATGTCCAACTACACCTGTGAATATGCGCGCGCCCTGGTGGAGCGTGGCATGGAGGGCGGCTACCAGTTCCTGGACGCGCTGGCCGGCGTGGACGCCTGTTCCATGATGAACCGCGCCATGGAGCACTTTGAAATTCTGCAGATGAATGACAAGCCCAACTTCTTTGTCACCCACTGCGACATCCCCTACAAGATCACCGACTACACGCTGGACTCTTACGTCAAGCAGATGCGCCGCCGGGTGCTGGATCCCCTGACGGAAAAGTACGGCGTGGATACCTCAGATGCCGCTATCCGTCAGGCGGTGAAGGAGCACAACGAGGTCTGTTCCATCATCAGCGAGATCGGCGAGCTGCGCAAGGAGGAAAACCCGGTCATCACCGGCTATGAGTTCCACGTGCTGAACCTGGTGAGCTTTACCTGTCCCAAGTACCTGATCCTGCCTTACCTGCGAGAGACACTGACGGAGCTGAAAAAGCGCAAGCCGGATCCCAAGCCCGCCTTCCGTGCCCGCGTGGCCATCGTGGGCAGCGAGATCGACGACCCTCAGCTGACGAAGCTTATCGAGGGCTGCGGTGCACTGGTAGTGTCCGACCGATACTGCTTCGGCTCCACTCCCGGGCGGGAGATCATCGAGCTGAGGGATGGGGAGGAGGCCCTGCCCCAGATCTGCATGCACATCATGCAGCACTCCGAATGCGCCCGCTACATCGCCGATGAGAAGGTGCAGCAGCGCCGTGAGACGGCGGATCGCCTGGCACGGGAGTATCACGCTGACGGAATCATCTATGAGCAGATGAAATACTGCGACTACTGGGGCTTTGAGCGCGCGCTGGTGAGCCACATCATGCATGAGGAGTATGACTGGCCGGTGCTGAGCATCGACCGTCTGTACAACAACGGCAACTCCGGCCAGCTGCGAACCCGCGTGCAGGCCTTTGTGGAGTCGCTGGAGATCAAGAAGCTCCACAAGCAGAACGGAGGTGCCAACTGATGGCTGACAAGAAGAAATTTCCCAATCCCGAATTCTTCCGCGCCAAGACTGAGATGGACTGGAAGGCGCAGGCTGCCAACCTGAAGGAGTTTGGCTCCATCGCTCTCGATCTCATCAAGGAGACGGACTGGAAAGCCTTTGGCAGGAAACAGAAGGAGCATTTCCTTGACAATATGAACCGTGTAGCACGGGAGGCCAAGACCGTTGCCGCCATGACCTGCGCGGAGCGCAAGGACCTGCTGCTCAACGGCGAAAAGCATCTGGGTGCCCTGTACCGCAAGGGTGACATGGCCACTGTCCGCCGGGAGTGGCGCGGCGTGGAGAGCACCCTCGTCGACTTCTCCGGCTGGCTGAAGGTCTGGGGCATGCTGTTGGCCACCTTCTCCAAGGATCTGATACCCGCCCTGAATACCACGTTCTGGTATCGCTGGATGATCTCCTATATGTGCTGCGTGAGCTTCATGGATAAGAACACCATGGGTCAACGGGGCAACGCCCTGAAAATGAGCCACCTGATGACCTACGACATTTTCCGCTATGTGGCGGAAAATCTGGTGTTCCTGGCCAAGTGCGATAAGAAGAACGGCAACAGCTCCGAGCTGAACAAGAAGGTCGTTCTGTTCGATGAGATGACCATGGGCCAGATCATGGCCGGCTTCCCCGACCTGCTGGGTATCCCCTATCAGCTGATGCCGGTGTTCCTGGTGTCCGAGATCGACCAGCTCACCTGCGTGCCCTACATCGACGCCGTGGAGTCCTTTGGCCTGCCGGCGGACTGCTGCCCGGTGCCGTCCTCCGAGTGCGGCGCGCTGGTCATCGATGCCCTGCCCCACATGGGCAAGTGCTTTATCTCCTCCTCCATGCCCTGCGACGGCTCCACTATGGCCTCCAGCTATATGTCCCGCCGCTTCCCCGACCTGCCCGTGTTCCACCTGTGCTTCCCGGTTCGGTATGAGGACGAGGAGACGGTGCAGATGGGCGCCGAGGATATCCGGGCGTGCATCAAGTTCATTGAGGAGCAGACCGGCGCCAAGTGGAGCTGGGACGCCTACTTCTCCGCCATGAAGCGCTTTAACGAGGAGACGCGGTATGAGCTGGAAAAGTGGGAGGTCAACAAGACCGCCTATCCCCAGATCATCGGCCCCAGCTACGAGCTGTTCCGCAAGTGGAACTACGAAATGGACGGCGGTATCGACCCGCGCGTCATGAAGACCTGCCGCAAGGTCAACGACCTGCTGATGCAGTCCTACCAGCGCCGCGACGAGGCGTGGGTGGGCAAGATGCGCTACCGCGGCATCGTCTGGTCCTGCCCCGCCCACTACTACGCCAACTTCTCCAACTGGCTGGCCAACTGCTGGGGCATCAACATCCTGGTGGAGATGGAATCCCTGAACTTCACCAAGCCTTTGGAGACAGAGGACAAGGAGGAGGCCCTGCGCGATCTGGCGCGTCTGTATGAGCGTATGGTCATGCGCCGTCACACCAACGGCGGCTACCAGAACGTGGTGGACGAGCTGTGGCGCCAGTGCGAGGCGTGGAACACCAACATCATCATCATGTACCAGAACGTGGCCTGCAAGAACATGGCCACCGTACAGGGCATCCTGGACGAGCAGGGCCGCGAGCGCGGCTATCACATGATCTGGATCGAGCATGACCTGATGGATCCCCGCACCGTCTCCCGCAAGACCATGCGCGACAAGGTCAACGAGTACATGCGCACGGTCATGCGCGCCGAGCCGATTGATCCCTCCCTCTGCGATTTCGACGACGAAAACTGCATGTAATATTCTCAACTACTACATATATAAAGGAGTTTACGACTATGAAATACTACGGCGGCTGTGATGTGGGTTCCACTTATACCAAGGCGGTCATTCTGGATGAGAACGGCAAGATCTGCGCCGACACCACCATCCGCAGCAAGATCAATTCCGAAGTCTCCGCCAAGCTGGCTATGGAGGAGGTTCTGAACAAGGTGGGCTTGAACTCCTCTGAGGAGCTGGGCTATCTGATCGGCACCGGCTACGGGCGCAACAAGGTCCCCTTCGCCGACGAGAATATCTCCGAGATCTCCTGTCACGCCATGGGCGTGCACGTCACCGATCCCAGTGTCAAGGCCATCATCGATATCGGCGGCCAGGACGTAAAGGGCATCTCCATCGACACCGACGGCACCGTGAAGAACTTTGCCATGAACGACAAGTGCGCCGCCGGCACCGGCCGGTTCTATGAGGCCATGGCCCGCAGCTTCGAGATGACGCTGCCCGAGTTCTCCAACCTGTCCCTGACGGCCAAGAACGTTATCCCCATCACCGCGCAGTGCACCGTGTTCGCTGAGAGTGAGGTCATCACCCTGGTGGGCGAAGGCAAGCCCATGGACGAGATCGCCGCCGGCATCCAGATGGCCGTGGCCAAGCGTTGCTTCGTCATGAGCAAGAAGGCCGGCGCCACCGACGCCATCACTCTGACCGGCGGCTGCGCCAAAAATGCCGGTTTGAAGCAGGCCATCGAGCACGTGCTGAAGCTGAAGGTCATCGACCTGAAGACCGATCCCCAGCTGATGGGCGCGCTGGGTGCCGCCGAGTACGCGCGGCAGAAGGGCATGGCCCGCGCCTGAACACCTCTTGCCATTTAAGGAGGCTACGATATGTGTAAGGTTTTCAAATTTCTCTTTAAGCTCATCCGTATTCTGGCGGTGGCCGTGGGCGCACTGTTCGTCGTGTACTTCTGGAACCTGGACCAGAAGCTGCTGGGCTGGGCCTATGTGCAGGTCAACAAGATCTTTGACCGCAAGAAAGTGGATATCAAGTTCTGATGGAGCTGTATAATCCGATCATACGGGAGGTGGAGGCGCTTGCCGGCGCCTCCACGCCCAAGCGGTACGCCTATGACCCGGCGGAGGCCTGGGAAGATACCGGGGCTTTCGAGCTGGTCATGCTGCGGGACGCCGCCTTTGAGCTGGGCGGCAGCGGCAAAAGCGCGGTGAATTTCACCTGTGTGACCTCCTCTTCCAATCTGGTACCCGGGGACGAGATCGTGGTCTGCGGCCCGGACCTGGACGAGCTGAACGGCGACAGCCACTATGCCCGCATTGCTCTGCTGCGGGTCGGCGATATTGAGTCAGATGACGAGGACGACACGGAGCAGGCCTTCCGGGCCATCCAGGACATGGACTTTGTGAAGTACCATGTGTTCCCCAAGGGCTATATGATCCGCACCAGCTCGGAATCCAGCCGGGAACAGGTGCGTATCAGCCGGGAGGCGGTGCAGAAGGGCATGACGTTCCGCCGCATCGGCGCGGACTTTATCCGGCAGTATAAGCAGAACCGCAACATTCTGGCGGTGAAGCTGCTGTTTATCACCGCGCCGGAGGCGGACTACGCGGCGCTGACCAGAGACGCCAAGACGGTCAAGGACATCACCATGAGCCTGACGAAGATCCTGGAGGGAATGCCTACCGACTGCGGTTCCTGCAACCTGAAGGCCATCTGCGACGAGGTGGAGGGTATGCGCGAGCTGCACTTCGGCAAGGAGCATCACACCACGGAGTGAGCCCTCTCCCCTATCCACAGGCAAAAGAACGGCCCACAGGGCCGTTCTTTTTTGTTCGTGTGCCGAAAGGCCGTCCATCGAAGGACGGCCTTTTGCACAAAAGGATACCCGCCGGAGGGCGGGTATCCTTTTCTTCTTTTCAAATGCGGCGGTCACGCTGCTGGCTGTTGTAGTGCTTTTGCAGGAGAGGATAAATGACCTTGTAGATCAGCTTGTTCTCCAGATTGAGATAATAGATGGTGAACGTGCCCGCAAACAGCAGCGCTGCGGTGATAAGCAGGCTTTTCAGCAGTTTGGCTGCGAATTTCATATGGTTCCCTCCTTACCAGGCCAGACTGTCGTCAAAGTCCACCAGCGTGGGGTCCAGCGGTGCCTCGTTCAGTACGACGGTCATGTATTTGTTGACGGTGTTCCGCATATCCCGCCGGGAGATGGTACGGCAGTCCTCCAGGTCGTGCTCCAGGAATATGAAGTGGAAGCCCAGGTCACGGGCCTGCTCCTCCATGAGAGCGTGGACACCGTTCATGCCCTTACAGGCCACATTGTCATTGAAGATGACCATGTCGCAGTTGAACTTGCTGGCCCACTCCCACACAGCGTTGACGTTGTCCCAGCCGCCCACGGCATGGTGGCGCATGACGCCCTTTTCGGAGAAGAGGGCCAGATCCTGAATGGCCTGTTCCGGGTCGGTGGTGGAGATCATGTTGTGACCCATGGTGGAGTCCATATTCAGCACGATATTGATGCCCCAGCAGTTCTGGACCCAGGTGGGGAAATCGGTGTAATACACCGCGGAGGGCCCCCACAGGAATGCCCGGTGGCGGGTAGTACCGCCGAAAGGCTCATGCTTCCGTTCGTAGGCCTCCAGCATGAGCTTCAGCACCTTGCGGTCGTTTTTAGTGAACTGGTCCTCCTGGCCGTTGACGGAAGCCCAGGAATATAACCGATACAGACTCTCGGCAATGCCGCAGAGGGCGGAATAAGGCGTCTTGAACAGCTCCCATTTCTCCAGCTCGATGCGGTTCTGCTCGTTCATGTGCTCAGCGCGGGCGAACAGGGCCTCCCAGTCGTACTTGACGCCGTAGTTCTCCTGAATAAAGGCGATGGCATCCCGTAGGACCTGGGTGGAATAGGGGTGCGCGCCGGGCTCGTTGTGGATCATGGCCATGGTAACGGGGAAATCCGGCAGACCAAAGCGACGGCGCTGGAACATAGAGGTGGCCTCGCTGGCGTTGCAGGGCATATTGGTGGTCAGAACAGCGCGGCCCACAATGGGGAAATCGTCGTCGATGGCAACGCCGGTCTCCGCCGAGCAGCGGGAGCAGACGTCAGCGGCCAGGCCGAAGGACTCGGCCACATCGATGTAGTAGGGCTCCAGGTGTTGGTCGATGTCACAGATGATGAACTCCGGCAGTGTTTGGATGGGGATGGGGATCAGGCCGGGGAAGCCGGTCATAAACAGGGGCGGCATGACCTCGTCCATGGGAACGATGTTGTCGCTGTCCCTTCCGCCGCCCAGACGCTTGTCGTTGGCCAGGACCAGGGCGATCTTTTTCGTGAGGCTGCTGACGATACAGTGCATATTCATGTGGGCGATCTTCAGCTCGTCCTCCCGGTAGCCCTCGAAGAGACGGTCAATAAAGGCGAAGGTGCCCAGATAGGAGCCCATCCAACGGTACTCCCAGAAGCCCTTGAGGATCGGCACCGGGGCGGAGGCCACCATTTTGCCCATGGCCAGCAGGTTGTTCAGCCAGGCGGTGTAGTCCACAAAGGTATCCTTCACACCGCGCCACTCCCGGTGGCGGGCGATACCGGTCTTATCCTCATAGCGGCTGCGAAGACCGCCCTTGCCGTTAGCTGCCTGCCACTTGGGGTCAAAGCGTTCCAGCTTTTTATCGATCACGCCGATGACGGCATTTGTCCACTGCTTCAGTCCCATGGTCACACCTCCTTATGGCCCAGCTTTTTGATCTCCAGACTCTCGACAAAGGCCTGGAAGCGGGTACGCAGCTGACCGACGCTGCCCAGGGTGTACTCCTTCTCGATGGTGCAGCAGGGGATGCCCATCTCCTGCTGAAGCACGTGGCTGGCCAGCACCTTTTCATAGCTCCAGAACTCGCAGAACTTCATGCTCTCATAGATGATCCCGTCGGCGCCGTAGTCCTCCGCCAGACGGCGCAGCTCACTGTGCCGCTGGTCGATCTTGGCGCCGTCCATAAACCGGACGCACTGGTTGTGGTGCAGATAGTGCCGACATACCGCGTCGAAGGCCGTCTCGCCGCCGTGGATCTCGATCTCCTCCCGGCCGGGGAAGGTGCCGAAGCAATAGCGATCTGCCACCACCATGGCACCGCAGCTCTCCAACAGCTTGGTAAATTCCGGGTCGTCGATCTCGCTTCCGGCCAGCACGACACGGGCACGGAAGGGGAATTCCGCCTCCGGCCGGCGTGTTTTCAGCTCCGCCAGCGTCTCCTCCAGATACGGCAGGATCAGGTCATGGGGACAGACCTGACTCACCAGGACGATGACGTGGTATTCATAGCCGGTGATGACCGGGTTTTCCGCCTTACGGAGGTCGCCGATCTCCGTGATGACCCGACAGAGACGGTTGTGCTTTTCAATGGCGGCACGAATCGCATCGTCGGAGGTATCCACGCCGAAGCTGTCGCGCAGGGCGTCCAGTACCTTTGCTTTCAGCTGTGCCTTGTAGTAATCCAGGCTGGTCCTGTCGCCTTTCATGGGTGGGTCGATGATGGTGGTGATGAAGCGGTCGTTCTTCACCGGCTTCAGCAGGGCGAAATGCTCCTCCATGCGCTCCATGGCGGCGCAGCCCTCCGCACCGAACAAAGCGTTCAGATAGTTGAAGCCGCCCTCGATGGCCCGCTCCAGGATGCAGCGGACATAGGGACAGTTGCGGTTGGTCATGTAGTAGGACGCGATCTCTGCGGTGCCGCTGTTGGGGGCCCGAAGGCGGCTGGAAAAGCAGCCTGGCAAATTCAGCAGCACTTCGGGTATATAGTAGCAGTTATATCCCAGAGCCAGCTGGCCCTCCGCCGCGGCGCGCTGGACCAACTCGTTGTTGGCCTGCTGTAAAAGGTCCTCAAACCAGATCAGGTGCTTCAAGTCTTTCATGGGCAAAACTCCTTCTCAATGGGGACTTCTCCCCGGATTTGGGTCGTGGGTCTTGCTGGTTCACACACTATTTATAGTTTAGCATTTTTCAACTATTTTTGCAACTATTTGTGCCGTATTTTTTGTCGTTTTGGAAAAAGAATGACCGCCTCACGGCGGTCATTCTTTTTCTGATGATCTACTGCCACAGGGAGCAGAGCAGGTCGGTGTAGGCGGTGGGATCGTCGATGGGCAGACCGGCGATCAGCTGTGCCTGGTTGTAGAAGACCTGGGCGAACTTTTTGGCTTTCTCCGGGTCGGTGAGCCGGGTCTTTTCGAAGGTCAAGAAGGCGGGGTGATCCACGTTGATCTCCAGAATACGCTTGGCCTTGAGCCCCAGCTCCGGCTGGGCAGCCGTGAAGTACTTTTCCATCTCGAAGGTAACGCCCTCACCACTGGAAAGGCAGACCGGGTGGGTCTTCAGACGAGTGGAGGCCTTGACCTCACTCACCTGACCGCCCAGGGCCTCCTTGATAAAGGCAAAGGCCTCCTTGTACTGCTGCTCGTCCTGTTCCTGCTTCTCGGCCTCACCGGGCAGGTCCAGATCGCCGTCGGTGGCGGAACGGAAGGGCTTATCCTTATAGGACCTCAGGATATCGGACAGAAACTCGTCGGCTTTGTCGGTAAAGTAGAGTATCTCCATGCCCCGGTCCTTCAGCAGCTCCGTCTGGGGAATGTGGTCCACAGCGTCCACCGTGTCGCCGGAGGCAAAGTAGATGTACTTCTGGCCCTCCTGCATACGGGAGACGTACTCGTCCAGCGTCACCAGCTTTTTCTCGGTGGAGGAATAGAACAGCATCAGATCCTGAAGCATATCCTTTTTCTCGCCGTAGTTGTCCATGGCGCTGAGCTTGATCTGGCGGCCGAAGGACTGCCAGAAGGACTCATACTTCTCGCGTTCGTCCCGCAGCAGACGCTCCAGCTCGGCCTTGACCTTTTTTTCCAGGTTGGCGCCGATGAGCTTCAGCTGGCGGTCGTGCTGCAAAAGCTCACGGGAGATATTCAGGTTCAGATCCGGGGACTCCACCACACCGCGGACAAAGTTGAAGCACTCGGGCAGCAGCTCCTTGCACTTGTCCATGATCATCACGCCGGCGGAGTACAGCTGCAGCCCGCCCTCGAACTCCTCGGAGTAGTAGCGCAGGGGCGCCTTCTCCGGTATAAACAGCAGGGCCTTATAGGTCACGGCGCCCTCGGCAGAGACGGTGATGACACTCAACGGCGGCTGGCTGTCCGCAAAGCGCTGCTGATAGAACTCGTCGTACTCCTCCTTCTTGACGTCGGCCTTCTTCCGCTGCCACAGGGGCACCATGCTGTTCAGCGTCTCCCACTCGAACTTCTCCTCGTACTCGGGGTTCTCCTGGGTGCTGCCCTCCTTCAGCTCCGGATGGGGCATGAGCATACGGATGGGGAAACGGATATAGTCGGAATACTTCTTCACCAGTTTGTACAGGGGGTACTCCCGCAGGTACTGGCTGTATTCGTCCTTTTCCTCCTCGGTATCGGGCTTGATGTGCATGATGATATCGGTGCCCACCGTATCCTTCTCGCAGGGCTCAATGGTATAGCCATCCACGCCGGTGGACTGCCACTTCCAGGCCTGGTCCTCGCCGTATTTCTTCGTAATGACGGTGATCTCGTCGGCCACCATGAAAGCGGAGTAGAAGCCCACGCCGAACTGGCCGATGATGTCGGTATCGGCGCTCTCGTCACCCTCCACCTCCTGGCGGAATTTCAGACTGCCGGAGGAGGCGATGACGCCCAGGTTGTTCTCCAGCTCCTCCTGGCTCATGCCGATGCCGTTGTCGCTGACGGTCAGCAGGCGGCGCTCCTTATCGATGGACAGCTTGATCTCAAACTGGTCCCGAGTCAAGCCCACCTTGTCGTCCGTCAGGCTCAGGTAGCACAGCTTGTCGATAGCGTCGGAGGCATTAGAGATGATCTCCCGCAGGAATATCTCCTTATGGGTGTAGATGGAATTGATCATCAGGTCCAGCAGGCGCTTGCTCTCCGCTTTGAATGCCTTTTTCTTCATACTTGCTCAGATCTCCTTTGCTCTCCCCCGCCCTTCCCTGCGCGGTGCGTGGAAACGCGGGGCTTTGTTTAAGGGAGATGCGCCCTGGCGCATCTCCCTGTGGTATACGCGTTTCGCTTACGCGAATTTTTTGCGGCTGATGAGCCAGCCCAAGCAGGACAGCAGCGCCACCGCGCCGGACACGATCATCACGACCTTGCACACCGGCGGAATGAACTTCTGTACCTTTTTGCCCACGCCGCAGGCCGCCTTGCCCAGCAGGCCCTTCACAGCCCTGCCCACGGCGGACACTGCCGCGCCGGCAGCCTGCAATACGATGTGCGCCAGCTTCTTCGCCAGCTTTGCAGCAGTGGCCAGCGTCTTTTTGGCGATACCGCCCGCCATGTGTAAAAACTTCCTCATGGTCAGCCCTCCTTCGTTTTATACCAGTCGATGATCGGTGCCAGGTTCTCCGCGCTGACGGCGCTGGCACCCTTGGTCGCCATGTCGTAGGTCAGCTGCTGGGCGGGGCTGAGACTGGCCTTCCCCGCCAGCGTTTTGCGGATCTCTTTGCACTTCAGCTGCATGATCCACTTATAGGGTCCGTGCAGCTTGTTGATATCGAAGCCGCCCTGCAGGGTGAATACCGGCACCTCCGCCGGAATGCCCATCTTGGCCCGGACCTTTTCGGCTCCGGCCTGACTGGCGGGACCCATGCCCACGGCGCAGACGGCGCGGATATCAAATTCTTTGGCCGCTTTCGCATATCCCTGGACCTTGCCGGCCATGAGCCAGCCCAGGTAAATGACCGCCCTGCCCGGATGGGGATCGGCGCCCCACTTGGCGTCGGTCACGGGCAGATCCAGTGCGGCGCCCAGCAGACGGGCGTACTGCGCCGTGTAGCCGGAATTGGATGTGTAGACGATGCCGGAAATCATAGTCTTCCTCCCTCTCTGTCACTCACGTTTAGTATAGTCCCCCGCCCTGCCGCTGTCAATGCCGCAGGGCGGTATTCAGACATTCTGCCGCCGGTGTCCGGAGCGCTACCGCATAAAGCGGTCGATGGCCTCGTTCAGCGCTTGGATGGCCTCCTGGTCACCGGCCTCCACCGCATCCACGATACAGTGGCTGATGTGATCCTTGAGAATGGCGCGGCCCGTGCCGTTCAGCGCGGAGATCACCGCGCTGAGCTGCACCAGCACCTCGGCGCAGTCCTCGCCGCGCTCCACCATCTTCCGCACGGCATCCAGATGGCCCTGTGCCCGGCTCAGCCGGTTCAGCACGGCTTTGGTCTGGGCATGGGAATGGTGGTGGCCGTGGCTGTGCTCATAGACCCGGCCGTTCTCGTCCACATGGGTGTGGGTATGACTGTGTTCGCTCAAGGGTATCGCCTCACTTGTTATACTCGTATCGGGGCTTGTCCATATCGTACTTCTGCTTCAGCGGATCGCGGCGCTCCATGCGGTCGTAATGGCGGCACAGGAACGGCTCCACACCGTAGAACAGCGCCTTGCCGTCCAGGTCGAAGAAGAACACGGCGAACAGTGCGGCGTAGATGCCCAATCCGATCAGGACGACCTTTTTCAAAATCTTGAATACAGTTTTCATGTTCTCTTCCTCCTCTTACCAGCTCATAGAATCGTCGAACTCCAGCAAAGACGGATCCAGCGGCTCTTCCTGCATGACGGTGGTCATGTAGTCATTGATGATGCTGCGGATCTCGGCCCGGGAGACATTACGCTTGTCGGGCAGGGCATGGGGCATCCAGATGGCGTGGATATTGCGGGCGCGGAACTCATCCTCGAACAGGCCGTGGACGCCCTGCATACCCTTACACAGCAGCTGGTCGTACATCATGACCATGTCGCAGTGGAAGCGCTCCATGTTCTCCCACAGTTCGAAGATGTGGTGCATACCACCCACAGCCATGCGGCGCATCGGCGCCCACTCGTGGTAGGTCGCCATGTCCTCCAGGGTGTGCTCGTAGCCGTCGGTGCGGAGGGTCATATCGAACATCAGGGAGTCCATGTTCATGACGGTGTTCAGGCCCCAGCAGTTATAGGCCCAGGTGCACCAGTTGGAATAGTACAGCGGCGCACAGGACCAGGCAATGACGCGGTGGCGGGTCAGCGGGAAGTTGTTGATGCGCTGCTCCACGCACTTCTCCATGATCTTGCGGACCTTCTTGTCCGTCTCGTGCCAGATGGGCAGATCGCCGTACTGAGACTGGTAAATACGGTACAGCGCCTGGGACACGCCGTTGATGGGATAATAATTGGTGTTGGCCGCCACATCCCACTTCTCCCACTCGAAGCGCTGGAGCTCGTTCTGGCTCTCCAGCTTCTTGCACAGCTGCTGGTAGTCGAAGGGAACGCCGGTCTGCTCCTCGATGAACTTCCACGCCTCCTCGATCTCCTTCATGCAGTGCTTGTGGACCAGCGGATCGTCGAACTGCATGGGCTGGGGCATGGCGAACAGGGGCTTGTCGATGAGCCAGTCCTGAATGATGGACGTGGCCACGGAGCCGTCGCAGGCCTCGTTGGAGGTGATGACCGCCTTGTAGTAGTCGGGCACATCATCCAGCACGAACAGTCCGGCCTCGGCCTGACACATGGGACAGGGGTCGCCGGGCAGGCCCAGAGACTGCACCGCGTCGATGTAGTTGAGGACCGTGTGGTTGTTCACATGGCAGGTGACGAAATAGGGGATCATCTGCAGGGGGACGTTCTCCACTTCCTTGCTGAAGGGATAGAAAATGCCGCCCCACACCGTCTCGTCGTGGGCGATGGTCTTGTCGTGCCGCGCCTGGACCTTCTTATTCCCCTTGTTGGTGTTCAGGTCGTTGCGGAACATCTGCATGAACTGGTAGATAGTGGCGTTGGTCATGGCCCGATAGTGCAGCGGACAGGCGCGCAGCGCCTCACCCCGCAGGCCCTCCATGCCGCGGTCGAACCAGTGGAGCACGGGCAGATAGGTCTGGCCCATCCAGCGATAGCGCCAGCAGCCCTTGGCAAAGGTCCAGATGCCGCCGTAGCGCATCACATCGTAGACCAGCATACCGTAGTTGTACAGCCACACCTTGTTGAAATAGTAGAAGGTGTCCTTCACACCGCGCCACTCGCGGTGCTTGTACAATCCGGTCTTGTCGCAGTACAGGTCGCCCAGGCGGCGCTCGCCGTGGGGCTTGCCGTACCAGAAATCCTTAGCCAGCTTTTTATAATCCGTGGTCTTGACCTTCTCCACCACGTTTTTCAGATCAAATTTCTTCATCTCTTCACGCCCTCCTGGATCTTCTTGATCTCCACGCTCTCAATGAACGCCTGGAACCGGGTACGCAGCTGGCCGCTGGCCGCGTTGATATACTCCTTCTCGATGGAACAGACAGGATAGCCGAAGTCGCGCTGGAGAACGACGGTATCGATGACACGCTCATAGCTCCAGTACTCGCAGAACTTGTTGGAGGCCACGATGATGCCGTCCGCCTTGTACGCCTTTGCCAGGTCGGCGATGTGCTGCTTGCGCTGGCGCATCTCATGCTGCTCCATAAAGCGGGTGCACTGGCTGGTGAGCAGATAGTGGCGGGCGATGGCACGCAGCGGCGTCTCCCCTTCCCGGATCTCGATGGGCAGACGGGACTCCATGCCGCCGTAGCAGTAGCGGTCCGCCACCACCAGGGCGCCGCAGCTTTCGATAAGCTTGGTAAAGTCCGGGTCGTCGTTCTCGCTGCCGGCCAGCAGGACCTTGCAGCGGTACTGGGGTCTGGCGTCCGGCTCACGGGTCTTCAGCTCCTCCAGCGTCTCGCGGAGCTTGTCGATGATCAGGTACTTGGGACAGGCCAGGGTCACCAGGTTGATGACATGGTACTCATAGCCGGTGATGGTGGGCACGTCCAGCTTGCGGTAATCGCCGATAGCCTGCATAATACGGCAGAGCTCGTTGTGGCTCTCGATGGTCTGGCGCAGGGCCTCGTCAGAGGTGTCCACGCCGTAATTGTCATGGAGGAAATCCAGGACGTGGGCCTTGATCTGTGCCTCGTAATGGTCAATACTGTTTTCCGTCTTTTTGAACGGGACATCCATGAACTCGCACTTGAAGCGCTCATTCTGGATGATATCCATACGCTGGAGGTGCTCCTGAAAACGGCAGGTCACGGTGCAGGTCTCGGTAGCCAGCTGGGCATCCAGGAAATTGAAGCCGCCCTCCAGGGCACGCTCAAGAAGGCTGCGGCCGTAGTGACAGGTGCGGGAAGACATATAATAGGTCGCCATATCAGGGGATGTGCAGCGGGGGGCGCGCAGGCGCACAGAGAAGCAGCCGGGCAGGTCCAGCAGCACCTCGGGCATGAAATAGCAGGTGTAGCCTAAAGCCAGTTTTCCGTCACTTTTCGCCTGCTTCACCAGGTCGTTATTGGCCTCTTGCAGCAGGTTCTCAAAGTAAATCAGATGTTTAAGGTCCCTCATCTCTCGTCCTCCTTGCTGCGCGGAACGCGCAGTATTGTCCAGTAAAATTATACATAATTGCAGAAAATTTGTCAATGAAATTGTGTTGTTTGCACAGATTTCGGACACTTTCAGGAGATATGTCTGTTATCGTCGGTTTTTTGACGATTTGGGGAGGAAAATTGACTTTTCAGCGCCGCCGTGGTAGAATAAGCACAGAAAAAACGGAGGTGCGGATATGTGTACTATTGACGAGAAAGCGGCCGTACATTCGGCCGATCATGCCGGTGCAGACGCGCCGCACACACACGCCCATACCCACGAGCATGGGCACGATCACGGGCATACACATGAGCACCACTCGCCGGAGGAAACGGTGGCGCTGCTGGCGTACATGGTGACGCACAACCAGCACCACGCCGAGGAGCTGCACGAGCTGGCCCACAGCGTGGAGGGCGAGGCCGCGCAGCTGCTGCACGAGGCAGTGGTGGACCTGACCGTGGGCAACGAGAAGCTGGCGGAGGCCCTGCGTATCCTGAAAGGAGAGGAATAAACGATGTGTCTTTCCACAGTATGGACGGCGGAACGGCAGCCGGTGTGCAAAAACGTGGCGTCCGTGACACAGAAGGACGGGCAGCTGGTGTTCACCGATATCATGGGCATCCCCACGGTGGTAAATGGGCAGATCGAGAAGATCGACCTGATGGAGAACGAGATCATTATCAGAAAAGCGACCGCCTGAGGGCGGCCGCTTTTCTGTCTGCCGGTGAAGCAAAAAAGAAAGCCCTTACGGGCTTTCTTTTTTGTTGACTTAGTGCCGCTTTTTGCCGGCCCACGCCATGCCGGTCACGGACAGCAGAGCCGTCACGGCGTAGATGCCCACGCCCGCGTCAAAGGTCTTGGGAGATCCCTTGGTGGTGGAGGTGGTATCGGTGGCGGAGGAGTAGTAGTAATAGGAGTTGGCGGACCAGACCGCGGTGAGATAGGCGCCATCGCTGAAGCGGTTGATTGCTCCTCCGTCCGTGGCGGCTTCCGCAAAAACAATGTCCTTCACCTGCTCGCTGGTATAGGTGCCGGTAAATCCAGGTATCTGCTCTCCTTCGTGCAAAGCGATCTTCCAACCCTTGAAGGTATAGCCGCTGCGCGTAGGCGTAGGCAGTTCAAAATTGTCTTTCGACATCCGTAGCACCGGCTTCACACCGGTTCCGTCAGCGTAGTCGATGTGAAACGGAACAACGCCAGTGTTGCTGTTGCCGACCTTTATCACTTCATCTCTACCTGCCGCAGCAGCTGCGGCAGCGGAATCAAAATCACTGTAATAGCTGTACTTACCGCCGGCGTAGACCTCGTACTTCAATCCATCGGCAAGATAGGTCGGATTTACGCTGTTAGAGAACGTGCCGCCGGAGATATTACCGACAATACCATTGCCGTCTCTTGTTTTTTCAATCGCGTCGTATTGACCAGCCGAAAGATTAAGGACGGTTTTTCCTGTCGTATTAACAGTGGTAGATATAGATTCATCGTTCAGCACGATTTTTCCTACCTGCACTGTGCTGTCCGCAACATTTATCGTCGCGTTTACGCCGTTATAAAAATAGTCATACGGAGTGTTGTTAATGGCCGCACGTTTCAATGTGGGGTTATCCGATGTATCACTATTTGTTCCGGTTGCAATCTTGGTGTTCCCCTCCAGCACCAGATTGCCTCGATTGTTAATGCCCCAAATCAGGTAATTACCACTCTGGAGGTCAACATTCGTCATGGTCAAATCGCCGTAATTGGCCACGCCAACCTTAACTTTCTTCTGGTCAGCGCTCACTTCATCGCTGCACTTCAGTACGCCGTCTCTAATCGTCAGCTTACTGTACGCCAGAACGCGGATGCCGTTTGTCTCGGTATTTGGTGATCCGATTGCCGGACCAAGTGTCAGCACTTTCTCATTCAAATTGAGGATCGCGTTAACCGCCTGTTTTCCATCAGATGTTCCGAAATCAAAACCGCCATTTGTGGGTTTCAGCAGCTTAATCTCCGTCTGGACAGGCAGTGCCTCCCCGCCTACAACATTAGCGGTTGGCAACGCCGCGACCGCTTCTGCCAACGTGTCATAGTGCGTGTCACCGATTGCCGCTACGTGCTGGCAATCCGCCGCAGTGCAGTTCTCGCCCGCGGCGAAGGCCACGCTGCACAGTCCCAGCGCCATGACCAGTGCCAGTATGGTTGCCAACAATTTTTTCATCGTTTCTACCCCGATTTCTTTAGATTTCCGCAGGGGCCATCGTTTTAAGCTTGCTAAAACGCAAATGCAGAGGTACCTCTGCCACCCTGTCGGTTGGTTTTATTATAGCAAAGATTTCCCATTTGACAAGGGTTTTTTGAATAATTCTGGCATGGGAAAACGAAAAATGACCGGGATACCCGGTCATTTTTCACTTTATCTGCGGACGACCTCGCGGCCGTCGGACCAGACGGAGACGATATTGTGGCGGTGGGTCATGTAGATGGCGCGCTCAAAGCGCTCCTCCACATTCAGGGGATGGGCGGCCTCGGGGAAGTCGCCGTCGTCGATGACCACGGCGTGGAGCTTATCTCCCACGGCGAAGCCTTCCCCTGCCCCGAAATACTTGTGGCCGGAGGTGGTGCCCAGGTAATAGCCCTCGGCCACGGTCAGGAACTCGGGGTGCTGCTCATCGGTGACGCGGCGGGCCTTGGAGGTACGGATGGACATGGTGATGACCTTGTACATGGGCAGCTGGGCGCCGCCGGCGATATCGCTGCCCAGAGTGACCCACAGGCCCTCGTTGACCATGCGGCGGACGGGGCAAATACCGGAGCAGATGTTCACGTTGGAGTCGCCGCAGTGGACCACCACCACACCGGCGTCACGAATGGCGGCGCGCTCGCGCTCGTCGGACCAGACGCAGTGTGCCATGAGGGTATGGTCCTTCCATAGACCGTACTTGTCGTATGTCTCCCAATACTGGCTGCACTCGGGGTGCAGCTCCTTCACCCAGGCGATCTCGTTGGTGCTCTCGGACAGATGGGACTGGACGTACAGCCCCCGCTCGTTGGCCAGCTTTCCCAGCTGGGTCATCAGCTCGTTGGTGCAGCTGGGCGTGAAGCGGGGCGTGAGGATGGGCTTGATGTGCTCAAAATGGCAGGCATCCAGCCAGCGGAGCGTCTCCTGCACGGACTCCTCTGTCGTCTCCTGCAGCTTGCCGGGCAGGCCGTTGCGGTCCATGTTGACCTTGCCCACATAGCCGGTGACGCCGGCGCGCTCCAGCTCGTCCATGAGGACGAGGGTCGCGTCGGTGTGGAGGGAGGAGAACATACAGACGCGGGTGGTGCCGTTGGTGATCAGGTCTGTAGCCAGCCGGCGGTAGACGCGGCGGGCGTAGTCCAGGTCGGCGAACCGCGCCTCGGTGGGGAACGTGTAGGTGTTCAGCCAGTCCAGTAGCGGCAGGTCCATCCCCATGCCCAGCATGGGGTACTGGGGCGCATGGAGATGCATATCCGCGAAGGACTGCATGATGATGCGGTCGCCGAAATCGCGGACCTCCGCGCCCTCCAGATGGGCGGGCAGATCGGGATAAAGGCCGGTAATGACGCCGTCCTCCAGCACCAGGCAGCCGTGCTCGAGAATGTCCAGGCGGCCCATGGCGGGCGCGTGGACGATATTACCGCGTAAGACCTGTGTCATGGTGAGATACCTCCTGCAAGCAAAATAAAAATGGATGCTCCGATGCACCCTGCATCGAAACACCCATAGCAGAGCCGTCGGCGGCTCCGTAGAAACGCCCCGCGCCATTCTCGCGGGGCTATATGAGCTGTATTACGGGATACATTGTACCATATTCCCGATGGATTGGCAAGAGAAAATCCCCGGCAAATGCACAGCATTTGCCGGGGATGCTGCATTTTACTCCACGGTGACGCCGCGCTTCTTGAACTCCTCGACCATCAGATCCAGGTCGGGCTCGATGTGAATGGGCTCGCCGGCGGACTTGATGGCATTGGCCACGTCCTTCAGGCCGTTGCCGGTGACGACGCTGACCACGGTGGCGTCGTGGGGGATCAGTCCCTGCTCGCAGGCCTTCTTCAGCGCCGCGGCACCGGTGACACCGGCAGGCTCGCCGAACACGCCGCAGGTACGGCCCAGCAGGCGCTGGGCGGCCAGGATCTCCTCATCGGAGACGTTGACGGCGATACCGTTGGACTCGCGGATGGCCATGAGGGCCTTATCTGCATTGCGGGGCACGCCTACGGAGATGGAGTCGGCGATGGTGTTCTCCTCCATGGGCTCCCAGGGCTTGTCCTCCTGGATGGCGCGGTTGATGGGATAGCAGCCCAGGGACTGGGCGGAGATCAGGCGGGGCAGCTTGTCGATGAAGCCGATGGCGTACAGGTCTTTAAAGCCCTTCCACACACCGGCGATCGTGCAGCCGTCGCCCACGGAGATGGCCAGGTAGTCGGGCATCTCCCAGTTCAGCTGCTCGGCGATCTCGAGCGAGACGGTCTTCTTGCCCTCGGAGAGGTACGGGTTGATGGCCGCGTTGCGGTTGTACCAGCCCCACTTTTCGATGGCCTCGGCAGACATCTTGAAGGTCTCTTCGTAGTTGCCCTTGACAGAGATGACGTTCGCGCCGAAGATCATCAGCTGCGCGACCTTGCCCTTCGGGGCGCGCTCGGGGACGAAGATGTAGGTCTTGAAGCCCGCGGCAGCGGCGTTGCCGGCCAGGGAGGACGCGGCGTTGCCCGTGGACGAGCAGGCGATGATCTTCGCGCCCGCCTCATGCGCCTTGGCGACGGCCATGGCGGAGGCGCGGTCTTTCAGGGAAGCGGTGGGGTTGATGCCGTCGTCCTTGACCCACAGACGGCCAAGACCCAGCTGCTCGGCGAGCTTCGGCTCCTCGTACAGAGGGCTCCAGCCCACGCGCAGCGGCGTGTCGGGCGTGGTCTCCTCGACGGGCAGCAGCTCGCGGTAGCGCCACATGGTGGGGTTCACGCGGTTTTTGAGCGTCTCCTTGGTGAGATGCGCCTTGATGTAGTCGTAATCGTAAACGATATCCAGAATACCGCCGCAGGAGCAGTTGGTCAGGTTCGGCACCGCCTCATATTCCTTGCCGCAGCGCACGCAGCGCGCACATTTGACGTTTTTCAGCATAATTCTCTCCTATTTTCAAAAAGATGCGGGGATGGGGCGAACCCCACCCCCGCAGATGTTGGTTGGATGATATGGATCAAAGCGCCTTGAGCAGGCCGACTTCGTCGTTGAAGGCGTTGATGAGCTCGTCGAGCTCCTTGGCCTGGGCGTGGACAGCGTCCCAGGTGTTCTTGGTGTCGTACCACTGGGCGTTCAGATCTTCGACGGTCATGCCCTGCTGCTCGACCCAGGTGTAATACTTCAGGTTGTGGACGCGCTTGCGCTCCGGATACGTCAGCTCCATCATGTTGTCGGTCTTGAGGTTCAGGATGTGCAGGTTGTGGTCCAGCTCGGCAGCCTGTGCGGAGTAGGCACCGTACATCTCGTTGAGCTCCTTAACACGGGACTTGTACATGACAGCGGAGTCGGTCAGGACGGTGACGACGACGTCATCTTCTGTCAGCTCATAGTACTTGGCAAACTTGATGCAGCAAAGAACGTTTGCGATGCCGGAAATACCCATCCAGGTGAACTTCTCGATCTGCTCGTCAGACAGGCCAAGGGACTTCAGGTAATCCTGGCCTTCCTTGCAGTTGAACAGGCGGAGCAGTCTCTGGGAGTCTTCATCGTCGATGTCGATGACCATGTCGGTGTTCTTGACATTGTGGACCCAGGGGATGTGCTTGTCGCCGATGCCTTCGATGCGGTGGCCGCCGAAGCCGTTATCCAGGATGGTCGGGCACTGCAGCGCTTCGCCGACAGCCAGCTTGAGGCCCGGATAGCGCTCCTTGAGCAGGTCGCCAGCGGACATCGTGCCGGCGGAACCGGAGGTGAAGCAGGCGCCGGCAAGTCTCTGGCCGGGCTTCTTCACGTTCTCAAACAGATCGCTCAGAGCGTAGCCGGTGACATTGTAGTGCCACAGGGGGTTGCCCATCTCGGCGAACTGGTTGAAGATCATCATGCTGGGATCCTGCTTGAGCTCCCAGGTCTTGTCGAAGATCTCCTTGACGTTGGACTCGCAGCCCGGGGTGGCGATGATCTGACCGGCGATGGACTTCAGCCAGTCA
>OMFP01000176.1_pt1 | contig 33158 bp, 23 predicted proteins | sample 1674221 | NCBI WGS metagenome assembly OMFP01 (sample SAMEA103958152, study PRJEB25191) | human gut metagenome | biome: human-associated habitat [ENVO:00009003]; feature: intestine environment [ENVO:2100002]; material: feces | place: Germany | collected 2013/2015
AGGCCTTAAACAGGAACTATTCCACCGCAACTTATGAGGGGGCGGGGGATGCGATAGTATTGCATGGTGGTATTCGACTAACCGAGGACTTATCCGAGGGCTTTATGGAACAGCACCAGCATTATCAGAGCTTGCAAGATCAGGCATACAACGCATTGCGCTCCAAGATTATCTATGCCGAGCTCAAACCCGGCACGCGTCTTTCGGCGATTGGTCTGGAAAAGGAGACGGGAATCGGGCGCACGCCCATTCGCGAATCCTTTGTGCGCCTGCGTGAGCAGGAGCTGGTGGAAACGCGTCCCAAAAGCGGCACCTACGTCTCTAAGATCAGCATGGAACGCGCCGAAAACGCCTGCTTTTTGCGCGAGAAGCTCGAGAGAAGCGTGCTTATTAAATGCTGTTCGGCCGCCTCGCCCGAGCAAAAGCAGCGGCTTGAGCAGATTCTTACCGAGTCCGAGTCGCTCGACCATGGCGAAACGCGCCGTTTCTTTGACCTGGATAACCTGTTCCATGAGACATGTTTTGAGATTGCCGGTCGTCACATGTTGTGGGATTGGATGAAGAGCATCAACACGCATTTTGAGCGATACAACTGGTTGCGTATGGTGTCACAGGATCTGGATTGGGAGCCGATTCGTCGGCAGCATCGCCGGATTCTCGAGGCCATTAAGAGGGGCGATACCGACGCGGCGAGCTATCTGGCAGAGACACACCTGCACCTGATGCCCGAAGAGCAAGGTCCGGTTATCGCCTTGCATCCCGACTATTTTGAGCTGTCCAAAGACTCGGCCATCTAATCAATCCCCATATAAGTTGCGGTGGAATAGGGACTGTTTTGCGGCCTAGGTGGCGCAAACAGTCCCTATTTCACCGCAACTGCGTTGGGGCGTAACCGGGGCACAAAGCTGCGGCACCGCTTGGAGGAAAAGACCGGAAGCAAGGGTCCATTCCTCCAGACGGCGCCGCAGCTGTTTTGATGGCTCGGCTTTTACCGAAGTGGCTCAGTTGAGCGCGACTGCCAGCCGAGTAGGCAAAGCGGCTCGGGGGCGTGTCGCTTCCGTCACGTTCTATCAGCATACAAGACGGTTTTGGTTCTTGTTCGTGACGGAAACGGCGCGCTTCCGAGCCGCTTTAAAAGAAAGGGGGCGAGGTCTAGGGTACGCCCCCTTTCACGATAGAGAGCTAAACCTAGCCGCGGACCTTCTTGACGACGTCCATGGCCTCGCGGGCGATCTGCTCGACCTTGGAGAAGTCGCCGTCGGCAAACAGGGCCGGCTTGACCATCCAGGTGCCACCGCAGGCGATGATGGCGGAGGAGCTCAGGTACTCCTCGACGTTGGCGGTGCTCACGCCGCCGGTAGGCATAAAGCGATGACCGACAAACGGAGCGGCGAGGGCCTTGATGGTGTTCAGGCCGCCATACTGGGACGCGGGGAAGAACTTGGTGACCTTGAGGCCCAGGTTCTCGGCTGCGGTGACCTCGGAGGGGGTCACGGTGCCGGGAAGGACGGGCAGCTCGATGTCGATGCAATGCTTCACGACGTCCTCGTTGTAACCCGGGGAGACGATGAACTTGGCACCGGCGGCGCGGGCCTGCTCAACCTGCTCGACGGTCAGGACAGTGCCGGCGCCAACGCACATCTCGGGCTCGGCCTCGGCCATAGCGGCGATGCACTCGGCGGCGCAGGCGGTGCGGAAGGTGACCTCGGCGGACTTCATGCCAGCTGCCATAAGGGCGTGGGCGAGCGGAGCGGCGTCCTCGACCTTGTCGAGCACAACGACCGGCACGATGCCCAGGGACTCAAGCGTGGTGTAGAACTGATCGAACATGATGTTCCTTTCGATGCGTGGCGCGCATGGGCGCGTGATTGCCAAATGTGCTGGTCAGGAGCCGATTTTGGATTGGTTATCGGAGGCACTGCTTGGGGTTCAAGCAATTCCAAAACCGGCTGCTCGACCAGTCATGTAGGGAATGCCAGGCAAAACCGGAATGGGACTGGTGGTTTTGCCCGGCCGGAGGAATCAGGGAGCGGGCCGCAGGGGTATGGGATTGGAAAGCTGCGGCCCGCGGAATGGAGACGGACTAGCGCGCGACGCGGGTGCCACCGTCGGCGGCTGATGCTACGGCTGCGATCTCGTCTGCGGTCACCAAGTTGGAGTCGCCCTTGATGGTGAGCTTGAGGATCGAAGCCGCAATCGCGTAGTTGACGGCAGCCTGCGGATCGAAGTCGTTGATGAGGGCGTGGACCAGGCCGGCGTTGAAAGCGTCGCCGGCGGCAACACCCTCAAGCACGTGCACATCGTGAGCAGGGGAGAACCAGTGCTCGCCGCTCTCGCCGTCAAAGAGCATGCCCATCCAGATGGAGCGCTCGACGCAGGAGATGTTGCGGACGACCGAAGCGACCTTCTTGCAGCCGTACTCGGCGCAAATCTGACGGGCCATCTCGACATAGGTGTCGCGCTCCTCGATGCCGTGGGCAAGGGAGCCAGAGACGCAGGTCATACCGAGGCCGGCAGGCGCATCCTCGTCGTTGGCGATGCAGATGTCGACGAGCGGCAGGAGTTCCTTCATGGTGGCCTGCGACTTCTCGGGCGACCACATCTTGCCGCGATAGTTCACGTCGCACACGGTCGTGATGCCCTTGGCGCGGCAGGCGGTGAGGGCATCCTTGCAGGCGGCAGCCATCTCATCGGAGACGGCGGGGGTCACGCCGGAGAAATAGAAGACATCGATGCCCTTGAGGATCTCGTCCCAGTTAAAGACGTCGCGCTTGGCCATGTTGATGGCAGAGTACTTGCGGTCGTAGACGCAACCGTTACCGCGCTGCGAGGCGCCGACCTCAAACACATAGGAGCCAAGACGGTCGCCCTGACGCACGACGCGCGTGGTGTCGACGCCGTAGGCCTTCAGCGAACGCAGGGCGCACTCGCCCAGACGGTTGGCCGGGACAACGGAGACGTAAGCGGCCTTGTCGCCCTGGTAGGCCAGGGAAAGCGCAGTGTTGGCCTCGGCGCCGCCGTAGCGGACGTCAAACTCGGTTGCCTGCTCAATACGCAGGTGGTCTTTGGGTGAGAGTCTCATCATGATCTCGCCGAAGGTAAGAACCGTTTTACCCATGGTCGCGCAGCTCCTTCTTGCTCGTGCGTACACCTTTGATATGGCGTTGGCACGCAGGTGCCAAGACGGTAGGGTGCGTCTTTGCACCTGCGTGCCAACGCTCGCCGAAATCGGTTTACGAAATCGGTTTCGTTTCGTGTTGTAGTATACTCACCTACAGCGTTTTGCAACCGAGATTTTTAAAAAATGCCTAAAATGGCTCAGACCGCCGACAATTGGGAAACGGGGTGCGTTATGGCGCAGATGAGAATCAAGGACATTGCCGCCGAGGCGGGCGTGAGCCCGGCCACGGTCTCGCGCTATCTCAACAACCGCCCCGGGCAAATGACCGAGGAGACCCGTGCTCGCATCGCGGCAGTTATCGAGCGCACCGGCTATCGCCCACGTGCCGCCGCGCGCAATCTGCGGAGCTCGCGCACCAACCTCATCGGCGTGATCCTGGCCGACATCGCCAACCCGTTCTCCAGCGCCATGCTCGAAGGACTTTCCGCCAGCGCCGCTGCGCGCGGCTGCTCGCTCATGACGGCCATTAGCGGCAGCGACCCCGCCAAGGAGGCAGAGTCGCTCACCAGGCTTATCGATGCCGGCGTGGACGGCCTGGTCGTCAACACCTGTGGCGGCAATGACGAGGCGATCGCCGCGGCAGCGGGACGCCTGCCCGTTGTGCTGCTCGACCGCGACGTTGCCGACGGCGGTGTCGATCTGGTGACATCTAACAACCGTGAGCTGGTCGCTGGCTTGGTAGACGAGCTCGCCGCTGCGGGCTGTGAGCGCCTGTGCATGCTCACCGAGGCAAGCGACGACAGCCCCGTGCGTCGAGAGCGCGCCGAGGCCTTTACCGACGAGCTTTCGCGCCGCGGTCTTGCGGGCGAGGTCGTTACCCTGGCCGATGGCGGTGCCACGGGCGTTGGCCGTTTGGACGAGACCATCCGCGGCTATGCGGGCAAAAGGCTCGGCCTTATCGCTGTCAACGGCCTGGTCTTCCTGCGCCTGACCGAGGCGCTGGCGCAGCTTGGCCCCTCGCTGCCGGCGGGGCTCAAGATCGCGACGTTTGACGACTATCCCTGGAACCATGTGCTCTTTGGCGGTGTGACCACGGCAGCGCAAGACACCATCACCATTGCCGAGCGCGTAGTCGAGCGCCTGTCCGAGCGCATCGACGTCGTTACCACCACGGTGGGCGAGGCCGCAAAGCTCGCCCCCAAGCGCATCGAGATTCCCGGCCACATCGAACATCGCGCATCAACCTCGCGCTAGCCTGTATGATAATATATAGACAATGTCATACAGGAGGTATCCATGGCTGCGTCTGTGCTGAGTGTGCGAGTGGACTCGTCAATTAAAGACTCATTTGCCGAACTGTGCGAAGAGCTTGGCATGACTTCGTCTGTTGCGGTCAATATGTTTATGAGGCAGATGCTGCGCGAGCGCTCTCTGCCGTTTGTTCCTTCACTTGGTAAGAGCTTTGCGAGCGAAAGCGCCGCGACGGGCATTTTGGATACTGCCCAGATTGAGTCCGCCGTCCGCGAGGCAGCCAGCTCGATTCCCGCCATCAAAACCGTGATTCTTTTTGGTTCGTATGCCCGGGGCGAGGCACATGTCGATAGCGATATTGACTTGCGTCTCGAAGTCGATCGCGAACAGGGCTTTGGTCTTTTCGCGTTGTCGGCGTTTGGCGAGGCGGTTCGCAAAGAAACCGGGAAGCAGGTTGACCTCGTCTCGAGTGACTATCTTGATGATGATCTTGCCGCGGTAATCGAGCGCGAAGGAGTGATCCTTTATGATCGCGCATAAGTCAGACGGCCTGTTCGCGCACGTTTTTTGAGCGCTTGATACGCTTTAACCCTGCGGAAACATTTTTCTGCGATAGTATCTGCGATATAGACCAGTCGAAACCCGCCCGAAAGAAAGGGGAGCGACATGAACCAGCAGAACATCGATTACGTACTCCGCTCCGTAGAGCAGCGTGACATCCGCTTTGTGCGTCTGTGGTTTGTCGACATTCTCGGCCGCCTCAAGAACTTTGCCATTAGCCCCGAGGACCTCGAGGTCGCTTTTGAGGAGGGTATTGGCTTTGACGGCTCCGCCATCGAGGGCTTTGCCACGCCCGAGGAAGCCGACATGCTGGCGTTTCCCGATGCTTCGACCTTCCAGATTTTGCCGTGGCGCCCGAGCCACAACGGCGTCGCCCGCGTGTTCTGCGACGTGTGCACTCCCGATCGCAAGCCGTTTGCCGGCGACCCGCGCGATGCCCTGCGCCGCATGTTCCGCAAGGCCGAGAAGGCTGGCTATCTGCTCAACGTGGGCGCCGAGCTGGAGTATTACTACTTCCCCGACGAGCACACCCCCGAGCCGCTCGACAACGTGGGCTACTTCGATCTTTCGGTGAGCGATGCCGCTCGCGACCTGCGCCGCAACACGGTCCTCACGCTCGAGAAGATGTCCGTGCCCGTGGAGTACACCTTCCACGCCGCCGGCCGCTCGCAGCACGGCATGAGCCTGCGCCACGCCGAGGCCCTGAGCATGTCCGACGCCATCACCACGGCCAAACTCATCATTAAACAGCAGGCCTACGAGAGCGGTTGCCACGCCTCCTTTATGCCCAAGCCGTTGGCGGGCGAGGACGGCAGCGCCATGTTTTTGCATCAGTCGCTGTTCGACCACGACGGCAACAACGTCTTTTGGGGCGAGGACGACGAGAGGTACCACCTCTCCGATATCGCCAAGCACTACATGGCCGGTATCCTGACGCACGCGCGCGAGATCAGCGCCATCACCAACCCCACGGTCAACTCGTACAAGCGCATCACCACGGGTGGCGACTCCGTACCGCAGTACGCCACGTGGGGCCTGCGCAATCGCGCGAGCATGATCCGCATCCCGGTCTACAAGCCCGGCAAGCAGCTGTCCACGCGCATCGAGCTGCGTAGCCCCGACCCCATGGCCAATCCGTACCTGGTCAACGCCGTCACGCTGGCGGCTGGTCTCGATGGCATCGAGCGCAAGCTGGAGCTCCCGCCCGAGGCCACGGCCGAGACGCTCAAACTCACCGACCGTCAGATGCTCGAGGCCGGCTACGCACCGCTGCCGCGCTCGCTCAAAGAGGCGCTTGACGTCTTTGAGGACTCGCAGTTTATGAAGGATGCCCTCGGCGAGCATATCCACAGCTTCTTCCTAAAAAAGAAGCGAGACGAGTGGCATAAGTTTGAGTCTACGATCACCGAGTGGGAGATCAAGCACTACCTGGCGAACTCCTAATCGCGCTGGCTTGTTCCAGTACGATTGAGCTCATTTCTTTGGAGGCCGATATGTCCGAAAAGAGTGCCCTGTTCATGGCGCGCACGACGCGCTTCCACGAGTTTGCCCGCAGCTTGACGACCACCCTGGGTGTCGAGGTGAGCCTGGCTACCCCCGATTCGCCGACTGCGGCGCACGACTTTGACCTGCTGATCCTCGATTCCGACGGCATTCGCAGCGACCGCATCGATCAGATTGCCAAGTGGCTTGACGATCGTGGCGGCGTCCCCATGCTGGTGATCGTCGACGATGAGGCCCTTGGCACCCTGCGCCTGCCGAATCACGCGCATGCCGACTTTGTATGCCCCACGGCGACGCCCAACGAACTCAAGGCTCGCGCACAGCGCCTGATGGGCGAGGAGGAGACCGTCACCGCCGACGATGTACTCAACATCGATAACCTCGAGATTAACCTGGCTACCTACCAGGTGACACTCGATAACGAGCCCATCGACCTGACGCTGATGGAGTACTCGCTTCTGAGCTTTTTGGCGACGCATCCCAACCGTGCCTACAGCCGCGAGGTACTGCTGCACCGCGTGTGGGGCTTTGAGTACTGCGGCGGTACGCGTACCGTCGACGTGCACATCCGACGCATCCGCTCCAAGGTGGGCCCGCAGATCGCGGCACATATCACCACCGTCCGCGGCGTGGGCTATCTGTTTAAGGACTAGCTTTTCACCACAAAGGGGACAGGCACCTTTGTGGTGGTTTTGACGCAGGCCGGGTCCTTTTGGGCCTGCAACAGAACTTAAGCCTTCCTAAAAGATTGCGTTCTCATACACGTGCACCCGCATATTGGGGTACAACTCAACGTGAACAATGATGGCCCGCCACATGTTTGGCGGGCCTTTGGTTATTTGACGAAAGGATCGCAGCTATGAGCGAGAACGATTCCCAGCGCCCCCAGGATGCGGGCAACGCCGGCGAGACCCAGCAGCAGCCGCGCGTGCAGGTGGAGTCGACGCCTGCCGACGGCAACATTCCCTACGTGCAGGCCTACGACACGCAGACCGGCAAGCCGCTGGGCGGCCAACAGGTCGTGAACAAGCACACGGTGGTCAAGACCAAGACCAAAAAGCTGCCGATCTTTATTACGGCGCTTGCCGGCTGTGCCTGCGGAGCCCTGCTGGTCATTGCGCTCATTATGAGCGGCACGCTCGATATCGGCGGCGGCAGGAACGCCGTGACGGCGGGTGCTTCGGGTTCATCGACGCAAAAGATCACCATCGACTCTGAGGACACCACGCTGGCTGAGGCCGTTTCTGCCAAGGCCTTGCCCTCCGTCGTTTCCATCACTGCTACTTCGAGCGGTAGCCAGAATGGCTCGCTTTCGCAGTCTGCCGACGAGTCGGACGGCTCGGGCAGCGTCGGCTCGGGCGTTGTGCTCGATACCGAGGGCCATATCCTCACCAACAACCATGTGGTCGATGGCTATGACCAGTACGTGGTGACCATGGATGACGGCACCACCTACGAGGCCGAGTTCGTGGGCAACGATGCCTCGAGCGACCTGGCCGTCATCAAGCTCAAGGACGCCGACGCCTCCAAGCTCACGCCGATTGAGATCGGTGATTCCTCCAAGCTCAACGTGGGCGAGTGGGTCATGGCGATCGGCTCGCCGTTCGGCAACGAGCAGTCTGTCTCTACGGGCATTGTGTCGGCGCTCTATCGCTCCACGGCCATGAGCTCTACCAGTGGCAACACCATCTACGCCAACATGATCCAGACCGATGCCGCCATCAACCCGGGCAACTCCGGTGGCGCACTCGTCAACGACAACGGCGAGCTCGTGGGTATTAACTCGCTTATCGAGAGCTATTCGGGCTCCAGCTCGGGCGTGGGCTTTGCTATTCCCGTTAACTACGCCAAGAACATTGCCGACCAGATTATCGACGGCAAGACGCCGGTACATCCGTACATGGGCGCTACGCTTTCGAGCGTCAATGCGCTTAACGCCCGCACCAACAAGCTGAGCACCGATAGCGGCGCGTATGTGGCAAGCGTCGTCGAGGACGGTCCTGCCGCCAAGGCTGGCATCCAAGAGGGCGATGTCATTACCAAGCTGGGCGACGATGAGATTACGAGCGCCGATGGCCTGATCATCGCGCTGCGCAGCCACGAGGTGGGCGAGAAGGTCGAGATCACGCTCGTGCGCGGCAAGGAAGAGAAGAAGGTCACGGTCGAGCTGGGCTCCGACGAGGAGTTGCAGAACCAGCAACAGGACGACAGTGCGACCGACACCGGCAACGGCGGTATTACCGACGAGCAGTTGCGCCAGTATCTGGAGGAGCTGCTGGGCCAGCAGGGCCAGGGTCAGGGCTACGGCCAGGGTTACTAACGAGCCGTATCGCACATACCGAAGCCAGAGGGGCTGTCCCATCAACGCGGGACAGCCCCTCTCTTCTTATTGATCCGTTGGGGACGGAGGAAAACGGATCATTTAGAGCTGATAAGAGCATGGTTTGATCGCGCGATCCGCCCCGGTCTGGTGGCTGCCGATTCGGTGCGGTTCGAAAGGGCTATTCGGCCCCGTTGCGACCGGTGGTACTCTAGTATCCGTTTGAAATCGAGCGAAGGAGTGCCGCTATGGAGCAATCGAGCCTGTTTGGTGACGGCGTGGACATCGATACCGAAACGCCCGCGAGCGCGGATACCGCTGCACCGGCCGATGCCCGTGCCCAGGCGGCAGCGCGCGCGGCCGAGCTGCGCCACGAGCTCGATTACCACGCCTATCGCTACTACATGCTCGATGCGCCCGAGATCACGGACGCCGCCTTCGACAAAATGCTCGTTGAGCTGCAGGAAATCGAGGCGACCTACCCCGACCTGGTGACGCCCGACAGCTATACCCAGCGCGTGGGCGGCTACGTGAGCGAGCAGTTTACGCCGGTCACGCATATGGCGCGCATGTATTCCATGGACGATGCCATGGATCTGGACGAACTTGACGCGTGGCTCCAACGAACCGAGGATGCGCTCGGCGCAGGTAGCGTCACCTATACCTGCGAGCTCAAGATCGACGGCCTGGGCGTGGCCCTTACCTACCAAAACGGCACCTTCGTACGTGCGGCCACACGTGGCGATGGCACCACGGGCGAGGACGTGTCGCTCAACGTGCGCACCATCAAGGATGTGCCCATGCACCTGTCCGAGCCGGCGCTCGCCCACATGGGCGCCGACCGCGAGCGTACCATCGAGGTACGCGGCGAGGTCTACATGCCCAAGGGCAGCTTTGTTCGTCTGAATGAAGAGGCCGATGCCGAGGGCCGCGACCCCTTCGCCAACCCGCGCAACGCCGCCGCCGGCAGCCTGCGCCAAAAGGATCCCAAGGTCACGGCGCGCCGCGACCTGGCCACCTTTATCTATGCCATCGCCGATACCGACCCGTTGCACGTCCACAGCCAACGCGAGTTTCTGGACTGGCTGCGCAGCGCCGGCTTTAGCGTCAACCCCAACGTGGCCCGTTGTGCCACGCCCGCCGAGGTTCACGAGTTCTGTGCCCAGGCGCTTGAGCACCGCGGTGACCTGGACTACGACATCGACGGCGTGGTCGTAAAGGTCGACAGCTTTCAGCAGCAGCTTGACCTGGGCTTTACTGCCCGCGCACCGCGCTGGGCCATCGCCTTTAAGTTCCCGCCCGAGGAAAAGCAGACCGTCCTGCGCGAGATTCGCATCCAGGTGGGCCGCACCGGCGTGCTCACGCCGGTCGCCGAGTTCGACCCGGTGACGGTTGCCGGCTCCACCATCGCGCGCGCCACGCTGCACAACATCGACGAGATTCGCCGCAAAAACGTGCGCGAGGGCGACACCATCATCGTGCACAAGGCAGGCGACGTAATCCCCGAGGTCGTGGGCCCGGTGCTCGATAAGCGCCCGGCCGATTCGGTTGACTGGCACATGCCCGAGGTCTGCCCCGTGTGCGGCAGCCCCGTGGTCCACGAGGACGGCGAGGTCGCTTACCGCTGCGTCTCCATCGACTGCCCCGCGCAGCTCAAGGAGCGCCTGCTCCACTGGGTGAGTCGCGGCTGCATGGACGTCGACGGCCTAGGCGACGAGATTGTCGACAAGATGATCGCCGCCGGGCTGATTCACGACGTCGCGGACTTCTACCAGCTCACGGTTGACGATATCGCCGGCCTGGACACGGGGCGCACCTATGCCAGCTCCAACAGCAAAAAGGGCGTCAAGAAGGGCGACCCCATTCCGGTGGGCCTCAAGACGGCCGAGAAAATCATCGCCGAGCTCAACAAGTCCAAGAGCCAGCCGCTCGGTCGCGTGCTGTTTGCCCTGGGTATCCGCCACGTGGGCAAGAGCGTGGGCGAGGTTATCGCCGAGCGATTCCTGTCGATTGACAAGCTCATCTTGGCGAGCGAAGAGGACATTGCCGAGTGCGAGGGCATTGGTCCCAAAATTGCGGCGAGCGTCAAGCAGTTCCTGGCCGTGCCCGAGAACCTTGCCGTGCTGGAGCGGCTGCGCCAAGCGGGCCTTTCGCTCGAGGTCGACTTGGGCGCCGCGCACGCGCAGGCCGCAGCCGACGCTGGCGTGGCAGGCGAGCTCGCCGACGCACAGCCACTCGCGGGTCTGACCTTCGTGCTCACCGGCACGCTCGTCAACCGCACGCGCGATGAGGCGGGCGCGGCGCTCAAGGTGCTCGGCGCCAAGGTTTCGGGCAGCGTGTCAAAGAAGACAAGCTATCTGGTCGCCGGTCCCAAAGCGGGCTCCAAGCTCACCAAGGCCGAGCAGCTGGGTGTGCCCGTGTTGGATGAGGACGCGCTCGAGCAGATCTTGGCTACTGGTGAGATGCCGGAAGCGTAAGACATCGATAGCCAAATTGAAGAACCGCCCGGGAAGCATGATGCCTTCCGGGCGGTTCTTATTTGGACGGGGCGACCGGCACCGTGATCTGCGTCACGTAGGTCGCGGGGTCGTCGCTGATGATGTCATCGATCAGGGCAATCTCGCGCGATGGACCGGCGGGTGTCAGGTTATGTTCGCGCATATAGCTGAGCAGCTGCTCATAGCGCGGGCCTGCTTGCCCGTGCGTGCCGCGGAAGCTTATGGTCAGGCAGCGCGCGGCGGTTCGCGTCTCGACGTCGCCCACGTAGTCATCGGTGTCATCGAGCAGCAAAAAGACCTCGTCGTAGCCGTCAAAGTCGCCGGCGGCCAGGCGCTCGGCGCTAATCCCGACGCCCAAGTTGCCCAGGAAGACAAAGGTCTCGTGCTGGCCCTTCTGCAGTTGACGAATTTGCCACTCTAGCGCATAGGCATCGGTGGGGTTGACGCGTTCGCGCAACACGGCGCAGCGAAGCTCGGGCGCATCGATTGTGCAAATGGTATCGAGCTCGATGTTCAAGGCATTGTGCAGCAGAGCAAGCCGGTTATCGATCTTGCGCGACACACGCTCCAGCTCACGTCGCTTGCGCTCGATGAGCTTTTGCTGCTGAGCCAGCTGCCGCTGCATAAGGTTCACGTCGCGCGTGGTCACAAACTCACGGATTAGCGCGAGCGGCAAGTCGAGAACACGCAGGTGGCTGATGGTGTTGAGAGTTGAGAGCTGCCGCGATCCGTAGTAGCGGTACCCACTCGCCGGATCGATGTGCGCCGGGTCCAGCAAGCCCATCTGCTCGTAATGGCGCAGCGTGCCCACGCTCAGGTTAAACAGGCGCGCCACCTCGCCAATACGGAGCAGGCCCTCAGTATGTTCACTTGGCATGTCGGTCACAGGACCGCTCCTTTCGGCAAAAAGCAGGGGAGGGGCGCTAGGCTCGCGTCGCCTCGCTACGCCACTAGCTTGTCAAAAGCTCCGCGGCGGTTGAGCACGGTAAACGCGACAACACAGATGACTGCCGACAAAATCGATCCGCACGGCGACGCGATGCCCATGGGAAACAACGTATCGGAATAGGCGTTCGACAACAGCCACGCACCGGGCACGCGAATGAGTGCCACGGCCAGCACGTTGTGCGCAAAGCCGATGTAGCTCTTGCCGTATGCAGCGAAAAAGCCGCTAAAGCAAATGTGGATGCCGGCAAAAATCGCGTCGAAAATGTAGCTGCGCATATAGCCGGTGCCGGCGGCGACTACTGCAGCGTCCTTGGCAAAAAAGCCGATAAACGCCGGCGCCACCAGCCACATCAGCGCCGTGATCAGGCAGCCGTACACCACCGAGATCGTCATGGCGTCCTTGAGCACCTGACGCGCGCGATCGCCCTTGCCCGCGCCGGCATTTTGCGCTGTGAGCGCGCTGACGGTAGCACCCATGGAGCTCGGCACAATGAACAAAAAGCTGATCATCTTCTCGACCAGGCCCACGGCGGCGGCGTCGACGAGCCCTCGATGGTTGGCGATGACGGTGATAAACATAAACGCCACCTGGATGCAGCCGTCCTGCACGGCCACAGGCACGCCGATCTTAAGAATGCTGCCGAGCACCTCGGGCTGGGGACGCAGGTCGCTGCGCTTAACGTGGATGTTCGTGCGACGGCTCTTGAGCCACACGAGCGCGAGGGCAACGCTGGCCGTCTGGGCGGTTACCGTGCCGAGCGCCGCACCCACGGGGCCGAGCCCCATGTGGCCAATGAACAGGAAGTCGAGCGCAATGTTAATAATGCACGCCACGCCAATCACGTACATGGGCGAGCGCGAATCGCCCAGCCCGCGAAAGATGGCCGAAAGAATGTTGTACGCGGCGATAAAGGGAATGCCGATAAAGCAGATACGCAGGTAGGCAGCGGTTCCTTCGACCGCCTCGGCCGGTGTGCCAATGAGTGCCACGATCTGCGGGCACAGTGCGAGCAGGACAGCGGCCAGTACCACCGAGACGCCCATAAAGAGCGTGATGGTGTTGCCGATGGCGGTCTCGGCGCGGTCGAAGCGGCGTGAGCCCACGGCGTGGCCGACGATGACCGTCGTTCCCATGGCCAGGCCCACGAGCGTCACGGTAATGATATAGAGCGTCTGCGCGCCATTGCCCACGGCGGTGATGCCGGCAGCGCCGCTGAACTGCCCCATCATGTACAGGTCGGCCATGCCGTAGAGCATCTGCAAAAAGTACGAGAGCATATAGGGCAGGGCGAAGACTGCGATGGTCTTGAGGACATTGCCGCGTGTGAGGTCGTGTTCCATGGGTGGGGCACTTTCTGGCTTGGTTCGTTTAGCTACCAGTGTAGTGAAAACCCTACAACGATTGTAGAGTCAAGGTTTATGTTGACGACGGGGCGAAAAAATAGTCACGCTCCAAGCACGATGCTTTGACCCCTCCGTGCCTCTTACCTCGCCTCAAACCATCACAACATTCGACGTTTTTCGCCAAAAACGGGAAAAGCATCGAATGTTGTGATGGTTTTTCTGCCACTCGACCGGGTGGAATCGCTTTCTTGCGCACGAAGGTGTGCGGACCCGTGAGCAGGGGAATAAGGTTGGTTATCCGACTCCATTGGAGGGCTCATGGACCTGCCAATCGTCCTGTCCCATAAAACTGCCTGGCTGTACCACAACGTGGCGCGCCCGTCCGAGTCGCTCTCGCGAGCAAGCAGTCTATACGATGAGGACTCGCTTGCTAACGAGGCGGAACCGACCGCGAGCCTGCCCAAATTGGGACTCGATGCCAAGGGGCTGAGGGCTTCAACGGCGGTTGGGATCGTTGCCGACCATCTGGTTTCTCTTGGTATTCCACGAGAAGAGCTCGATCATATCGACACGCTCGTCAACTTCGATTTTGAGCGCTCGACGCCGGCTGGATTTAGGTGCCACGTGTTTGGGGCGCCGATACCTCCAGACCATCTTATCGAGGTGGCAGAGGGCCTTCTGGTGGTTGATGAGGTCATGTGCTTTGTCCAAGCGGGTTTGTGGATGAGTGAGCCCGAGCAGCTGGAATATGGCTACGAAATCTGCGCCCGATACCATTTGAATCATCTGTCGACAGGCGATTATATCGAGATGGGGCAGAGGTATACCGTTGCCGACTTGATTACTTATTGCAATGAGAACCGATCTCGTCAGGGGGCTATACGCGCGGCCGCCGTGCTCAAGCGCGTGCACGATGGCGCGCGGTCGCCCATGGAGACGGCCACCGCAATCATGGTCGTAGCAAAACGTTCCCAGGGCGGGCTGGGATACGCCAAGATCGAGCTCAACCATCGGGTCGATGTTCCCAACGAGTTCAAGTATCTCGCAAAGGCCGGGTATTTCGAGATCGACGTATATGCGCCTGCGAGCGGTACGGGGATTGAATACAACGGCTCGGACCATCTTGATAAACAGCGCAGCGCGTCGGATGCGGAGCGTATGACCGTGCTGAGCGCGCTGGGCTTTAGGATGATCGTCCTCACCGGGACTCAGTTTGCCCATCAGCTGCAATTGCATCGGGCGATGAACGCCATCGCGCTCGCTATGGGCCTTAAGTGCGATCGAAGCGAAGCGTTCCAAAAGCGGCAAAACGACCTGCGAGAATTCGTGATTCGGCACTGGGACAGCGGCCTTTAGGGACGTTCCGGCCCTTCTACGGGGTACCGTGGGCAGGCGGACCATCACAACATTCGACGTTTTTTGCCAAAATCGGGAAAAGCATCGAATGTTGTGATGGTTTGTGTTGAGGACGGGCTTGGGAAGTCCGTTTTGCTCGAGGTGACCTGTCCTGTCGTACGGGTGTCGGCATGATTCTCTCGTGGGGTATTATGTTTTCCGAAGAATAAAACGCCGCGTGAGGGGAGGGCTGCGTGGACGGGCACGTGCAACATGACGGCTTTGGCCGCGACATCAACTACCTGCGCATTGCCGTTACCGACAAGTGCAATTTCCGCTGCATCTATTGCATGCCGGCCGATGGCGTGGCGCCCCGCGCGCACGACGAGCTGCTCAGCGCCGAGGAAATCGCCCGCTTTGTGCGCTTGGTGGCGGGGGAGGGCATTCGCCGCGTGCGCCTGACGGGCGGCGAGCCGCTGGTCAGCCGCCGTATCATTCCGCTCATTCGCGACATCCGCGCGATTCCGCAGATCGAGGACATCTCGCTCACCACCAACGGCGCCCTGCTGCCCAAGCTGGCGCCGCAGCTCAAAGATGCCGGGCTTAACCGCGTCAACATCTCGCTCGACACGCTCGACCCTACGCTGTTTGGAAAAATCACGCGCCTGGGCCGGCTCGAGCAGACCATGGCTGGCATCGACGCGGCACTGGCTTGGGGCTTTGAGCCCGTTAAGGTCAACTGCGTTGTTGTGCGTCGGCTCAACCAGGATGTGGCGGCCCTCGCGCGCTTGACCGTCGACCGCCCTATCCACCTGCGCTTTATCGAATACATGCCCATCGGCGACGAGCGCACCAGCTCGCATTGCGCTGTGGACCCGCATGCGCCCGCGCTCAATCCCGAGCTGTGGGACGCGAGCGATACCGTGCCGAGTGACGAGCTGCGGGCGCGCATCAATGCCGGGGCCGCCGCGACGGGACTGGGCGAGCTCGAGCCGCTCGACATCAACGACGCTCCTGCCGGCGCGGGCCCTGCGCGCTATTGGCACTTTCCGGGTGCGGCGGGAACGGTCGGCTTTATCAGCGCCATGTCCAACCATTTTTGTGCGAATTGCAACCGTCTGCGCCTGACGGCCGATGGCAACGTGCGTCCGTGCCTGTTTAGCGATGCCGAGTATTCGGTGCGTGAGGCGCTGCGCCGTGGTGATGATATGCAGGTACTTTCGATTTGGCGCGATGCCGTGGCCCACAAACCGCAGGAACACGCGATAATTGAGGGCACGCAACGATTTATGTCCCAAATCGGAGGATGATCATATGGCCAAGAGCAGGTACGCCGATGCCACCAAGGCCGCTCGCAGGGCCGCGATGTCTGCCCACAAAGCCGCGGCTGCGGTGAATGCTGGTAACGCCGACGCGTCCGCGCAGTCGACTGCCAGCGCTGCCACCGAGCCCGCCCGCGACGCCCGTCGCGACGAGCTGACGCACGTGGACGCCAAGGGCGAGGTGCGCATGGTCGACGTGTCCGACAAGGCCGAGACGCATCGCATCGCCATCGCCGAGGGCACCATCCTCATGCATCCCGAGACGCAGGCCATGGTGCTGCAGGACCGCGCCAAAAAGGGCGACGTGCTTGCCTGCGCGCGCGTGGCGGGCATCATGGCCATCAAACGCACGAGCGACATCATCCCCATGTGCCATCCGCTGCTCATTACCAAGAGCAAGTGCGACATTGCGCCCATCGCTCCGGCGGGGACGCCGGCCGAGAACGTGCCCGAGGGCTGGGCGCCGGCGCGCGCGGACGGACAGGTTGGCTTTCACGTACTGGTTACGGCCGGCGTGACGGGCAAGACGGGCATTGAGATGGAGGCTCTGACCGGCGCAAGTGCCGCGTGTCTGACCATCTACGACATGTGCAAGGCCGTCGATCGCGGCATGGAGATCGTCGACGTGCGCCTGCTGCACAAAGAAGGTGGTCGCTCGGGCGTGTGGGACCGCGCAGAGCGTCAGGTCGCTGCCGTTGAGGCCGTGGGAGCCGCGGGCGATGCGCCCGCGAGCGCACCCGTCGCCGTCGCGCCCGCAGCTCTCACTCCGGCCGTCCCCGCGATTGCGTTTATCGGCTACCAAAACTCGGGCAAGACCACACTTGTCGAGAAGGTTATCGCCGAGCTCACCCGCCGCGGCCTGCGCGTGGGCTCGCTCAAGCATCATGGACACCACGGCTTTGATATCGATGTGCCCGCTAAGGATACGTGGCGCCATCACCAGGCCGGATCCAAGCACGTGGGCCTTATCTGCGCCACGCGCTGGGCGGAGTACGCCGACACGCGCGAGGAGGACGAGATGCCCGCGCGCGAGCTGCTGTCGCGTTACAACGATGTCGACGTGGTGATCATCGAGGGCTACAAGACCGAGGGCTTCGACAACATCGTGGTAGCGCGCTCCGGTGTCGACCGTCTGCGTGGCAAGAGCTCTCTCGACCTGGTCGACGGTCACACGTTGGCCCTTGCCTGCAACGAAGCCCTGGCGCGTCAGGCCTTCGACGCCGGCTTTGCGACCCGAGTCATCAACATCAACGACGCCCGAGCCATCTGCGACCTCATCCAAGATCATCTAGCCTAAAACCTGCCAAAAAGGGACAGGTTTATTTTGGCAGGTTTTATCTGGGCAAACGTCACTTCCACCACAAAGGGGCCAGGCACCTTTGTGGTGGTTTTTGCTTTGGTAGATGTGTAGGGCATGCCTTACAATCTACCAAGTAGTTCATGACGGGCGAAAAACGGAGAGAAGGGGCTCTTGATGCGTCCTTAATGTTTCATGCGGATAGATTGATTCGACAGACGGTGGCGAATGCCCGCCGTCCGCATTCGTATGAAACAAGGAGTCTCCATGCTCGTCTCTCTTTTCTCAAAGCCTCAGTCATCGCTGTCCGTGCAGGCCAAGCGCCTGGTGGCGATGCGCTTTCTCATCTACACCGGTTTTCAGACCAGCTACTTTATCGGCGTCATCGGAACGCTCACCTATGCAGACGATGCCTCGGTCGTGGCGACATCGCTGGCTGTCCTCTTTATGAACGTATTCGTGATCTTGGGATCCTTTGCGGGTGGCGCGGCGCTCGACGCCTGGGGTCCGCGCCGTCATTTCTTGCTGAGCATTGTGGGCACGCTGGCAACCGGCGCGGCGATCCTCGTTTTTGGCAGCGCGACCGGCATCGTCCTGCTCGGCGCGGTGCTCCTGGGCTTTGTGATGGGGTTTGCCCAGCCCATCGCCACATCCTATCCAGCCTACCTCACCGACGATCCTGTCGAGCTCAAAGACATCAACTCCGCCATCGCCATGTTCTCAAACGTGAGTATCATCGTTGGCCCCACACTGGGCGGCTTTGTCGCGGCGGCTACATCGTCACGTGCGGTGTTCGTGCTCATGATGCTCTTTACCGCGTTGGCGCTCATTGCCGGTTGGGGCTTTAGGCAAAGTGCAGGTCAGGCTGCCACGCACGAAGGCAAACCCGCGATCGGTGACATCACATCGGATGAGGCCAGCCAAAGCCCCGACCCCAACATATCTTCCCGCGTCACCTTCGCGACAAGCATCAAGACAGTCTTCACCAACAGCGTCCTCGCCCTGCTCTTCTGCATCATCTTCCTCTCGAACTTTGGCTATGGCGCCTTCGATCCGCTAGAGTCGTTCTTCTACCGCGATGTCCTGCATGTCGGTGTTGAGTGGATGGGCTGGCTCTCGTCGGCCAGCGGTGTGGGCGCGGTGCTGGGCGCCGTGGTCGCGCTCCGCTTGCCGGCGCGCTTTGTCAGCCTCAAAACGCTGCTCGTGGCGCTCATGTCCGTGGGTCTGGGAAGCCTGCTCTACGTGGGAACGCCGTACGTGGGCGTGGCCCTTGTCGGCCAGATTGCCCTGGGCGTGGCTTGGGGCGTCGTCAACCCGCTCCACAACACCATCGTGCAAACGACGGCACCGCTCGAGCAACTCGGTCGCGTGAACTCGGTCATGGGCTTTGGCAATATGTTCGCTGGCGTGGCCCCGTTGGCGATTGCCCCGTGGCTGGCGGCGACGTTTGGCGTGCAGCAGACGCTCATAGGGGCGGGCATGGTCGTGACGGCGGTTCCCGCGGCGTTGCTGCTGTTTGGACGCCGGCATTTTGATCGTGCCGCGAAGTGGTAAAAACCATCACAAGATTCAGCGAAAATCGCAATTTTGCCGAAAAATGTCGAATGTTGTGATGGTTTGCGCTCAGGCCAGGCCATCCTTCGGGTTCGGCCACCACAAGGGGGGCAGGCACCTTTGTGGCGATCGGGTCCCAGCGGCCTGTGCCTTGGTATACCATGGACACCATTTCCGACCACATTCAGCACCGCCGCACAACCCAGAAAGGCCCCCATGGACACCACCTTCAGCCACATCAAAGCCGTGTTCTGCGATATCGACGGCACGCTGCTCACGAGCCAGCACACGGTGTCCCCGCGCACCGTGGCGGCGATTCGCGCCCTGCGCGAGCGCGGCGTGCTCTTTGGCCTGTGCACCGGGCGCGACGCCCACGCGACCGAGGCCATGTACAAGCTCTGGGGCATCGAAGGCCTGGTAGACGTGCTGGTGGGCTGCGGCGGCGCCGAAGTCATCGATCGCGCGCACGACATCAACGAGCTGAGCTATCCGCTGCCGGGCGAGACCATCGCGCGCATCTGCAAGCACATGGCGGACCTTCCGGCAACGCCCGTCTGCCCCCGAGACGGCGTGTTCTACGTGCCCGAGAGCAATGCGTGCGTCGAGCACCTGTCGCGCGTCGACGGCGTGCCCTACCAGGTGGTCGATTTTGCCGAGTTTTTGCGCGAGCCGCAGCCCAAGGTGATGTTTACCATGGCGCCCGAGGTAATGCCGCAGGTGATCGAGCGGGCGTCGACGTTTGCCGATGACACTGTTAAGGCAGCGGCTCTGCAAACCACGCAGCGGCTCTACGAGTTCATGGATCCGCGCGTGTCCAAGACGCGCGGCCTTGTGCGCGTGGCGGAGCTCAACGGCATGGAGCTCGAGAACATCTGTGTGTTTGGCGATGCCGATAACGACACCTGCATGGTGGCCGACGCTGGCGTGGGCGTGGCTATGGCAAACGGCAGCGACGCCACCCGTGCCGCCGCCGACTTTGTAACCGCCAGCAACGACAAAGACGGCATCGCGATCTTTATCGAGGAACATCTGCTGTAGCGCTGGGGGAGAACCGCCATAATGGGGACAGGCACCTTTGCGGTGGCCTCAGGCGATTTGGGCGAGTTGATGCCTACAATCTGCGCGCAAATACAAATATGGTTGTCTGAACATTACGCTTCTAACCGCCGATGGGTTAAAGATATTCTCATCAGTTTGGTAGGATATTCCTTCCGGTTGATGACCTACTGCTCACGGTCGATTTTCGACCGTGAGCGGGATGTTTGCTATTGAGCAAAAATTTGTGCAAATAAATCTAATGCCATTAAAAAATGATGGGCAACTAAATTACCAGTAGAAACAAAAAATAGATAGCGAATAAACGAAGGTAAATCTGAGCAAATGTCAAGAGAATTGAGAATCCGCTACAAAAATGTCGGTATTGTTGCTCAGATGTCTAAACAATCGTTACAATATGTACACTAAACGTGCGCAATTTCAGATTGCGCAGATACGTTTGATAGTGAAAGAGCAAGATCGCGGTCTCTTGGGGAGGAGACATCGATGAAAGCAAATTCAGACAAATCTAAGCAGAGCAATAAAGCGATGCATCGTGTGCTAGCAGGCGTTTTGTGCGGAGCCTCCGTTTTGAGCTTGGTGCTGTCGCTCGTCATGCCTCCGATCTCGCAGGCCATTGCCAACGACGCCCAGACGGGTGCAGCCGAGGAAGCCGTTGCGGACGAGGGTTCTTTGGGCGATGGTGCCGGTGCAGACAACAACGCGGACAAGGACGCCAAGGAGCAGAATAGTGACGACGCCGAGCATGGCGAGGGCGAAGGCCTCGACGCGGCGGACCCGTCTGCCGATGGTGCGGAAGCCAAGGGCGCCGCGCAGCCTTCTGGTGATGAAGCGGATGATGGAGATGGCATCGCTCCCGTTGCGGAGGACGAAACTAAATACGATATTCATAGTGGGGAAGAGTTGGCTTCAAAGCTTCAGGACGAGAGCCTTCGCAATGAAAATGGTGCCACCACTTTTAAGCTTGTTGCCGATATTGAGTACAACGATGAGGTAGGGCTCGTACAAAACAACGAGCACCCCGTCGTCAATATCATCTTGGATTTAAATGGTCACAAGCTTAAGCACTCGAGTAATAGCAAATCATTATTCGATGTTGCCAACGGCGCGACACTTACAATTAAGGATTCTGTGCAGACGGAGGAAAAGGTCAGTAACGGCCAGCAGCTAAATGATCAGGGACAGAAATTAACTCCCGCTAATTATGGCGAGGAAGCCATACTGTCTTACGACAACGATGGCATTCCGACTTACCTTTCCTACTATGTGACCGAATCGTCCCCAGAAGGAACGGGCACAACCGAGTCGCTTGTAGAACATGGTGTTGATATTAAAGGTAAAGGCGCCATTGTGGCTTGCGACGGTTCAAGAGGACTGAAGCTCATCAACATCAATGACGGCGGTCATTTCAGTCTTGAGAGCGGCGTGCTCACACAACAGGAAGGCTGTGAGGTCCGAAACCTGGTGTACGCGGGGAGCGGTTCGACCGTCAATATGAAGGGCGGTTACGTTTGCGGAGGTTATTGTCCGGACGGTGCTGCCGGCGCAGGAATATCTGTCGAAAATTCGACCCTTAGCATTTCTAACGGCGTAATTGCCGGCAACCGCGCTCCTAGTGGCGGCGGTGTATATGCCAATGGGTCTGCAGTCACGGTGACCGGCGGCGTAATCTCCGGTAATAGCACGCTTGATGGCATGAACGGATTTGGTGGCGGCATCATGGCCGAAGGCGGCAGCGTTGCTGTTTCTGGCGGTTACATTACGAACAATTGCTATGCCAACTTCTGCGGCACGGATGGTAACGGTGACCATGGCGGCGCTGGGCTTGCTGCCAAGAACGGCACCCATGTCACCATTTCTGGCGGCCAGATTACTGGCAATTATTCTGAAGAAGCTGGTGGCGGCGTTTACGTTACCAATATTTTTCAACAAGATAGGGCATGGCTCGACATTAAAGGAGGAAATATTGCCTCTAACGTGAGCTACCGATCTGAAGGTGCCGGCATCCGAGTGGGCCAGATGGTTGACGCGATGATTAACGGCACTGAAAAGAGTAAAGTCTACATCACAAACAATCACTGCATGTCTCGCTTTGACTGGGGCGGTGGCGGTATCTTCGTCCAGGGAAACTCGAATGCAGGTCAGGAGAAGACTGCTGGCAGGCTCTTTGTGTACAACTCGTACATTAGCGCCAATGAAGCTGGCGGCTACGGCGGTGGCGTTGCAGTCTGCCCCACGGGCAAGACGTTGGTAACGAACACTGAGGGCACGGCAATCTTTGGCAATTCGTCTGCCGGCAAACAGTTTGATGGCGATGAACATTTTAAAGAAGGCCGTGCTTACAACAAAGAGACCAATACCGGCAATGAAGCTGAACCCCATCTTTCAGGTGGTGGTAGTGGTAAGAATCAAGATAGAGATGCATACAATTCGGAGGTGTTTCGCGACAGCGGTCATGCCGATTTCTTCCTTGCGGCAGCGGCTGGCCATAAGGAACCGCTTGCGGCGGTAATCGGCAAGATGCTCGGCGAAGTAGACGCCAAGTATTCTGGAAGCAAAGAACGCAGTGATACCCAAGAACTCAGTGAGGCTATCACTATCCCTGCCAATGGCGGCGTGAAGATTTATCGGAGCGTCGGTCTGACTTCGGGTGTCAAAGTTGGAAGTGATGAAGCGAAAAATGCGAAGAAAGCTGCCAGAACTTTCATCACGGGCAACTATTCCTGGGACCATGGCGGCGGCATCATGTCGAATGGCGACTTGTACCTAGGCGTGCCTGCGGATACGTACGTCTACCCGAGCCTTAAGCTGAAGGCGACCAAGAAGTTGGACGGCCGCGAGCTTAAGGGTGGGGATTTCACCTTTACGGTCTACCGCAAGGATTCGGCTGATCCTATCGCTCGCGGGGTATTCAATTCTGACGCTTGCACCGAGGTTGGAACTGCGAGTAATGATAAAAGTGGCAACATCACGTTTAACCTTGGTGAACAGTTCGCAGCGAGCGGTACGGCTGGCACGATTACATATTACCTAGTCGAAAATGCCGGAGAGGTTTCCGGTATCACATACGACACTGCCGTGTACGAGATTGAGGTGACTGTCAAGGACAACCCGACTGAGCTCATGACTGTTCCGAAAAAGGAAAGCCCGAACGAACAGATACCTCTCAACATCCATAACTACACGATTGAAAAAGTCAATGTGACCAAGCATGAACTCGACAAGTCATCTGGGGTGTGGAGTGTCACAAAATCATGGAACAACTTGCAGAAGAGCGATGACTATTATCCAATTGCCTGCAAAGATAGCTCAACGACTTTCACCAACGAGTACACTCCGTACACCTCCAGCGGCTCTTGGACTCCTAAGGCGACTAAGGTCGTTAAGGGTGGCGAGATGAAGGAGTTTACGCTCGAGTTTGCGGATAACCCGGACTTCGCGGACGCTAAGACGGTTAAGACTCGGGTCGATGGCGACAAGTCCCAGACGCTTTCGTTCTTAAATGCGTCTGGCGAGGGGATTAAGTACTCGCTCTCTGATATCACGAAGAATCCCTTCACTGCCGGTGATCCTACGGGCCGTGGCGCTTCCAAGACCTTCACGTACTACGTGTGCGAGAAGAATGAGAGTTCAATTTTCTCGCATTATAAGTTCGATCAGTCGGTCTATAAGCTTGACGTCACGATGACGGATCAGAAAGATGGCACAATCACTGCCACGAAGGTGACCTACACCCAGATCAAGGATGCTGACGGTAATGCCATCGACGAAGGCAAGCAGACTACCGTGGATTACAACGATGGATCCGATACTACCAAGCCCAAGTCCATCCCCACCTTCACCAACACCTACTCAACCTCTTTGCCCCTTTCTGGTATGTCGGGCGTCACTCTGACGTACCTTGCCGGCGCGGCGGTGCTTTGCGCTGCTGCAGCCTGGATGCACATTCGTCGCAAGGCGAATGCGAAGGGAGGTGAGCGCCGTGAATAAGAAAGTTTGCTCCTTCCCGATCTTGTTTGCGCTGCTTGCCCTCTTGATCGGCACCTGCGCGGTTGTGTTCCCCGCTTCCGCGCAGGCCACGCCGACCTCGACCGGTTCCATCACGGTGAGCGGCACCGTGGCGAGCAGCTACAACGCCCACCAGATCTTTAGCGCCAACGTCGTCGACGGCGACAACGACGCCAAGATCGCCACCGACCTCGTTTGGGCAAGCGACGCCGCCCGCGACGCCGCGCTGCCTGTGCTGCACGGCGCAGGCATGCCCAATTCCCAGACCACCGCGCAGGAAGCTGCCGAGTGGCTCAACACCGATTCCCACCTTACGAGCGCGCTGAGCGCACAGCTCGCTCGTTCCCTCCAGAGCTCTGGTGCCGTGTCCGTGGCCCTTAACGCGGGCAGGGCGGCCGAGCTACCCTGTGGCTACTGGCTCATCGTCGCCGACGACGACGCCATCGCCCAGGGCGAGGCCGGCACCGCGCCGATCATGGCCCTGGTGGGCGGCAGCGCCGTCACCGTCAAGCCCAAGGCCGCGACGCCCAAGGTGTCCAAGCACGTGCTGGAGGACAGCACCGCCGCCTGGCAAAAGGCCGCCGACGCCACGGTCACCGACGACCTGTACTGGCGCCTCTCTGCCACGGTCCCGGCGGGGCTCACGGCATACGACACCTATGCGGTGCAGTTCGTCGACACCATGAGCGCGGGGCTCGATCCCTCCAAGGTCGCCGCGAGCATGCGCGTGTACGTGGCGGCGGGCGCGGACGGCGGCTTCGGCGCCGTCTCGGCCGGCAAGGACGGGCGCGCCGGCACCGAGCCCGCGAAGGGCTGGACCGACATCACGGCCCAGTGCAGGGTCTCGGTCGACGGCAAGACCTTCACCGTGCGCACCGGTGACCTGATCGCCGCGCTCGGCGGGGCCGACGCCTTTACCGCGGGCACCCGCGTGGTCGTCGTGTACAATGCGCCGCTCAACAGCGCGTGCAGCCACGGCATCGCGAAGGGCAACCCCAACGAGGTCTACCTGCGCTACCCGCGCTCTCCCTTTGCCGACCAGTCCGGTGACGCCGGCTTCACCCGCACGCCGAGCGACGATGCGTGCGTCTACACCTGGGATCTCGCGCTCACCAAGCGCGGCAGCGACGGCGACAAGCCGCTTGCTGGGGCGGTCCTGAGCATCGCCGACGACCGCGGTCGCACGCTAGCGGCCGACGGCGCGTGGGATGCAGAGGGCAAGGCTACCGTCACCACGGGCGAGGACGGTCGCGTGACCGTCTCGGGCGTGGACTCGGGCAAGCTGGAGGTCCGCGAGCTCAAGGCGCCCAAGGGCTACACCGCCTTTGAGGGCACGCGCTCCGTTACGGTCAAGGCCGAGGGCCTGGACGTCGACCAGGTGGCCGCCGCCAAGCCCAAGCTCACCATCACGGCCGAGTCGCCCCTGCGCGCCGACAGCGCGGACGGGTCGACGGGCAGCCTGGAGGCGTCGATCATCAACACGCCCACCGACACACCCCCTAGCATTACCACCGGAGGCTTTATGCCCTTGACTGGCGATATGGCAATGTACGCCGTGGCCGCCGCAGCGGTCGCCGGAGCTGCACTGATCGTGGTCGCGCTCCTGATCAAGCGGGGAGGTGGCAGCCATAAAGAGTAGCTGGCAGCCCCACAGAGAGCGGGGCGAGACGTGGCGAAGCAGATGCTAAGACACGGACAGACAGATTTAGATCAAATGGAATTCAAGCAGGAAGCAGAGGAAAAGAAGATGAGCATGAGCAAGAACATCGCACGCCTGGCAGTAACCGCCGGCCTCACGGCGGCGTTGAGCTTCGGTGGCGTGATGGCCCCGGTCACGATGGCATTTGCGGCTGAGGGTGGTCAGGGTAGCATCACGATTAACAAAGTCGTCGACAAAAATGCTGGCAATAAGTTCAAGGCATATCAGATCTTCAAGGCAAAAGTCGTTGACAAGGAAGGCGAAGGCAAGGTTGCTTCCGATGTTAAATGGGCAAATAATGCTATCGCTTCCAAGGTGATTACCGCCATTAAGGGGTCTACTCAGTATAAAGCACTTGTGAAGAAAGACGCCGCCAAGGGGCTCAAGGAGGGTGCCTCTGCTTCGGATGTGGCCGAGTGGCTTTCTCAAAATGTGAATGGCGTTGCCAGCACGGCATCCAGCGGCGAAGGTACGCGTGTTGCCCCCGGCGATGTGCTTTATGAAATTGCGGCTGCGGTTTCAGGTATGAAGCAAGGTGTTGAGGCGGAGACCGCTGCGGGAGACCTTGAGGCGGACAAATCGTGGACGCGCCCGGACCCTAATGAAGATGGCCTTTACGGCGATGGCTATTATCTCTTCGTGTCTGATGGCCTTACGAATCAGGCCAAGCCGAACACTGGCACCTCCCCGATTTTCGCTATCGTGGGTGGTAATCCCGTGACGGTCACCGAGAAGACCAGTATTCCCACTGTCGACAAGGAGATTCTCGATGATACTGCTGATACGGATGCTGCCAATGCTGAAGAGGGCAACTGGAAGAATAGCGGTGATGCTTGGATCGGACAGGAAATCGACTACAGGCTGACCGGTCACGTTGCGGACAATATTGCCTCGTACGATACCTATTACTATGAATTCCAAGATACGCTGAGTAAGGGTCTTAAGGTTTTAAAGAACTCCGATGGCTCGCTGAACGGCTTGCATGTCTATATCGTTGATAACGGCAGCAAGAAAGAGGTTACATCAGACGCTGACAAGGGTTATAAGGCGACTGTGACCCCCGATGAGGCTGCTGGAACTGAGCTCCTTAATGTTTCTTTTAAAAACCTTAAGACGGTTCAGGCTACTAATGGAGACCCGATTGAAGTTGGCGCCGCTTCCAAAGTGGTCGTGACCTACAAGGCCCAGCTCACCAGCGATGTTGAATATAGCGCCGATGGCGCCACCAACGAGGTCAAGCTTGTCTATTCCAACAATCCCATGACTAATGATAAGGGCACTTCTGAGTCGGACAAAGTTGCAGACTACGTCTTTGGCCTCGATGTCACCAAGGCCGACCCGGATAACGCGAGCGCGAACCTCGTTGCTGGCTTTAAGGTCAAAATGACCAAAGAGGGGACCACAAAAACAGTTAGTAAATGGCTGAAACAAGATGGCAGCTTCACCGGTGACGAGAGCCAAGCTTATACATTTGAAACCACGGGGGAGGGTAACAAGGTCTTTATCCCCGGTCTTGTTGCAGGCGAGTATCAGATTATCGAGAGCGAGGCGCCTACGGGGTACAACACCATCGACCCATTTACCATTACGGTGACGCCTACGTACGACTCGACCGGCACGCTGAAGAAGCTCGATGTGACGTCTAGTTCCGATATGGCCGTTGCTAAGACTGAAAAGAACCTGACTACGACCAAGATTCCCGTCACTATTCAGAATAAGAAGGGCTCCGGCCTCCCGCTGACCGGCCTCAACGGCGTGACTTTCACTTGGATCGCTGGTGGCGCGGTGCTGTGCATCGGCGTGGCGCACCTCATCCGCAGCCGTAAGCAGGCTGAGGAGTCCGAGCAGGAGTAACGCTCGCTCACTCATCCCTTTGGCAGGTGGGATGTGATGGCCATGAGACTTGCGCACACTTTTCTCGTCTATCCACGTTCTTGCTTTGCCATTCACTTTTCGGGGCAGACTTCGCACTGGAGTTTGCCCCGTTTTTTTTGGATAACGCAGCCAGGGCGCCGTTACTTGCCGGATCGAGCGTATGGTTAGCGAACAGATGTTTGTAAGTATTGCGTTTACCAGCTGTAAGTGCGAGTGCTCGCAGTAAAATATCCTTGCGACGCATTCCGTGCGCGGGCGGCCGACGACTCGATCGGAGGTCCCCAAATGCTGAAATTCCTTAACGCGCTCGCCGCCCTCGCGGCGGTGGGCACGTTCGTCATCGCGTTTCTTGACTCGTATGAGGTTCGGTTTAAGGTCCGTAGGCGCACGCGCGGTGCGGACGGTAGAAGGCATTTGCGCCGCAACAAGCGCAAATAAAAATGCCCGGGGGTCGGATCCCGGGCATTTAACAAAACCAGAAAACTAGGCCGCCCGCGCTCTCGTACACTTACGCGGGGTGCGTCGTTTTCTATGGACATTGTATCCCGAATCGCCCTGCCGATTCGGGACATTTTGAAAACGCAAATGCGGGCTTATCCTTGACTGGACGGAGCGGTCTAGCTGCGTTGTTCGGCGTGGAAGCTTGCAAATCGGCTATTATTTGTTTAGACAACTTGAGTTGTAGAGGAGTGACCGGCGATGGTGCAGGGCGCCAAACATATGAAGAGCAATAACGCCGCGGACAACGGCGGCTCAAGCCCTCAGCCCAAACCTCAACCAAAGCCCAAGCGTCGCCGTAAGCGACTGCCGCGCTGGGCTGATCGGCTCATCACCATCGTCATCATCCTTATTGGTGTGGGCCTTATGACCTGGCCGTGGATCTTGGACCGGCTCGAAGCCTCGGGCGTGTTCAACCAGATCAGCACCGTGTCCAGCACCGTGGACGCGCTCTCGGAAGAGGAGCGCGAGCGCATTCTGCTACAGGCGCGCTCCTATAACGAGCAACTTGCCGGCGAGGCCACCGAGCTTCCCGCCGACCAGATCGAGCCCTACGCCCAGCAGCTCATCTTTGACCGCGACCCCATGATGAGCTGGGTCGAGATCCCCTCTATCGACGTGAGCATGCCCATTTACCACGGTACGAGCGAGGAAGTCCTCATGGCGGGCGTCGGCCACCTAGAGGGCACGAGCCTGCCGGTGGGCGGCACCTCGACGCATTGCGTGCTCACCGCGCACTCGGGCATGCGCAACCTGAGCATGTTCGATGACATCCACTCGCTGGAGCCCGGCGATCTGGTGCTGCTGCACACCATGAACAAGACGCTCGCCTACAAGATGGTGGACTCCGAGGTCGTGCTGCCCGAGGAGATGGAGTCGCTGACCATCGAGCCGGGCGTCGACAAGGTGACGCTCGTCACCTGCACCCCCTACGGCGTGAACGACCATCGCCTGCTGGTGCATTGCGTGCGCACCAAGTACAACAAGAAGGACGTCGACAAGCAAAAGTCGCTGGCCGGTCGTCACTGGGGCAAGCGCGAGTTTGCCGTGCTCATCGTGGTCGTGGCCATTGTGCTGTTGCTGCTGGACATCGTGATTCACGCGGTCCGTAAGCGCCGCAAGGCCAAGGCCTCGGCATAGGGTATCGTCCGGAACCACCACAAAGGGGACAGGTACCTTTGTGGTGATCGGGGCTTTCAAACCATCACAACATTCGATGAAAATTGCGATTTTGACGAAAAGCGTCGAATGTTGTGATGGTTTTCGTTATGGACGGTGCGGTTTCGCTACAGAACCGCCAGCCCGCCGCCTGCCATCCCGCCGCCCTCGTTACGTTTTCGCTGCATTTGGGTAAAGCGCCTGCTCCAAGCCGGCGTTGCCCTGTATACTAGAGCGGTTTAACTGTTATGCGGAAGGGAGCGCCTATGGCACTCAGCGAGAAAGACGTGCGCGGCATCGCCGAGTACGCAAAGATCGCACTGACCGATGACGAGCTCACCCAGATGACGTCCTACATGAACGACGCCGTCCAGATGCTCGAGCCCGTCCTGCAATATGACTTGCCCGACGTGGAGCCCACGTTCCATCCTATCGGAAGCCTGTCCAACGTGATGGGCGATGACCTGCGCGAGCCCGAGCGCGACCTGCCGCTCGACGTCGCGCTCGAAAACGCCGGCAGCGCGCGCGACCGCTACTTCCGCGTGCCGTCCATTTTGGGAGAGGGGGAGAGCGAGTAATGGCGCAGAGCTTCGATTCCTTTACCGCCGCCCAGATCGCCGCGGGCGTTGCCGCCGGCGACTTTACCGCTACCGAGGTGGCCCAGGCCTCCCTTGCCGCTATCGAGGCGCGCGAGGGCGGGGCCCAGGCATTCCTGCAGGTGGCGCCCGAGCTCGCGCTTGAGGCCGCCGCGCGCGTGGATGCCGACCGTGCCGCAGGCAAGCCGCTGCCTCCGCTCGCGGGCGTGCCGCTGGCCATCAAGGACAACATGAACCTCGTGGGCACGCGCACCACCTGTGCTTCCCGCATGCTCGAGAACTACCAGAGCGTCTACACCGCCACCTGCGTCCAGCGCATGCTCGATGCCGGCTGCCTGCCTATGGGCAAGGCCAACATGGACGAGTTTGCCTTTGGTAGCTCCACCGAGAGCTCGGCGTTCCACCGCACCAACAACCCCTGGGATACCGAGCGCGTGCCCGGCGGCTCTTCGGGCGGTTCCGCTGCCGCCGTCGCCGCGGGCGAGGTCGCGCTCTCGCTGGGCTCGGATACCGGCGGCTCCATTCGCCAGCCGGCGTCGCTGTGCGGCGTGGTGGGCTTTAAGCCCACGTATGGCGCCGTGAGCCGTTACGGTGTGGTTGCCTTTGGCTCGTCGCTCGACCAGGTGGGCCCCTTTGGCCGCACGGTCGAGGATGTCGCGCTGGCCATGAACGCGCTTACCGGCGCGGGCCACGATCCATACGACTGCACCAGCCAGGATTGCGCCGTCGGCTTTACCGAGCATCTCAACGACAGCATCGAGGGCAAGCGCGTGGGCATCATCCCTGCGTTTATGGAGGCCGAGGGCCTGACGCCCGAGGTCAAGGCTGCTGTTCAGCGCGCCGCCCAGGAGCTGCAGAACCAGGGCGCCGAGCTGGTCGAGGTCGACCTGCCGCACCTGGACGCCGCCATCGCCGCCTACTACGTCATCGGCCCGGCCGAGGCGTTCTCCAACCTGGCCCGCTTCGATGGCATTCGCTATGGCTATCAGGAGGAGGGCTGCGCCAACCTGTCCGACCAGAGCTCGCTTTCGCGTGCCCACGGCTTTGGTGCCGAGGCCAAGCGTCGTCAGATGCTCGGCGCCTACCTGCTGAGCTCGGGTATGTACGACAAGTACTACTACGCTGCGCAAAAGGCCCGCACGCTCATCACACAGGACTACGATGCCGCGTATGCCAAGGTGGACACCATCCTCATGCCCGCCTCGCCGCGCACGGCCTTTAAGTTTGGCGAGATTAGCGACCCCACGCAGATGTACCTCTCCGACCTGTACACCATCTCGCTCAACATTTGCGGCAACGGTGGTATCTCGGTGCCGCTGGGCCTGGGCGAGGATACTCAGTTGCCCGTTTCTGCCCAGCTGGTGGGTCCGGCCTTTAAGGACCGTCAGCTGCTAACGTTTGCCCGCGCCCTGGAGCGCGGCTTTGCCGATGCCGCCACGGGTGCGCCCGCGTTTTCCGTCGCGCCCGATTTTGCCGGGAAGGGAGGCGAGCTGTAATGAAGGAGCTTTCCGAGGTCCTGCAGGATTGGGAGGCCGTGATCGGCCTGGAGATCCATACCGAGCTCACCGCACTCGATACCAAGATGTTCTGCAATTGCAAGCTCAGCCACGATGACGAGCCCAACGCCAACGTGTGCCCGGTGTGCCTGGGCCTGCCCGGCGCCCTGCCGGTGCCCAACAAGCGCGCCATCGAGAGCATCGTCAAGGCCGGTCTCGCCACCAACTGCGAGATCCAGCGCCACTCGATGTTCTACCGCAAGCACTACTTCTATCCCGACATGGCCAAGAACTTCCAGACCACGCAGGGCCCGGTCGCCTTTGCCATGTACGGCCACCTGGATCTGGACGTGACTGGTCGCGGTGCCGCTGAGCGCCCCGACTGCGCGTTTGGCGAGGCCGAGGCTCAGAGCCTGGCGAGCGCCTCGGCCAACGCCGAGGGCCTGTCCACGTCCATGACGTCGACCATGCGCGAGGGCAACCAGCGCGCCGGCCATCTGGCCAGCTACGATGCGTCCAACCTGCAGATGCCCGAGCGTCGCGAGGACGGTTCCTACACGGTGCCCATTCGCATCCTGCGCATCCACATGGAGGAGGACGCCGCCAAGATGGTGCACGTGGGCGGTGCCGAGGGCCGTATTACCGCTGCGGCCGAGTCGCTCGTCGACTACAACCGCTGCGGCACGCCGCTGATTGAGCTCGTCACCGAGCCCGACCTGCGCACGCCTGAGGAGGCTCGCCTGTTTATGGAGAAGCTCCGTCGCATTTTTGTGACGCTGGGCATTTCGGACTGCTCCATGGAGAAGGGCTCCATGCGCTGCGACGGCAACGTGTCGCTGCGCCGCCGCGGCGAGACCAAGCTGGGCACCAAGACCGAGCTTAAAAACCTCAACTCGTTTAAGAGCCTGCATGACGGCCTTGCCTACGAGATTTGCCGTCAGGCCGAGGTGCTCGAGGAGGGCGGCATCATTTATCAGGAGACCCGCCACTGGGAGCCCAGCCGCAAGCGCACCGTGGTCATGCGTGTGAAGGAAACGGCCGACGACTATCGCCTGTTCCCCGACCCCGATCTGGCGCCGTTCGATCTGGACGACGAGTTCATCGACCGTTGCCGTGGCGAGATCCCCGAGCTGCCCGATGCCAAGCGCGCCCGTTTTGAGGCCGACTTTGGCATTAAGGCGGCCGATGCTGAGCAGATCGCCGGCGACCCGGAGTTTGCCGAGTTCTTTGAGGCCGCCGCTGCCGGTATGGCTGGCAAGGAGGCCCAGACGGTCGCGAACCTGCTGGTGAACGAGATGATCGCCTATCTTAAGGGTGCGGGCGTCACGCTGGCCGAGTCTGGTATTGCACCAGCTCAGGTGGCAGCCCTTGCTAAGCTGCTGGCGACCGATGCCATCAGCTCCAACCAGGCGCACGAGGTCTTTGAGGCCATGGCCCAGACCGGCGACGACCCCAACAAGATTGTCGACGAGTGCGGTATGCGTCAGGTAAGCGATGCCGGCGCGCTGCAACCGATCGTGGACGAGGTGCTGGCAAACTGTGCCGATCAGGCGCAGCAGTATCGTGACGGCAACCAGAAGGTCATCGGCTTTTTGGTGGGCCAGTGCATGAAGGCGAGCCGCGGCAAGGGTAACCCGAAGCTCTTCAACGAGTTGCTGAGAACGTCGCTCTCGTAAGCGGGAACCGAGGGGCCGGGCGCAGGGCCTTGCCTCTCAATT
>OMFP01000194.1_pt1 | contig 31192 bp, 20 predicted proteins | sample 1674221 | NCBI WGS metagenome assembly OMFP01 (sample SAMEA103958152, study PRJEB25191) | human gut metagenome | biome: human-associated habitat [ENVO:00009003]; feature: intestine environment [ENVO:2100002]; material: feces | place: Germany | collected 2013/2015
CCAGCCAGCAGAACTACATCACCAATTCCAATGCCGGTGAGGGGCTGATCTTCTATGGCTCGACCATCGTTCCCTTCAAGGACGATTTCCCGAAGGACACCCAGCTTTACCGCATCATGACCACCCGCTTAGAAGAAACCGTACAGAACTGATAGGAGGATTTTTGAATATGAACAACAAGATGATTACCATTCCCTATGCGGACGCTATCGAATACGGAGAAAACACCTCCGCGCTGTTTAAGGCTCTGTGGGAGCTGACCGATCTGATCCGACTGGAAAGCGATCTCAAGAAGCATCACCGCGCCTACCTCCATGTGAGGGAGGACATCGACGAAAAGGTCAAGGAGGCGCGTCAGATTATGACCAAGGTATCTGTGGATATGATCGGGTTCTACTTCAAGGTTGATGTTCCCAAGTGCAGCAACAGCGATGAGAATACTCCTTTCGCTGACGCGGCGGATGATGAAGCCGTATCTATCCCCCAGGACAAGTATGAGCTGATGATCGACGATCTGCTCACGATGTCCGAAATCATTCAGTGCGTTGCAGATATGCGCACGCAGGATATGAAGGCAATCCGCGAGTTCGGCAAGTTCGTCCCTGCTTTCGCCGCCTTTGAGAAGAACCGCCTGCGCCTCTACCGCGCCGCAGCGAAGGAAGCCGAGGAAATCTTCGACCGTTGGACGGACGAGATTGATGATCTCGACGAGAACTTCATGGAAGATGAGGACTACGAGCCGGACGAGTATTACTCCGACTGATATGCGCTCAAATCCGAAGAAAGGAGCTGGTTTTTATAGAGCTTGACATCATTCATACCGGCGATTGCCTTGAAATCCTGAAAACTCTGCCCGATGACAGCGTTCATTGCTGTGTGACGTCCCCTCCGTATTACGCGCTCCGTGATTACGGCATGGATGCTCAGATCGGCAGAGAGACAACGCCGAAGGAATATATCTCGCGCCTGACGGAAGTGTTTACCGAAGTCAGGCGCGTTTTGCGTCCGGATGGTACGCTCTGGCTGAATATCTCAGACACCTACGCCGGTAAAGGCAATCAGGGCGATTTCATTGACCCGAAGAACCCCAACGGCAGAAACGGTCAGGCTGTGGCTCTCAACAACAAGGTTGAGGGCTGCAAGCCGAAGGATATGATCGGCATTCCGTGGATGCTGGCTTTTGCTCTCCGCGATACCGGCTGGTATCTGCGCAACGACATCATCTGGATGAAGGATAACCCCATGCCAGAGAGCGTCAAAGACCGCTGCGCCCGCTGCTATGAGCATATCTTTCTGTTCTCCAAGTCGAAGAAGTATTTCTTTGACTACAAGGCGATCTCCGAACCGATTGCTCCCGCAACGGCGGAACGCCTCAAGCGCGGCATGAAGGGCGGCAACAAATACGGCAAGCCCGTACCCGGTCAGCCTCAGCCGCAGTCCATCAACCGCCCCCGTGAGCATGGCGAGATCAAGGATTGTGACATCAATCCGCTTCGCAACAAACGCGATGTCTGGAAGATCAACACCGTTCCCTTCAAGGGCGGTCACTACGCAGCCTACCCTCCGAAGCTGGTTGAGACCTGTCTTCTCGCCGGTTGTCCCGAAGGCGGTATTGTGCTTGACCCCTTTATGGGAAGCGGCACAACCGGCATGGTTGCCGCGCAGATGGGGCGTCATTTCGTGGGCATAGAGCTGAACCCTGAATACACCGAGCTTGCCTACAAGCGGATTGGAGGTGAAATCTGATGCCCAAGGAACCCGAACTCAAAGCCCGCGATAAGGTTGTCCTGCGGATGACGCGAGAAGGCGCAGTTGAGGAAAACCTGACGGCTGGCTCCGAGCGGCGTGTGTCAAAACGGCTGGACGATGCGGAGCTGGTCAAGCCCGCTGAGACAGCCGCGCCTTCCGAAGCTCTTTCTGCGGAGGAACAGAAAAAGGTGCAGATGCGCCGTCAGCAGCGTCAGTTTCAGACGGAACACGCCGAGGATAACGACACACAGCCGCCCTCGGAAACGTCCGTCACAGAAGAGAAAAGGGCAGAAAATCCACCCCAGAATGTACCTGAACCGCTGCCCTCGGAAACGCCGTTCAAGCCTCCAACTTTAGAGCAGCACGGCGTTTCTTCTCATACCGGCACGGTGATTGCCGAAACAGTTGTCACACACAAGCTGCGCAAGACCTCGGCAGTGGAAGCAGTGGATGCAGATGCCATTCTCACTCAAGCGGCGGAAACCGCCTCCGCAAAGCTGGTCTCGGACGATGCCGTCCCGCCCACGAAGCGGATGCAGAAGCTCGAAAGGAAGTCCGAGAAGGCGCATGAGCGTCTGGATGCCGCCCGTGAGAAACTGCCCACCAAAAAGGTTCTGAAAAAAGAGCGCGTCTTTGACGAGGAAACCGGCAAAGGCAAAACCCGGCTCTACTTTGAAGACGAGTTAAAAATCCCCAAGGGGCAGAGCAAATTGCAGTTTGAGGCAGATAAGACCGTCCGCAAGGTCGGCGATACTCTTGCCTCTGGCATTCATGGCAAAATCCATGAGGTTGAGCAGGAAAACTCCGGTGTGGAAGCCGCCCATAAGACGGAGATTGCCGCCGAGTCCGTTGTCCGTCACTACCAGCACCACAATGAGCGCAGCGCGAACAAGCCTTTTGAGAAGGTGTCCAAGCTGGAACAGAAGGCCGAGGCCGCTGACCGGAAGCTCCATTTTGAGAAGACGGTCGCCGAAAACCCTGAGATGAAGGCTTCCCGCCCCAACATGAACAAGCACTACCAGAAGCAGCACATCAAGAAGGAATACGCCGCGGCTCGCAAGGCAGGGGCGCAAACGGCCTCCACCGCCACCAAGTCCACCGGTAAAACCATCCGAGAGAAAGCGTCGGATAAGGTCAAGGACTTTATCTCCAAGAACAAAAAGGTCTTTGCTTGGCTGGGAGCTGGCTTGATGATTCTGATCCTGTTGTCTGCTGGGATTAGCTCCTGCACGGCAATGTTCACCTCTACTACCTCGTCTGTCATCGCCACTTCCTACCTCAGTGAGGACGATGCCATGACCGGTGCGGAGGCGCAGTATTGTCAGATGGAGGCGGAGCTGCAATCGTATCTGGATAACTACGAGAGCACACACGACTACGATGAGTACCACTTTGACCTTGACGCGATTGAGCACGATCCCTATGTGCTGATCTCCATTCTATCTGCCTTCAATGAGGGAGAGTTCACACTGGACGAAGTTCAGGGACTTCTTCAAACGCTCTTTGACCGGCAATACATCCTCACTGAGGATGTGGAGGTTGAGGTGCGTTACCGGACCGAGACCCGGACAGGGACAACGACTGTCACCGATCCCGAAACCGGCGAGACCAGCACGGAAACTTACACTTATGAAGTCGAAGTCCCGTACAACTACTACATCTGTACCGTTACGCTGGAAAACTTTGACCTCTCCCATTTGCCGGTCTACATCATGAATGAAGACCAGCTCTCCATGTACTCAGCCTATATGTCAACGCTGGGCAACCGTGAGGATTTGTTCCCCGGCTCCGGCTATGTGGACAAGTACATTGAAAACCCACCCGATGACTACACGGTCAATGCGGAGTATCTGACGGACGAGAAGTTCGCAACTCTCATCGCAGAGGCAGAAAAATATCTCGGCTACCCGTATGTCTGGGGCGGCTCAAACCCGTCCACTTCCTTTGACTGTTCGGGATTCGTCAGTTATGTTCTCACAAACAGCGGACTTGTCAACACTGGGCGGCTGGGTGCGCAGGGGCTTTACAATGTCTGTTCGCTTGTTTCCAGCGCCAATGTGAAGCCGGGGGATCTTGTCTTCTTTGTCGGCACATACGACACACCGGGCGTTTCCCATGTGGGCATCTATGTGGGCGACAATGTGATGTTGCACTGCGGCGATCCCATCCAGTACACATCCATCAACACTTCCTACTGGCAGTCTCACTTTTATGCCTTTGGAAGACCCAACTACTAAGCGAAAGGAGCGTTTTTATGAACCCGAAATATCAGAAGGTTTGCGCGGAAATCGCCAAAACCGAAAAGAAGGTCGAGGACCTGCAGGGGCAGCTCAAGGAGCTGTACGACAAGAAAACCGAACTGGAAAACCTTGAAATCGTCAACACCGTCCGTGCAATGGTCATGGACAAAGATCAGATCATGGCATTCCTCGCCGCGATGAAGGACGGCAAGGCGGAAAAGCCTACCACTACCCAGCAGGAGGTGACGGACAATGACTAAGAGAAAAGGAATGCGCCTTCTGGCGGCACTTACACTGTGCTTCACGCTTTGTATCTCGTTCACTGTACCCGCATTCGCCTATGCAGATGATACCGAGCAGGAGCTTCCGGTCACGGAGGCGACCCAGCCCGAGGCAACACCGGAAACCGCAGCACCCGAAGAGCCTGAACCGTATGAGGGCGAGCCGATTGACGGTGAAGGCAACGCTTATACCCGCGATCTGCTCTATGACAAGGCGACGAATAAGCAGTTCATCACGGTGCAGACCAAGACTGGCAACACCTTCTATGTCGTGATCGATTACGATGCGCCCATCAACGAGGAAGAGGAACAGTACCAGACCTATTTCCTCAACATGGTGGACGAGGCCGATCTGCTTGCCCTGTTGGATGAGGAAACGGCATCTTCGCTTACTACCTGTAACTGCGATACCCGCTGCGAGGCCGGAGCTGTCAATACGGAATGTCCTGTTTGCAAAACAAACATGAGCGAGTGTACCGGCGCTGTACCTGAGCCGGAAGAGCCGGTCGAGGGCGAGGAAACCGAGGTGCCCGAAGAGCCGGAAAACGCTTCCCCGAACATTGCCCTGATCATCGGTATCATCGCGCTGGTCGGCATCGGCGGTGGTGCATATTACTACTTCAAGTTCGTGCGCGGCAAAAAGCAGAAGGACGAGGATCTGGATTTCTTCGATGACGAGGGTTATGAGGAAGAGCCGTATATCAACGAGGACGAAGAGCCTGTCATTGCTGACGACGAGGATGACGAGGCCGAAACCAAAGAAACGGAGGAAACGATTTGATCTTAGTGATTGCGGAAAAACCGAGTGTTGGAGCCGCTATCGGGAAGGTGCTGGGCGCTTCCTCCCGTAAGGACGGTTATCTCGAAGGAAACAACTACATCGTCTCATGGTGCGTTGGTCATCTTGTGGGGCTTGCGGACGCAAGCTCCTACGATGAACGCTTTGCCAAATGGCGGTACAGCGATCTCCCCATCGTCCCGGAGGAATGGCTGTTTGAAGTCCCGAAGGACAAACAGAAGCAGTTCAAGGTGCTGCGTGACCTTATGCGCGATAAGCGTGTAACCGAGCTTGTCTGCGCCACCGATGCGGGGCGCGAGGGCGAACTGATTTTCCGGTTGGTCTACAAGAAAGCCGGTTGCACGAAGCCTTTCAAGCGCCTGTGGATCAGCTCATTGGAAGACAGCGCAATCCGAGAGGGCTTTGCCCGTCTGCGAGACAGCGGCGATTATGACCGGCTCTATGAAGCCGCGCTTGCCCGTTCCAAGGCAGATTGGATTGTTGGCATCAACGGCACAAGGCTGTTCTCGACACTTTATCATAAGAAGCTGGTGGTCGGACGCGTGCAAACGCCTACGCTGGCAATGCTGGTGGAGCGTGAAGGCAAAATTTCCACCTTCCACAAGGAGAAATACTTCAATGTCCATATCAGCCAAGACAGCCTGACGGCGGACATGGAAAAGGTCAAAACCGAAGACGAGGCGAAGGCGATTGCGGCGGCTTGCAATAAAATGCAAGCCGTCGTTTCTTCTCTCAAGAAGGAGACGAAGACGGTCACCCCGCCGAAGCTTTATGATCTGACCACCTTGCAGCGGGAGGCCAACCGCTACTATGGTTTTACCGCCCAGCAGACGCTCGATCTGGTGCAGTCCCTCTATGAGAAAAAGCTGCTTACCTATCCCCGAACGGACAGTCAGTTCATCACTGAGGATATGGAGAGCACCGCCCGTCAGGTGATCGGCATTGTCTCCCGCAAGGTGCCGCTCTTTGAAGGCATCATCCACGAGCCGGACATCGGGCAAATTACCAACAACGCCAAGGTCACTGACCATCATGCCATTATCCCCACCGTCCAGTTTGAAAAGCAGGACCTCGCCGAGCTGCCGGAGTCGGAGCAGAAAATCATCCGGCTTATCGCCATGCGCCTTCTGAGCGCTACCGGTGAGAAACACATCTATGATGAGACTTCGGTCACGCTCACCTGTGAGGGTTACGAGTTCAAGGCAAAAGGCAAAACGGTCGTGCAGGATGGATGGAAGTCGGTTGAGCGCTGCTTCAAGGAAACGCTCAAGAGCAAGGAAAAGGACGAGCCGGAACGCTCGCTGCCTTCTCTGAATGAGAAGGATATTCTCTCTTCTGTCGATTCCAGCGTCACCGAACATTACACATCCCCACCGAAGCCCTACACCGAAGACTCCCTTCTGTCGGCTATGGAGACTGCGGGGAATGCTGAGTTCGACGATGATACCGAAAAGAAAGGGCTTGGCACTCCCGCCACCCGCGCCGGTATCATCGAAAAGCTGGTCAAAGGCGGCTTCGTTGAGCGCAAGGGCAAATCTCTCGTGCCTACAAAGGACGGCAACAACCTTGTATGCGTCCTGCCCGAACAGATCACTTCTCCTTCCATGACGGCGGAATGGGAAAATACCCTGATGCAGATTGAGCGCGGCAATGCGGATGCGGACAAGTTCCTTTCCGGCATTGTGGGGATGACCTCCGAGCTGGTCAAAGCCTATCCCTTCCTCTCTGACGCCGAGGCAAACCGCTTCGATACCGGCAGAGAGTCCATTGGCAAATGTCCGCGCTGCGGCTCGCCGGTCTATGTGGGCAAGGGAAACTATTACTGCTCGAACAAGGAATGTTCCTTCTGTATGTGGGAGGACAATAAGTTCTTTACGAGCAAGAAAAAGAAGCTGACCAAGAAGATCGCCGCCGAGCTGCTGGACAAGGGCTGGTGCAGGGTCACCGGGCTTTATACGCCAAAGCGCCCGCAGCTCTATGATGCGGTGATCCGGCTGGATGACACAGGCGGCAAGTATGTCAGCTTCAAGATGGAGTTTGATAAGTAAGGAGGTCATAAATGGCTGAAAACAGAAACGCCCAGCAAGTCCGGGAAATTACCGATAAGCTGGAACAGGGACTCAAGGAGCTGTTTGAATCCGAACGCTTCAAAGAGTATCTGAAAACGATGTCCAAGTTCTACAACTACTCGTTTAACAATACGCTTCTCATCGCCATGCAGAAGCCGGATGCAACGCTGATCGCCGGTTACACGGCATGGCAGCGCAACTTCGACCGCCATGTGATGAAGGGCGAAAAGGGCATCAAAATCCTTGCTCCTGCGCCCTACAAGGTGCAGGAAGAGCGGGAAAAACTCGACCCGGCAACGCAGAAGCCCGTTCTCGACAAGGACGGCAAGACGGTCACTGAGACGGTTGAAGTGACCCGCCCCGCCTTCAAGGTGGTGAGCGTCTTCGATGTGTCCCAGACGGACGGCAAAGCGCTTCCCGATATTGCCGTAGACGAGCTGACAGGCAGCGTGGAAAACTACGCCGCCTTTTTTGATGCTCTCAAAGAGCTGTCTCCGGTCCCCATTGCCTTTGAAAACATCACCGATGGCGCAAAAGGCTACTTCTCTCATGTAGAAAACCGCATTGCCATTCAGGAGGGTATGAGTGAAATCCAGACCATCAAGACGGCGATCCACGAGATTGCCCATGCCAAGCTCCATGCCGTCACTCCGGGCGAAAAGGTTGCTCCCGAGGACAAGAAAGACCGGCGCACTAAGGAGGTCGAGGCAGAAAGCGTCGCCTATACCGTCTGCCAGCGGTACGGCATTGAAACCTCTGATTATTCTTTCGGCTATATCGCCGGTTGGTCCTCCGACAAGGAGACCAAGGAGCTGAAAGGCTCGCTGGAAACCATCCGCAAAACGGCGGCTGAGATGATCACCGGTATTGATGAAAAGCTCAAAGAGCGGCTTGCCGTGAAGGAACAGGAAGCCCCTACGCCGCTGCGGGATGCGGCGATTCCGGTTTACCGAGAAGCTGCGATGTATGCCTTTGAAGCCGGTGAGCTGGATGCTTACCGCACCTCGATGCAAGCCAACATGGACTGTAAAGAGGCGATTGAGCAGACCATCAACGACTACTACGGCAACAACCGACTTGCGGCGGAGTCCGCCGTTAAGAGCATCCTTGAGAAATTCTCGCCTGAGCGCGTCGCCTATGTCCTCGCGCAAACCATCCAGCAGAAAGACCATGACGGGCGCATTTCCCCAGACTGCAAGAAATGGGCAAAGGGCATGGATGGCAGCCCGGATCATGCAACTCAACTCATTATTGACAGTGTAAATCCGGGGCTGGTCAGCCTTTTCACCGAAGAGTTTGTCCGGCAGACTGCCATCAGCAGAACTCAGGAACAGGCACCGGCTGAGCAGAGCAAACCGGCTGTGCCGGAGAAGGCTCCCGAAGCTCCGGCTCCCAAAGAGCCGGAACAGGCGGTACCGGTGAAGCATCGCCTCACACCGGAGGAAAAGAAAATCAAGGAAGCTGTCATGGACACGCTCAAAGCGCAGATCGCCGGTCGCAACGACGGGATGCTGTCTACCTACCGTTCGTCCAATCAGTCCTTCAAGGTGATGATGGAGTACAAGGTCAGGATTGAGGGCAACACCGTTACCCGGGATGGCGAGCCGATGTTCGCTATCCACCGCCGCCATTCTGCGAAGAAGGTACAGGGCTGCTACCGCGAGCTGACACCGATGCTTGAATACATCGGCAAAGAGAAGACTCAGGAAGCAGCGCGGGAAAAACCTTCTATCCGGGAACAGCTCCGTGCTGCGGCAAAGAGCCAGCCTGAGCGGAAAACGCCGGTTAAGCAGAAGTCCCACGATGTCGGTTTGGAGTGATGCCTATGAAGTTTGAAAACATCGATCTTGTGGATGCCCTTCGCCGGATTATGGACATACACACCCAAAACTACAAAGAGGACTTTGAGCTGGACGCCGGGTTGCTTCACAGCCTTGCCGGTTCCCAATCTCCCGAGGACAAGCACCTTCTCTGGATGTCCCGTCCGAACGGCACTTACCTCCTGCCTGAGCGTGAAGTCTATGTGGAGGATTCCTACGAAAACAAAGTGTGGGAGTTTTACCATGAGCAAACCCGTGATCCCATCCTTGCCTACGCAGTTGAGATCAAAGGCGTAGAGGGCGATACCGTCAAAGGCAACCTCATTGAGCTGGACTATGCCGCCCATGTGGAGCGGATGCAAAAGCTCACCGTTCCGGTTGAGACAGTGGCAGTCACCTTTAAGGACGATGCCACCTTTTATCTGCCTTTCCGCAGCTACCGGCGCGAAGCGATCCCGCTGGAAGAAAAGCACGGCGAGGTCGTGTCGGTGAGCTATCTGCCTGAGAATGCGGTTGAGCTTGACATGATTCTCCGCCGTGAGCGCTTCAAAATGAGCTACCATGCGAAAACCGGCAGTATTGAGGATCACATTCACAAGCTTGCCGTCCAGCATGGCGTGATAGAAAAGCTGGGCATATTGCCCCTTGAAGCGCAGACCGCCTACAATGCCGTCAAGGAAGCCCATCCCGAAGCGATTGTCTGCTTTGCCCAGAACAGTTACTTCGAGATTTACGGTGAAGATGCGAAGAAGGCAGCGCCCGCGCTCGGCACAAAGCTCCTGATGAAAGAGCTGGAAGGCGGCGGACAGGTAGCCGTGACCGGCTTTCGGGAAGATCAGTGGGTTGCCAAGGCAAAGGCTCTGTGGGGACAAGGCAACGATGTCCTTGTTACGCAGCCCGGTGAAGACGGCAGACAGGAAACCGTCAAACACCTTATCGCTGAGGACTATATCCCTGTTGGCATGGTGATGGATATGGACGGCAAAACCGTTCGCGTTGACAAAGTGGATTTTCCAAATGAAGAAGTCAGCCTGACGGACATTACGGACAGGAAAAATCCCGTTCCATTCCGTGAGCGGTTGTCTATTGTCCGTTCCTATGTGGAGGACGCTCCGGCAGAAAGCCTCTGGAAAGCAATGGACCGCAGAGAGCATCCCTCTCAGAAGAAGACTTCTGTCCTCGCAAAGCTCAAAGAACACGCCAAGAGTGCGCCGGATAAATGCGCTAAGAAACCTGAGCACACGAAGAAACCAAAATCAAAAGAAATGGAGATGTGATTATGTTTTTTACCGTTGAAGAGACAAATCTGATGTGTTGCTTCGACACTTCCAGTCGCAAGAGGCTGATTGCAGAGATGAAGTCGCTGCCCATCAATGAGCTGGACGATGAGATGGCGGAGCTGCTTTTTCATACCGTTCGGAAGCTTGAGGGTATCACCGACGAGGCGTTTGCCCAGCTCTACATCGCGCCGGACAGTATGATGGACGATTGAAAGGAGGATGCCTATGCCCGTGTTGGATGGCAGTTTTGAAGCCTTCGTGACCAATCTCGGCAAGTACAACGAAGGCGAGCTTGTCGGTGAATGGGTTCATTTTCCGACCACCGAAGAGGAAATGAAGGAGGTCTTCGAGCGGATCGGCATCGGCTCAAAGGGCGAGTTTGATCAGGTCTATGAGGAATGGTTTATCACGGATTATGACTGCTCCATTCATGGAGTCAGCAATCTCCTTGGCGAATACGAAAACCTCGATAAGCTCAACTACCTCGCCGCCCGGTTGGATGAGATGTCCCGCTCTGAGCTTGAGCATTTCGTGGCAATCATGGATAGCGGCTGCGATGAAGTAAATGACCTCGACGATCTGATCAACCTGACCTACAATCTCGACAACTATGATTTTATCCCCGACATCAAGGACTATGACGATCTCGGTCGCTACTACTTCTTTGAGGGTGGCTACAACATCGACAACAAGTTCGGCAGCTTTGTGGACTACATTGACTTTGAGCGGTACGGCGAAGACTGCGCAATCAATGAAGGCGGCACTCTGACCGATGCCGGGTACATCCGTCCTACCGGCGATAGCTGGAACCGCTACTTTGACGGTACGCTTGAGGATATTCCCGATGAGCACCGTGTCACCGGAAGCGGCGAGGAATTGGAGCCGCCAAGCACGATCACTGTGCTGGTGGTTGAGCCGGACAAGAAGCCCTATGTGAAAGAAATCCCTTCCAGCCTTGAGTCCTTACAGCATGAGGTTGGCGGGGACATTGAGGCGGTCTATCCCTTTGAAGAGCCGGTCGCCATTGTCTGCAACGAAGAAGGCAAGATGAACGGGCTGCCTCTCAACCGCGCTCTGCGGGATGACAGCGGTGAAATCTATGATATTGTTGCCGGTACCTTCCTTGTCACAGGGCTGACAGAAGACAGCTTCGGCTCGCTTTCGCCGGATCTTTTGCGGCAGTTTATGACTGAGTTCAAAATGCCGGAGCAGTTTGCCAAAATCGGAGACAGGATTGTGGCTATCCCGATGATTTCCGAAGAACAGCAGAAACAGACTGTCCTTGAAGAGAAAAGCTCTATTGTCAACGAAAACACCTCCGGCATGGCGGTGGATGGTCATATCGGCACATGGCACACGATTGACCATAAGGAGATCGACGGTCACACCTTTTGGCTGATGGAGCACGACACCTTTGGGGACGATGCCTCCTGCATCATTGTCGATGAGCGCGGCGAGCTGGTGCTGTCCCATATCTATGACGGTTTCGATGAGACGGCAGTTAATCTGCTCCGGCAGGAGGTCATGCCGGTCGAGAAGATGCCGGATGACAGCATCGGCATCGAGGAAATGAAGCAGTATGGCTACAAATGGGGCGGGATGCTGCCCATGCGGGAAGAGGCTGCGGCTGAGGTCATGAAGTCGTGCCAGATTTACCGGCTGTACGGCGACGATACCGAGGGGCTGGTTCTGGACGCTAAGGAGATCAAGGAACACGCCGCCAAAGGCGGTATCTTCGGTGTGGAGAAAGCGGATTGGGTGGCTGAGCTGGAAAAGACGAATCCGCTCAAAGCCGCTGAAATGTCGCTTGAGGATGACTACGGCATGATTGACGGGATCATCAACAACGGTCCGAAGGAGGAAAAGACCGCAGCGATCAAAGCTCCCGAAACCGGCGAAAAGTCCTCCGTCATGGACATCATGGATCGGTTGAAATCCGCCAAAACCGCCCAGCAGACGGATAAGCCTTCTCCCCACAAGGAGAAGAAAAGCGAGCGTGAGTTATGAGCCGGAGTAAGAAATGGAAGCTCGAATGGAGCTTCTTTTTAAGTAGCGACGGACGGCGCAAATACAATGACCTGTGCCGCCGCTGCATTCATCCTTGCAAGCAGAGCTTCCGGGCTAAAATTGTAGCGTGTCCCTTCTACGCATCCAAGCGGACAGATAGGAAGGAAAATATGTCGTGATTAGGGTTGAAAATCGCGTTTTTTCTGTCCTGTAAGCGGCACTGATAGGGTGCCTCGTATGTTTTCTTGTCTGCGCCCTCAACAACCAAATTGCCGGGATAAAGGTCGAATTTTAACCAAAAGCGAAGAGCCTCAGTCGGTGCCCATTTGCGGGTGTCGGCTGAGGCTCTTTTTTCATTTTACTTTGCCGGTTCGTCTCCTTGAACAGGACGCTCATTTTTTGAGTTTCAAACCGTCCTTAAATGCTTCGCCGACGCGCTCCGTCACTTTGTAATACCCGTGAGTGTATGGATCAAATGCAATAGCATTCACCAAGGACATATCAAGCTTTCCGTCCACCATTACGCTTTCATCGGCAGTAACATTCACAACTCTACCGATAACGCCACAACCGTATTTTCCGTCTTGATACTCGATGAACTCACATTCCAGACAAAGCGGGAACTCGTTGATCACAGGTGCATCCACTTTTTCGGCCTTGCTGGCAGTCAGGCCACTTGCAGCAAGTTTATCCGATACTCGATTGCCGGATTCCACACCAAAGTAATCCGCCTCCGTCACATGAGCAGCATCCGCGATGCTGACGGTAAAAGCGCCCCGAGCCTTAATGTTTTTTACAGTCTTATGACTCTCGGTAAGGTTGAGAGCGACAGTATCTCTTTCCTGCATAGTTCCCCATGCAGCGTTCATAACATTGACGCGGCCATCCTCATTATAGGTCGCAACCATCAGCACCGGCATCGGGAAAATACCTTCGGTGATATTCAACTTGGTTCTCATAACTATCTCTCCTTCTAATTTGCATTATTGACATGACCGTATGTCTTACTTATAATTATATCCAGAAGAGAAACAAATTCAAGTACTGGCAATTAAGACAGGTACTTTCTATGAGGTAAGTGATGCTATGATACAGAACTACATTGAGAACGCTAATTTTGAAGATACCGGTTTTCATTACGCACTCTCCCTCATTTCCGGCAAGCATAAGATGGTAATTTTATATTGCCTGATGGAGTATAGGGTGGTACGGTTTAATGAGCTGAAAAGGTATCTAAAAAACATATCAGACAAAACCCTCAGTACAAACCTCAAAGAACTGGAAGCCGACAATTTGATCATAAGAACAGAATATCCCCAAATCCCTCCAAAGGTAGAATATAGCTTGAGTGAGCGGGGAAAATCATTGATGAAAGTGCTGGATCAGTTATGCTTATGGGGAGAAGAAAACAAACCAAAAGAATGAAAAAGCTGTCACTTACAACTGGACAGATAGGGCGGAAAATATGTCGTGATAAGGGTTGAAAATCGTGGCTTTTCTGCCCTGTAAGCGGCGCTTGAAAGGTGCCCTGTATGTTTTCCTGTCCGTGCCTTCATAACCTGAAATGTAAGGATAAAAGTTGATTTTTAATCAAAAGTGAAGAGCCTCAGTCGATAACCTTCTGGTTGTCGGCTGAGGCTCTTTTTTCTTGGAAAATATTTATGAGATACAGGATGTAAAGAAGACTCAATGGTCATTCAAACTGGAAAGGCTGTCAAAGAACCTTTTTAGTTTATCGAGGCTGTTTGTTTTATTCTTTATGGGGAGGGATTCCCATACAATGTCGTGATATTTGGCAGGAGGGTCATCTCGAAGTCGTGGGTCAATGATACATACGATTCCTGTATCGCTAAAATTACGGATCAGTCTGCCTATCCCTTGTTTGAGTTTAATTATCATTTCAGGAACACGGACATCCATCAAAGCGTCCTTAGCAATGGATGCTTTGTATTCTATAATCGGATCAGGTACAGGAAATGGAAGGCGGAAAATCACGACATTAGAGAGACTTTTGCCTTCAATGCTTATGCCTTCCCAGTAAGCGCCTGTCCCGAGCAGAACAGAGTTGGTATCTTCTCTAAATTCATTAAGAATTTTATCTTGTGATGAACCGGGTTGCTGCATTAGGACCTTGTAAGGCAAGTTTAGTTTACTGAGGATGGTATAAACTTCCTCCATATCTGTTTTCGCAGTAAACAATACAAGAGCCTTCCCACCTGAAATTTCGAGAACTTCAAGCAAGCGTTGTACGCCTTGTTCGATAAAAGCTTCATGTTCCTGAGTGGGGTGGGGCAGATCGTCACAATAATAAATCATGGAATGCTCATCGTATGGATAGGGAGAAGGCTTCGGTTCGGATAAGCAACCGCGTTCATCCGTCGGAAATCCTGTATTACCGATAAAATAGGAGTATTGATCTACGAATTCTCCATTACTTGCATTGGTCATGGTTGCGGAGGTCAAGATTACTCTTTCTTTCCCGCTGAAATACAGTCGATTGGTAATTTGGCTGGTATTTTTTGGGCAATAAACAAGCTCTGCATTTTTCCCTTTTCGCTCAATCCAGAGAAGATTGCTATCAATTTGTTCGATCATTTCTGCAAGGCTTTCGCTTAGGCTGTCCAATTCGTCCGATGCAGCAGTTGTTCGACTGCTGTAATCAAAGCTGGTGTAAATCTGAATGCTGAGAGCAACACTTTTAATGCTTTCTATCATCGCTTTAAGAAGGGCTATGGAGTTTTCACCACCATCAAAGAAAAACCGATCCGCGTATCTCATATCTTGCCGCGAATGGTCGATCTGTTCCTGCATCTGTGCTTTAAGGCGGTCAAAAAACACGCTAATTGACTTCTTCGCGTCCTCGACATCTCCATAGATGTTCTGCCTATCAGCCGCCTTGACTTCATTGGTTGCGCTTTTAATAAGTCCTAATAGCATTCCTTGATTGATGCGTTTTGTGGTGGCGCTTCGCACTTTATCATCTAAGTTGTGTGCTTCATCCACAACAATAAGATCGGCCTCACGGTTAATAAGGCCATCCTGCCAGCCTCGTATTTGTTGAAGATGTGCAGTCAGGAAGTCCTGGTTGCACAGAATAATTCCATCGGTATATTTTATTTTCGAGCGAATGGCATGATAAAGGCATTTCTTTTCACAGCCACTACAATTTCGCATACTGAACCGTTGTACATTGACTTTATCCCAGATATTCTGCGGTAAAGTTTGTGAAAACTGCTTTCTATCCTGAAATCCACTTTCAAGACCGATTTGCAGTTCATCAGGAATTACTGCATCCGCTGTATTTATGTGCTCATCAGCCCGCTTATGACAGAGATAATGAGTTTGTCCTTTTGCAAGGATAACTTCCGGTTGTAGATTGAGAAGCTTCATCACAATGTGAATATCATCCCAAAGCTGTTCTTGTAGCGCGATAGTTGATGTAGCCACAATAACGGGCTTTTTCATTCTCTTGTTATACAGCAAGACCGGTACCAAGTACCCAAATGATTTTCCGATTCCGACTCCGGCTTCTACCGCAAAATGCTGATCATGAATAAGGGCATCCACAATCTCAAAAGACATATCCTGTTGGCCTTCTCGCATCTCAAAACCGTTGGCCGGTGCAATATCCCAAAAGAATGAAGTGACTCTTTCGCCGATTGCTGTTAGGTCAGACTTTCTTTTTTTCTTTTGCTCTTCGGGTGTGTTAAATCCGAAATAATAGCTCATGCTCATCCTCATTTCGTGCGCTTTTTACTATCTCATCACAGTTATATGGCTCGCTGAAAAAACGGAAGAAAGTTCATCTACCGTTCAGTTACTCGACGCCTAGCGCTTTGAATACTGCGTCCTCTGCGCTCTGATAGAAGATGAGGTTAAAGCAGCCGATCAGTTCTGAGGGTACAGTACCAAGGTCTGAGGCTGATGTAATAGGCAGTAATACTTTCTTCGCCCCGCTGTCAAGGCACACTTGAAGGGCGTTTGCCAGCTCATCCACTTTGATCATCGTCCCAGCGATGCTGATTTCTCCCAGCACTGCTAAGCTGCTGACAGTAGGCTTGTTCAGAGCAATGGAAGCCAGTGCGATCAGCGTCGGAAGAGCAAGTTTACTGGTCATACCGATGCCCTGCAAGTCCTGATAATTGACGATATAGTCCTTTGTCGTGGTGCTGATCGTCCCGCTGATGTGTCCGGCATTTGCTTTGAGGAAGTTGAAAGCAGTATTTGTCGCCTCTCTTGCCTCGCGTTCGGAACCAATACCCGTGCGCTCAAACTTGCCGTTACCGGGAAGCATCTGAGATTCCAGACGGAACACACCGATCATGCCGGATTTCCCCTGCGAGACCGTATAGACCTGACCGGGATTGCACATTCCTTCGGGGATCAGTTTGCCGCCGCCTTGCTCAGGAACGGATACATAGTATTCCTCAAAACTGTCTTTGTCGATGTAGGAGAAATTCACATCGTAGAACTCCATGCCGCCCAGCTTTTTCAGCTGTTCCTTGACGCGGCGGCGCATCTCAAATGCAAGCTTCAAAATCTCTTCCAGTTGTTCTTTTGTGAACTCACCGTCAGGATAAACAAGCTTCAAAAGCCCGCCGACCATCTTCCGAACGGCAATGGTATCACGCTGATTGAGGTTGGTGCCTAAGCGGAAATACTTGTCCAGCGCATCGCCGTACTGCTCCTTACGCAGCTCCCGGATGAACTCTGCCAAATAATCTGTAATGAAGCCATAGTCATCCGTAAAATGCTCCGGACGGAATTTCGGAATTTCCCAACCGGGAAGATAGCAGTGAATCCGGTCAAGAAAAGCTGTATCTGTCCCCATCTCAGGAGGGAAGGGATCAAAGAGGCTGGATGTTTTCAGAAGCACATCCACGCTCTGATTGATGTTGCCCACAAAGACCATCGACGCACTTGCAGCTTTTTCCTCTTTTCCGCGAGCGAAGGACCCGGATGCCATGTAGTCCTTCATGATCTGGATGCCGTCTTTATCTTTGAACCGAATACCGGCAACCTCGTCAAAGGCAACGCAGTCCCAAAGACCGACAAGACCAACAGTTTTGCGCCCCATGTTGTAAAACAGATTGGCAACCGTAGTCTGACCGCCGGAAACGAGAATGCTGTTCGGGGAAATCTCTTTGTAAAGATGGGATTTACCGGTGCTACGCGGCCCCAGCTCACAGAGGTTGAAATTGTTCTCCACAAGCGGGATCATGCGGATCAGGAGCAGCCATTTTTCACGGTAAGTCAGGGTGTCCGGCTCCATGCCGATGGAGCGCAGCAGCACATCCATCCATTCATCCTGCGTAAATGCTTTGCGCCCCTGTTTCAGTTCTTCAATGTCCACATGAGGCATTTGGATCGGCGTGAGCTTTCGGATGCTGATTGGCGTTCCGTTCCGATCTTCCTCCATGTACTCATAGTCCAGTTGAACGATGCACCAGATGCCGCCGCAAAGCAGGCGGTCAAATTTGGCGGGATATTCTTCGTCTATGGGGATATTCTTGAGTCCAAGGTTGGAGAACTCTGCTTCATAGAAATCCCGCTTGATGTTCAAGTTCACTGTGATTTTATCAATCACGGTGTAGCTGCCACGCTGACGAAGCACAGAGAGAATCTTCTGCGCCTCATCGGGGCGGACGAAATTATCCGCAAGAATGCGTTTTACATTCTCTACGCCCTCTTCAATAATATCAGGGTCATCCGAGCTGCAATACTGTCCCAGCAGGAACTCAAGGACATAGACAGGCACATTTGCGCCTTCCTTGATTTTCTTGGTCAAATCCTTGCGCACAATCTTCCCATCGAAATTTTGCCGCAATTTCGATTTGATGACAGCTCTTCTATCCTCATTTTCTGTCATATCAACCATTTGAATCGCCTCCTGTCACTTAGGGTCCCCTTAAAAGCCGAAGCCATAGTCATCGGCAAATGCCATGTCCATGATGACAGGATGCCGGAACACCTCAAGCCCTGTTGCATCATCGTATATCACAAAGAAATACTGTTTGTCTTTGTCGTACTTCTTGTCTTTGAACTGGAATTTCATGCGAAAGATGCGTTTGGCAGCATCTTGTTCCCGGCTGTCCGCGATGCAGCTATTCTCATTGGAAATCCGCTCGTTATCATCGGAGATAAAGAACAACCGATAAGAAGCAGCCTTGACCACATCGCTGACCGGCTCAGACTGAATGAAATCCAGTATGGTGATCTTATTTGTGATTTTTCGCACCATGCTTACCAGCGCAATTCCCGCGCTCCGCGTCTCCATGTGACCTCGTTCCATCTTGAGGCCAAGGACAGGCACAAGCATTTCCTGCGGGGATGAGCCGCCATGTACATAGTTCTGCCCGCCGCCAGCCACTTTGAATACATCGTCGCTGATAGGATAGGACACCCATTTGGTATCATCGTTGCGAAGAACTTTGCTCATTTCCATGCTGGCGATGCCATCTCTTGCAACGGGTTCCTGTGCGACCACAAAACGCCGGTTGATAAAGGAAGTCTTGCCCTTGATTCCCTCGATCTTATCGCTCTCCGCGATTTTATCCCGTTTGTAGATAAAGCCGTGATCGGCAGTGACGATAAACCGGTATGTATTCGCACTGGTAGAGATGCGGCGGATCAGGTCGGTGATTTCCGCAATCGCCTCCTGACAGGCGACAAAGACTTCATCCTCGGTATTCGGCTTGTCTCCACGAGCATCGATCTGATTGTGGTACACATACACGACCTGTTTGCCGGTGAAGATGCTGCGCAGCTCGGCGACCTTGAGCGACTTGATGTTGTCAAACTGGACACAAGTGCTGTCCTTGCTGTACTTATGCAAAACTGCTTCACGCTCGGCAAGATTGTCGCAAGGCATACCATCGATCAGCACCTTGAAATCGTCCGTCATCGTCAGCTCTGCGTGTGGAAGCAGCGCTGCCATGCCGAGACGGGTATAGGATGGCAAAACACTGAGTTGGACTTCCAGCTTCGCTGTACATTTTGGGTCATCCTGCATCCGGCGGAACAGTTCCTTGCCCACCTCATAGCGCATGGCATCCGAGATGATGACCACCGTGCGTTCCTTGGCATTCTTCAAATTGCGGGCATAGAAATCTCGCTGCAAGGGCAGTGCCATAAATGCGTCCGGTTCCTGAATAGCAGCATTCCACTTGGGAAGCAGCGTTTCCAGATACTCGTTGGTATAGATGTTTTCCACCAAATCGCGCAGCGGCTCGAAAGCTGCCGTTTCTTCGAGCTGATCGTAAGCGGAATAGAAGCGGCGATATTCGTAGTCCAGCCGGAAGTCCTTCTCCTGATATTGGCGCAGAATCTCTTTGAAGCTGTCCGGGCAACGGTAATTTCCAGCCTGAATGATCTGATAGGCGCTGTCAAGCATCTGATAGCAGCCTCCGGTCTTTTCCCCAAAGTGCAGTTTGCTCCGCTTCTCGCAGATTTGCGGGATGGTCAGGCTATCCAGTGTCGCCCCCACATCCTCAGCCAAAAGCCGCTTCACAATCCATTTTGTGAGGGTCTGGTCAACGGCAAGGAAGGTATCGCAGTTCACTAAGTCATCCGGCGAATAATCAGAGAAAGCCTTCTGGACATTCAAGCCGGAGGCCACATGAGCGGAAAGCTCATCATAGCGCCCACGGTAAAGGATATTGTTCATCAGGTTATCCATAAAGGCAATGATATTCCCGGCCTTATAGGAGAGGAACACCTTCCACGGCTTCGGAAGCTCGCCTCCTATATATTTAGCTGTGTAGGTGACAAACATGGTCACCACCAGCTTTTCCAGTGTCGGCTTGACATCGGTATAGCCGAAATGCTGCTCGCAGAGCTTCCAGAAATCATCCAGTAGGCCGTATTTATCTACCTCAGACAGGAACTTGTTATCTGCAAGCTCGCCGTCTGTCAGCATAACCCGGATCACTTCTTCAAAGGAACAAGTACGGGTGCGGCAAATGGCAGAGAGAAGCCCCGTGATGATGTTCTCTTCGTTGAAGTTCTCTATCTCAAGGTCATAGAAGCGCTGCGTCCGTTCTTTGTTGGCAAAGAACTTGATGTGCTTTTCGATGATGGGCTTGTATTTCTCGTCAATCCCCAAATCTACCGAGAGCAGTGAGGCGCGGTCAGCAAAGAAACGCTTTGAGTAGAGCAGCGTGTCTTCCAGATGGTTGTCCCGCACATCCGGCTTCGGAAAGGGGGCATAGATGAGGTAGTTTGTGGTGGTGTCCTGCCGTTCCAGAAAAAGCTTGGTGGCAAACTGATTGTCCGGCTGCAAGAAGTAGACCTTGGCATTATCAAGATCTACATTCTGCATATCCTCCACAAACTCGCCGTTATCGTCGTACCAAAAGACGAGTTTACGGGTATCGCCGGTAAACTCAGCATTCAGCCGGTCTATGATTTGTTTGATATTCATTTCTGCCATGCCGCTTTACTCCTTCTGGTCTATGACTACCCAAGACCCGCTCCGGTTGGAGCCTTTGCGTTTGATCTTGCCAGCTTTTTGAAGGCTGTTCATGAGCCTCTTCACAGTGGCGAGGGAAACTCCCAGCATCTCTACAACATCCTTCTGCGTCGCTTTCGGATTGGTTCGGAGAATGCGCAGAATCGCTTCTTCATTGGTATCATTGGATTCAACTTTGGTGTCATTGGTATCATCGGTGTCACGCTCTTTGGGATCAATGACACCATTCTGATCGGTAGCCGCGTCTTTCCGATACAGGTTGATACGGAAATCGCTGCCCATGTCTATCAGCTCCGGCTCACGAAGACCGTATTCCTTTGCTTCTCGGAACATTTTCGGGATGCCGCTGCCCCATGCCTCCACGATGTTCATGTAGGAAAAGGCGGCTGCAATGCCACGGTTGCGGATCTTCGAGAGGCCGGATTTCATTTTTTCAATGGTGATCTCACTGTCCAGCATACCGGGGGAGGTGACCTCCAGCCGGTCATCAAAGAGCGCCACCTGGATTTTCCCCGGCGTCAGGTAGCTGCGATGGCAGACTGCATTGGAGATCATCTCACGGATTGTTTTGACGGGCAGTTCATAATAATCCTGCCTTCCAATCCCTTCAATGCGTGAGCCGAGGTCGATGTGCTGCAACACGAAGTTGTAGGCATCCTCGATCTGCTCATAGATCGCACCGGTAAATTCTTTACGGGTAATGAAAATATCCCGGACAGTCCCCTTGAATACCGCGCACTGGATGGCGGCATCGGGGAACTCAGCCGTGTCGCCGTTCAGCAGCAAATACCCATTGGTAGGGTGATAGACTCCATCGTGCTCCACCAGCAATTTCCATGAAAGTAACTGGTTCTTGCCTACTTTCTGGATCTGCTCCCGCGCCGTGTCTGTCTCGGCCAGCTTGAGGGCGTGTTGGTACATCTTTTCACAGAAGGCCGCAATCTCTTCCTCAGAAACAGTCTGTTCCCGCTCCATCTGGTCAAAGGAGCGGTTTGTCCCTTCCATGATAAGCTCCTGCACACGGTAGCGCTCCGCATGGCGGGTCGTGCCAGCTACACGGATATAGGTGCCTTCCATGATGCCCTGACTCTTGATATAGTAGGGGCGCTGCATACCGGGGATAATTTCAACAACGATGATTGCCCTCCCGTCGATTTCCTGTACCGCGATGTTCGGGGTGATCTTGGGTTCGCAGCTATCGAAAATGGCGTTGGTGATTGCGTCCATCTTCTGAAAGACTTCCTCTTTGGAAAAGCCGGTGACGGCCCATGTGCCATTCTCCACACCGAAGACCAGCTTGCCGCCCTTGCCGTTGGCAAAGGCAACCACGGTCTTCATGTATTTCTCGCTTTTGGCAGGGATCTCGCTCTTGAACTCGATATTCTCAGATTCGCCGGCGAAAATCTCTTCTGCGGTCATCTCGACCACCTCCTTGATCGTTAAATTTGAAATGAATCAAAACGGGAGCCAATCTCGCAGCTCTTTCAAGCCTTTATATGCTCTCATAGCTGCTGAATGCTCATCGAGATATTCCAGCCCTTTTACCGTTAGGGTCACTCCATCAAGGAAGGCCATAAGGATAGGATTTCCTTGACCGCCTCTTGAAAATCGAGCGCCCTTTATCAAGCCTTCATCTTGGCAAGCATCAATTATTTCCCAAAATTCTCTGTTGGTAATGCCATAATCGGCAGCACTCGGCATATTTCCATCGTTAATTTCGCGCATGAAACTCAGCATTACTTTTAATTTGTTAATTGCCATATCAACACCTCATATTTTTGCCAGAACGGAGTATTTCTTCCCGTCGCTGGCGGTCTGGATTTTTTCGTAGTTGACCTTCACGCCATCATCCAAGTCCAGCTCGATGCGGCTCAGGGCGAGGTGGGCGATCATCTCGTCGTAGTCGCGGCACTCCTTGAGCTGCTTTTGGAGCTTTTCCTTGCGCTTGGTGGAAGCGGCAACCTCACGGGCGTTGGTGCTGTGGTCAATCATGTCCTGCATCCGGTTGATTTCGGACTCATAGACGCGCTGCATCTTGTGGAGATAGTCTACACGGAGATTGCCGATGGTGTCCGGCGTGTAGCGGTGGAGATAGATCAGCGCCTTGAAGCCGTTCTGCTTGCCGCTGTCGAACAGCCAGTAAATCGGGCGCTTCTGGTAGGTTTTGCAGTGGTCTTTGAAGAAATCCTTGAGGAAATAGCTGCGGATGATCTCCCGACTGCTGTTGCCTTTGCCGCCCAGCGCCACGGCGATGAAGTCCAGATTTTCTTCCAGCGTGTCTGCTCCGTAGACGGCTTTCAGCCAGTCACACAGACAGGAGACAATATCGTCTTCCAGATACTCTTCGTCGGTGATGGGCAGGATGCCGTCCCGGTCGGGCAGGAAGGTCTTGTACTTACCGTCATCCCAGTCCCCGCCAGCATAGGCCAACCCGTCCGTATCCAGCGAATAGCGCCCAAACATACAGCCCACAGCGTAGGAAAGCAGAGAAACGATCTCATCCCGCTTGGTTCGGACATAGCTGCTGCCCTGCATGGATTCCGGCACATCGTCCTTGGTGTCAAAAATGCGGTGGACGGTGACATCCTTGTCTGCCACCTCCGGGGTCAGCTCGTCCTGCAAGCCGTAGATGCTGATGAAGACGCGGTTCAGTTCTTCCTCGTTGGCCTTGAGCTTTTCAAACCTGTATTCACAAGCCTTTTTCCAATAAATTCGATAAGTGTAAGGGATGGAAGTATTCTGAAAAGCCACTTTGTCAGGAACATCTCCCCATACTGGTTCAGGAAGCCTTCCAAGAACAAGAGGATGTCCCTTAAAATCCCACGATATTTCGTAGGAATCCCAATCCATCATTGACAATTTTATGTTGTCTTCAACCAATCTATTAACTTGCTCAAACTTATTATTATCTTTTAGTACAGGCACACGAGCCAAATCGCCTGATTGCAGCGTTGCTGTTGGGTTGAGCATCTCCGCTATTGCCTGAACCACTTTTGAATTAAGAAGTCCAAGAATGTATTTTCGATTCACCTCATTAGGAAAGCATACCCCGGAAGCACTTTCAAAAAAGAAGCCTCGTTCCATGATCCGAAAGGATGAAGCTCCTATGGTAACTCTCGACCATGAAATACCTTCACAAAAAAGTTTGTCCGCATTCCGTATTGCCTGCCTACCTTCTGCTATTATCCTTTTGCCATTGTTTTCCCAATCAATAACATAGTCGTGATTTCCATACCATTTTCGATATGCACCACCTTTTAGGCATGGAAACCATTTCTGCTCTTTTTTTTGAACTTCATGCCAGAACCGCAAAAACATATCGTTACATCCGGTTGTAGAGCCTTGTTTCGGTGGTGCAGCAACCCTCATTGGTGTACCATGCTGAAATGCAGATCTAACTATACTGTTTGCCCAATATGCAATCGGGCTGCCATCAATCAGTTCAAATTCGTCCTGTATAGAGTAGTAAGTTCCAAAGCCATCGAAAAACCATTTCTCCTTTGTTTCCAATGGGTCAACTGCCCCTTGCCTTTTGAACAATCGTCTATATTCCGCACTGTAATTTTTAATTCGAGCAGATTGAATTATAAAGGATGTGGTTCCAAAATCTGATCCAAATACCCCTCTCCCGAAGTGGAGCATATTGATAATTTGTTTTTGTTGCAAAAGCCAATGCCGCATATCTTCAAACGAAGAGAGGAACATCCAAACAGGTATGTTTATCATGGCAATATAGCCGTTTTGTTTGCAGACTTGAAGAGTCCTTTCCATAAATACGGTGCTCATATCCGATTTTGTGCTTGGGAAGTGTTCTTTCACAAACTCGGACAATTTGTCGTTCATTCCAGAATTTCCCATATACGGCGGATTCGTCACCACCACATCGTACTGTTGCGCCAGCACCTCCGCCACACGGATCAGCGGCAGGATGGTGTTCAGAGCTGATTCCCGATGCAGGCTGATGTCGTTCTGTACCTCATCCACACGGGCATATAGGACGGCAAAGTCTACCGGTGCCACCGTCAGGATGGAGCCGTATTCCTTTGCGTCGCGCAAGTCGTTTATGATGCTGTCCAGCGCCGCTTTTAACTTCGGGTCGTTGTTCGTGAAGTAGTCCCGCGTGTAAGCGTCGATGTCGTTGCTCTCGGCAATCGCATAGACATGGGGCTGGATGCCGCGAGTGAAAATGCGCCGGTCATACTGGCGGGCTTTCATCATCACAGCAAAATAGGCAAGCTGCGCCGCCCGCTCGTCAATGTCCAGACCGAACAGGTTGTGTTCAAGGATGCACTGTGCCGCGTCGCGCTGGCTGTACCCGTCGTTCTCGTACATCTGCATCAGCACATCGAAGGCGTACACCAAAATATGGCCGCTGCCCATGCAGGGATCGATGACCTTGATGTCCCGGACATCCTTGTATTCGCTCTGTTTCTGGATTTCATCGAGCCGCTGGCGAACATCCCGCGTCTGGGAGGCTTCCGGCAGATAATACTTCCAGCCCATCTGCCCAGCAATTTCCTCTTCATTGGCGATGCGCTTTGCCTCGACTTCATCCCAAGTCATTTCCTCCAAGCCGCGACCGTCAGCATAAACGCCCTGCTCTTTCCGTTTGTCGATGAAGATGCGGCCAAGGCTGTTTTCGACCATATAGCGGACGATCCAGTCCGGCGTGAAGAGCTGGGTGACGGCGGGGATTTCCTCTTTGGTGATCTTGCCGTTCTTGGCAAAGGCGGCGTTCTTCGGCTCGGTGTTGTAATACTGGTACAGCCAGCCGATGATCTCAACTTGACCGCCCTTTTCGATATTGAAATCGTCCTCGTTAATGTCATGAATCAGGTGAAACACGACACCTTCCTGATCCACGACCGAAAGGTTCAGCAGCAGTTCGGTGTAGTCGCTGGTCTTCTCAAACAGGGCGGGGAGGATTTCGTTCAAGGCATTGCACTGCTTGATGAACAGCATCCGGAACAACTCGTCCAGCTTGTTTTCGGTTTTCAGGCGCAGGACAGTCTCTTCCTCGGCAGAGGTGAAGGTCAGCTCCGCATCGAAGGGAGTTGTCACCAAATCCGGCTCGATCTTGCCGCTCTCAGAAGACAGAACGCGGATGTGGGAGGGCAGATAGTCGTTGACCTCCATGAAGCGGATGGCGATCAGACGGTTGAACCAAGTGTAGGCGACCTCTTCCAGAATGTACTTGTAGGCAGTGGCGTAGTTGCTGTCCTTTTCTTTTTTGCGGATCTCCTCAACCAGCTTCTTGCGTTGCGGGATCGCATCGCCGCTGATGGCATACGGCTCAGAAGTCCCAATGTCATAGAACTCCATCGTCCCGGTAGACTGCGGCAACGGGTCTTTGATGCCGTCCGCTGTGATCCCCATCAATCCGGCGCGGTACTGAATATCCGCAATGAGCTTATTCCGCGCCCAGATTGCAAAGTTTTTTATGGCTGTTTTGTTCATGGCGATTCTCCCTATTACATTAAGCCGTCGATGAACATTTCGGCTTGCTGAATCAATGTTGTCCAGTCTGCTCCGGTGATGGCACTTGTTGCTATTGAAACAGATGCTTTAGATAAAACCTCACTGGAAAATTTCTTTATTCCTGCCAAAGCCTTTTGCATCCGGCTCTTTTTCGGGGCAGGAGAATAGATTTGTTCTTGCAAGGATTCCAAGTCATCCTTAACGCTTTCAATCTCTTCGGCGGCAGTATCAGTAATAGCGGGAAGTGACGAAATCAGCTTTTCGATGAGCGAGTTTAAGTCCGTTGCTGATACGCCGTTTTTCGTGTTAAGTGTAATAGAACCGCTGCCTTGCTGGATAACCGGACCATTGACCATCCCGATGTTTTGAGTCATTGGTGCAGCCTTCTTCTCATCTTCCAGGAGGATCATCTCCTTGGAAATTTCATCGTTGATGAAATTTATCAAGGGTTTTACTGTGTTTTCCAAAAAACGCTGAATAATATCCGTGTAAGTTGCGCCCTTTTTCCATAGGTATTGCATGGCTTGCCCTAAAACATTCATGTTTGGGGTCTCCACGATGTACCTCATGTAGTCATAAATTGCTTTGATGTGACAATTTTCATCTACTGGAATGCTCGTGCTTGCCCATTCAGAGGAATGAGTCGGAAAACAAGCCTGAAAATCATATTCGACTTGATCCACAACGCTATGAACACGGTCATGGATAAATGGCGTCTTCTCAATATAATCCATCAGCCGATGCAGATTCACATCTGCATCTCCATCGTCACTTGAAAGAAGATTACTGGATATTCTTCGAAAATCGAGGCTGATAGTTCTTAATTCTCTGTATTCACTCATAAGTCTACCCCGCAGTAAGGACAAAATATCTTTGAAGCTCCGGCGCAGTACAACGCTTTAACCCTTCGATTGCAACAAGTGCATTGGAACTCCGTTTCCGCTGTGTCCGCATTTTTTAACTCTTTGACATACACTTTTTTCAACGGTTTATATGTCATTTTTATTATGCTCTTTTGACGATTGATCGTACGAGCCATTTTCCCAAAGGCCTTATTCAACTCTTCAATCATATAGTTCTCGGCCAACGCTCGAGCTTTGTCACGAACATCTTTTGACCAGAATGCGGATTTCTCTTTTGCAAGGCCGCAGTAGGGGCAGAACAGTTCCAAAACAGGTTCTTCATCACTTTGGACTTCTCCTGCTTGTAGCTTAAATTCTGATCCGCAATACGGGCATTCAAAGGTGACATATCCTTCGCTATCACCTTGAACAGTAAAACTCAGCGTGATATTTCCCATACGCACCTCCAATACTGCCCATTAAAACTCCACATTGACAATCGTATCTTCGTCCAGTTGCGCTTCCAGCGACTTGCGAAGGCTGTCCATGTAGCGGTCAATGTCCTCTTTGCTTTCCAGACGCCAAGATGCCGTCCCCGTCATCATCTTGATGGAGACATTTTTCGTCTTGCGGATTTTCACCGGCGCAGGGGCAACGGTTGCTTCGGGGGCAGGATTTCCGCTCTGTTTGGCTTCCTCTGCCTGACGGCGGGCTTCTTCTTCGGCCTTTTGAATTTCCCGCTTGTAGTCAAGATCAGCCATTTCATCAAGAAGCCGTCGTTTCAGTGCATCTGCTTTATCTGCGAAGCTTCTCAGCGTAGAGACATTGTTGCAGTGGGTAGCTCCATCCCGGATTTCTTGGAACTTCTCAAAGTAAGCCGTTCGCTTTTGGTCGTTGTAGTCCTTGGTGGAAAGTACTTCCAAGACGCGCTTCCACGCCTGATCAATCGAATCAAGGACAGGGGCGGATTCCTGCTGCAAGATTTCGCCATAGCAGGACATGAACCGCTCACGCAGCTCAGGCAGCTTCGGAATGTTGGCATACGGCTTTTCCTGCCGGGTAATAGAGCGCATCTGCGCGACGATGTTTTCCAGCTCATCGTTGACGATATAGGTCTTGCTGTCATCATAGATCGCAAGCATATCCAGCGCACGGGCAAAAATTGTGGATTGTTCGCCCTCAAAGAAGGTCTTGACCGGTTCGTAGTCCTCTGCAAAGTCGAAGAAATCATCCCGCTTCTTGGAAACGGTTGTAAAGAAGTCCAAAGCAGACTGAATCTGAACGACAGACTGCATCAGCGCCTTCCCGTTGGACAAAACACGCTTGCCCGGATAGGGGTATTGCTTGTAATTGACTTCCAGCCGCTCGATTTCATAAATCGTGTTTTGCGCGTAACGCTGGAAGTTCTTCATGATGGTATCTTCATCTTCCGCCGCAGTGGCCGCGCCGAAGGTTTCCTTCATCACATCCCGGACAGCCTTTTTGTCCTTATCGCTGACACGGACGCGCTCTTCCATCAGGAGCTTTTCTGCAAACGCTTTTTTGGTGATAAACCCGATGATCTCTTCCTCGGTCTTATTATTCAGGCTGACCGCTGCACCGTTGACGGTGAAAGACAGGTCGCCGCGCTTAAAGAGCCTCGCTACCAGCCAATTCACATCGTCCTCCACAAAGCCGTAAGGAGCCTTCATGAAGCGATCCTTCACCGTCTTCATAGAAGTTTTCATGTGATTGCGCGTATTCATAGCGATAAAGCCCTGTACATCATCCAGCGCATGGGCATTGCTCTCTGTGCCGCCTTCCAGAGAAAGGGCAAGCTGGTTGCTCTGATGGAGCATCTTGCGGATCTCCGCCTCGCTCATCGGTGCGTCAATGTAGGAAAGCTTGTGGTAAACCGTCTGCACCAACCGGCCAATGGCTTCATTGATCCGGCTGCTGACTTCTTTCCCGTTTACGCGGACAACATCGCCATTTACATAGAGTTTTGCTTCTTTCAGTGCTTCGGTCAGGTAGAGCTTGGCGTTTTGGTTGCGCTCCCGCATTTCCACACGCTTTGCCTCTTTGATCGTCTCGTACTTGGCAAGCTGTGTGGAAGTGTTTTTCCGAAGGAAGCCTTCGATTTTCAGGTAGGCTTGGATTTCCGTCAGGAACTCAGCATCATTGGGGAGAACGACAAGGACTTCTCTGCCTTGACCGGACATCATCCGAAGTGTACCATCGTCCGTGCTGCCGTCATACCACGGAGTCAGGACGCGAAGGCCAATGTCATAGTTCTGATTAGCCTTATAAGGGCGGTCATCCACAAACTGATTGAAGCCGAACGCATAGCGCCCATTGAATGCAGGGTAGGTGTAGCGCTTGCCGGGGAAGATGTCTTCAAAAATCATCTCCGCGACCTTGGTGATGATTTCCGGCGTTTCGACATTTTCCTTTTCGATCTCGTTGTTGACTTCCTGTTCCTCATCGGTTAGGAAGACATAGATGCTGCCGTTTTTCTGAATCAGCATCTGCCGCATCAGGACCTTCAGCGCTTCCTCCACACGGCCTTTCAGCTCAATCCGGTCATCGTCGATATTTTCAATCATCAGGCTGGTGATGTTGTCAATGTTCGCCTCAATTTCCAGCACATACTTGATCATAAAGAGGGTCTTGAGGACATTGATCGCAAACACATCCCGGTCCTTTTTCTCCGGGTTGATGTAGCTGTTGTCATAAGCCCTGATGATGACCCCGCTGTGGCTGTGATCCAGAAAGTTTTCCAGCGCATCATAGAAGCGGTGGAAGGGCACAATGACACCCATCTCTTCGTTCATGACTTTGACCGCAGACTCCTTGAAGAGCGCCAGCATGGAGCGCTCGCCACCGGAAAGGTGCTTACCGGAAGCCCCGTGGGTGCGGATAGAAGTTAATACACTGGACAGTAGATTGAACTGGTACGGCACAAAGGGGTATACCTCGGCAAAGTCTTCCGCACTCGCGTACAGCTTCTTTTCTGCGGTATCGTTGAATACGATCAGGTTTTTGATGATCGTCGCTTTCTGCTCATAGAGCAGCCGGAGCGACTGCGCAGCCGGTTCGGTCTTTTCAAGGATTCTCTTCTTGATAACGGCATCCACATTGGCAGAAGAGAGGGAGAGGCGGGTATCAAACCGTCCCTGAATTTTAGAGAAATCATTGCCTTTGACTTTTGTGATGGAGTCAATGTCCTGCTGGCTGGTAACGATGACCCATGCCTTGCCCATGCACTCCTTGCCCAGTTCCTCGGTCACGGTTTGGAGATTGAGCATCAGCTTAGAGTCATCGCCGATGTACTGCCCAATTTCGTCCACCAGAAATACAACATGGTGGTTGTTCCCTTTGCGGTCGATATATGCCTTGACGCGCTTGGCAAAGTCTTCGATGCTGATGGTATAAGGCTCCACCGCCTTTTCGCACCAGTTTCTTGCCGCCGATTCGCTCATGAAATCCATTGAAACAAGGGCATCTACAACGCTGTCCTGAATGAAGTCAAAGTCCTGCCGGGAGTCTTCCCACGGCTCGCCGTACTCTCCCTCAAAAGCAGCCTTGAACTCGTCGTAGCGTCCTTCTTCGGAAAGCCTCCGTTCCAGATCAGCGACATGAGGAATAGAACCGCAGAAGCCCTGCATCTGATTGAAGACTTTGAGGAATACATTGACAATGGCATCCTTGTTCTGTTTGCCGTTCGTTTCGCTCTTGGAATCGATGTTGAAGAGGATCACATCCGTAGGTGTATCAGCTGCCAGTTTCATGTCCGCCAACACCATCGGATCTACGATCTTCTTATCCTCAACAAAGTAATCCATCGCCCTTCTGTCGCCGACCTGACGGTTTTCCAAGAGGTAGGACAGGATTTTCAGGAAGTGAGATTTACCGCTTCCAAAGAAGCCGGAAATCCATACGCCCATCTTTGGCGTTGTTCCGACAATCCCTTTTTTATAGGCCGAATAGAAATCGGCAAAATGCTTTTGCAGCTCGCGGGTGACAACATATTCTTCAAGTTCCTGCGAGACATTGGAATCCTCGCCTTGTCCGACGATTATAACGCCTTGAATCTCTCTATCGATTTTCTTGGCAAACATTTCTTTGATTTGCATTGCACGACCTCCATTACTTCACAAGCCTGAAGGCTCTATAGT
>OMFP01000210.1_pt1 | contig 29547 bp, 29 predicted proteins | sample 1674221 | NCBI WGS metagenome assembly OMFP01 (sample SAMEA103958152, study PRJEB25191) | human gut metagenome | biome: human-associated habitat [ENVO:00009003]; feature: intestine environment [ENVO:2100002]; material: feces | place: Germany | collected 2013/2015
CTGTCCCTACGGTCGGTAAAATCAGAGATTCCGTGCCGCTATCGCGGCAGCGGTGCGTCGAGGTCGCCGCACCCTACAAGATGCACGACAATAAATCACCGCAGATGGATAATATCCGCCCCTACTGCACAACTTTAGGCGAAGCGAAATAACCCCTCAGTCCTGGCTTCGCCAATCCAGCTCCCCTGCAGGGGAGCCAAAATAGATTCTTCGACAAACAACGTGCTTCTACGCACATTTCGGCGTCCCGTACCATCTGCAATTCTGCGTGGCAGAATTGCATAAACCCCGACTACAAATCATAGTCGGGGTTTGTTATTTGGTTTATGCCGAATATGCCTCTTATTTCGGCAGGTTGGCGAACAGCTTTACATTGTCGAATGTGTATGTATACTTGCCGTCCTCAATGCCATGGATTATCTCGCAGACCTTGTCGTTATACGGAGTCGGCACGCCGTACTTTCTGCCGTAGGCGCAGACAACGCCGTTTATCGCATCAACCTCGCACTTCTTGCCCTTTTCAAGATCCTGGAGCATGCTCGCCTTGAGGAGCCTGTGCTTCTTGATGCAGATCGGGATGAGCGCGAAGGATATCTTCTTCTTTATGCCGTTGCCCTTGTAGTCGAGAAGCTTGACGATATCCTTACCCTGAACCGGCTCGATTTTTATTCCCGCCGCCGCAGCAACATCGATGCACTCTTTTATAAGATTCTGGCAGCAGACACGGGAGGTCTTGTTCTCTGCGGCGTCGCCGAAAGTGCCGCCGATAACGGCGGACATGCCGCTGAACGCGGCGTTGATGAGCAGCTTCGACCAGCGGACGCCCATGAAGTTATCCTCAACCTCGACGGGGCACATCTTCTCAAGCAGCGCCTTAACCTGCATGAGTTTGTCGTCCTTCTGACCGTTCATCCTGCCCAGACCGAAGCTCATGCTGTCGGGCTCGCTCGTAAGCTCCGAAACGCCCTTGCCGTGGAGCGTTGCGCCCCAAGCGACGGTGCAGCCCATCGTTCTGTCCTCGCCAACGACCTCGGAGACAGAGAGCTCCGGGAGTCCGTTCTGAAGCGTGCAGACGATGCAGTCGTCGGTCATATTCTTCTGAAGCTTCTTTAAAACATTGACATTGTCGAGCTGCTTTGTCAGCAGGATTATCAGCTCGTATTTTTCGGTCATCTCGTCGGGAGTCAGCGCGTGAACTGGGACGGTCATATTGACAGTGCCAATTATCTTCGCGCCATCTTTGTTGAGCGCGTCGACATGCTCGCGGTTGCGCGTGATAAGATCGACATCCACGCCCGCCTTTGCGAGATATGCGCCGAGCACGGTGCCGAGCGACCCTGCGCCGTAAATTGCGGTTTTCATAGAAATCCCCTCTTTGATAAAATTTTATCGATATGATTATATCACGCAGAGCGGCGATTTACAAGAAAACTTTTCGTTCCCTGCGGAGTATGTCCGCGAGAATTATTTTGATTTATCCCAATAGGGGTAATCGGTAAACACGAACTTTCCCTCCGCATTTTTCCCTGTCGGCAGCTTGACATAGATGATATCGTCAACCGAGCGTTTTCTTACGGCCATAACAACCGTGAAATTCCCGTTGCCGTCATCCTCGACGTGATGCATCCAGCTGTTATAGGAGACTTCGCCGTCGTTTTTCTTATATGCTACATATATGTTGTCGTTATGCTCTATCAAATCCCTGTCGGCGACAGCTTGGCTCAGTATTTTATCTGTAAACTCCTCGGAAAAGACCTCTAAAAATTTTTTGCGAACCTCTTCCATCGTGGTCACATACCGGTATTGGGGGAACATTGGAATATACTTTCTGAATCTTATTGTCACGGGCTTCTCCCCGGCGGAATACTCGCCCGCAAAATTCAGAGTCAGCCAGAGGCTTCGCGCCTTATCCGCCAAATCCCGCGCGTCGGTCTCATGCAGAATAGACCCGTCCTCGGGATAAAGCTCATACCCGTTTATGCCGTGCAGGCTTTCGATTATTGCTCGCTTGTCGCTCTCATAGGTCTCCCAAAGCGCAAGCGCGGCATCGGAAACTTTTTCCGGGTATGCGTTTATCCGATAATGGTCGCGCGCCGTAACAAACAGGGTGTTTTCGTCCGAAACAAGCCGCCCCACTTCCACTCTGCCCTTGTAGGAGTCCGAGGAATAGCCGTTGCCGGTATCGATTATAAAGAACGTGAGCTCATTGCCGTCCGTTTTATCGACGGAAAACGCCACCATGCCCTCCGAAAAACTGGCGCTGACTACGCCTACCCAACTTTTGGGCAGCGAAATCGCATAGCTCCCTTCGGAAAACTCGGTGCTTCTTATTTTATTCGAGGTTATCAGCCTGTTAATCCCGGCTCTTAATGTTTGATAATTTTTCGGGAAGTTATTGCTCCCGCTCGCCTCAATCTCCGTTCCGTCCGCCAAGACAGCTGAAAAGCTCATCGAGCTTCCGTCGAGAACATCGGGGGGATTTGCGCCTCGGAAGCCCGCCCATTCATCTATTCTGCAATTTCCGAACAGGGCGCACACCTCGCGGTAGAGATTCTCGTCCCCGTCAACCGAGCGGATGACGTCGCGGGATTCGACAAAGCAGGACAGCTCGTTATCCCAGTCGTTCGAGCTCATATAATACTCAAGATGTACTCCGTCCTCTGTTTTGCATCCCTCATACACGGCGTTCTGTGCCGAGCAGTTGTTCTCCGTCAGCTTAAAGCTTTTAAATTCCATAGGATTGCCTCCGTAGTCATTGTCCTGTTTCGATGAGCACGCGGGAAAAATCAGCAAGAGAATGCACACGAGTGCAAAAGAAATAAAGCGCTTTTTCATTTTCCTGTTACCTTTCCTTGATATGCCGCACTGCGCCAAAAGAGCAAGGGCTTCGGTTCTCTTATGTCCGTTATATTTTCTGTTCCGAACAAGTCACTCCTTTATAAGCTCATTTCTCAATATTAATTATATCACAACGCATTGATTTTTCAAGAAATAGCCGCAAACTCGGAAGTTTGCCTCCAAAAAAAAGCTGCCGGGCGCAAAAAGCCCTTCAAAAATGCAGAAAAACTCCCGAACAGCAATGCTGCCCGGGAGCTGATATTCGTCTTGTAAGCGGTAAAAATTCAGCGCTTCGAGAACTGGGGTGCACGGCGAGCGCCCTTGAGACCGTATTTCTTTCTTTCGGTCATTCTCGGGTCTCTGGTCAGGAAGCCTGCCTTCTTGAGTGCGGGGCGAAGCTCTGCATCATACTGAAGGAGTGCTCTGGAAATACCGTGGCGGATAGCACCTGCCTGGCCGGTCACGCCACCGCCGTTGACGCGGCAGATGACATCGAGCTTTTCGCTGGTGCCTGTAAGAGCGAGAGGCTGGCGGACGATGAGCTTGAGGGTCTCAAGGCCGAAATAATTGTCAATCTCTCTGTCGTTGATGATGATCTTGCCGGTGCCGGCATAAAGACGGACTCTGGCGACTGATTTCTTTCTGCGGCCTGTGCCGTAGAAGTAAGGAACTGAATCGTACATTATTTATTGCCTCCCTTCATTAAAGAGCCCACTCTTCGGGCTTCTGTGCTTCGTGCTTGTGCTCAGCGCCTCTGTAAACGCGGAGTCTGGTCAGAGCGGTGCGGCCCAGAGTAGAATCGGGCAGCATACCCTTAACTGCAAGCTCGACAGCGAACTCGGGCTTTGTCTTCATGAGGGTGCTGTACTTGACCTCTTTCATGTTGCCGATATAGCCGGTGTGATGATAATACATCTTCTGGTTGAGCTTGTTGCCGGTGAGGACAGCCTTCTCAGCGTTGATGATGATTACATGATCGCCGCAGTCGGCGTGAGGAGCGAATGTGGGCTTATGCTTGCCGCGAAGAAGGACGGCAGCCTGAACTGCTACCTTGCCGAGAGGCTTACCGGCAGCATCGATGACATACCACTTACGGGTGATGTCGCCCGCTTTGGGCATATAAGTTGACATACTTGTTACCTCCGATTTCTTAATGCTACGATATATTACCACATCACTCTATGCTTGTCAAGCACTTTTTCTTTAAATTTTAATTTATGTTTTGCTATCTCCGTTTTTCTCAAGTTTTCTCGTTTTTTCATACCATTTGCTCGCTTATGATTTACGAAAAATTTTGCCGATAGCGCGATAAAATCGACAATCTACCGCTCAAATTGACTTTATCCCCGGCATAGTATATAATAAATGTATTATATAAGCTCACGGAGGCAGACATGAAAAAAGAAGAGATAAAGCGCATGAACGATCTCTATCACCTGTCGCAGGAGAGGGATCTGAGCGAAGAGGAATTCGCCGAATGGGAGGGTCTCAAAAAGCAGTATGTCGCCGATTTCAAGGCGAGCCTTACAGCCCAGCTCGACAATACATACATAATAGACGACAAAGGCAACAAGCGCAAGCTCGAAAAGAAGTCGGGCGACAAGTAATCTGCGCGGACACAAAAACGAAAGAGTGATATTATGTTTTGCAGAAATTGCGGAAAGCAGCTCGAAGACGGATTCAAGGTCTGCCCATATTGCGGCGAACCGGTGAGCCTCGCGGAGAGCGACGCCAGACGCGCGGCACAGGAGCAGACCGCCTCAGAAGATACTCAGCCCGTACATAATGATATTCCGAAAGAGCCGGCTCCCCTGCCCGCTCCCGCACCTGTTCAGCCGAAAGCGAACAAGAAGCCCGAGCAGGAAAGCGAAAGCACCGGCGGATGGAAAGTTCTCGGATTTTTCCTCGGCTTCTTCGGTCCGCTGCTGTGGTTCCTGCCGCTCGTCAGCCTCGTGCTCTATCTTATATGGAAGAGCGACAAACCGAAGGTCGCCAATGGCATCGGTCAGTTCACGCTGATAGGTCTCGCGGTCGGCGTGGGACTCGCAGTTATTATTGCGATAATCGTCGGAGTGCTGTTTGCGATAACCGCGTCGATGACTGTGTTTGAAATGATACGCAGCTTCTTCCACGGTTCGCTCGGCGGGATAAACGATCTCGTCAGAAGCATCCCGTTCATCGACTGAGCAACATAAAAATATTGAAACCGCCCGTGTTTTTTCCTTCAGAAATTCGGGCGGTATTTTTTGCGTACTTTTGAATTTATTCATTGACATTCATTCGATATTCAGCAATTATTCATTGATTCTTTTCCGCAAGCGGTAAAGCTTTCCTCCTTGCTGATGTGGATAACTATGTGGATAATGTGGATAACTTTTATGTTTTGATGACTATTTAGAATATATGCGTAAAGTAAAAAACTTTACAGTTTGATTTTAATAACTATATGGAAATATTCTGCATAAGCCGCATATGCAGTGACAAAAAATTAACCCGGTTGCAGGAAAACTTGCAGCCGGGTTTTATGCATAAAATTTTACGCGTGATTTTTGTCTATTTTGCCAATATCAGACGTTCGCGAGAGCCGCGTCAAGATCGGCGATTATGTCATCGACATTCTCTGTTCCGACAGAAAGTCTGACAAGATTTTCATAGACTCCGCAGTCGTCGAGCTCCTGCGCGGTGAGCTGGCGATGAGTTGTGCTCGCCGGGTGCAGACAGCAGGTGCGGCTGTCCGCAACATGGGTGACTATCGCCGCGAGCTTGAGGCTGTCCATGAATCTGACCGCGTCCTCTCTGCCGCCTTTTATTCTCAGCGAAATGACGCCGCAGGTGCCGTTGGGCATATACTTCTGCGCAAGGTCATAGTATTCGTCGCCCTCGAGGCCGGGATAGCGGACGGACTCAATCTTCGGATGAGCCTTCAGGAACTTTGCAACGGCGAGAGCGTTTGAGCAATGGCGCGGCATACGCAGATGCAAGGTCTCGAGTCCAAGATTGAGCAGGAATGCATTCATCGGGGACTGAATTGAGCCAAGGTCGCGCATGAGCTGAGTCGTGCACTTTGTTATATATGCAGCCTTGCCGAACTGCTCGGTGTATACAATACCGTGGTACGACTCGTCGGGAGTTGTAAGTCCCGGGAACTTGTCGTTCTGAGTCCAGTCGAAGTTGCCGCTGTCAACTATAACTCCGCCTACGCTTGTCGCGTGGCCGTCCATATATTTTGTGGTCGAATGGGTAACTATATCCGCGCCGAACTCAAACGGGCGGCAGTTTATCGGGGTTGGGAAAGTGTTGTCGACTATCAGCGGCACGCCGTGGGAATGAGCCGCTCGCGCATACTTCTCAATATCGAGCACAACGAGCGAGGGATTAGATATAGTCTCGGCGAACACGGCTTTTGTGTTATCTTTGAATGCCGCGTTGAGCTCCTCTTCCGTCGCATCGGGGCGGACAAAGGTGAAATCTATGCCGAGTTTTTTCATCGTGACGTTGAAGAGATTGAATGTTCCGCCGTATATCGCGGATGCTGCAACGACATGGTCGCCTGCGGAGCAGATATTGAAAACGGAGAAGAACGACGCCGCCTGGCCGGACGAGGTGAGCATCGCGCCGACGCCGCCCTCAAGGTCGGCTATCTTCGCGGCTACGCAGTCGTTTGTCGGGTTCTGGAGACGGGTGTAGAAATATCCGGACTCCTGCAGATCGAAGAGCCTGCCCATCTGCTCGCTCGATTCGTATTTATATGTCGTGCTCTGGACTATCGGCACAACGCGCGGCTCGCCGTTTTTCGGAGTGTAGCCAGACTGCACGCACTTTGTTTCTATATTAAAGCTCATTTTGTCTTCTCCTTTTTGTCAGTCTTTGAGAAAATGACCCATAAGGTCGAAGCCGGGATCAACAAAATTACCGGTCTCGGATGCTGTTTTTTCATTTATGCTCGCAACGCCGCTGTCAAGCTCTTTGCCTTTACGATAAATCAGATACGGCACGGGGTCGGATGCGTGGGTGCGGGTCGATATCGGGGTCGGATGATCCGGCAGAACCATGACTTTATAATCGTCCTGAGTGTTGAGATAGTCAAGAATTATAGGCATTATGCGGCTGTCAATAAGCTCGATTGCTTTGACTTTATTTTCGGGCTCGTTTCTGTGGCCGCACTCGTCGGGAGCCTCGACATGGATATAGACAAGGTCCTGACCTTTACACCATTCGTCGATTGCAGCGTTCGCTTTGCCCTCGAAATTCGTGTCGATATAGCCGGTTGCGCCCTCGACTTCGGGGGTGTTCATGCCGGCGCAGATGCCGATGCCCTTGAGCAGGTCGACTGCCGAGACGATGCTGCCTTTCACGCCGAACTTCTCTTCAAAGGACGGCAGAGCAGGACGGCTTCCCTCGCCCCAGAGCCAGATTGAATTTGCGGGGAGCTTGCCCTCGGCGATTCTCTTCTTGTTCACGGGGTGATCTTTAAGAAGATCGTAGCTCTCGCGCATCATGGCAATGAGCTTTTCGGCGTTTGGAGAAGTCGAAAGATACTCGCCGATAACTCTGCCGGAGATATCATGCGGAGGAGTCATCTTGCCGAGATCCGTCGTGCCGTTATGTACGATAAGGCAATGGCGATAAGCCACGCCGCTGTAAAAATCAAATTCGCTGCTGCCGAAATGCTCCTGCACGGTCTCGATTATCTGCGCCGCCTCTTCAGTCGAGATATCGCCGCCGGAGTAATCGAGCATGGTCTTTGCGCCGTAATCCGCCTCGTCGCTCAAGGTGACAAGGTTGCAGCGCAGAGCGATATCCGTTTCGCTCATCTTGACTCCGATGCTGACCGCCTCAAGGGGCGAGCGTCCTGTGTAGCACTTCTTCGGATCGAATCCGAGCACGCTCATATTTGCAACATCGCTGCCGGGTTTGAGTCCCGCGGCAACGGTTCTGACAAGTCCGACTTCACCCTTCGACGCGAGCGCATCGATATTGGGCTTCTTTGCAACTTCCATCGGCGTCTTGCCGCCGAGAGCCTCAACGGGATAATCCGCCATGCCGTCGCAGAGAACTACAGCATATTTCATATATCTTCACCCTTTCAGAGAATTTATGCACAAACAATGCATATCGGGCGCGGCAAGTTCGGTTAGCATATGCATACTTGCCCGCCGCTGATTTAATTATATCATAAAGTATCAGCGCATTAAAGCAAAAATTAAGAGAGAATATACATATATACTATATAAAAAAGAGTGCAAAATGACGAAAAATTATTTGCCAAAATGCGCTTGCAGCATATAATTGAGCGAGGCACAATGATATAATCGATTTGGAAGAAATATTCAAAAGGAGGATACATATGACGAGAAAATTATTCGCGCTTTTGCTCGCGTGCCTGCTCATTCTTATAAGCTTCACGGCATGCGGCACAAAAACGCCCGAGCCCGGCACGACCGCGGCAGAAGACATATCCGCCGCAGAAACCGAAGCCAATGCGCAGACGAGCGCAGAAGAGACGAACTCCGAAGCGGTATCCGAATCCGCAGAGGAGAGCACTGCTCAGAGCGCACAGAAACCGACGGCAGACAAGCCGGCATCAAAGCCCGCAGCAACTGCAAAATCAAATAATTCCGGTTCAGCTTCAAAAGGCAAGCTTGAAGTCAGCGCAGGAAGCGTAAAAAGCATCGCCGGCGCAAAAGTGCTAAGGGCGTGGAAGCTCAATTCAAACGGAGTGAATATAGAAATCCACCGAATAGCCTATGGGCCGCAGATAACTCAGGCTTTCAAAAAAGCGAACGCTGACGGCGCTATCGACTACGACAAGACAGTTACTTATCAGCCAGTAGTCAATATAGCGATAATCACCTGCTCGCCCGAGCACATCGGCGTTGCATCGAGCCAACAGCTCCTTGGCACGAATGTCGGCAGGGTTGAGGATATGGGCAGAAAGAGCGGCGCGCTCATAGCGATAAACGGCGAGGCAGGCTCAACATATAAAAAAGGCGCTCCGACAATTCGCAGCGGCTCGGTAGTTTCGACCGACGGCAGCGGGCAAAAGCGACTGCTGATCTACAGAAACGGCACATGGAAAGTCGAAACGCTCACAAACGAGAACTGCAAATCGTATATCTCGCAGGGCGTTTACAATTCCCTGCGCTACCAGTGGCAAGTCATAACAAACGGCAAGGCGACCAACGAGCACGACACTTATTATCACAACCGCACGGTGTTCGCGCAGATATCGGAGAACAAATATATCATGGCCGTCGGCGAATTTATGCCGCTCGACAATATGATGAAAGTCCTCATAGCATACGGCGCGAGAAATGCATTCCTGTTAAACGGGGGCAACTGCTCGTCGATGTATGTCAAGGGCATCGGCAACACGACCGGCACAAAAGCGACTCAGCTCAAGAATCTCAACAAGCCGTGCGTTATCGAGAGCGAATTTTTCGCGGCAAACGGCATGCTCGGGCTCAACTCCGCCGGGAAGCAGAAGCTGGGCGGACCTTGCAACGAGCTCGACATAGTATATGTAAAATAAAGCAGAAGGGGTGAGCCGATGAAAAAGGCTTTCAGAGCGGCTGCAATTGCGACAATATTGCTATTTGCGCTGACTTTTATCGGGAACGCAAAAATCAAAAGCGCATCGGCTCACCTGCTGTTTTCTTCGTCCGTCAGCGTCGGTGGCAATGAATCGCGGGAAGTCACGCTCAAGAGCGGCGACAGAATAGCCATCGGCTCATATCTCGGCGAGCCTATTATATGGAGAGTCATCGAAACGGGCGGCAAAACTCTGCTCATGAGCGAAAAAGTGCTGTGCTTCAGGGCGTTCGACCCGTCTGAGGACGGCATCGGCAGTTCCGATTATCTCGCCTCTCCCCTGCGCGCATGGCTCAATTCGGAGAGCGGATTTTTAAATCCGGAGAATCTTTCAGATAATGACCTTTCGCTCATATCGCCTGACAAAAACGGCGATTTGATATTCCTGCCGTCAAAAGATATGCTCAAAAATATAAGCACCGCCGACCGCCGCCGAAGCCCGACCGAGCAGTGCGTCAAAAATGACAGCTCGCGCTATTTAACTCTGCGCAAATACTGCTGGTATTGGACAAGCTCCCCGGTTTCGACAAATCAGAGCAGCGTTACGGCGGTCACCACGACCGGCGGATTCTATAAAACGCTCGCGGCGGACGAGCTGTGCGGCGTATGCCCGGCGATGTATCTTCGCAGCAATGTTCTCGTTCTTTGTGGGAGCGGAACCGCCGAAAATCCGTATGCGTTGGCAGGAGGTGGCGAAAGATGAGAGAGAAGCTGAAAGAATTTCAAAACTCTCCGCACTCGATAATCGCCGCATTCTCCGCCGCCGTGCTGTTTTTCTGCACGGTGTTCACGCGGCTGATACTAAAAACCGACGACGGTCACTTTCTCGGCATACTCCACCGAAACGGATTCACAGTAACAAGCTGGCTGCACGAGCGGTACACGACCGTGTCCGGGCGGATAGTCGGCGAATGGCTGATGATAAATTTTCTGCGCCTGCCGCTCATTTTCTGGAAGCTGTTCATCGCCGCGCTGATAATATATATAATGTATTTTCTCTGCCGCCTGTCGGACTTTTTCGGCGAAAAGGCAAGCGCAAAACAGAGATATATCTTCGCCTGCTCGGTGCCGTTGGCAGTATTTCTGCCATGCCTCAACCCGTCGGTGTTCTGGTTTGCAGGTTCGTTTACATTTCTCGTTCCGTTCGCCGCCCTGCTTATCACGGTGACACCTCTCACATTCGAGGTATTCGGCGGGCGCGTGAATCCCATGGCATATGTCGCCGCCGCGATTGCTTCTGTCGTCGCGGCATCTCAAGAGCAGTCCTGCGCCGCGGCGCTCGCGCTGCAAGTGATTCTGCTGATTTTTTCGGCATATCAATGCAAACTTGGATTACGTCAATTCATCCCGCTCCTGCCGAGCGCAGTTTCCGCCGCGGTGTTAGTTCTCTCGCCCGGACTTCGCGGGCGCGGAGCGATGGAAGCGGCGTCGGGTTTTGAAAGGTTCTCTAAAATGAATATATTTGAAAGACTGCTCTGCGGATTTTCAAATTATTTCGCATTTTCATTTTTCTTCTCGCTGATAACAGCAGCTGTTTTTCTCGTTCTGCTCGGCGCATCGGTATATGAAGCGTTCGGCGGCTCGCGGAAAATAAAGAAAATCACATCAGTCTTTGCAATATTCGCCTCGGCGCTGTGCGTCGGAGTCAACGCCGCATATATTATTATCCGCCGCACCACCCCGGACAAGGGCTTTGAAAAGATGTTCAAGAACGGCAATTATCTTCCGCTCGAACTCGCGGTTATCGCGCTCTGTTTTGTCTTTCTCTTTAGTATTTTCATTCTTATAGCGGCGCTCATCAAAAAGAACAAAAAGCTCGGGTTCACCGTCGGCGTACTGTTCAGCGCCGCCGTCTGCTGCGCCGCAGTGCTCGGATTCTCTTCGTCCGTCTACGCCTCCGGTCAGCGCGTGTTTTACTACACCGAGATGTTCACGCTCATCGCCTGCGCAGCGATGTATTCTTCACTTTCCGATAGCAAAGCGAAAAAATTCGCGGGATATGCAATCCCGACAGCCGCATTTATTTTCTATATTATCAATTGTTTCACCTACACATTCCTTGAGATACCCATAATGGGCTAAAGCGAATTGTAAAGCGATTCACTTTACAATTTACACACCTATTTTTTAGCGCAAAAATCAAAGCTCCCGTGCGACTTTCCCGATATATCAACACATTCGGGGCCGCATGGGAGCTTTTGTTTTTTTATTTATAAATCATGTAAAGCTTAACAGCTTGTCATCAATGACCGTGCGGAACAACATCAAGTTTATCATGTTCCTCGCCGAGATCGGCGCGCAGGAGCGCAAAGAACACTATCGCGAGCAATATTTCGGCGCACCAGATGGTCTTGCCGCCGAGATAGCCGCAGAGAAAAGTTGAAGCGACCGCGCCCGCGACAAACGAGCCTATCATCAGCAGATGCGCGAACATCTTGCCGCGCGCCTCTTTATTTCCGCTGCGAAGCCACTTGACGAGGTTCGAGCCGACCTGGCGGACATGGTTGGTGCAGAAGGTAGTCGCCATCGGAATCTTTTTCGCCTGGCGGAATGTATTGAACTGCATCGAAGCGATAAAATTCACAGCCACCTGGCAGATCTGCGGCGGCGCATCGTCCGGGACGAAACCGAGCGCAAATATCCACGCCATTTCAAACGCCACGAACGCCGTGTCCCAGCGGACTATCTTGCGGCGGTTTATATGCTTGGGCAAGAATTCCGAAATGACCGTGCCGAGCAGATAAGCCGAAGCGGGCAGGAGATAATACAGCGCCTTGTGCCAATTTCCGCGCCCGAGCTGAACCGCCATGAGCACGAAGTTTGCCGTCTGCGCGTTGCAGAACACACCGCCCTTTTGAACATAAGTATATGCGCCGAAAAATCCGCCGACCGCTATCATAACGGCAAATATCCAGAGCTTTTCGCATTCGAGAAGCTCTTCCTCTTTTTTGAGAGCCTTTTCTTTCATCGTTCACCACACCGTTTCTTTTCTACAACGCATAAGTTTATCACTGCTCCCCGTCTCTGTCAAGGAACGGGAAATAGCCGCAGCATCTTGAAAAAAAGCCGTTTTCATGGTATTATTTAGGGTATTATATACCATTATAGAATGCAGTATAAAACAAGAGGAGAATAGCATGTCAAAGCTTTTGAAGTATTTGAAAAAATACAAAATTGAAAGTATTCTCGCGCCGTTTTTCAAGCTCATTGAAGTGGCGTTCGAGCTGATTGTTCCGCTGATAGTCTCAACTATAATCGACATCGGCATAGAGAACGGCGACAAGGTTTATATTATCAAACGCTGCCTGCTGCTCGGTCTGTTCGGCATACTGGGTCTTTGCAGTACGCTTGTGGCGCAGTATTTCTCGGCGAAAGCGTCAGTCGGCTTCGCTACCGACATCCGCCACGCGCTCTTCCAGCATATCGGCAAGCTCTCTTATTCCCAGCTCGATTCGCTCGGCGCGCCGACGCTTATAACCCGCCTGACGGGCGACATAAATCAGGTTCAGACCGGAACAAATTTGACCCTGCGTCTCGTCCTGCGCTCGCCGTTCGTCGTATTCGGCGCGGTGATAATGGCGTTCACGGTCGATGTAAAATCGTCGCTCGTGTTCGTCGTTGCAGTGCCCGCTCTCGCCGCGGTCGTGTTCGCGATAATGCTCGTGTGCATCCCGATGTACCGCAAGGTTCAGCAGAAACTGGACGGTCTGCTGAGCAAGACGCGCGAAAACCTGCTTGGCACCCGCGTCGTCAGAGCGTTCTGCAAAGAGGAAGAGGAAATTGCGGACTTCGACGCGAAAAACAACGCCCTGACCGAGATGCAGACAGCTGTCGGCAGGATATCCGCTTTCATGAACCCCGCAACCTTCGTGCTCATAAACCTCGCGATAATCGCGCTGATATATGTCGGCGCAATACGTGTTGATTCCGGCGCCATTTCGCGCGGCGCGGTCGTTGCGCTCTATAACTACATGTCACAGATCCTCGTTGAGCTGATAAAGCTCGCGAATCTCATAATCAGCGTCACAAAGGCGATTGCCTGCGGCAACCGAATTCAATCGGTGCTCGATATCGAGCCCGGCACCGTCCCCGGCACTGTCACCGACGGCAACGAAAACAGCGAATATTCGGTCGAGTTTGACAAGGCGTGCCTATCATATAACGGCAGCGAAGAATCGCTGCACAATATCGACCTCAAAATAAAGCGCGGCAGCTCGATAGGCGTTATCGGCTCGACCGGTTCGGGCAAAACCTCGCTCGTCAATCTTATTCCGCGATTCTACGATGTCACCGGCGGGTGTGTGCTCGTTGACGGTGTTGACGTGCGCGACTACGACACAAAGGCTCTGCGCTCGAAAATAGGCGTCGTCTCACAGAAAAAAGCCCTGTTCGCCGGCACTGTCAGGGACAATATCCGCTTCGGCAAGCAGGACGCCACAGACGAAGAAATCTGGCAGGCGCTCGAAACGGCGCAGGCAAAGCAGATGATAGAGGACAAGAGCGGACAGCTCGACTTTGTCCTCGAACAGGAGGGCAAGAACCTCTCGGGCGGTCAGCGCCAAAGAATGACTATAGCCCGCGCCCTCGTCAGAAAGCCCGAGGTGCTCATCCTCGACGATGCGGCGAGCGCACTCGACTACGCCACCGGTGCGGCGCTGAACAAGGCGCTGAGAAACACCGACTTTGCCCCGACTGTCATCACTGTGTCCCAGCGCGTTGCGGCGATAAGAAACGCCGATACCATAGTAGTTCTCGACGAGGGCGAGATAGTCGGCATGGGCACGAACGACGAGCTTCTGCGCTCGTGCGAAGTCTACAAAGAAATTTTCGATTCCCAGCTTGAAAAGGAGGATGCGTAACCGTGAAGAACAAAACCGTTTTCAAGCGAGTTATCGCGGTCATCGGCCGCTCAAAGCTTCTGCTGTTCCTTTCGCTCATCCTCTCCGTTGCAAGCGTCATTCTCTCGCTGTATATCCCCGTCCTCGCCGGACGCGCGATAGACGGAATAAAGCTGCACGGCAACGTTGATTTTGAAGTCATAAAGAAGTGCCTTTTCGGCATTCTGATCTGCGCCATAGTCGGCGGAGTGCTCCAGTGGGTGATGAACATCATCAACAACCGCATAGCCTATAACACCGTGCGCGATATACGCTCAAAGGCATTTTCGCATATGCAGACCCTGCCCGTGGCGTTCGCCGACTCCCACCCCTACGGCGATATCGTCAGCCGCATAACGGCGGACGCGGAGCAGTTTGCCGACGGACTGATTCTTGGCTTCTCTCAGCTGTTCACAGGCGTTGTCACGATAGCCGTGACGCTCGTTTTCATGCTCACTATATCGCCGCTCATCACTCTTGCGGTCGTAGTGCTGACCCCGATATCGCTGTTCACGGCGCGTTTTATAGCACGCCGCACTTATTCGATGTTCAAAAAGCAGTCCGAGACCCGCGGCGAGCAGACCGCGCTCATCAACGAGATGATACAGAATCAAAAGACCGTTCAGGCGTTTTCATATGAAGACCGAGCGGTTGAAAGATTCGACGAGAGCAATGAAAAGCTGCGTAAATATTCGCTCAAATCCATATTCTTCTCGTCGCTTACAAACCCGACCACCAGATTTATCAACAATCTTATCTACGCCGTAGTCGGGCTCATGGGCGGAATATTCGCCATCGGCGGCATGGTGACCGTCGGCGGATTCGTCAGCTTCCTCGCCTACTCGAACCAGTACACAAAGCCGTTCAACGAGATTTCCGGCGTCGTGACAGAGCTTCAGAATGCCCTCGCCTGCGCGGCAAGAATATTCGAGCTCATAGACGAAAAGCCCGAGGAGTCGGACGAAAATTGCTCGGCGCTCAGCGACCCCGAGGGAAGCGTGGAGTTCGACAATGTCCGCTTCTCATATGACAAGAGCAAAAAGCTCATCGACGGCTTCGATTTCTTTGCCCCGTCCGGCAAGACAATAGCCGTTGTCGGTCCGACAGGCTGCGGCAAGACTACGCTTATCAATCTCCTGCTCCGCTTCTACGACGTTGACGGCGGAAGCATAAAGGTTGACGGCGAGAATATAAACGACATCACACGCCACAGCCTCAGGCACCATTTCGGCATGGTGCTCCAGGATACCTGGATAAAAAACGGCACCGTCCGCGAGAATATAGCGTTCGGCAAGCCCGACGCCACGGACGAAGAGATAATCGCCGCCGCCAAGGCAGCACGCGCTCACAGCTTTATAAAGCGCCTCAAAAACGGCTACGACACCGTCATCGGCGACGACGACGGACTCTCCGAGGGTGAAAGACAGCTGCTCTGCATCGCGCGCGTCATGCTCATGAAGCCGCCGATGCTAATCCTCGACGAGGCGACTTCATCGATAGACACCAGAACGGAATTGAAAGTTCAGGATGCGTTCAATACACTCATGCAGGGGCGCACCTCGTTCGTCGTGGCGCACAGGCTCTCGACCATCCGCCACGCCGACTGCATTCTCGTCATGAAAGACGGCAAGGTCGCCGAGCAGGGCACGCACGAGGAGCTGCTCGCGAAGAACGGATTCTATACAAGACTCTACAACAGCCAGTTTGCGCAGTGAGCGAACCGGTCAAATCGGCATCAGATAAACAGGGTGCCGCTTTTTTGTTTCCTTGACGACGCGGGGAAACACGATGAATCTCGTCATATATTAAAAATCCCCACCCGTTTTCTTAATCGGAGCAGCACATTTAATTGACTCGCGGGGCAAAATATATTAATATACATTAAAGGGAAAGGATACCCGCTCCGCTATGCGGACGAAAAGGAGACATTATGCTTAACATCAAAAACCTGACCAAAACCTACGGCGAGAAAAAGGCTGTTGACGACCTGACGCTGCATATCGCGCCCGGCGAGATATACGGCTTCATCGGCCACAACGGCGCGGGCAAGACCACAACGCTAAAATCCGTTGTCGGCATTTTGCAGTTCGACGAGGGCGAGATAACGATAAACGGCATCTCGATAAAAGATGACCCGCTCGCCTGCAAAAAAATCATAGCCTATATTCCCGATAATCCCGACCTCTACGAATACATGACGGGAATAAAATATCTGAACTTCATCGCTGATATTTTCGGCGTCAGCGCCGACGACCGCCGCGAGCGCATACATAAATATGCCGATATGTTCGGGCTGACCGCCGACCTCGCGCAGCCCATCTCGGCGTATTCCCACGGCATGAAGCAGAAGCTCGCGATAATCTCCGCGTGGATCCACGAGCCCAAGTTAATTATCATGGACGAGCCTTTCGTCGGTCTCGATCCCGCCGCATCGCATTTATTAAAGGGCATGATGCGCGAGGTCTGCAACTCCGGCGGCGCAATATTCTTCTCGACCCATGTTCTCGAAGTTGCCGAAAAGCTCTGCGACAAGGTCGCGATAATAAAAAGCGGAAAGCTCATCCGCTCCGGCATAATGGAAGAGGTCAAGGGCGACTCCAGCCTTGAGAACGTGTTCCTCGAACTGGAGGGAGAAGAATGCTGAAAACACTGATAAAAAAACAGCTTCTCGAACTCAATAGAAGTTTCTTCGTTGACCGCAAGACGGGCAAGGGCAAGTCTGCACGCTCGGCGACATTCTCGATAGTGCTGTTCATATTGCTCATGATTTTTGCCATCGGCGGAATGTTCTGCTATATGTCATATTCGATGCGCCCGCTGATAACCTATGGCATGAGCTGGCTCTATTTCGCCATTATGGGCGCTACCGCTGCGCTTTTCGGCGTTTTCGGCAGCGTGTTCAACACATATTCGAGCCTCTATGACGCAAAGGACAACGACTTTCTGCTCTCGATGCCCATTCCAGTACGCGATATCATGGCGGCTCGCCTCATCGGAGTCTATCTCATGGGGCTGATGTATTCCGGTGTTGTGGTAATCCCCGCCGTCGGCGTGTATTTCATAACCGCGCATCCCGGAATATCCGGCATAACCGCCGTTATAATGGCCGTTATGGTGACTGTTCTTGTGCTTATACTGTCGTGCATACTCGGCTGGGTCGTTGCAAAAATCGCAGTTAAATTAAAAAACAAGAGCATTATAACAGTTATAGTTTCAATAGCGTTTCTCGGCGGCTACTACTATGTCTACTTCAGAGCGAATGAGATAATCACCGGCATCGTCGCAAATAGCGCGGCTGTTGCCGCAAAGGTGCGCACGTCCGCCTATCTGCTCTATATTTTCGGCAAGGCGTTCGCGGGCGATGTTCTCCCGACAATTATAATCTCGCTCATCATTCTCGCTCTGCTCGCCGCGACGTGGCTCATAATGTCGCGCACATTCTTAAAGCTCGTCACGAGCAGCGGAAAGACCGCAAAGACAGTCTACAAAGAAAAGACGGTCAAGCAGCATGGCGCCGACCGCGCGCTTCTGCGCCGCGAGATAAACCACTTCCTCTCGAGCCCGTCTTATATGCTCAACTGCTCGCTCGGGGCGCTGTTTATGATAGCCGTCGCTGTTTTCTCGCTGATAAAAAGCGACTGGTTTATCGGCGTTGTAACCCGAATGGACGAGGATTTGCTGGAATATGCCCCGACCTTCGCGTGCTTACTTTTATGCCTGCTCTCTTCTATGAATATACTCACCGCGCCCGCGATATCCCTCGAGGGCAAGAGCCTTTGGATAGCCCGTTCGCTCCCCGTCACCTCGTGGCAGATTCTCAGAGCGAAACTGAAGCTCCATATGCTCTTCACCGCCGTCCCCGCGCTGATATGCAGCATATGCTTCTGTATTGCCCTCAAGCCGGAGCTTCTCACGGCGGCGGTCATGATTATCCTGCCGCAGATATTCACGCTTCTGTGCGCCGTTTCGGGGCTCAGAGTAAATATCAGGATGCCCAACCTCACCTGGAGCAGTGAGAGCGGAGCGGTCAAGCAGAGTCTCGGCATCATGCTCGCGATGTGCCTCGGCTGGGCGTATATCATCGTGCTCATCGCGGTCTATCTGTTCGCGGTGCAGGTGCTGCCGAATGTATTCGCGCTGATGATCGCGACAGCAGTAATAGCAATAATAACCGCGATATCATTTGCAAGGCTCAAGCGCAAGGGCGTAAAGAGATTTGAGACACTGTAAGCAAAAATAAATATCAGCAGCCGTGGTTCGTCGAGAATCACGGCTGTTGTTTTTTGCGATAAATTAAAATATTGAAGTAAATAAATATAACAAACTACGCCGACAGCGCACAAAAAATTATCTGACATTCAGCGACTTGGGTTATCGCGGCTTCGTATCGGCTGCGCCGATATCGGACAGCCGCAAGGGCTGTCCCTACAATTTGCGCTGCAATTTCCGGGTAAAAGCGCGGTTCGAAATAAAAAAGCGGCAGGCAAGCACAAAACCTGTCTGCCGCAATTTTATTTAATTATTTCTCAAGATTAGCCTTGAGGGTGTTGAGCTCGTCGCTCAGAGCCTTGGGAAGTCTGTCGCCGAACTTAGCGTAGAACTCCTCGATGCCCTTTGCCTCGTCCTCCCAGAGGGAGTTGTCAACGCTCAGGATCTCCTTGAGCTGATCCTCGCTGACCTCGTCCTCGATGCCCTCGAGGTTGATGTCCTCAGCCTTGGGCACGAAGCCGATAGCGGTCTCCTCTGCGTCGACCTTGCCCTCGCAGCGCTTGATTATCCACTCAAGCACGCGCATGTTGTCGCCGAAGCCGGGCCACAGGAAGTTGCCGTCGTCGTCCTTACGGAACCAGTTGACGTTGAATATCTTCGGAGCCTTATCCTCGTCGAGGCCTGCGCCGATGTCAATCCAGTGCTGCCAGTAATCAGCCATGTTGTAGCCGCAGAACGGAAGCATAGCCATGGGATCGCGGCGGACAACGCCGACTGCGCCGGCTGCTGCTGCGGTGGTCTCGGAAGCCATTATCGAGCCGACGAACACGCCGTGATTCCAGCTTCTTGACTGATAGACCAGCGGAGCGAGCTTAGCTCTTCTGCCGCCGAAGACGATAGCGGAGATCGGAACGCCTGCCGGATTCTCAAACTCGGAGCTGATGCACGGGCAGTTGACAGCGGGAGCGGTGAAGCGGCTGTTCGGATGAGCGCCCTTTTCCTCGCTCGTCTTGCCGTTCCACGGTCTGCCCTGCCAGTCGATGGCGTTCTCGGGCGGATTCTTGTCGAGACCTTCCCACCAGACGGTGTTGTTGTCAAGGTTAAGCGCAACGTTTGTGAAAATGGTATTCTTTCTTGTCGCGGCAAGCGCGTTGGGATTGGACTTCTCGTTCGTGCCGGGGGCAACGCCGAAGAAACCGTTCTCGGGGTTGATAGCATAAAGTCTGCCGTCGGGACCCTTTCTGATCCAGGAGATATCGTCGCCGACGCACCAGATCTTGTAGCCCTTGTTTCTGTATCCCTCGGGCGGGATAAGCATGGCAAGGTTGGTCTTACCGCAGGCGGACGGGAATGCCGCGCAGATATATTTGACTTCGCCCTTCGGATTCTCGAGGCCGAGGATAAGCATATGCTCAGCCTGCCAGCTCTCTTTCCAGCCCTGATAAGAGGCTATACGAAGAGCAAAGCACTTCTTGCCGAGGAGGACGTTTCCGCCGTAAGCGGAGTTGACGGAGATGATGGTGTTATCCTGCGGGAACTGGCAGATATAACGCTTCTCGGGGTCGATGTCGCAGCTGCAGTGCAGTCCGCGAACCCAGTCGTTGCTGTCGCCCAGAGTATCCATAACCTTCTTGCCGATTCTCGTCATGATAGCCATGTTGAGAACGACATAGATGGAGTCAGTCAGCTCAACGCCGATCTTCGAGAACGGAGAGCCGACAGGACCCATCGAATAAGGGATAATATACATTGTTCTGCCCTTATAGCTGTCTCTGGCTATATCATAGAGCATCTTATAAGCCTCAGCGGGATCCATCCAGTTGTTGGTCGGACCTGCCTGATCCGCGCTCTCAGCGCAGATGAATGTGCGGTTCTCAACACGCGCAACATCGTTGGGCTTGGTTCTGTGAAGCAGGCATCCGGGGAGGAGATCCTCGTTGAGCTTGGTCATCTCGCCGGTCTCGCATGCCTTGGCGCGCAGAGCGTCAAGCTGCTCCTCGCTGCCGTCGATCCACATGACTTCGTCGGGAGATACAAGAGCTATCTTCTCTTCGATCCAGTCGATCACTGTCTTGTTCTGTGTCAAATGTTTCATGATATTTGACTCCTTTCGTCTAATCTATTAAGAAAGGTACCATCTTTACCCAGTATGTATTATACCCCAATAAGCTCGGTTTTTCAATGACGAAACTGTTAACTTTCAGACCTTTTTTGATAAAAATTTATCAATTTCATCAATAGGCATCGAAGCTCGTGCATTGAGGGTCAGCGGGGCGATATTTCCAGCCTTGAATTCATAGTAGCCCTGGGCGCCGACCATTGCCGCATTGTCGCCGCAAAGCGACAGCTCGGGCATGAACAGCGACCATGAATGAGCCTTGCAGATATCGGTCATCTCCGCCCTCAGGCGCGAGTTTGCGGACACGCCGCCTGCCAGGACTATCTTGTCGAAGCCGAAGTTCAGTGCCGCTTTTTCGGTGTTTTCGCGCAGGCATCTTACGACCGCCTCGATATACGACGCGCCGAGATCGGGCACGCTTATCTCCTCGCCCTTTTGCTTTGCGTTGTGGATAATATTGACGGCAGCAGTCTTGAGTCCTGAAAAACTGAAATCATATTCGCTCCCGTCAACATGCGGACGCGGGAGCTTGTAGCTCTTCGGGTCGCCGTCCTTGGACACCCTGTCGAGGTTCACGCCGCCTGGATAATCGAGCCCCATGGCGCGCGCCGCCTTGTCCATCGCCTCGCCTGCCGCGTCGTCGCGCGTTCTGCCGATGATATGAAAATCCGTGTAGTCGCGCACCTCGATTATGTGGCTGTGACCGCCTGAGACGACGAGCGCGAGAAACGGCGGTTCAAGGTCGGGGTGAGTTATATAGTTCGCCGCAATATGCGAGCGCAGATGATGCACGGGCACGAGCGGTTTGTTCGCGGAAAACGCGAGTCCCTTTGCAAAATTCACGCCGACTAACAGCGCGCCGATAAGCCCGGGTGCATAGGTCACGGCTATAGCGTCAACATCGCCGACATTCATCTCCGCCCTGTCGAGCGCCTCGCCGACAACGCCGGATATCGCCTCCGCATGGCGCCTTGACGCTATCTCCGGCACGACTCCGCCGTAGAGTATATGTTCCTTTACCTGCGACGCTATGACGCTTGAAATAACGCGTCTGCCGTCCTCGACGACCGCCGCAGCGGTCTCGTCGCAGGAGGATTCGATTGCAAGTATCTTCATTTCGCTCACCCTCATCTGTCAAAAAACTTTGTCATTATCTCCGCATCCTCGCGCGGATCGGAATAAAAATTCTTTCTTGTTCCGACTTCTTTGAAGCCGCGTTTTTTATAGAGCGCCTTCGCCGGGGCGTTTGAAGCCCTGACCTCGAGCGTTATCAGCACGCAGCCGCGTTTTATTGCGCCGCGCTCCGCCTCTTCGAGCAGCTTTTCCGCTATCCCGCGGCGGCGGAATTTTTCGGACACGGCGACATTGGTTATATACGCCTCGCCCACTATCTCCTGCACGCCGATATATCCGGCGACGCATCCGTCGGCAACCGCGCAGAGAAAATGAGCCTGATCGTTATCAAGCTCTTCCCGAAGCGACTTCTCGCTCCACGGATGCGAAAAACATTCGCGCTCGAGCGACACGACGCCGCCTATATATTCTTCCGTCATCGGGACCGTTTCAACTTCAAAAATACCGATCAGCTCCCGCTCTTTATCTTTTCGTAAAGCTCCGGCAGCGCGCCGTTTATCTTCTTCGCACACTCGCGGTAAACTTCGATATCGCATCCGTAGGGGTCGTCAACTCCGCCGGCGAGCACATAGAGTCTCTCGTCGGGAATCATGCGGTTGAGCATCTCATACTGCTCATCGGTCATGCAGACTATCAGGTCTGCCTTGCGCGCGATGCTGCGGGTCAGCATACGTGATTTATGCTCCGAGATATCGACTCCGTATTCGAGGGCGACCGCCTGCGCGTTGTCGCTCGCGGGGCGTCCGTCAAAGGTCGCAAGTCCCGCGCTCGAGCAGTCTATACCGCTCTCCCCTTTTTCTTCGAGCAGTTTTTTGAACATCCCCTCCGCCATCGGACTGCGGCAGATGTTGCCCGTGCAAACAAAAACCAGATTCATGTTTCCTCCGTTTTATCAGCCTTTCGCGTCATACCAGGTGCGCCCGGAATGGACATCCGCAGTGAGAGCCACGGAGAGCTTAACAGCGTTTTCCATTTCCTCTTTGAGCAGGGCGCTCACGCGCTCTTTTTCGTTCTCCGGCGCTTCGACTATCAGCTCATCGTGCACCTGCATTATCAGCTTTGCCGCCAGATTCTCGCGTTCAAGGCGTTCGTAAACTCTTATCATCGCTATCTTGATTATATCCGCCGCCGTGCCCTGAATGGGCATATTGCGCGCCACGCGCTCGCCGAAAGCGCGGGTGTTGGCGTTCGATGCGGTGAGCTCCGGCAGATATCTGCGCCGCGCAAACATCGTCTCGGCGTAGCCGTCTTTCTTCGCCTTTTCGACCACGTCGTGCATATATTTGTCAACGCCTGAATAGTGCCTGAGATAGCCTTTTATATACTCATCCGCCTCGCTGCGGCTGACTCCGATATCTTTGGCGAGCGAGAACGCGCCGATGCCGTATACTATGCCGAAATTGACCGCTTTCGCGCGGCTTCTCATTATCGGAGTGACAAGCTGCGGCGGCATATCAAAGACCTCGGACGCGGTCACAGTGTGAATATCAGTGTTATCGTTGAACGCCTTTATCATGTTTCGGTCGCCCGAAATATGGGCGAGAACGCGAAGCTCAATCTGCGAATAGTCCGCGTCAACGAGCACATATCCGTCCCGCGCGACGAAGAATTTCCGCATCTCGCGCCCGAGCGGAGAGCGCACGGGGATATTCTGAAGATTCGGTTCGGTCGATGAGATTCTGCCGGTTCTCGTCTCGGTCTGATTCAGAGTCGAGCGGATACGCCCGTCCTCGCCGATAACCTTGAGCAGACCGTCGCAGTAGGTCGACCTGAGCTTTGAAAGCGTTCTGTATTCGAGTATATCGCGCACCGCGGGGTGCTTGTTTTCGAGCGATTCGAGCACCTGCGCGTCGGTCGAATATCCGCTTTTTGTCTTTTTTCTCGCGGGCAGCTTGAGCTTTTCAAACAGCGCTTCGCCGAGCTGCTTGGGCGAGTTCAGATTGAACTCATAGCCGACTAAAGCGTATATCTCCTGCTCAATTTCGGCTATCCTCCCGCCGAGCTGTTTGCCGAATTCCGCGATTCCGTCGCGGTCAACAGCGAAGCCCGTCTGCTCCATTGAAGAGAGCACATGAGCGAGCGGAAGCTCGATGTCATGAAGCAGCTTCTGCTGTCCGTTTTCCTCTATTTTTTTGTCCATCGCCGCAAATAATCTTCTCAGCGACGCGGCGGCGCAGTCGTTTTCATCGCCGTTTTCAACCGGCACTGCCGCTGAATATTCGCCTGCAAGGCGCAGCGCGTCATAGGACGAGGCGGATGGGTTGAGGACATAGCCCTCAAGCTCCAGGTCGCCGCACATATTCCTGCACTGAGCCGAACAGCCCTGCGCGAATGAATAGAGCGACTTTATGTCCGCCGTGTATTTTTTTATATTTTTATCTTCGAGCAGCTTTATAAAAAACGGATAAAAATTCTCGTTTTCGCAGTCGCACACGAGCACTTTGTCCCCGAGATCAAAACGGCACTTTTCGCCGTCCCAGAGAAAATAGCTCTCGCCGTCAGATTTAAGGCGCGTCATCAGCTGGCCGAAATCGTCCTCGGCGCAGACCGGGACAGGCTTCTCCTCTTTTTGCGGCTCAGAGGCTGTGTTTGATATCTCAAGTCCGAGGCGGTCGATGAGCTTGAACATCTCGAGATCCGCGAGCATTCTCGTGACCTTGAAATTGTCGGGCGCTCTGAGAATATAGCTCTGCGGGTTATTGTCGATCGGGATATCGCAGTTTATCGTGCCGAGCTTTTTGCTCAAAAACGCCATGTCCCTGTCTTTTTTCAGCTTGTCCCGCACTCCGGGTTTGATATCTATCGTGTCAATATTGTCGTAGATATATTCTATCGAGCCGAAGCGGGCTATTAAATCGCCGGCGGTCTTTTCGCCGATTCCCGCAACACCGGGGATATTGTCCGAGCTGTCGCCCATGAGGGCTTTTATGTCAATGAGCTTTATTGGCTCAACGCCGTATTTTTCGCGCACTGCCTCGGGCGTGTATCTGTCGGTCACGGGTCTGCCCATCTTCGTCGCGGCGAGCAGAACATTGACGCTGTCGGACACCAATTGCAGGCTGTCTCTGTCGCCCGTGGCTATCGTGCAGACGGCGTCGCCGCTGTGGCGCGCGAGAGTGCCGAGAATATCGTCCGCCTCATATCCGGGCTTCTCGACTATCGGCACGCCCATCGCCTCAAGCAGCTCCTTGAGCACGGGCATCTGCTGCGCGAGCTCATCGGGCATACCCTTTCTTGTCGCTTTGTAGCCGCCGTACATCTCATGGCGGAAAGTCGGCTGTTTGACATCAAAAGCGACCGCCACCGCCTGCGGCTGGCACTCGTCTTTGAGGCGCAGAAAAATATTCATGAAGCCGTAGATGGCGTTGGTGAATCTGCCGTCCTTCGTCGTGAGCACCTTTATGCCGTAAAACGCGCGGTTTAATATGCTGTTTCCGTCAATAACAAGAAAGTTCATGTTCAGCCTCCGAGCTTTGAGTCTAAGATACTATATTATACCACACAAGCGGCGATTTGCATACTTTTTTATATTCTTTTTCCCTTTATATAGACGCACTCGAGCTCTTTCAAATCGGACGAAAGAACAGTGAAATCGGCGCGCTTGCCGACTGCTATACTGCCCGTCACATCGTCGACGCCTATCGCGCGGGCGGGATTTATCGTGCAGGATTTCACCGCATGGCGGACGGGCACGCCGAAGCTGATTATATTCCTGAACTCAGCAAAAATATTTGTCGTGCTCGCGGCTATCGTACCGTCGGCGAGCAGAGCCTTGCCGCCTTTTACATACACTGTCGTGCCGCCGAGCTCATATTCGCCGTCGCCGAGACCCGAGGCACACATGGAGTCGCTGACCGCGACGCTCCTGTCCTCGCCGAGTATCTTATATAACAGGGCGAGATACGCCGGGTGGATATGCATCCCGTCGCTTATCAGCTCCGCCGTGGCGTTTTCGGCTCTGAGCGCCGCGACTGCCGCGCCGGGCTTGCGGTTATATATCGGATCCATACCGTTTAGAAGATGCGTCGTGTGGGTTATTCCGTTTTTGTAGCCGAGCTCCGCCTGCTCAAATGTCGCAGCGGTGTGCGCGGCGGACACCGTGCATATCTTCGACGCCTCGCGCGCGAATTCTATAGCTCCCGGAAGCTCGGGTGCTAGCGACACAAGTCTTATTTTGCAGATTTTATCGAGCTTTTTGAGCTCGTCTATGTCCGGCTCATGCAGATATTCGGGATTCTGCGCGCCGCGCTTTGCATATGAGAGGAACGGTCCCTCCATATTGATGCCGTGGATATATGCGCCGCACTCCTTGCCGAGATATCCCGCCGCATTCTCAAACGCCTTTTCTATCCTGTCATATGACAGAGTCATCGACGCGGGGCAGAACGAAGTTACGCCGAAACTCGCGAGAGTCCGCGACATGGTTTCGAGCGTATCCGTCTGAGCGTCGGAGAAATCCGCTCCCCCGCAGCCGTGGATATGTATGTCGATAAAGCCGGGCAGGATAACGCATCCGGAAAGATCGTGCTCCTCCCCGCCGTTTAAATTTTCGCCTATTTCAGCTATTTTGCCGTCCTCAATGCGCACATCTGCGCGGCGCGGAGCAAACTCGGAATCGAAAATATCCGCATTCTTCAGTATCATTTTATATCCCTCCGTTGCGGCAAAAGGGGCTGTTTCATATTGAATCCAATACAAAACAGCCCCTTTGTTATTGATTATATTTACGCGTTGTCCTCGATGAACTTAACGATATCGCCGACAGTTCTGACATGATCGAGAACATCGTCTGGAACTTCGAGGTTGAATTCCTCTTCGATGGACATAGAGAGATCGACAAGATCAAGGCTGTCTGCGCCGAGATCTCCGGAAATAGATGCATCCTCGGTAACAAGATGGCTGTCTATCTCGAGCTGCTCGCAAATGATTTTCTGGACTCTTTCAAAAGTTGACATTTTTATTTCTCCTTATACTATAATTTTAAAATCAACCTTTTGTTTTCGAGGAAAGCGGAATTAATTTCCGTGCCTCTTATAGTATAGATATTATTAATATTATCGCCGTTTGTCAATACTTTATCTGTAAAAATTTTATTAATTTCACAGTGTGTATTTTTCCCCGATACAAAAGGCGTGAATATAGCCGCGCCGCGGGGAAAAAATAGATTTGAAAAAAATACTTTCGGGTGATGATATGGATATATTTCTCAGCTTTCTCAAGGCGTTCGCGGTCGGCGGCGCGATATGCGCGGTGGGTCAGATAATAATGGATCTGACAAAGCTCACGCCCGGGCGCATACTCGTCTGCTTCGTCGTGGCGGGAGTCGTGCTCGGCGCAGTCGGAATATATGCTCCGCTCGCGAAATGGGCGGGCGCGGGGGCAACGGTTCCGCTGACGGGCTTCGGCTTCGCCATGGTAAAAGGAGTAAAGGAGGCCATCGCCGAAAAGGGCGCGCTCGGCATCCTGACGGGTCCTCTGACCGCATCGAGCGCGGGGATAACCGCGGCGGTGCTCTGCGGTCTTATCGCGTCATTTGTTGCGAGACCAAAGGAAAAATAAGAAAAAGTCACCTACCATACACAATAGCGTATAGCAGGTGAAATTTTTTCAAAAAATCAGTTGGCTGCGGGTGCGCAGGTATCGCAGCAGGAGCAGGAGACATAATTCTCCGGCTCGTCGGCAGCAGCCTTCTTCTTGTCTATGATCTTCTTGACGGCAAACGCTATACCGACAACAGCGGCGGCAACAGCGATGATGATAGCGACGATCTTGATTATCTTCTTAGCTTTGTCCATGGTCTCACCTCCTGTTTGATTCTTATCGATTATGATTATACGCCAAACACAGGCAAAAGTCAAACCATACGATAAAAATTTACAAATGGATATTATGCCGCATCAAAAAGAAAAATCGCGAAAAGAGTAAAATAAAAAAATTAACGGTCATGGCAAAAGCCAGAACCGTTAATCGTTTGTTTGCAATCTTACGCCTCGTTGAGAAGCTTTGCAAGAGCGGACTTCTTGCGAGCAGCATTGTTCTTATGAATAAGGCCCTTGGCGGCTGCCTGATCGACCTTCTTTATAGCTGCGGTGACAACTTCCTTCTTATCTGCCGCGTTGGTCTCAGCAGCAGTGTGAGCCTTCTTTATGGCAGTCTTAAGGGCTGAATTGCGGGACTTGTTGCGGGCGGCCTTTGTCTTGTTGACGATGACACGCTTCTTAGCTGACTTGATATTAGGCATTTTTGCACCTCCTTCATCATACAGTTAATAATCTTATCATAGACTTTGCCAAAATGCAAGAGAAAAAGAAAAAATTTTTGCCTTTCGCACCCCTGCGAAAGCGAAACGGAGACGAAAAAATGAACTTCAGAACAGACCTTGCGCTCGAAGTGCGCGAAAATCTCGAGGGCAGCAGAATCGACGGCGTGGAATGCACGAGCTTTGAAAGCGCGGGCGCGGAAATAACCCGCTTGCGAGTCACGGACAGGCGCGGCGAAGAAATATTGGGCAAGCCGCGCGGAGAATATATAACCGTGCAGTCGCAGTCGTTCGCGCGCTCCTCGCGCATAAGCGACGAGCTTATAGATGCCGTGGCGCAGGAGCTCTCTCGCCTGCTCCCGTCCGAGGGCACGGTGCTCGCCGCGGGGCTCGGCAACACTAATATAACCCCCGATGCGCTCGGCCCCAAATTTATCGGCGGCGTGTTTGTCACAAGACACCTAAAGCGAGCTATGCGAGCAGCTGGGGCTCGGCAGGCTGCGCCCGGTCGCTGCGATAGCACCCGGAGTGCTCGGTCAGACAGGAGTCGAAACAGGCGAGCTGCTGCTCGGCGCGGTGAATGTGATAAAGCCCTGCGCCGTGATAGTCGTCGATGCACTCGCCGCGCGCAAGCTCGGCAGGCTCGGGAGCACAGTTCAGATATCTGACAGCGGAATAATCCCCGGCTCTGGAGTCGGCAATTCCCGCGCCGAGATAAGCCGAAAAACGCTCGGCGTCCCGGTCATATCCGTGGGCGTTCCGACGGTCGTTGACGCGCACACACTCGCCCGCGATGTGTCGGGTAATAACACAAATGAACCTGCCGAGGACGCAAAAATGATGGTCACACCGAAAGAGATAGACCTGCTTATCGAGCGCTGTTCGGGTCTGCTCTCGCTCGCCGTAAACCGCGCTTTGCAGCCGGAGCTGAGCATAAAAGACCTCATCGAGCTGACAAGTTGACAAATTCGCCTGAAATTGTTACAGAAATGTTACAATTTAATCTTTCTTTGTAACCATTTTGTATTCAACTGTAATCGTTTTGTGGTGGCTTTAGCCCCCTGTTCGGTATATACTATGTATCGTAGGAAAGAGAAACTACGAAACGGTTAAGGAGGACAACAAAATGGTATTACAGGCATTAGGAATCATCTTGGTATTGGCAGTCGTCATGTCAGTGGCGGCAGTAGGCAGTTCGACCTCCGGCAGAACCGAACCGTAAAAGTGTTCTGAACGGATAAAAAAACAAAACAACTTCTCGATTGCCGCCGCTTGTGCGGGCGACGGCAAATCAGTTCCCCATCACCCCCAGGGCTTCCGGTGCTCTGGGGGTTTCCCATTTTTATGTGATTTTTAAGCAGTGCAATTCGTAATATCAGCGATAGCCGAGACAGAATCGTGGCAATTTTGAAATGTCGATAACTTGCCCTTACCTTTGCGACCCACCACAATCAAATAATATCTCCTTTCCGCGTTTCGGCATTTTCTTTTTATTTGAAAAAGAAAACGCCTGCAAAAGA
>OMFP01000224.1_pt1 | contig 28308 bp, 16 predicted proteins | sample 1674221 | NCBI WGS metagenome assembly OMFP01 (sample SAMEA103958152, study PRJEB25191) | human gut metagenome | biome: human-associated habitat [ENVO:00009003]; feature: intestine environment [ENVO:2100002]; material: feces | place: Germany | collected 2013/2015
TGTTGGTCAGATAGCCATCAAACGTCATGCCGCGGAGCATCTCCTGCTCCTCCAGCTCGAAGCGGGAGCGGCCGGAGGCCACATAGACGCGGATGCCCTTCTCTCGCAGGGCGCGGATGGCCGCCTTTGTGGAATCCGGGCAGCGCTTGGTCTTCAGCGAGACCAGCGTGCCGTCGATATCAAAAAAAACAGCGCGGATCATCGTGTTCTCTCTTTCTGCGGCTTACAGGCAGGACAGCTCCAGCTTGCCGTCCTGCGCCTGCAGGCCGATCGCTGTGATGGGGTTCTCATAGCTGTCGATGAGCTTTTCGGCGACGACGTCCTCGATGTCCTTCTGGATGGTGCGGCGCAGGTTGCGCGCGCCGTAGGTCAGAGTATAGGACTTCTGTACGAGGTAGTCGATGACGCTCTCATCCCAACGGAGCGCCACGCCGTGCTCTTCAAGGGCAGTTTTCAGCTCACCGAGCATGATGGCGGCGATGCCGCGGAAGTTCTCCTCCGAGAGGCGGTTGAAGCAGATGATCTCGTCGACGCGGTTGAGAAATTCCGGGCGCAGGAATTCGGACAGGGCCTTCATGGCCTTGTCGCGTCCCTGCTCGGTCGCCGTGCGGCCGAAGCCGACGGAGCCGCCCTGCCGGTCGGAGCCCGCATTGGACGTCATGACGATGACGGTGTTTTCAAAGTTCACGACGCGGCCCTGCGAATCGGTGATACGGCCGTCGTCAAGCACCTGCAGCAGGATGTTGAACACATCGGGATGGGCCTTTTCGACCTCGTCGAACAGCACGACGCTGTACGGCTTGCGGCGCACGGCCTCGGTGAGCTGGCCGCCCTCGTCGTAACCGACATATCCCGGAGGCGCCCCGACCAGACGCGACACGCTGTGGCGCTCCTGGTATTCGCTCATGTCGATACGCGTCATCATCGAGTCGTCGTTGAAGAGGAACTCGGCCAACGCCTTGGCCAGCTCGGTCTTGCCGACACCGGTGGTGCCGAGGAAGATGAACGAGCCGATCGGTTTGCGGGGGTCGTTCAGCCCGGCGCGCGAGCGGCGCACGGCGTCGGAGATGGCGGCGATGGCCTGCTCCTGCCCGATGACGCGCTTGTGCAGCTCGTCCTCCATGTGCAGCAGTTTTTCGCGCTCGGAAGCCAGCATGCGCGTCACGGGAATGCCCGTCCAGCGCGACACCACCTCGGCGACGTCCTGCGCATCGACCTCCTCCTTGATCATCGAGCCGTTGGCCGACGCCAGTTTGTATTCCTCCTGGAACGCGGCGATCTCCTTTTCCGCCTCCTGGATCTTGCCGTAGCGGATTTCGGCCACCTTGCCGTAATCGCCCTGGCGCTCGGCCTGCTGCGCCTCGATCTTCAGGGCTTCTATCTTGTCTTTGTTCGACTGGATCTTTTTCAGGAGATCGCGCTGCCCCTGCCACTTGGCACGCATCTCGGCGTCACGGGCCTTGAGCTCCTCGATCTCCTTGGTGAGGTGCTCGACGCGCTCCTTGTCCTTCTCGCGGCGGATCGCTTCGCGTTCGATCTCCAGCTGGCGCACACGCCGGTCGAGGGTGTCGATCTCCTCGGGCACGGAGTTCATTTCCAGCCGCAGCCGCGAGGCCGCCTCGTCCACCAGGTCGATGGCCTTGTCGGGCAGGAACCGCGAGGTGATGTAACGCGTCGACAACTCGACGGCAGCCACGATCGCCTCGTCCCTGATCCGCACCTGATGGTGGTTTTCGTAACGATCCTTCAGGCCGCGGAGGATCGAAATGGCATCCTCGGGGCTCGGTTCGTCGACCATGACCTTCTGGAAACGGCGTTCGAGGGCCTTGTCCTGCTCGAAATACTTCTGGAACTCGTCGAGCGTCGTGGCGCCGATCGTCCGCAGCTCACCCCGCGCAAGGGCGGGCTTGAGGATGTTGGCGGCGTCCATCGCACCCGACGACTTGCCGGCGCCCACGAGGGTGTGGATTTCGTCGATGAACAGCAGGATGTCGCCGTCGCTGGCCACAACTTCCTGCACAACGGCTTTCAGGCGTTCCTCGAATTCGCCCTGATACTTGGCACCCGCGATCAGGGCACCCATGTCGAGCGAGTAGATCACCTTCGATTTGAGGTTCTCGGGCACGTCGCCGTCGACGATCCGGTGTGCGATACCCTCGGCGATGGCGGTCTTGCCGACACCCGCCTCTCCCACGAGGATCGGGTTGTTCTTGGTACGCCGCGAGAGGATTTGCAACACGCGGCGGATCTCCTCGTCACGGCCGATCACCGGATCGAGTTTGCCCGAACGGGCCTGCTCGTTGAGGTTGATGGCATACTTGCCCAGCGCATCGAACTGCTGCTCGGAGGTCTGAGAATCGACCGTAGCCCCTTTGCGGAAGGTGCGGATCGCCTCAAGGAGCTCCTTCTCGGTGGCGCCGCTGCGCTTGAGGATGTCGGCGGCCTGTCCGCGCTCGGCGACGAGCCCCAGCAGCAGGTGTTCGACCGACGCGTATTTGTCGCCGAAGTTCCGGGTAAAGTCCACGGCGCGCTGGATCACCTTCGAGGAGTCCTGCGAAAAGAACTGGTCGCCGCCGCCTTCGACCCTCGGCAGGGACGCGACGGCCCGGCCGGCCTCGTCGCGCAGGCCGCGGACATTCACCCCGACACGCCCCAGGAGGAACGTGGCGAGCGAATCGTCCTCGCGGACAAGCACGCTCAGAATATGGAGCGGCTCGACAGCCTGCTGTCCGCGCTCCCGGGCAAGAGACAATGCACTTTGCAGAGCCTCCTGCGCTTTTACAGTTAACGTATTGATGTTCATATCTCTGATAATTTGTTTTTCAAACTTTCGTATACTACACCCGCAAAACGCCTGCCAACCCGGCTTTCCGGCCAATGTGTCATCCTTTGTCACACACGGGACTGACACGAGGCGCCAAAACGGCAGCCTTATTGCGGAAGAATCACACAATACGGCATAAAACAGCAGAACATCGCCCGAAATGTATTATCTTCGCCACACCTAACTCTCACTCTTCACGTTCATGACATACCGTAAACCCCCGTTCCTGCTGCGCAAATGGCAGCGGTTGCAGATGCGCTACTATGCGTACCGTAACCCGGAAAAACTGGTCAGGATACGCTACCGGCAACGATTCGGCACCGACCCCGACCTCGAAAACCCCCGAACCTTCAACGAAAAAGTCCTCTGGATGATGCTCCATGCCGACACCACCCGCTGGTCGCAACTGGCCGACAAGTACCGCGTCCGCGAGTATGTCGAGCAATGCGGGCTGGGATGGATGCTCAACGAATTATACGGTGTATGGGAATCCGCAGAGGAGATAGACTTCAGCGGGAGGGGGAATCTCCCCGACACGTTCGTGCTGAAAACCAACAACGGCTACGGACAAGTTATCATCGTGAACGACAGGCAAAAAGCCGATATCCGGTCGATCCGCCGTACACTCAACCACACCCTGCGAAAGAAATTCGGCCGCATGACGGCCGAACACCACTATTTTGGTATTAAACCCCGCATTATCGCCGAACGCCTCCTTCCCTCAGAACCAGCATTCGGCAATTCGCTCATCGACTATAAATTCTACTGTTTCGATGGCAACCCCTATTGTTGCATGGTCTGCTACAACCGTAAATCGCCATCCGACGTCAAAACAGGATTGTACGATGCCAGGACATGGAAAAACATAGGTCATTACGTCACCGGAAAATATTACGACCCACATCAGTGTGATATCCCGCGTCCGGCATCCCTCGACCGGATGCTCGATGCGGCCAAACGGCTCTCATCAGGATTCCCCCAAGTACGGGTCGACCTTTACGAAGTCGCCGGAAACCCCGTATTCGGGGAACTGACATTCACCTCATCTGCAGGTATGGATACGGGATTCAGCCAGGAGTTTCAGGAATTGATGGGATCGCAAATCTCCCTGCCGCCCGCCAAGCGGACGCAACCGTCGCACCCGGGACTGCTCGGGCTCCTCGGACTGCGGAAGGCCGCCGCCAAATAAAAACGGCAGGCAGCCCGGAGGGGCGGGTGCAACAGGCTGCCCGGCCCGCCAGGCACAGCCCTTTGCCCGGGTATGGGGAGAGGGCTGTCATTTTGTAGGCGGGTTTCATTTTTAATTTAATTCTTAATTCGTATCTTTGCGCTACTATGAGTGATTTTATCGTCAGCGCACGGAAATACCGCCCCGCGACCTTCGCCTCGGTCGTCGGACAAAAACATATCACCTCCACGCTCAAAAATGCGATCGAGCGCGGGCAGTTGGCACATGCCTATCTGTTCTGCGGCCCCCGCGGCGTGGGAAAGACCACTTGTGCCCGCATCTTCGCAAAGGCCATCAACTGCCTGAACCCCAACGGATCGGAGGCCTGCAACGAATGCGAATCGTGCCGTTCGTTCAACGAAGGGCGCTCGCTGAACATCCACGAGCTGGACGCCGCGTCGAACAACTCGGTGGAAGATATCCGCACGCTGATCGAACAGGTGCGCATCATCCCGCAGGTAGGGCGCTACTCGGTATTCATCATCGACGAGGTGCACATGCTCTCGGCGGCGGCGTTCAACGCCTTCCTCAAGACGCTCGAAGAGCCGCCCGCACACGCGATCTTCATCCTCGCCACCACCGAGAAACACAAGATCATCCCCACGATCCTCTCGCGCTGCCAGATCTACGATTTCAACCGCATCCGCGTCGAAGATTCGGTCGAATACCTCAAATACATCGCCTCCCAGGAGGGCATCTCGGCGGACGAAGAGTCGCTGAACCTCATCGCGCAGAAGGCCGACGGCGGCATGCGCGACGCGCTGTCGATGTTCGACAAGGCCGTGTCGTTCTGCGGCACGGCGCTGGACTACCGCAACGTGGCCCAGACGCTGAACGTGCTGGACTACGACACCTATTTCAGCGTGACGGAGATGCTGCTCGCGGGCAACTACGTCGACGTGCTGGTGGCCTTCGACAGCGTGCTGTCGAAAGGCTTCTCGGGCCAGACCTTCATGTCCGGCATGAACCGCCATATGAGGGATCTCCTGATGGCCAGGCAGCCCGACACGCTGCGACTGATCGAAATGACCGGAACGCTGCTCGAACGATACCGGACGCAGGCGGGCGCCTGCAGTGTCGAGTTCCTGTTCGGAGCCATCTCCGTACTGACGGAACTTGACGGGAAGATCCGGCAATCGTCCAACCAGCGGTTGTTCGTCGAGCTGGGCCTGATGAAGATCGCAGGGCTCGGCCAAAAAAAAAATGACTCTCTGACATCTTCCGGGGAATATCCCCTTCCTACCCTCACCCCCCGCACGGCGGGCCCCGCATCTGCGGCGGCTCCGGCAGCGGCCGGGCAGCCGGCAACTGCAACGGCACAAGCGGCAGAGGTTTCGGCGACCGGAAATCCGGCAACGAACGCCCCGGCGGCAAATGCCTCCGGCAACCCCGCAGCCCCGGCAGCCGCAACGGCACAACCGGCAGGGGTTAGCGCCACCGGTAATCCGGCAACGAACGCCCCGGCAGCAAGCGCCTCCGGCAACCCCGGAGCCCCGGCAGCCGCAACGGCACAACCGGCAGCGCAAGCAGCAGGAGCCGCAACGGCACCCCCTTCCGCAGCGACGTCTGCAGCAATGCCTGCCGCGTCCCCGGCCGGAAGGCCGGCAGCGGGTACCTCCGCCGGCCCGGCTGCACAGGGAACACTCCCGGTACAGCCTGCACCGGGGATGATGCGGCGGCCGCTGATTTCGGGCGCGTCGCTCTCGGAGCTGCTCGCCTCGGCAGGCGGCGACCCCGACGAGGAGCTGTCGGACGGCGAAACGCCCGACGAACCCGAAACCGTGCGCATCGACCCGGACTGTGCCGAAAAACTGGAGCACGCCCGAGGCAGGATACTGAACCTCATCAAGGAGAAACGCCCGCGCTTCGTGCCGGCTTTCGAGCTGATGACGTTCCGCGACAACACGATCTCGGTGAGCGTACCGACGACGGAGCTGCGCGAGGAGATCCTGCGCAGCAAGACCGGGATGCTGATGCGCATCGCCGAACTGGCGGGCATCGAGGGTATGATCGAACTGGAGGTCACGGTCAATGAAGAGATCCGGGCGGCACGCCCGATCAAGCTCGAAGACCGCGTCCGCTACATCACGGAGAAGAACCCGCTCGTCGCGGAACTCCGCAAAGCACTGGACTTGGAAGTAGAATAAAAAGAACGAACAATAAAAATGGCAACAAAGAATTTCATCGAAGAACTCGAATGGCGCGGGATGATCCACACGATCATGCCCGGCGCGAAGGAACAACTCGAAAAAGAGATGACGACGGCCTACCTGGGCATCGACCCCACGGCCGACTCGCTGCATATCGGCCACCTGGTGGGCGTAATGATCCTCAAGCATTTCCAGATGTGCGGGCACCGTCCGCTGGCACTCATCGGCGGTGCGACGGGCATGATCGGCGACCCTTCGGGCAAGTCGCAGGAGCGCAACCTGCTCGACGAGCCCACGCTGCGCCACAACCAGGAGGCGATCAAGCGCCAGCTGGCCAAACTGCTCGACTTCGAGTCGGACGCCCCGAATGCGGCCGTGCTGGTGAACAACTACGACTGGATGAAGGACATCTCGTTCCTGGAATTCATCCGCGACATCGGCAAGTGCATCACCGTCAACTACATGATGGCCAAAGACTCGGTCAAGAAACGGTTCAGCGGCGAGGGCGACGGCATGTCGTTCACCGAGTTCACCTACCAGCTGGTACAGGGCTTCGACTTCCTGCACCTCTACCAGACGATGAACTGCAAGGTGCAGCTGGGCGGCGCCGACCAGTGGGGCAACATCACCACCGGAACGGAGCTGATCCGCCGCAAACTGGGCAACGAGGCCGAAGCATTCGCCATCACCTGCCCGCTCATCACCAAGGCCGACGGTACGAAATTCGGCAAGACCGAGAGCGGCAACGTATGGCTCGATGCGCGCTATACCTCGCCCTACAAGTTCTACCAGTTCTGGCTCAACGTCAGCGACGAGGACGCCAAGCGTTACATCCGCATCTTCACGCTGTTAGACCGTGAAACCGTCGAGGCGCTGACCGCCGAACACGAGGCGGCGCCCCACCTGCGCGTACTGCAAAAGCGGCTGGCACAGGAGATCACCACGATGATCCACTCCAGGGAGGAGTACGAAAAGGCGGTCGAAGCCTCGGCGATCCTCTTCGGCGGCTCGACGTCGGAGGCGCTGCGCAAAATAGACGAAGAGACCCTGTTGCAGGTGTTCGAGGGCGTGCCGCAGTTCCGCATCGCCCGTGCCGAGCTGGGCCTGCCGTTCGTCGATCTGTGCGCCGAAAAAACGCAGGTGTTTCCCTCGAAGGGCGAATGCCGCAAGATGGTGCAGGGCGGCGGCGTGTCGCTCAACAAGGAGAAGGTCGCCGACCCGGCACGTACGGTGGGCGAGGCCGACCTGATCGCCGGCAAATACCTGCTCGTACAGAGGGGTAAGAAGAACTACTACCTCGTAATCGCCGAGTAGCATGGAATACCGCATCGTCCTGACGCGCATGGAATTCCACGCGCTGCACGGCTGCTACGAGCTGGAACGCAAGGTAGGCAACCGCTTCACGGTCGACCTGGAACTGACGGCCGAACTGGGCCATGCGGCCACGGACGACGACGTGCGCAAGACGGTCAACTACCTGACGGCCTACGAAGTCGTCGAGATGCAGATGCGAATCACGCAGCACACCATCGAGCGGGTGGCGACGAACATCATCGAGGCGATTTACGCCACCTTCCCGCAGGTGCGGCACGTAAAATGCACCGTCTCGAAACTGGCGCCGCCGCTGGGCGGAAAGCTCGAGAAGGTGAGCGTCGTGCTGGAGAAATAGGGCGGGTGTGCGCATGCATGCGCACACCCGTTCGCGATAATAAACAGGTTAGGTTATGCATCACAAGGAGAGTCGCGCCACCTTGGGTGGCAAATTGAGCGCTGTGCTGGTCGCCGCGGGAAGTTCCGTGGGGCTGGGTAACATCTGGCGCTTCCCCTATGTAGCCGGGGACAACGGCGGCGGGGCATTTCTGATAATCTACATCCTTTGCGTCCTGCTGCTGGGGCTGCCGCTCATGATCGCGGAGTTCACCGTGGGGCGTGCTTCGCACCGCAATGCCGTGGGTGCCTACCGGGCACTGAACCCACGGTGGAGTTTTCTGGGTTACAACGGCGTGCTGGCCGCATTCCTGATCCTGGGGTTCTACTTCGTAGTATCGGGATGGACGGCCGAATACATGGTACACTCGGTGACGGGCAGCATCGCCCGTTTCTCGACCGCCGAGCAGTACAAGAGTCTCTTCGAGAACTTTATCAGCAATCCCTGGAGGCCGGTCGTCTACACCTGCCTGTTCGTCCTCGCAACCCATTTCGTGATCGCCATGGGCGTGCAGAAAGGCATCGAACGCTCGGCTAAAATCCTCATGCCGCTGCTGTTCCTGATTCTGATCGTACTGTCGGTACATTCGCTGTTGATGCCGGGCGGGGAAGCCGGGCTGAAGTTCCTCTTCGCCCCCGACTTCTCGAAGGTGACGCCCACGACCGTGCTCGTCGCACTGGGGCAGGCGTTCTTCTCGCTTTCGATCGGCATCGGCACGATGGTGACCTACGCCTCGTATTTCAAACCGGACACGAACCTGCGCCACACGGCGCTCAACGTCACCATCCTCGACACACTGGTGGCCATACCGGCCGGCGTGGTGATCTTCCCGGCGGTATTCAGCGTAGGCATCGAGCCTTCGTCGGGGCCGTCGCTCGTATTCATCACCCTGCCGAGTATCTTTAACGGCATGCCGCTGAGCATGGTGTGGTCGTCGATTTTCTTCCTGCTGCTGGTCGTCGCAGCACTCACCTCGACCATCTCGCTGCACGAGGTAGTCACGGTCTACCTGCACGAGGAGTGGCACCTGAGCCGTAAGGCTGCGGCATGGCTGACGACCGCCGCCACGGCCGCCCTGGCGTCGCTGGCATCGCTGTCGCTGGGTGCGTTGGGCAGTTGGAAGATCGCCGGGCTCTCGCTTTTCGATTCGCTCGACTTCCTGACGGCCAACATCCTGCTGCCGGCAGGCGGGCTTTTCACCTGCATCTTCGTGGGCTGGAAGCTCGACCACCACATCCTCAAGGCACAGATCACCAACGACGGAGAGCTGAAATTCCGCATCTACGGCCTGTTCAGCTTCCTGCTCCGCTACGTCTGCCCGGCCGTGCTGCTGCTGATCTTCCTCGACAACCTCGGCGTATTCTGACACGGCCGACACGCGTTTCCCCGACCCCGGACTTCGGAAAGTCCGGGGATTTTTATTTCCGCGGCCAGGACGGAATGGAGGGCGTACATTTCGATTCAAAACCACTCTTTCTCAAAAAAGCAGACATTTCGCCCAGTTTTTTTGTGTTTTATTTTGGAAAATAAAATTAAAGATTTATTTTTGTTTCATAATGAAATTAAAAATATTACACATCACAATAAAAAACACAAATACAACCGAAAAACCCAAAAAAGGTAAAAAGCGGCACGAGATCCAATCACGACCGTAAAAGGCAAACCGCGGGCAGCACCCGCGGCCTGCATCCGTTTCAGTGACAAGCTTTCGCAGCGGCAGCCGATTGCCAGGGTATGAAAAAAGGATTACATTCCGGTGACAACGACACACGGAGCCAATTATTAAAATATTTTTGCAGCCGGAGCGACAAAGGCTCCCACCTATAATAATAAAGAAACCATTCGAAAAGACCCGGCCATGAAAAACCTGTTACTTTTCCTGCTGGCCTGCAGCCTCGGCGCCGCAGCCGCAGCCCGCCCGATACGGGGATCGGTCAAATGCGGCGGAAAGCCGATGGGCGGCGTGACCGTAACCGACGGTTATACGTTCGCGCAAAGCGACGAGCAGGGCATATTCACGCTCGATGCCGACGACCAGGCGCTGTTCATCAGTCTGGTGACCCCGTCCGGCTACCTGGCTCCGCTCGATGGGGGCATCCCGCAATTCTACCGCGCATACGACCCGGCGGCCAAACGCTACGACTTCGAATTGCAACCGTGGCCCGGCTCGGGCGAATGCTACGAACTGCTGGCGATCGCCGATCCGCAGCCCAAGACCGAAGAGCATTTCCGGCGGTTGCGGAGCGAGGTCATGCCCGCATTGCAGGCGGCAACCGATAACGGGAGGACGCGGGGCTCGAACCAGGCCGCGATCGTGCTCGGGGACATCGTATGGGACTCCCCGGAACTCTTCGCAGGCGTGAAAGCGGAGTTCGCCGGGCTCGGGGTACCCGTATACGGCGTGATCGGCAACCACGACCACGACCTGAACAAATACACCGACCGCGAGGCGACGGAGAACTACCGCCGCCATTTCGGCCCCACCTATTATGCCTTCGACATGGGGCGCACGCACTATATCGTACTCGACGACATCGTTTACCACGGCGCGAAGAAATACGAGGAGCAGATCGACACAATGCAACTGCGCTGGGCCGCCGCCTATGCGGAACGCCTGCCTGCAGGGTCGCGCGTCTGCATCGCGATGCATGCCCCGGCCATGAAATCGTGGCTCGGGAACCGCGTCATGGAGTCGGCCGAGAGGCTGATGGACGCCTTCGCCGGGCACGAACTGCACTTCATCACCGGGCATACGCACCTCAACTCGAATTACGACATCCGCGAGGGGGTCACGGAGCACAACGTAGCGCAGGTCTGCGGCAACCTCTGGTGGGATCCGATCAACTGGGACGGTACGCCCAAGGGCTTCCAGCTGTTCCGCGAATGCGGCGGGGAATTCTCGTGGGAATACCGGAGCCTGGGCGAGTCCCCGGCACGGCAGATCCGCGTATGGCACCCCGGCCAGGTGGCCAAGCACCCGGCCAGCGTCGTGGCAAAGGTGTGGAACTGGGATTCGTACTGGACGGTCGTATGGTATGAGGACGGCCGTTACCGCGGCGCCATGCAGCGTACGACGCTCGACGACCCCGATTATACCGCACACATCGACTCGCTGAAGGCCGCCGGGAGGAAAATCTCCAAAGTCCAGCGCCCACGCCCGACGAACTTCTATTTCACGGCACGCCCCTCGGCATCGGCCCGCGAGGTGGAGGTGGTCGCCACCGACCGATTCGGCCGCCGCTACTCGGAGCGCATCGCACTCGGGCACACCGACTGACATACAGGACACCAACACCAAAATCATCAATAGCCTATGAAAAAACTGATTACTTTAATCGCCGGGTTGCTGCTCGTCGCCCTGCCGGTCGGACTGGCCGGTTGTGACGACAGCGACAAGGAGATCTACAACGATGGCCGGCTGGTCACCGATGTAGTTATTCCGACCTCGATGACCGTCTACCGCGGGATGGAGGTTTCCGTTTCCGGCTACGGCTTCGCCCAAGGCGACGCCATCGCGTTACGCGCCGGCGAGGATCTCCCGGCAGCGACCACGGTAGCATCGGAAAAACTGCTGACGTTTGTCATACCCGACGGCGCGGCAGACCAGACCGTCTATAAGGTCGTGCTCAACCGGGCACAGGACTACCAGGTGCTCGGATCGAGCAAGATGACCGTACAACTGGCCATCGACGTCGACCTGGGCAAGACCATCTCGGGCAACTGGGGCGGCGACGCCGTGATCCGCGGCCGCGGTTTCATGGCTACGGACAAACTCCTATTGGAGCAAGGGGGGGGGAAGTTCGAAGCGCCGGTCAAGGGTGCTGACGATTCTTCGCTGACCTTCACCATTCCCCAGAACGCCGCCGACGGCGACTGCGAATTCACCCTGCAGCGCGGCGCAGAAGAGCAGGCACTGGGCTCCGCCAAACTCAACCTCTCCCTGGGCGGCGTCACCGTACCGGACAAGGAGGGCGCGACGATCAAGGGTATCGTCCACCTGGCAGGACAAGGCATCGCCGACGTCCTTGTCTCGGACGGCGACCTGATCACCAAGACCGACGCCAACGGTTTCTATTGGCTCAATTCCGAAAAACGCAACGAACTCGCCTTCGTCATCCTGCCTGCGGGCTATGACGTCCCCACCGTCAAGGCGATGCCCCAGTTCTGGCAGCCCTGCACGCTCGACGCAAACACCGTCGAACAACTCGACTTCCAGCTGCTCAGGGCCGACAACGACTCCCACACCATGCTCGTGGCCACGGACATGCACCTGGCCAACCGCAACACCCCGAAAGATTACGTTCAGTTCGCCGACGGCTTCGTCAAGGAGTTGACATCGGCCTACAACTCCGCCGCACCCGGAAAGGTATACTGCCTCAACCTGGGCGACTTCTCGTGGGACGGCTACTGGTACGACAACAAGTGGGCGCTGCCCGAATGCAAGCAGACCGTCGAGGATTTCAATTTCCAGATGTGGTCGGTGATGGGCAACCACGACAACGACCCCTATGTAGCCTCCGATTTCGGCGCCGAAGGCCCCTACCGCCAACACATGGGCCCGGTTTACTACGCCATGAACATCGGCCGGATACACTACATCATGCTCGACAACACCGAGTACCTCAACACGGGCGGCTCGCAGGGTACGGTCGGTTCGCGCAATTACAACCGCCGCTTCGACGACCGGCAGCTGGCATGGCTCAAGGAGGAACTCACCCATGTCGACAAATCGACCCCGATCGTCGTGGGATGCCACTGCCCGCTTTACTCGTACAGCGGAAGCGGCGGCGTGAGCGTAGCGCTCCAGACCCAGGCCGACATCGACAAAATCCTGAGCTGCTTCGCCGGCTTCAGCAACGTGACTTTCGTCACGGGGCACACGCACGTGAACCGCAATATCCAGTCGCCGACCTATGCGAACGTCTACGAGCAGAACATCGCGGCGGTCTGCGGCACCTGGTGGTGGACGCAGCAGTACGGCAACAACAACGTCTGCACCGACGGTTCGCCCGCGGGTTACAAGATCTTCACGGTCGACGGAACCGACCTCAAATGGCAGTACAAAGCCACGGGGCTTCCCATCGAAAAGCAATTCATCACCTACGACATGAACGAGGTCAAGGAGTACTGGGCCACCGACGCCACGGCACTCAAGGCCTTCGCCGCAGGCAACGACATGCGAAACCGCGACAAGGATTATTCGACGGTGGGCGAAAATGCCGTCTACATCAACGTCTGGGCCTACGAGCCGGGCTGGACGGTCACCGTGACGGAGAACGGAACCCCGCTCGACGTGAAACAGGTCTGGAGCAAGAAAGACCCGCTGCACAGCATTTCGTACGACATCCCGCGCGGCGCGGCCAACAACGGCACGCTCACCTTCCCCTCGACCTCCTGCATGCATATGTTCGAGGTTACGGCCTCCTCGGCGTCTTCCACGCTGGAGATATCGGTTACCGACCGCTTCGGCAACGTCAGCACGGAGTCGATGACCCGGCCCAAGGCGCTCACGACCGACGTGACCAAATAACCCTCAAAAAACCTTAAGACAATGAAGCGTATAATGAACAAATGGTTGTGGTCGTTATTATGCGTCACGCTCCTGGGAGCCGCGGCGTGCAGCGACGACGACACCGAAGGGGATTCGGGGAACCCCATTCCCCCGGCACTCTCCACCGAAAACCTGCCCGATGCAGGACTGAAGTTCCTCTATTCGGCACTGACCCCGCATACATTCACCATGAACGTCGACGCGCCCTGGGAGATCACCAAGACCGCAGGCTGGTTCGTCGTCACCCCGAACAAGGGCGAGGCGGGCCAGAATATCCAGGTCACCGTCACCCCGGCCCTGAACCAGGGCGAGGCGCGCGACGGCGAATTCACCATCCGCGCCAACAGCGGCAACAACCTCCATCCCTGCCTGACGGAGAAGAGCATCCCGCTTTCACAGGACGCCTACCTGGCGGCCGGCATCGTGATAACGGGGCTCGACGAACGCCTGCTGGCATTCGAAGCCGAAGATACGGATCCGGTGGTCTTCACCGTCGAGACATCCTACGACTGGACGCTCACGGTGGAGAACGAGACCTGGCTGACGGTAGCGCCCAAGAGCGGCAAGGCCGGCTCTGCGGCCCAAGTCACCATCACGCCCAAGGCCAACACCACCGACGAACGCCACGAGTCGAAAATCACGATCACGGCCGGTGACGCCGAATTCGGCGAGAACACCGCCGAAGAGATCATCGAGCTGGTTCAGGCGCCCTACATGCCCAAGGACACGCATGCCGAGGGATACGTCTTCTTCAGCGACGACTTCCAGTGGATTCCCGACAACTGGGTGAGCCCCTACACCAAGTACGGCTGGCCGAGCGTATCGATCGACGGCACGAACGGCAACGAGTTCGCCCTTTCGACCGACGGGATGAAAGAGGCCGTAGCGGCCAAGGGCTACACCTACACCCCCTCGGTATATGCCCGTTACGAAGGCCATGTCAAGCTGGGTAAGACCGCCAACATGGGCGCCATCACGATTCCCGCGCTCACGGGCATCGACGCCGGCAAGGCCGCGACGCTGCTCGTGCAGTTCGACGCAGCCGCCTATTCGTCGGCAGGCGGCACGGTGGACAACGGCGACGACCACATGGACGTCACGATCGAAGGCCCCGGCACGATCGGCGACCTGGTGGAAACCTCCGCGCTGGTCGAAGTGAAGAACGTCTGGGAGTGGACACGCTACTCGCTGATCGTCTACGGCGCTACGAACGAAACCCGCATCACCTTCGGCAGCGAGCGCGAAGTGAAGTGCCGCCTCTACCTGGACAACATCACCGTGACGCGCGCCAAGGACGAGAACCCCGAAGCCCCGGCACCGGAGGCACTCGTCACCCCGTTAGACAAGGAGATCGTCAATACCTCCGATCCGAGTCTCTTCGATGCCAACAGCATGGTGGTTGCCGAAGGCGGCACGCTGACCTGCTCGGTGCGCGTCAACAAGGCCTGGACGGCAGAGACCGACTGCGACTGGCTGACGATCACCACCGTACGCTGCGGCGACGCAGACCCGTCGACGGTAACGGGCGCCAACAACGGCGCATCGCTCTCGAACGGCGTGGCGACCGTCAAGGCCACGGGGCTGCCCTACATCACCACCAAGGTGGAAGTAGGCAGGAACTCCGGAGGCGAAAGCCGCACGGGCCATATCATCATCAAGTCGGAAGGCGCAGAGATCGAGAAGGTTGCTGTCACGCAGGCTTCCGGGGCACAGATCACCATCGAAGGGCTAACGGACAATACGCTGGAGCTCAGCGACAACCCCACAGAATCGGGTGCCGAGGTGAAATTCACGGTCAACGCCCCCTATCCCTGGACGATCGCCCCATCGGGCGCTGCGGCATGGTACGAGGTGAGCCCCGGGCAGGGTGCCGCCAACACCGACGTGGAGGTAACGGTCAAGGCGCTTGAGCAGAACCTCTCGTTCCGCCGCTTCGGCGAGTTTACGATCACGGCGGCCGAGGGCGATGCAACCCTTACCGAGAAGATCGCGCTTTCGCAGCAGCCCGTATCGCCCGGAACGGTGAAATGGAACTTGGCGTCTCCCGTACAATGGTCGTTCTCGGAAGAGGATATGGGCAACTACGCCCAGGACTTCAAGGGCGGGCCCGACAGCCCGTACAACACGGTGCTGGCCCAATCGGGGCCGGGGTACCTCTCCTATACGCACACGGCACCGAGCGATCCCGACAAGAAATGCGAACGCATCGTCGGCAGTACGGGCCATCCGTACATCACGGGCGGCTGGCCGGGCGACTACTGGACGTTCGCCGTCCCGGTGACGAACCTCGACGCAGGCACCAAAGTCCGCTTCACGGCGATCACCCGCACCTCGGCCACCGGCCACAAATTCTGGCGGATGGAGTACAACGACGGCGGCACCTGGAAACCCGCCGCGGCATTACAAACGACCACGGAAACGGGGGAAGAGGTCTCCTACACCCACGCCATGAAAGCCGACGGGACGACCTACATCACGGTCGACGTGACGGTCACCTATGCCAATGCGATCTCCGGCGGCAACATCGAATTCCGGTTCGTCTGCGCAGCCAACTGGCAGGCCAACGGCAAGGGCGCACTCACCAAGCCCAACGGCGGAACGATACGCTGGGGCGGAGCCGGAACAGCCGACAGCCCGAGAATACAGATCGTACCCTAAACCGACCTTGACGGCTGCGGCCGCCCGCAGGACGACCGCAGCCGTTCGACAAAAAAACCCGAATTAAAAAAATCAACAATATGAAGCTTAAAACATACATACGGAATGCTTTGGCAACCGCGGTAATGTTGCTGGTCGCTTCGGCCGCCTGGGCCCAAAGCCGCAACATCACGGGCATCGTGTTCGACACGGACGGCAAAAGCCCGCTCGTCGGGGCCACCGTCATCCTGAAGGGGACTGCGACAGGCACGATTTCGAACGCAGACGGAACCTATACGATCCATGTCGGCAGCGACAACGACGTGCTGGTCTTCCAGTCGCTGGGTTATGACCCGCAGGAGGTCACGGTCGGAAGCCGCACCACGATCAACGTCACGCTGAAAGAATCGGCGCAGAAGATCGACGAAGTGGTCGTCACGGCACTCGGCCTGACCCGCTCGGAGAAATCGGTCGGCTATGCCGTTTCGAAAGTCTCGGGCGACGAACTCACCAAATCCATATCGAGCAACTGGGTGACGGGGCTCAACGGCAAGGTCGCCGGTATGTCGATGTCCTCGGCGGGCACCGGCCCCGGCGGTACGGTACGTGTGACGCTGCGCGGCGACACGTCGCTCAACTACGGCGCCAACGAAGCGCTGTTCGTCATCGACGGTATCCCGATGAGCAACGGCACGGTAGCCTCCGGTTCGGGCGCCAACTATGCCAACAGCAACGCCCCGGTGGACTTCGGTAACCCGATCTCCGACCTCAACCCCGACGACATCGAGAACGTCTCCGTCCTCAAAGGCCCCGCCGCAGCCGCGCTTTACGGTTCGATGGGCCAGAACGGCGTGGTGCTCATCACCACCAAGTCGGGCCGCGAACAGCGTGGTATCGGCGTTACCTACAACGGTTCGGTGACCTTCGAGACCGCAGGCTTCTGGCCCGAATTCCAGGAGGAATACGGCCCCTCGGCCGTCACCACGTCGCTCACCAACCGCGTCGCATCGGCATGGGGCCTTCCCGGCACGATGACCTACGACGGGCAGCCCGTCCGCCAGCAGATCTCGCGCTACACGTACGGCGAGCATTTCGACTCCAGCAAGCTGCGCTATCTCTACATGTCGAAGAACTGGGAGACCGGGGAGTTCACCCCCCTGCCGTGGGTATACGCCGACGACTGGTTCACCGGCCTCTTCGAAACGGGCGTTACGTGGAGCAACTCGGTGACCATCGACGGTTCGACGGGCAAGGGTACGAGCACGCGCTTCTCATTCACCGACCTGCGCAACGACTGGATCACGCCCAACTCGGGCTACGAACAGCAGACCTTCGCACTGGCCCTGAACCAGAAGATCAGCAAGGCCATCAAACTGGCGGCAAAAGTCAACTACATCCGCAAGAACAGCGACAACATGCCCATGTCGGGTTACAGCCAGGGTTCGCCCATGTACGGCCTGATCTGGGGCTACAACACCAACCCCATCTCGGCTTACCGCGACGAGTACATGCAGGGCCGTTATACCTATGCCAACTACCTGGCAGGCAGCGGCGAAGACAAATACAACACCACTTCGGGGCTTATCTACAACAGCCTCGAGGGCCACAACCCCTACCGCACGCTGTACGAGGAGCTGAACAAACTGGATCGTGACCGTTTCTTCGGCAACGTGAGCATCGACTTCACGATCCTGCCCGAGCTGACCTTCACGCTGCGCGGCGGCTTCGACGCCAATATCGAATGGCGCTCGCAGCAGAAACCCTTCATGTCGCTCGACAACCGCTACGGCATGTACCGCGAGAAGACCATCCGCCGCTACGACTACAACTCGGACTTCCTGCTCAAGTACAACAAGCTGTGGGATCGCTTCGGCGTCACGGCGGCATTCGGCGGCAGCGTCCTGCGCAACAAATACTACTCGACCACCATCACCGCCTCGCAGCTGAGCAGCGAAGGCCCCGGCATGTATTCGTTCGCCAACGCCGCGGTAGCCCTCGACACGTCGCCCTACCGCAGCAACCGGCAGACCAACAGCCTTTACGGCTTTGTCAACCTGTCGTGGGACGACACCTACTTCCTCGACGTCACGGCCCGCAACGACTGGTCGTCGACGCTGGCTCCCTCCAACTGGAGCTATTTCTACCCGTCGGTATCGGCCAGTATCCTGCTCGACAAGGCGTTCAAGATCAACTCCCCTCATGTCAACATGATCAAGCTGCGCGGTTCGTGGGCACAGGTGGGTAACGACACTTCGGTCTTCTCGCTCTACGACGACTACTCGACCACGGACTATCCGGGCGGCGTCACGCTGCCTACGGCCAGCAACTACCCGTACATCCTCCCGGAAAAGACCAGCAGCTGGGAAGTCGGCCTGGAAACCAAGTTCCTGGGCAACCGGCTCAATGTCGACGTGGCGCTCTACAAGACCAGCACCCGCAACCAGATCATCAGCGCCGAAACGAGCGCCGAAACCGGCAGTACGTCCCGCAAGATGAACGCCGGCCTGATTACCAACAAGGGTGTCGAGGTCACGTTCCGCATGGTTCCCGTCCGCACGAAGGACATCAACTGGGAGATCAACGGCAACTGGTCGCTCAACAAGAACAAACTCAACGAGCTGCAGAACGGATGGGATCCCGCAACGCCGTTGCAGACCTCGACCTCGACGACCATCGGCAGCCGTATATTCGTCTACTCGTACGTGGGCAAGTCCATGCACCAGCTCTATTCGGCCAGCCACTACGAGTACGCACCGGAAGGCTCGACCTACACGGACGAAAACGGTAACCAGGTCGACTGCTCGGGCATGCAGATCATCAACGCCAAGACCGGCTACCCGCTGCTGACCAAGGAGACCGACTCCAAGAAGTTCGAGCACCTGGGCAGCGTAATCCCCGACTGGAAGGCAGGCTTCGGCACGACGTTCCGCTACAAGAACCTCTCGCTGAGCGCGCAGTTCACGGCGCAGGTCGGCGGCGTAGCCTACTCGGTGACCAACTTCGCACTCTCGTACCAGGGCAAACTGAAGAACTCGCTCGCCGGACGTGACGACGGCCTGGTTCTGCAAGGCGTCAACGCTGTGGACAACGGCGACGGCACGGTTTCCTACCAGAAGAACACCACCGTCACAGAGAACATCTACACCTACTACCAATCCTACAAATGGGTGCGCGACAACGGCCGCGAAAACACGTTCAGCACCGACTTCCTCAAGTTCAAGGAGCTGCGCATCGACTACCAGCTGCCGAAGCACCTGATGGCCAAGACCCGTTTCCTGCAGGGCGCGTCGATCGGGTTCTTCGCCACCAACCTCTTCTGCATCACCGACTGGCCGCAGTTCGACCCCGAGGCGGCAGGTCTGGTCAACGGTACGAACATTTACCCCGGTATCGAAACCGTCACCTTCCCGATGACGCGTACCTACGGTATCAACATCAAACTTCAGTTCTAAAACTGCGAACGCCATGAAATACGCAAAATATATCCTGATACTCGCGCTGCTCGCCGCATCGGGCGCATGTACGAAAGATTTCGAGGATTACAACACCAATCCGAACAAACAATCGGAAGGGTCCGTAGCCCCCATCGCGCTGCTCGAACCGCTGATTTACAGCTCCACGAACAGCTATTCGTCCTACATGCTGAGCATCGCCAACGAGATTTCGCAGGTCACCGTGGCCAAGTCGACACCGCGCCGCGAACACTGCTACAACCTTGCCGACGGCAATTTCAAGGCCATCTGGAACCTCGGGTACAAATGGGCCGGCAATGCCAAGCACATGTACGACCTGGCCGTGGCGCAGAACCAGCCCAACTTCCAGGCCATCGGCCTGACGCTGAAGGTCTATAACATGTCGATCCTCACCGACATGTTCGGTTCGATCGCCTACCGCGAGGCGCTCAAGGGCGGCGAGGGCATCAACACCCCGCATATCGACTCGCAGCAGGAGGTCTATACGGCCATGCTGGAGGAACTCGAGCTGGCCAACTCGCTCTACAACGCCAGCCTGGGGCTGGACGACCCCACCAAGGACGGCATCTACGGCGGCGACATCGCCAAGTGGCAGAAATTCACCAACACGCTGCGCCTGCGTCTGCTGATGCGCGTGAGCGGCCGTAACAACGCCTTCACCCCCACGGTCGGCGAGCAGATCAACCAGATCATCTCCAACCCGGGCAAATACCCCGTCTTCGAGTCGAACGACGACAACGCCACCGTGAAGTTCTCCGGCAGCGCGGAGTATTACAAGACCTATTTCAACTCCAGTTCGTTCCCCGACGACAAGAGCCTGTCGAGCGACCACCACATCGCCGCACAGCTGCTCGACCTGCTCTACGACGCTTCGGACGGCTTCGTCGACCCGCGCCTGCGCATCTGGATCAAGCCCCGTTACGTCCAGTATCCCAGTGCGACCGAGCCCGATGTGATCCGCGAAATGATCGGCGCCGTCTCGGGCTGTACGATCAACTACAACGGCATCACCTCCATCAGCGAACGCGAACCCTACCTGCATTACGAAACGCTGGTGGGCGACACGCGCCCCAACCACATGCTCGACTACGACGAGCTGCTCTTCATCAAGGCCGAAGCAGCGATGAACGGCTGGATATCGGGCTCCGCCAAGGAGTATTACGAAGCGGCGATCACCGCGTCGTGCCAGAAATGGGGCGAATACGGCATTTACGCCTCCTACCCCGAACTCAACGCGTCGAACAAGATCGAACTGAAAACCGTAGCCATCACGCAGAAGAACATCGCCGCACTGCTGGCGAGCGACCACGTAAAATGGAATAATACCCAGCAGCGCCTCGCCGAGCAGAAATGGCTCTCGCTGTTCTGGGTCATCGGCTTCCAGATGTACCACGAAATGCGCCGCACGGGGTATCCCGAGTGCAAGACCGGCATGGGAACGATCGAGCTGAACGCCACGGGCGGCAAGTTCATCGCCCGCTATCCCTATCCGTCGATCGCGATCGCCAACAACCGTGCGAACTATACGGCCGCATTCGAGGCACAGGGCGGTACCATCAACGACAACACCATGGTCTTCCCGATCTGGTGGAGCGGCCAGGCCGTCGCCAAGGATGCCGGGCAGCCGTGGGAACACTCGTTCCGCAAGAATGTCATCGCCGAAGAGAACTTATAATCTAAAAACGAACGCACTATGAACGCGAAAAACATATTCCGCAACATAAGGGGCCTGGCCATGTCGGCGCTGCTCCTGATCCCGGCGGCCTTCGTCTCGTGCAGCGACGACGACACGGAGGGCGGCAGCCCCTACTTCCGGCTGGAGAATACCGTCGTATCGAGCAAGCTGGTGACCGCCTCCTCCGACCTGGGTTTCGACGCCGAGGCCATCATCGGCGACGCCACGCTCGAACTGATCCGTTACGACATCCGTTCGAACTGCAACTGGAGTGTCGAATGCAACTCCACGGACGGAGACTGGATCAAATTCTACCCCAAGACAGGCCAGGGCGACGGCAAGGTACGCTTCTGCCTGGACGATAACGACGCCAACACCCCGCGTTCGGCGACGGTCGTATTCCGCTATGCGGACGGCAGGCAGACCGAAACGACCCTCGTCGTCAACCAGAGCGCCAACGAACCTTACATCCGGTTCGTCGTCAACAACATCGAGACGAACGAGATCGTAGCGGGACGTTATGCCGCCCATTACGACATCAGGGTCGCGTCGAACGTGACGCCGTTCTACGAACCCGAAAAAGCCGAATGGGCAACCTTCACCGAGACGGGCAACGGGACTTTCACGCTCGACATCGAGGAGTATCCCGAGCAGCCGGCATCCCTGAGCCGTGATTTCAGCATCGCCTTCAAGGGCAGCGGCCAGTACAAGGACATCAGAGCCGACCTAAACATCCTGCAGGACATCACGCCGCAGATCGAGATTACGAGCGAGGACATCGGCGACGACCTGGCACTGCCCCCGTTCCCGGCCTACCAGCCCAATGCATTCACCTTCAAGGTGAAATCCAACTGGGACTGGACGATTTCGGTTGCCGAGAACGCATGGATCGAGGTCACGCCCTCGGCCGGCGAAGCGGACAAGGAGTATGTCATGACGGTGAAAGCGACCAGCAACCTCTCGCTCGACGAACGCTCCGCTTCGTTCTCGATCATCTCGGACGAGGTGCTCGGCACCAAAGCCGTCAAGGAGATCTTCGTGACACAGGAAAGCCTGGCGGAAGGCGGGCCGCTGGAAGGTCTGGACGCTCCGGTAAAGTGGTTCTTCAACGGTGCATCGGGCACGGACTACACGGTTCCGAAAGAGCAGTTCGAGCAGAACAACAAGCTCATGGCCTCGTCGGGCGTAGGTTATATCTCCTACTTCCACACCTTCAACTCCGACGGCAGCCTGCACCCCAACAGCACGCGCATGATCGGCGGCACGGGACAACCCTACGTCACGGGAGCATGGAAGGGCGACTACTGGTTATTCGAAGTTCCGGTCAAGAACTTCAAGTCGGGAACGAAGGTTCGTTTTACGGGTCTCACACGTATCTCCGGCACCGGACAGAAGTACTGGAGCCTGCAATATATGGACGGTACGAGCTGGAAACCGGCGACCGACACGCAGACCGCAACCGTCAACGGGGAACAGATCACCTACACGCATCTGGTACCGACGGCCAACATGCAGATCGACGAGACAATGACCTTCGCACGCGGTATCAGCGACGGCAGCGTCAAGATCCGGTTCTATTGCGAAGCCAACACCACGGGCGGCACGGAACCCAACGGCGGTACGATCCGCTGGGCAAGCTCCGCCGATAACGGGTACAACGACAGTCCGGTCATTCAGGTTGTCGAATAACACCGTTCGATCCCCATACCGAAGAGGGAGGCCTGAAGGCCTCCCTCTTCTTTTATTCCGCCCCGGGTGGCAACGGCGATGGCGGTGGTACAGGCCTCCGAAGGCCGGGCCCGCCGGGCCCGAGGCACATGCCTTTCCGTCCAAGCCGTGAATGGCGCCCCGGAGCATATCAGGCGGCGGAGAGGGACGCACGGGCGCCGACACGGACACACAACTCGCGGGCACACGAGTTCAAGACGCACAGCACACGGTTCACGGAGCACGGTTCCCAGAGCACAGGACACGGATCATAGGTCATGACACACGGACGCAACTGATAACCGCTACGCACCGCCGGAAACGCCGCAAAAAAGGGAGCCTATGAAAGGCTCCCTTTAATATCTGTACCAAAGTCGTCAGTTGATGTTCCGCCGGTCGGGTTCGTGGTCGGGGGAAGCGGCTTCCATGTCGATCTGCAACTTGACCATGTTGATGGCTGTCGCAGCCGCTTCATCGCCCTTGTTGCCGTGGCGGCCGCCGCAGCGGTCGAGCGCCTGCTGCATGTCGTTGACGGTCAGCACACCGAATGCGATCGGCATGTTCCACTGGATCTGCAGCTGGGTGATACCCTGCGTCACGCCCTGGCAAATGAAATCGAAATGGCGCGTATCGCCCTGGATGACACACCCGAGCGCGATCACCGCGTCGACATCGGTATATTCGGCGAAAAACTGTGCGCCGAGCGCCAGTTCGAACGTCCCGGGGACATATTTGATCTGGATGTTCAGGTCGGGGCATCCGGCGGCACGCAACGTGCGCACGGCGCCTTCGAGAAGGGCTTCGGTGACCTCGCGGTTCCACTCGGCCACGACGATGCCGAACCGCATCTCGGCGGCCGAAGGCAGGGGTGAATCGAATTGGGAAAGGTTATGCTTCTTGGTCGCCATAGTCTCCGGTTATTTTATGCTGCCGAGAAGTTTCTCCGCGTCGCGTGCGTCCATCGACGCCGGGTACGAAGTCAGTATCTGCTCGTAGTATGCGGCCGCTTTCGCGCCGTTGCCCTGGGCCTGCTCGGCCAGGCCGGCTTTGCGGAGGTACATCGGAGCGGTGAGGTTGTTGTCGGCAGCCGCTACGGCTTTGTCGTAGAATTTCACAGCCTTGGCATAGTCCTTCTGCTCGACGGCGATGTCACCCTGCAACCCGTAGTTCTGGGCGTTGATCAATGCGCCCGGGATACCCTTTACGGGCGAATACCTGGCCAGGAATTTGGCGGCATTCTCCAGGTCGCCGGCCTTCAGGTAACAGATGCCGGCGTAGTGTTTGGCAAGGTTGCCCGAAGGGGTCGAGCCGTACTTCTCGATCACCTCGAGGAATCCGGCGCCGTTGGCATCGCCTTCGAGTGCCAGCGCATAGTCCGCATTCTGATCCTCGAAACGGTACTGCGCCTCGGCGATCATTTCGGCGGCCTTCTCGGCACGCGGCGACACGATCAGTGCGCGGTAGCCGAAAACGAGGGCTGCGAGCACCAGCAATCCGAGGAAAACATACGACAACATACGGCCGTTCTTCTCGAAGAAAAACTCAGTTTTGTTCATTGCTTCGCCAAGGGTTTCCTGCTCGGCGACATGCTGTTTTGCCATAAAAATCTATCTTGTTTAGTTTATAATTCCGTACGTTAGGCAGCAAAGATACAAAACTATTCACAATGTACAATGCCGCATCCCGATTTTTTGCAACTCGGGATACATGCGACGGGCGCAATGCCCAAATAAATTTGGCATTGCGCTCGGCTTGCACTATCTTTGAACCATGTATCTGAAGAAAATATCGCTGCTCAACTTCAAGAATATCGCACAGGAGGAACTCGCCCTGTGCCCCGGCATCAACTGCCTGGTGGGCGACAACGGGGCGGGCAAGACCAATGTCATCGACGCGGTCTATTACCTCTCGATGTGCAAGTCGTCGCTGACGATGACCGACGGGCAGAGCGTCCGCCACGGCGCGGATTTCTTCCTCGCCGAAGGACAGTACCTCACCGATGCGGGCAAGACGGAGAGCGTCGTGTGCTCGTTCTCGCGCAAGGGCGGCAAGGTGCTCAAACGCAACGGAAAGGAGTACGAACGGCTGTCGGATCACGTGGGGCTGATTCCAGCCGTGATCGTGTCGCCGGCCGACAGTGCGCTCATCAGCGACGCCGCGGACGAACGCCGCCGCTACCTCAACGGCTTCATCTCGCAGCTCGACCGCACCTACCTGGCCGCCGTAATGCGTTACAACGGCGTGCTGGCCGAACGCAACCGCCTGCTCAAGAACATGCCCGACGAAACGATGCTCCGCATTTACGACCTGCAACTCGTCGAGCAGGGCAACCGAATACACGCCCTGCGGCGGGAGTTCACGCAACGGCTGCAACCCGTCGTCGCGGACTATTACCGCACCCTCTCGGGCGACCGCGAGCAGGTCGAACTGCACTACAAGTCGGAGCTGAACGACCGGCCGTTCGACGAACTGCTCCTCGCGGCACGGCAGAAAGACCTCGCCAACGAATTCACCACGGCAGGCATCCACCGCGACGACCTGGTGCTGAAAATCGGCGGCTACCCCCTGCGCAAATACGGGTCGCAGGGACAGCAGAAATCGTTCCTGATAGCCCTCAAACTGGCGCAATACACCATCGTCGCCCGGGAAAAGGGCGAAAAACCGATCCTGCTGCTGGACGACCTCTTCGACAAGCTCGACGCCGGGCGCGTGGAGCAGTTGATCCGCCTCGTGTCCGAAGATTCGTTCGGGCAGATCTTGATCACCGACTGCAACCCCACACGGCTGCGTACGATCCTCGACAAGGCGGGCGGCGAATATGCGCTTTTCACGGTCGGGAACGGGGCGGTGACGCAGGGGAATGCAACGGCAACGGCTGCCGCGGCAGACCCGGACAAAGGATCGGCCGGAAGCCGGCCCGGGAATGCGGTAACGGACGGGGCTGCGGAACCGATGGAGGAAAAAACACCGGGACAGACCGGGACTGCGGCCGCGGATCGGACAGAAGGGCAAGCCGGGGAATCGCCGGCGGGAGAACCCGCGCGGCGGCCTTCGGAACCAGTCCCGGCACCGGAGCCTGCCGAAGAACCAGCAGCAGAACCCGACGGCAACGGGGCACGCCCCGGGGATGCAGCATCGGAAGGAGGACGGCCATGAGACGGACGAAGACCATGCTGATGGGCGACCTGCTGGAGGAGTTTTTCAAACGCCCCTATGTTGCGGCGAAAGTCGCCGAAGGGAAACTGCCCGACACCTGGCGCGAGATCGTGGGCGACCGCGCCGCGGAGATTACGACCGAGCTGAAAATCGAAAACCACATCCTCTATGCCCGCATCCAGTCGAGCGTGCTCCGCTCGGAGCTCTTCTACCAGCGCGAGGCGCTCAAGGAGGAGATCAACCGCCGCTCGGGCGTGCGGCTGGTCAATGCCGTGATTATCAGGTAAAACACACAGCCGACACCCCGGAATCAGCACAAGAAAAAGGTGCAGGACAATCCTGCACCTTTTTCTTTTCTACTTCGGGGGAAGCCCGCAGCCTCGCTCCCGATTACTGGATGATCGCGGCACGGTTGGCGGCCTGAACCTTCTTGAACGGATCGGGCGAGTTGCCCTTGCCCTCGTAATTCAGCTGCTTGGGGTTGACGCCCTTCGATACGAGGAAGTCGAATACCCGCTTGGCACGGTGCTCGGCGACGCGCTTGTTTCCGGCCTTGGTTCCCGTCTGCTGGTCGGCATGGCCCACGATCTGGTAAACCATGTCCTGCGGGCCGTTCTTGATCTTCTCGGCCACCAGCTCGAGGCGGGTCTTCTCCTGCGGGGTCAGCCACGACATGCTGTAATCGAAGAGGATGATCGAAGTATCGGCTGCAACCTGCTCCTCGGCGGCAACGACGGTAGCGGCCGCGGCGGCAGTAGCTGCCGCAGCTGCGGCATCGGCCGTGGCGGCGAGCTCGGCCTGCGAGGCGGCAAGCTGCTGTGCCAGCTGGGCATTCTCGACCTCCATGGCGGCGGCAGCGGCCATGCTGGCGGCTACGGCGTCCTGGAAAGCCTGGATGTCCGCAACGGTATAGCCCGCAACACCGCGCTGCCAGCCGCGCTTGTTAAAGCGGTAGGTGAAACCTGCCGTAGCGCTGAAGCCGAACAGGTAGGAGCCGTCCATCGCAACGGGGCTGACCCGCGAAGGCGCTATCAGCCCTTTGAGTTCGATATTGAAATCGAACGACGGCGAAATGCGGAACTTGTTGAGCCAGCCCAAAGTGAACGCGAACGACTGGTGCGTACCCGAACCGTTGTTCTCGTGGCTCTTGTCGGTGAAGTTCGAGGCCATATATCCGAAACCGGCGAACGGCACGGCATACCACGCACGGTCAGCACGGTAACCGCCGATCCAGTTCGAGGCGTTAACCATGAAATCCAAGTGTCCGAACATGTACGGCCACGTCATCTTGCCGATCTGGGAATCGAAATTGTTGAACCATCCGCCCTGCAATTGAGCGCGCATACCGAAGACCGGATGCACCCACTTCGTCACCGACAGGTTGCCCTCGAAACCGAAACGGTCGCCCCAAGAGCCGGAGTTACCGCCGTTGGAGAAGGCTGTGCCGGTTCCGAAACCGGCCGAAACCTCCCAATTATCCCAGAATCCGTTCGACACGAATCCGGCAACGCTCGGCTTCTTCGGCGTTCCTTCGGCAAATGCGGCAGAGGCGAAAGCCACGAGCAAAAAAGTCAAGAAAATCTTTCTCATAATATTCATCTTTAATACGTCTTACATACTTGTCGTAAAAGTACACAATTTTTTCACAAAAACCATTCAAATCCGGTCAAAAAAACAGAAAAAAGAGAGCTTCGGAGACAAAGAAGCCCCAAATGCCTGGGCATTGGGGCTTTTTAGAACACAAATCAGGTGGAAACAAACATCAGCCGCACTTGGAATAGCCGCACGACATGCAGGTCAGACAGCCGTTCTGATAGGCCATATTCTCCTGTCCGCAGCTCGGGCATTTACCCTTGGATTTCGTGCCGTCGACGATATACTGTTTCAATGCACGGCACACGCCGGTCTTCCACGTGTTGATCGACTCGCTGTCCAGATGCAGCGACTCGATGAGCGACACGGTCTTCTCGATCGGCATGCCGTGACGCAGCACGCCCGAAATGAGCTTGGCGTAGTTCCAGAACTCTTCGTTGAACAGGCGCGAAATGCCGCCGATGGTGTTCGTATAACCGTAACGGTCAGTGTACTGGAAATCATAGCGTTTCGTACCGTCCGCCTCGCGGACCTTGATGATGAAGCCCTTCTTGATCTTCGGGGGAATGAACATGGCGTCCTCCTCGATCTTACCCGTGAAGACCT